>Ga0067045_1027520_pt1 | contig 102990 bp, 83 predicted proteins | sample TerdegcTABiofilm_FD_59184 | JGI IMG/M metagenome (GOLD analysis project Ga0067045, IMG submission 59184) | Combined Assembly of (Gp0054472, Gp0054536) Wastewater bioreactor microbial communities from Singapore -Terephthalate degrading...
TTTCTCTGCGGCGGCGCTGTCATTTACTGGTTTACCGGCGCATCCACACAGGCAGTCACCACCGGCGCCTATCGGGCCGTCCAGTATATCAAGCAGCATATCAAGCTCGACGACACGGCCAGCCTGAGCGCCTCGACCGAAAACTCTAAAGAAGTCGTCAAAATCTGCACTGTATATGCGCAGAAAGGCATGTTCAACATTTTCATCGCGATCTTCTGTTTCGCACTCACGTTTGCATTTTTCTCTGCTCCGGTATCCGGTCCTGAGGCCGCGTCCTTCTTTATCAGCTATCTGATCTCGATTGCGGTATTCGGACTCTTTCAGGCCATTTTCATGGCCAATGCCGGCGGGTGCTGGGATAATGCCAAGAAGGTAGTGGAGGTCGATCTTAAAGAAAAGGGAACACCCCTGCATGCCGCTGCGGTTATCGGCGATACTGTCGGCGATCCTTTCAAGGACACCTCTTCGGTCGCGCTTAACCCGATCATTAAATTCACCACCCTCTTCGGGCTTCTGGCCATGGAAATCGCCATCGCTCCGGGGATGAGAGAGACCGCAGGATTTGTCGGTCTGGTCTTCATGTTGATCGCCCTGACCTTCGTCTGGAGATCCTTCTATGCAATGCGGATCCCGATCGAGGAAATAAAGGAGGTAGCGGCGTCCGAACAAAAGAAAGCGGCATCCTAAATTTTTCCACCGTAAAAGAAGGGGACCTTTCAAAAGGTCCCCTTCTTCGCGTTCGGGCTTTGTCTTTGAAGAGTACGTCGTGACTTCAAAAAAGTGTCATTGGTTCTTCGGCCCTTTGCTTTACATCTTAGCCTATGCCATGGAGGCCGGATGAAACACGAGGGGTGGGAAATCGCGCATACCGCATCCGGAATGGGCAATGCAAGTATAATTACGGGGAGGCTGGAGGCCGAAGGGATTCCGACCAGGCTGGAATATGAAGCAGCCGGAAGAATCTACGCGATTACCATAGACGGACTCGGCGAGATTAGAATCCTGGTCCCGTCGGAATACATCGAAAAGGCGAGAGAAATTCTGTCAATCGCGTACAACGAGGAAGAAATACCATGGAACGAGAAATAATCCAACAAAGAGGCTTCACGCCCACGGTTTAATTTCCCTCACCGTCCCCCGGACCTCGCGATGTCTCTTTACCCCAAGTCTGAACGGCACAATGATCCCGTCCTGAACTGTCCGGTACCGGCTGACAACCGAAAAAGAGAGGCCGAGAAAATCGCCGAAAGGATTCCGTATTATCGGGATACTCTCTTCAATCACCCCGGCGAACGAATAAAACGTGTATGGGAAAAAAACGACGCTCCCCCACTTCATCCTCGTCTCGCCAAAGGCATCCTTCACGATTCTCATTAGCTCGATAATACCAAAGCGCCTCGCGCTGTATCTGTTCGCTCCCGGAAAGCCGGTAGCCATCCGTTCCCGTGCGCCTGCCAGGGAATATCTGTTCGGCACACCGATAAATACCCGTTTGCGGCAGACCCTTGCGGCCTCGCGGACGGCCTTCTCCGGGCAGCCGGCATACTCGAGTGAGGAGATCAGACAGACAAGATCGAACTCATTGTCGGAAAACGGCAGGTCTTCCAGAACTCCCGCGCAGAAGGATATTTCCCGCTGTTGATCCATCCCTGAGCCAGCGTGAAACTCTGTAACCAGACATCCTTCATCCTTCAAAAAAAGATGCCTGTTTTCGGAGCGACTCTCTATGCTAAGGATCCTCTCTCCCCCTCGGGGCGCCAGAAGATCCAGAATGAGTTTCTTTTCCCGATTGTCCACATACCTTCCCGCAGGCGTCCGGAGCCAATCCTCGTAGGATTCTTTCTGCCTGGTGTCGAATCTTTTCAAGAATCTATCCTCCAGGTCACCCTCCGATGGAATGCATTTCCTTGATACATTTCTTGATGTGCCGGCTTTGACGCAAGCAGTTGTGCGAATCCGGTTTTCTCATTATCGCAAGGCTTATAAGACTCTCCAGCTCGGAATCGTTGCATCCGGATCGAAGGGGTGTCTTGATATCCATTTCGTCGTCGACCAGCAGGCATGCCCGAAGGTGCCCGTCTGCCGTAAGTCTGAGCCTGTTGCATGATTTGCAGAGATGCTGATCTCCGGAATCGATGAAGCCTATCTCTCCGGCAGCGTCCTCCATTCTATAGATGCGGGCAGGCCCGTCCATGCGGCTTCTGTCCGAGACGGGGATGAGCGGATATACCCTGCTGATTCTTTCCATAATGACCAGATTTGAGATGTAGTTCAGTTGATTATGATCCGCCGCGTTTCCGACATGCATCAATTCAATGAACCTGACCTGGCATGTCCCCTTTCGGGCCAAGCCCGCAAAATCCAGTATTTCGTCTTCGTTGAAGTCCTTTATCGCGACCACATTGATCTTGATAGGAGAAAACCCTAACCTGGAGGCCTTTTCAATGCCCCGCAAAACGCGATTCAGGTTCCCCCCTCTGGTAATCAGCGCGTATTTTTCGGGATTAAGCGAATCCAGACTGATATTGATTCTCTTGACACCTGCATCGTACAGACTTTCCGCAAATTCCTCAAGGAGGATTCCATTCGTTGTCAGGGTTATATCCCGCAGGCCATCCAGTGTCTTGAGCATCGAAAAAAAATGAACAACCCCCCGCCGGACAAGAGGTTCTCCCCCGGTTATCCTGACCTTGACAATCCCCAGTCTTACGCCTGCTTCTACGATCCTCAGGATTTCCTCATACCTGAGGATGTCCTCATGCCCCAGAACCGACACCCCTTCCTTGGGCATGCAGTATCGGCAACGCAGATTGCATCGGTCTGTTATGGAAACGCGAAGGTAATTAATTTCTCGATTAAATTGATCTATCATTCTCGAAAGCGAATTTAACACAAACCCCGTAACAGTACAAGAAGTGTTCGATATGTCATCGTTCGATTGCATGACTGCAACCGCACCGTTTTCATTTGACTATAGCAGGCAATTTACCTATACTTCCCCCTTAATGCTGAAGTCGGAGTGACGCGTTGGATACAACAAAGCTTGCCATAATCGGGCCCGGTAGACTGGGGACGGCTCTGGCCTATAAATTCGGCCGGGATAAAAAGCAAGTTACCATCTATTACCACGATGTAGATCTCTGCAGGGAGATAAATGCAAGACACCTGAACCCAAAACATCTCACGAATGATCTCGCCAGGAGATTGGGTGGTATGGACAAGGTCCCCACCCTTTCCGACACCGTTTACGCAACAAATGATCTGGAACTGGTCGTCAATGAAAATGATTTCATAATTCTGGCGATCACTATGAGTGGACTTCCCGAAATACTGAATTATTTGAAACCTTTCATTTCCCGGAAAAAAAGGAAGACATGCATTATCTCTCCCATCAAGGGGCTCGCTTCCGATGAAAAGACAAAAGAGCTGATCACGCCCTCCCAGATGATTAACATCAACATGTACAATCTGACTCACAAGTACGAGGTTGTGTGCATCGGGGGGCCGTTCTTTGATATTGATATTGCAATGGGTCAGCCTGTCTGTCTGACGGTGGCCGGTAAGAGAAAAATGGCCAAAATCGTCAAAACGGAATTGATGAAGTGCAACAGGAGGGAATTAACCTCATATTATAATTTCGATATGGTAGGCATCGAAGCCTGCGGAGCGCTCAAGAACATCGTGGCAAACATCAAAGGTATAACGGATTGCCTGAATCTGGGTGAATCGCTTCCCGGGACCCTTTTCGCCAGATCGGGCGTGGAGATCAGATCATTGTCGATGTTGCTCGGCGGCAGTTTCCAGGCTTTTCACAGCCAGGCCGGGGTGGGTGATCTGTATGTCACGCTTTCCTCGGATGCCAGTAAAAATTACCGATACGGTAAGCTGTTTTACGAATTGTACAGTGGAAATCCTATAGACACTAACATCAATGTACTGGAGCGGATTGACGGTACGCCCGAGGGTCCCCACACAATCCGTAGCGTCCACCGATATCTGGAAAAGAAGAACATGTACAGCCCGCTGTTCAACAGCGCTTACAGGATTTTCAATGAATTCAGCAACAAGGAGGAAATCAAGGAGATTATCATTCAGGCCTGCCAGTTTGATCGCCGGACAAGAGAATTCATCGGACCTGTGTCGAGGCTCTTCTACCGCCTGATGCCGAATTTCTGGTACAGGAGGGATAAGGGGCTGCTTTCAAGATGGTAAAAAGCTTTACTTGAGAGTTGAATCAGGAGCCGGCCAGCCCTTAAACAAGCGCCTCTATCGCCAGTTTCCTATCCAATACCTCATTCGCTTTTCTCAGGTGGTCCTCCGCCGCGTAGACGGCGACTGCGGAAGATCCCGAGCCTTCGACCAGATATCTTCCCGCCGCTTCCAGCAGGAGTTCCGGCGTGGCTTCGAATATACGACTGCGAAAGGTCCTTCGCTTTTCATCATCCAGACCCGAGAAATACCTGACCATGGACGTATACCCTTTGCCTGCAGGGTCTATGGGTTTGTCGAGCATGCCGATAGTGCCGATCACTGCCTTTTCCAGTTCCTTCCCCTCAACCCTGCTTCGCACTGCGAGATCGGCGGCTTCTTCATAAATCCTTATGGTCGCAGCCAGGTTCGGATCCCTGTAGGAAAGGAAAGAAAAGATGCCGGTTGCAGGATCATAGAGCGACATTGCTCCGTATGCCCCGCCCTGAACCCTTATCCTCTTATACAGGTAATTATTCGACAGCGCCCGCGACAGGACCAGCAGGGCGCCGGACAATTCATCCGTGTAAACTGCGGCGGGAAGAACCTTGGCAACATAAGATACCTGAGCCGGAATGGAAATCCCCGAATAAACAGCAGCGGACAGGGCTGGCTCCATGATGGTCACGGCCGCTTCGCCGCCGTCTTCCATGTCCTTCTCCAGGCATGATAAAAGCTCTTCCGAGAGAAGAGAAAGCCCTTCGGTATCACCGGTCATGTTGATGAAAAGACGTTTTTTCTGAAAAAGACTCCGGTAAAGGAACGTTACCTTTTCGAAGATATCCCTCTTCTCTTCCTTGAACCCATCGGATAACCGTGAAAGGAGGCGAAGCTGCATTCTCCCGTTCCATTGCTCATCGCGGTAATAGGGGAGCGAGATCGCCGAAGCCGCCGTCCTGCGGGCAAACATATGCCCCGACGGAATTACCGAGGCTTGTAAGCGGTTTCTGGACTCATAAATGAGGTCGCGCATGCGCGCCTCGTCGGAAAAATCAGCCCTTAGTAAAATGTCGGCAATGATCCTCACGGCATCCGGTATATTCCTGTGGAGCGCCTTCATCTGGATGACCATTTTCTGCCACGATTTTTTACCGTCTATAGTCATGCTCGACGCCAGATGATATCCGATGCCTCCGGTTTTCAGGGAAATCCTCTTGGCCATTTCGGCGTATCCCATGCCCGCCGCGCCCATACCCGTCACCAGCTTCCCCAGAACAGACAGGTACGGCTGAAGCTCTTCGGGTATATCCGATACATCGAAAGCAAGATCAAGATAAGCAATGCCGTTCGTGAATATTTCATGCCTCAGGACGGGGATACTGCCGATCCGCGCCTCCGCGGCGGGTATAGTCTCTATCTCGCGGGGTATATCCGAGAGCTTCAATTCCGGCAAGGTGGCAAGTGCCTCCGGAGTATCGGGCTTTGCCTGGATATCTTTCAGGGCCGCGGCTTCTCTGCGGATCATCTCAATCTCATTGATCGATAGAGAGGCTTTCTTCCGCGCCATCTTCTCCCGGAAGGATTTTTCTCTCTCTTCGAGAAATGTATTGCTCGGCTCAAAAATGGAAACTACATAATGGGTATTGTCAACAAACCACTTTTTGATGACATTTTGAAACAGCCCCGGTTCGCTTTCCCATTTCGCGCGAATCTGCTCGATATTGCCGGCGAATTTCAATCCTGCAAACGGGTCGCCTCCATACAGCCACGTGTCATAAGACCTCTGCATGAGGATGAGGGAGTAAGGAACGTATCGGCGGACAATCTCCCTACCGCTGAATTCGATTTGATGCAGAGCACCCTCTATGATATCCCGCTCAATGCCCTCCTGCGCCAGGTGCTCGAATGTCCGGAGGATCAGATCCGAGATCTGTTCCGATCTTTCGGGCTCCGTGCCTCTCAGACCCACGGCAAACATGACCTGCTTAAGCTCTGAAACGAGACCGGTAACCGGGGAAAGATCCTGACCCAAACCGGAATCGATCAGGGATTTCCGCAGCGGCCCCGCCGCATTGCCGACAATCGCCTCGGAAACGATCTTGAGCAAGAGGACAGTTTCTGTATCCGTGCTATCGGCCAGCATCCAGCCCATGTTCACGGTCGTCTTATTCGCGAGATTCTCTTCTTTTCCCACGGGGTAATATCCGCGGGTCTTGACCGGATGCGTCATCCTGGGCTGGCTCGCGATCCGGGAATCCACGGAAATTCTCTCAAATCCCGACAGCATCTCTGCAATAAAAGCGAGATGGTCCGCAGTCTTTATATTTCCGTAGAGGAAAAAGCGCGAATTGGTCGGGGAGTAGAAAGTTCGATGAAATTCTTTGAGCTCTTCGTAAGTGAGATCCGGTATGAATTGCGGATCACCTCCCGCATCCCAGGCATACGCCGTATCGGGATACAGGTTTACCTGCAACGCCTTGTACATGAGATTGTCAGCGGACGAATACGCACCCCTCATTTCGTTGAACACGATGCCGGACACCGTGAGTCTGCTTCCGGGGTCGCCGGGATCTTCAAATTCCAGATGATGTCCTTCCTGATAAAAAGTCTCCCTCAGAAGCCGCGGCCTCAATACGAGGTCTGTATAAACGCGCGCCAGATTGAAAAAATCGACAGGTACCTGGCTCGCGACAGGATAAATCGTTTTATCCGGATACGTGAAGGCATTGATGAAGGTCTGGAGAGTCCCTTTGGCTAGCTCATTGAAAGCGTCCTTGACAGGATATCTCTGCGAACCTGCAAGAACGGAGTGCTCGAGAATATGAGGGACCCCTGTCGAATTACGGGGCGGCGTCCTGAATCCGATCGAATAAAGATTTTCGCGATCTTCACAGTGCAGATGAACGATCTTCGCACCCGTCATTTCATGTTCTATCTCGTAAGCCGTAACACGTATTTCGGGTATCTGTTCAATTCTAAGGACCCGAAAGCCCCCGATAATGTCTCCGGGCTTCAACGCAGGCTCGGGACACCCTTTAAAATCGCTCATTTTCTTCTCCTTCAGGGGGTGATTGTGCGTTTAGATTTACAGATTTGAATAGTCATTGCAAGCCTATTATGAAGATGCTATGTAGAGCACTTGATTCGTCCGTATTTTCAGCGCCGGCGTTTTACAGTATACTGCAGTATATACCCCTGGTCGGAAAGGATAGTTTTGTGCAATTCAAAAATCTGATGGTAACGGGAGGCTGCGGCTTTATCGGCAGCAACTTCATACACTATCTTCTCGAGAAAGCAGCTTTCCCGGGCAGAATAATCAATGTCGATAACCTGACATATGCGGGAAACCCGGAAAATCTGAAGACCATCGAAAAGAAATATCCTGACCGTTATCTCTTCCAGAGAGCCGATATCTGTGAGCTCCCTGTTCTGGATGAAATATTTTCCCGGTTTGAAATCGATGCTGTCTGCCATTTCGCTGCCGAATCGCACGTGGACCGCTCGATCAAGAGGCCTGCGGGATTCATTTACACCAATATCATAGGTACTTTCAATCTGCTGGAGATTTGCAGAACCCGTTTGGAGAATTTCCGGATATTTCACCATGTCAGCACGGATGAAGTTTACGGCAGCCTGGGCGAAGAGGGCCTCTTTACCGAACAGACGCCTTATCGCCCGAACAGCCCGTATTCCGCCTCAAAGGCCGCCTCGGATCATCTTGTCCGCGCCTATCACAAGACCTATGGACTGCCCGTCACTATCTCCAATTGCTCGAACAATTATGGACCTTTTCAGTTCCCGGAGAAACTGATACCGCTTATGATATTGAACGCCGCAGAATGGAAGCCGCTGCCCGTTTACGGCGACGGCAGGAATATCCGCGATTGGCTGTACGTGGAGGATCATTGCGAGGCCATCTGGATGATCATGAATTCAGGTAGATATGGAGAAACCTACAATATCGGGGGCAACTCCGAGGTCGAAAACATCCATGTGGTGGAGACGATCTGCGATATTTTGGACGGAATTGTCCCTCCCCCGGGCGGACGAACCCGCAGGGAACTGATCACTTTTGTAAAAGACAGGCCCGGTCACGATCGCAGATACGCGATCGACTTTTCCAAACTAAATAAAGAGCTCCAGTGGTTTCCCAGAGAATCTTTTGCTTCCGGGATCATGAAAACGATTTCATGGTACTTGGAAAACGCGGATTGGATCAGCCGGGTAAGGAGCGGAGAGTATAAGGCCTGGATGGACGAGCATTACGGCTGATTTTATTCTTTTTTCGTAAAGCCGTCAAATTTGCGATTGAATTATAAATAGATTCCTATTAACATAATACGATAATAAAATCGAATCGTGATTTTTCTTTTGTTTCAGACTGATTTTCTATTGTAAGTGCTTGTATTTTTATTGTTTTCTGTGAAGGGAGATTGTTGTTAGATGGGAAAAATCAGGATCGCTATAGCCGGAGTCGGTAATTGCGCTTCTTCTCTGTTACAGGGCATAGAATATTACAGATCCAGAACCGAAGAGGAATCCTCCGGTCTCATGCATTGGGACATCGGAGGCTATAAACCTTATGATATCGAGGTCGTCGCCGCATTTGACATCGACAGGAGAAAAGTCGGAAAAGACATCTCCGAGGCCATTTTCCAGCCTCCCAACTGCACCACTGTTTTTCAACGGGATATCCCCAGAACAGGCGTGAAAGTCCTTATGGGCCAAATAATGGACAGTATTGCCCTCCACATGAGCGATTACGAGGACAGGCTGACTTTTATGCCCTCTGATGAACCGCAGATGTCCAAGGAATCAATTGTCGAAGAGCTGCGCAACTCCGGTGCGGAGATTCTGCTCAACTATCTTCCGGTTGGTTCTGAAAGGGCCTCGAAGTTTTATGCAGAATGTGCCCTGGAGGCCGGTACGGGTTTCATCAACAATATGCCCGTATTCATCGCGAGCAGCCCGGAATGGGCTCGCCGCTTTGAAAACAAAGGTTTACCCATCATTGGAGATGATATCAAGTCACAGATCGGCGCAACTATCATCCACCGGGTTCTAACCAACCTCTTCAGAAACAGAGGCGTCAAACTGGAAAGGACATACCAGTTGAATATAGGGGGGAACACCGATTTCCTGAACATGCTCGACCGGACGCGGCTCGCGTCGAAGAAAAAATCAAAGACAGAGGCACTCCAGTCCCAGACGGGAAACAGACTGGATAGCGAAAACATTCACATCGGCCCGAGCGATTGGGTTCCATGGCAGAAAGATAATAAAATAGCCTTCTTGCGCATGGAAGGGAAGCTGTTCGGTGATGTACCCATGCACCTCGAACTGAGGCTTTCCGTGGAGGATTCGCCGAACTCCGGAGGGGTTGTCATTGACGCCATCCGCTGCTGCAAACTGGCTCTGGAGAGGGGGAAAGGAGGTATTCTGTATTCGCCTTCTTCTTATTTCATGAAACACCCGCCCAAACAATATACCGATGACGAAGCCTACCACCTGACAAATCAATTCATCGAGGGATCAAGACAGGACTGAATTATCCTCGACCGCGAGTCAAGGGGTTGGTTAAAAAACACCTGACTCCTCATTGTTTTTTCGTTTCGACGAAAAAATATTTCTTTTCAATGCCGGAAAGCTCAACCGACAAGCCGGCACAACTGTGCGCAGAAAATTCCCAGGAATGTCCCGGTTATATTTCCGACCACGGCCATAAGGACCCCTACAGATGCAAACCCGGGCTGATAGATTTCCGCTACGACGGGAGCTGAAACGGGGCCTCCCACATTAGCCTGGCTTGATACGGCGACGAAGAACATGGGTGCCCTGATGAGCCTCGATACCGCGACCAGGATGGCCGCATGAATGCTCAGCCAGGTCAGACCAGCCATGATCAGTACAGGCATCGACGTTAATTGAAAAATATTCCCGCGCACGCCGATGGATGCCAAAACGAAATAGAGCATCCCGTAACCAACTTTCGAGGCCCCTGCGGACTCGAGTCTACGCAGCCGCGTCACGGAAAGCGAAATGCCCGCGAGTGACACGATGATGATCGTCCATGTATAGGAAGAAATCACGTTTTTCACTTCCGGCAGACTGCGCCCAAGGACTGAAGACAGCTGTGACACAATGAAGGCGACACTGAAGAGGAGGACAATGCTCTTCACGTCAATCGCGCGTGAGGCATTTTTCTGGTCGGAGATCCTGTTATTGAGCTCGTCTATCAACACCCTGCGGGACCTGTTCCAGGTGTCGTATTTCTTCTGGAAATACGCGAAGGCGATAACGAGTCCCATCCAACTGTATGAAACGATTGTGTCGAGTACGATCATGGGGAAGAAAATATGATCGGGCGTCCCTATACCCTCTTTGATTGCTATCATGTTGGCGCTCCCCCCGATCCAGGAACCCGACAGCGCTCCGAATCCAGACCAGATTCCTTCGGGCAGCCATGGCTTGTAGATCATGAGGGCTATCGGCCCTCCGATTATAATGCCGGCGCTGCCTGCAAACATCATCACCAGCGCAACGACTCCGAGGCGGAGAATAGCCCTGATATCGACGCAGATCAGGAGCAGAACCAGGCTTGCCGGCAGAAAATAGGAGGAAATGAAAGTATATACTCTGCTCTCGTGGGGAATAATGCCGGCGGAAGCGACAAGCATGGGGAGAAAATATATCCAGAACATGGGCGGAAGAAAACTGTAAAATCTCCTGCATTGCCTCATGTCCGCCGTTACGAGAACGAACGCTTCGATCGCCAGGAGGATGCTTACTACAGCAAAGTCATCAGTAACCATGAAGACTCCCGATTTCGAATCCGGGTCTGCGGACGGTAATCGGTCCGTATCTGCTCCTGTGGCGGATGAAAAAAACGGAATCAAGATCTATATAGTCGAAATTTCCGCTTCCCGCTGCCATGAAGATTGCGGCTGAAAGTCCGATCATCGACTCGGTCATGCACCCTATCATTAATTTCAGGTTATTTCTCCTGGCCATCTCCATAATTTTTTCGGACTCGGAGATACCGCTTTTTGCTATTTTTATATTAACGCCGTCGCAACAATCTTCTTCAAGCGCCCTTTCCAAGTCGGATAACCTGAAAACGCTCTCGTCAAGAATAACAGGGATGGATAGTCTTTTCCTGATTCGCCGCAATCCTTTGAGATCATCTTTCAAAAGCGGCTGCTCGACCAGTTCAATCCTGAATCTCTTTTTTTCACACCAATCCATGAGCCGGAGAAATGATTTTTCCCGGTACCCCTGATTTCCGTCCAACCTTACTTTGAAACCATCATCCTTTTCTTTAATGAATGTGCATATGTAATTGAGAATACGCATATCCTGCTCAATATTCCCACTGATCTTCACCTTCAGCTCCCGGAAACGGCCTTTGAGGATCGAATCCATCCACGCGTGGAGCTCTGCGGGGTCTTCAAGAAAAGGGATCGTGATATCTGTCTTGATTCCGGGCAGGCGGGCACCCCAGTAATCGAATTCGGAAATGCCGGCTTTCTTCAGACGGGAACGAAAAAGGGCGGTTTCAAGTCCTGCCGCGGTCATGGGCAGATGCGGCATGCGCATCCGAAGCTCTTTGATCCGCTCAGGATAGTGATCGATGGGGACGCCGACCAGAGGCGGGGTAATCTCGCGCAGGGCCTTATGGATGATCTGTATGGATTCCTCCTTGATGCTGAAACTCGTCGGGATCTCGCCTTCTCCTGATGAACCGTCGCTCAAAAATACCCGAACAATAATACTGCTCATAGAATTTTTCCGCCCGAGGGCAGTGGAGAAGGTAATTTTGAAGACTCTCTCAATTTTATGGAATTGGATTTTTTGAATGATCGCCATTTACAGATGATTCCAGCAGAAGGAGAAAAAGATCGGCCTTTCGCCCTACTCCCTTAGCCTTTCGCAAAACAGATTGCTAGTTTTTGAGTTGAATACCGTACTCGTCACGGACGCGCTTTCGAAGGCGCTCCATAAAGGAAGCGCCGGGATCATGTTTTTCAGTGGGTTTATAGGCTCCCCCCACCTCCTTGAAGAGCAGAAAGTGCGGTAGATCCTTTCTCATGTACTCGTGATGGCCGATCAAGTACTCTATTGTCGGATACCTTTTTACGAGTTTCCCGATCAGCCATGTGTCGGCTTCAATTTGACAATCAGTCAATTCGTCCTTTCCCCTTCCGACATTTTCAATTCCGATTGCGACATGATTAAAGCCCACAATGTGTCTTGCGATCACCTTTTCAGGCAACAACGCGTATATCCTGCCGCACCTGTCCACCAGGTAATGAGAACCAACATTTACCGACCCTCCGGCCCTGATGTCATCCCGGACAGGGGAAAGTTCGTCCGGCTTCATGAAATCGAATGACTCCTCCGCGGTCGGAAACGCCGTGTAATGAATAACGATCATCCTTGGACACTCCATCTCGTAACTGTCACGGCCGTAATGGATCCTTGCATAATCGCGCGTCAGTTCCAGTCTTTTCGAACTCATGATCGATCGGTCTTCCACGTGGAAAGTCCGCGGAGCGCAGATGGTACAGCCGCTGAAAATAATTAGAGATAGAAACACAAGATATTTCATGGGTGCCCTGGAGCGAAGCCGGACTGATGAGCGTTTCTCGACAGCCTGCCCATATTTAATTCGATTCAGCCCATACACTGTTCACGATTCATATCGGATAGCGAGATATTATTCAAGCCATATCGAATCGGCCGGTCGCCACGGAACCTTCGTAAAATTACATTGACATCGTAATATATGCTATATATTGTGCATTTTACAGATTACCCGCAACAGGAGGCATGCCTGCGATGATTTACAATGAAGAGTTTGAGACTCTCCCGCGAGAGGTGCTGGAAGCACTGCAGTTGAAAAGACTGAAGCAGGTCGTTGAGCGAGTCTACCATACTGTGGGATTTTACCGGAAATCGTTTGACAATGCCGGCATATCTCCGGACGACATAACTTCGCTTGAAGACCTTCGTAAATTCCCATTCACGACTAAGGACGACCTCAGAGACAACTACCCGTTCGGGCTTTTCGCCGTTCCAATGAGTAATATTGTAAGGCTTCATGCCTCCTCCGGGACCACAGGCAAGTCGACCGTCGTGGGTTACACCAGGAGAGATATCGAGACATGGTCGGAGTTGATGGCGCGGTGTTTCGTCGCTGCGGGCCTGACCAAGAACGATATTATCCATAATGCCTATGGTTATGGGCTCTTTACGGGGGGGCTCGGAGCGCACTACGGAGCCGAGAAACTGGGCGCGAGCGTCATTCCTATATCGGGCGGCAATACGAAAAGGCAGATCACTATCCTGCAGGACTTCGGCCCTACAGCCATATGCTGCACGCCTTCCTATGCGCTGACGCTTGCCGAGGCGGGCGAAGAGATGGGCGTCGATATGAGATCGCTGAATCTCCGGGTCGGCGTTCTTGGCGCTGAGCCATGGAGCGAGCGAATGAAGGAAGAAATCGAGCATAAATTGAATATCATGGCATTGAATATATACGGCCTTTCCGAAGTGATCGGGCCGGGGGTGTCTATGGAATGTGTGGAAGGCCGCAGCGGCATGCATATATTCGAGGATCATTTCATTGTAGAGACAATCGATCCCGTCACCGGCGCAGTTCTCCCTCCGGGCGAGATTGGAGAGCTGGTCTTCACATCCATTACCAAAGAGGCGTTTCCTCTCATCCGCTACCGCACCCGTGACATTTCCCGGATCATCACAGAACCATGCAGGTGCGGCCGTACTTACGTGAGAATGGAACGGGTATCAGGCCGCAGCGACGATATGATCATTGTGAGGGGGGTAAATGTATTCCCATCCCAGATCGAGAGCATTCTAATGAGTATAGAAGGCGTAGAGCCCCACTACCAACTTATCGTGGAGCGCGCAGGCACGCTGGATACTCTGACCATCAATGTGGAAGTGAGGGAAGAGATATTCTCCGACGAGGTAAGGGTACTTCAGGGGCTTGAGAAGCGGATCGCCCGGGATATAAAAGATTACCTCGGAATAACGGCTTCCGTCAGGCTCGTTGAGCCGAAGACACTGCAACGCTTTGAAGGCAAGGCACAAAGGGTAATCGACAGGAGAAACATCTGACAGGCGTTTTTTTAAGAAACTGCTAAGCTGAGGAGATGGCATCATGAAAGCGGAACAGATATCCATTTTTCTGGAAAACAGGCCGGGCGCGCTGGAGCAGGCTACGAGAGCGCTGAGGGATGCGAATATCAACATCAGGGCGCTGTCGCTTGCGGACACCTCGGATTTCGGAATTCTTCGTCTTATAGTAAACGACGTGGATACGGCCCGAAGAGTGCTGAAAGAGAACGGGTTTGCCGTCAAAAGAACAGAGGTTGTTGCCGTAGAGGTTCCAGATCGTCCCGGCGGCCTCCACAGCATACTGGAGACGTTATCCGCGCAGAGAATCAATGTGGAATATATGTATGCCTACGTCGAGAGGAGCGGTGAAAACGCCATCATCATTTTCCGCTTTGACAAGACGGATGCGGCCATCGCCGCCCTTCTGAACAGCGGTTTTACTGTTCTTCCCGGTGAAAAGGTCTACAATATGTAAAATTTTCGCTGCCCGGGTTTCAGGTCTCCGGTTTGCGCCTTATCCCCACAAGGCCAACCCCAGTTCCTGCTTGCTTCCGAGATTTTTGTTAAAAGGAATGATTCGTATCCCGTACGAATACTGTCCGCTTTCTTCTACTTGATAGGCGCATGAAAAGGTTATTATATTATCCGTCCTGCTCTTGATGTGCAGGGGTATGGAGCGGGGATCCGTGACGAATTCATGCCCGTCTATCTTGCCGACAATCAATTCCGCCAGGATCTCTTCGGGCTCCAGTTTGCCCGGATCGATCCGCACATTTACCGAAAAGGGCTCGCCGACATGAATGGTATCGCCGTGGATACCCTCGAAAATCACGTCGATCAGCTTCAAAGAGGAGAACCGCATGGGAGTCTTGAGCTTCCAGTCAGCCAGTTCTTTCGCGAGCTTGAAGCCGTTCTGTGTCAGGGCGAATTCCCGCTGCGCCGTTGAAATGTATATTTCCTGGAGATACTGACTCACCATTCTTTCTGCATTGAATTTAGGAACCAGTTTCGACATGGATTCCTTGATCATTCTGATCCATTCTTGAGGGATGCCCGAGGCGTCGCGGTCGTAGAACATGGGGGTAATGACATCCTCGATAAGCGTGTACATGGATTGGGCGTCTCTCTCATCTGCTATTAAAGTTTCTTCTTGATTGGCAAAATCCGTTAACACGGGTCCTATAGTCCAGCCGTTCGTGCCATCGCATCCTTCAGGCCACCATCCATCAGAAACGCTCAGGTTAAGGCCCCCGTTGATCACCACTTTCTGACCGCTTGTGCCGCATGCCTCGCACGGTCTCCTCGGGGTATTAAGCCAGACGTCAACCCCCTGCAACAGATGCTTCGCCGTCTGCAGGTCGTAATCCTCCAGGAAAAATATTTTCCCGAGAAATCTCCGGTCATTGCAGGTATCGATGACCTTCTTGATCAGGTCGACCCCCATCTTGTCGCTCGGATGTGCCTTGCCCGCATAGATAATGTGAACGGGATGCTTTTCGTTATTGACAATACGGTCCAATCGATCCAGGTCGGACAGAAGCAGATTGGCCCGCTTGTACGGAGCGAATCTCCTCGCAAATCCTATGATCAATGCCGCAGGGTTGATTTTCGCAATGATCTCGTCTCTCCAGGTCTTCGAATCACCGTACTTGATCCATTGCTGTTTTGTAATGTTCTGCGTCAGATAATTGACAAGATTGAATTTAAGCCCGCTCTTCACTCTCCATAGCAGGGAATCGGGTATATTATGGATTCGTTTCCATCTCTCCTTATCGGACATGTTTTTTTCCCAATCCGGGCCCAGATAGACATCCAGGATTTCTTTCATCCTCGCAGAGATATAGGAAGGAAGATGAACTCCGTTTGTGATATGCTTGATCGGTATGTCCGAATAATGAAATCCTTTCCAGACCGGCGCCCACATTCTCCTCGCAACGGATCCGTGAATCTTGCTCACGCCATTTGAAATATTGGACAATTTCAGACCGAGCACAGTCATGAAGAAAGGCCTGTCCTCGCCTGCGTCTTTCCGGCCGAGTTCCCAGAACTGAGATGGTGAAATGCCCCATCTCTTGAAGAAGCTCGAAAAATAATATTCCACTATGTCCTTGCTGAATCTTTCGTTGCCGGCCTCCACAGGGGTATGCGTTGTGAATACAGTGCCGCCGCGAACGATCTCTTTCGCTTCATCAAATGTAAGCCCTTCATCAAGGATCAGGTTATTGATCAGCTCGAAAAGCAGAAAGGCTGAATGTCCCTCATTGATGTGATAAACACTGGGACGGATTCCGAGTTTTCTGAGGAGTTTGACTCCCCCCATGCCCAGAAGGATCTCCTGCTCGATCCTTGTCCTGGGATCATCGGCGTAAAGACGGGCGGTGATGCCGCGGTCCTGAACAGTATTGCGCGATACATCCGAATCCAGCAGGTAAAGCATGACCCTGCCCACTTTGGCCTCCCAGATATTCGCAAACAGGGTACGGCCGGGTAATTCGATGGTCAGCTGTACATCGAGACCGCGGTCGTCCCGGACGATCTGCACCGGCATGTTTGAAAAATCCCTTTCCGGATATTCTGCAACCTGCCAGCCGTCTTTATCTATCCGCTGTCTGAAATACCCGTTCTTATAAAGAAGCCCAACGGCGACCAGCGGGATTTTCAGATCGCTCGCCGCTTTCAGATGATCTCCCGCAAGGACGCCCAACCCGCCGGAATAGATCGGCAGGCTTTCGTGAATCCCAAACTCGGGTGAAAAATAAGCGACCGGAGAAGACCACTTGATCGGGCCCATATCGAATTTGCCATTCGTCCGGTCCGCCATGTAGTGGTCGAATTTATCAAGAACCTTGTCGTAGATGGCCCTGTAACCCTCGTTTCCGGCGGCCTCCCGCAGTCTCTCGGGGGATACCGTCTCCAACATCTTAACGGGGTTGTTGCCGGTCTCCTCCCACAGTTTCGGGTCCAGATATGTGAAGAGCTCGAGAGCCTCCGTATTCCATGTCCACCAGAGGTTATAAGCGAGCTCCCGCAACCGCCTGATGCTGCCGGGAAGATTGACCACGGCAGTAAATGTCCGGAAATGGGGTTGAACGGAGGCGGTGCCCGCATAAGTGCGTCTCATTTTCTCCCGGTATTCGGTAGAGGCGAGTTTATCCACCCGGGCGCGGGCGACCTGCAGTGCCCTGTCATATGCCTCCAGGTATAGTTTGTAAAAGTCGTGCCAGTTTGCAGTGAGCGCCACACGCCTGGCTTCGATGCGCCTGGCGCTCATTTCGTCCTTCGACAAGGCCGTAAAATCTTTTAACTCCCCGATCAGATCGTTGATCACGGCATTCACGGCTATACCCTTGCGCTTCAAGATGATCACGCCCTTGTTTTCGCCGATCTTATTGCGGACCCACAGTCCGAATCCCGCCAGCTCAGTCGTTATTGTGGGCACGGCGTGTGCGGCGCTCTCCAGAGGAGTGTAGCCCCACGGTTCGTAATAGGAAGGGAAGACGCCCAGATCACAGCCAGAGAGCGCCTCATAATAAGTCATGTTGATCAGCCCGTCGTGTCCGTTAAGATATGCGGGAACGAAAATGATATTCACTCTGTTCTGAGGCGAGTTCTTCAGTCCGAGGTTGTTGCAGGTGCTGAGGATGGGATCGGTGAGTTCGTTATGCAGCCGGTGGGTTGTAATAAGAGGCCCCGCTGATTCGGCAATCCCGCCTCCGGACAGGGCCGCCGGATTGATCGCCATGTGCTCCGCGAGAACGCAAATGAAGACGATGATATCCTGTTTTTCGGTCAATTCCTTGTCCAGGCGACCGAGCGCCTGGAGAAAGATATCAATCCCCTTATTGTGAAACTCGTATCTGCCCGAGATGATCATCAGCTTTGTATCTGCAGAAAAATCCTTTCGAAGGAATTTCGCCGCAAAATCAAGAAGTCTTGCACGCGCTTTCAGGGCAGGTCCCCTGTTGCTGGACAGATCTGGAATGCTCTCCATATCGAGCCCGTTGGGAAGGATAAAATCAGGCGAGCGGCCGAGGAAGTTCTTCGCTTCCGACGCGGTGATTTCACTTACTGTGGAGAAGCAGTCTGCTTCCCTGGCTGTGGCCATTTCCATCGAGTGCTTGGCGGAAATATTATATGTGCTTGCTTCCCTCTGAGGGGAGATATGATCCATGGCCGAATAGATGTCAATGCCCGAACCCGCGATCGTCCTTCCGAGTATGGTGGCATGGGTGGTAAAGACAGTACCGATTTCCGGCACTCTTTTCTTCACACAGAGGAGGCCCGCTCCGCACATCCATTCGTGGAACTGCGCGATCGCTCGTCCGCCCACCGGACGGATCAGCAGATTGTAAATCGTTTCGATAACCGCCCCGCAGGCGTAGCTGAACATGACAGGCTCAACATAATCCCATCCGCCCGCAATGGAGTCCACTCCATAATCTTCCCATATTTCAAACAACAACTGGTCTTTGTTGAATTTCTTGCCGGGGTTGACGAGAATGACTTTGGGTTCTCCCGGAATCCTCCACCGACCGAACCGGCAGGGTATTTCCTTGATTGCCGTACCCTCTCTGATCCGCGCCCAGCAGTCTTCGTCGGTTTCCTCAAAGTCGGGATTGGTTTTGAGGTCTGGTCCGAGCAGATAATAATTTTCTCCGTATGAGCGGATCGCCTCTGAAATCTTGGTGCTGATAACAGTATAAATCCCGCCGACCTTGTTACATACCTCCCAGCTAACTTCAAAAAGAAAATCCTTCTCTGCCATCCTAAACTCCTGCATTTTCTTTTAAGGCATTATTAAAATCAGCCAGAATATTCATGTAATTGATGTACGCATCGTATGGTGAATGATACGGATTGAAATACTTGTGAACATCACCGTCAGAGAACCACTTCGTGCACATATAATAAAAATGGTCGGATATCTGCAGCTTCCTCCAGGTATCGAGCAGCCGGTCCCCTCTTTTCCTGCGCACCTTTTTTTCCATGCCGTAGAGAGTCTGAATGGCGTCGTTCTGCATGTGATTTCCCAGCCAGGCCGTGAGGTCCCTCTCCACATCTGCCCATGAAATAAAATGAGGGACATCCAACTGGGCCACGGGCTGGTACTTCCTGGTGACTTCTATCGGGGTAAGAAACTCAAAATCAGAGTGCTTCAGTATTTCTCCGGGAAACGCTTTTAGAAATTCAAATATGCCGGTGTCCTCCCATTGATGCTCGCCGAAGGTTTCGTAGTCCATGAACAGATTGACCACTTCCCCCGCCGCAGCTATTGCGTGAATCCAGTTTGCATATTTTTCCGCGGTAAGTGGATATTCGGCCCAGGCACGGTTGGAAAAACGAAAGGCCACATCGTCGGAAAGACGATAGTTTTTCAGGAGGCACTTCAACTTCAGACATCCCACCGGCTGATATACATAATTCGGACTCCTCCATCCTAAAATCTGATCGGCACCCTCCGTCAGGATAGCCCGATAGCCCATTGATTCTATGAGTCTGGCCAGATCGTTATTGTAGATCATTTCCGTATTGCGAAAAGTCTTCGGATTCTGTCCGAAGAGGGTCTTGATTTTCCTCTTGTGCATGCCCACCTGTTCCTTGAACTCCCTCTCAGAAAACAGGATTGCCAGGGAATGGTAGTATGTCTCATTCAAAAATTCGACGTGCCCTGTATCGGCGAGGCGCTTGAAGCTGTCCAGCGCCTTCGGATTGAACCGCTCAAGCTGTTCGAGGAGCACGCCGGTGATCGAAAAGGATATCTTGAAATCCCCCTTGTATTCTTTTATCAGGTCGAGCATGATTTTATTCGCGGGGATATAACATTTCTCCGAAACCTTTCTCAGAATCTGGCGATTGGCTTCATCATCGAAATACTTGTGGACGTGGTTGATGTCAAAAAAAGTGAAGTGCTTGAGCCGGAATGGCTGGTGCACTTCAAGGCTAAAACACACCGCAGGCATCTTTTCCCCTCCTCTTCTCGGCCTTCCTTGCGTCTGCCGTCAATGAGCCAAAGCGTGGTATACCGATATTATTTTCCCGGCGGCATTCTCCCAGTGGATGGTTCGGAGCGCGTCCCGTGATCTTTCCACCATCTCCCGGGAGAGTGCAGGATAACTCAGGACGGCGATGATTTTATTGGCCAACTCTATAATATCCCAGAAATCGACTTTCAGGACATTGCGCAGAATCTCCGCCACACCGGACTGTTTGGATATGATTACCGGGACATCGTGCAGCATGGCTTCCAGCGGTGAGATGCCGAACGGCTCGGATACGCTCGGCATGACATATAGATCGCTCATTGCGTATATCTGCTCGATTTCCAGACCGCTGACAAAACCCAGAAAATGGAACTTCTTCCCGATGCGCAGCTCCGCGGCTCTTTCGATCATCCTCGGCATCATGTCTCCGGTACCAGCCATGACGAACGTAACGTCGGGACAGAATCGCAACACCAGAGAGGCCGCTTCTATGAAATAATCAGGTCCTTTCTGAAATGTTATTCTGCCCAGAAAGAGGACAATTTTCTCGCCGGGTTTTTTTTTGACGGGACCGATCCCGGCTCCTCCATCCCTCGATACCGCATTATGAACAACGGATATTTTCTCCGGGCGGATCCCGTATCTGCTCACGATCATATTCTTGGTATAGTGACTGACCGCGATAATATGATCGGCGGATTCCATGCCGTATTTTTCTATTTCAAAGACTTCCTGGTTGATATTTTCTCCGCTCCTGTCGAATTCCATGGCATGAGCATGATAGACATAGGGTTTTCCGCTCACCTTTCTGGCATGGATGCCGGCAAAAACAGTCATCCAGTCGTGCCCGTGAATGATATCGAATTTTTCTTTTCGGGCCAGCATTCCGACTACTTCTCCGTATCGGATCGCCTCAGACATGAGATTTGGCCCGTATTCTCCAGATATGTGGTAAAAGCCTTCTCCTCCTGTTTTTCTTTCAGTCTTCTCCAGCCGCAATCCGGAAAGAATGGCCCTGTATTGTTGCTCCCCCAGGTACGGTTTCAAGATAGAGTCGATCAGACGGACATCCATTTTCCGGACAAAAGGGTCCTCTTCAATCTGTTTCGCGCAAACCGGCACTTCCGATGCCGAGATCAGCCGGACGTGAGACGATCTTCTTTCCCCTTTGATTCTCGGCAGCACGAAGATGACTTCAACCCCCCGGTGGGTCAGTCCCTTGGTAATACCGAAGCACGCGGTACCCAAACCTCCGCTTATATGCGGGGGGAACTCCCACCCTAGCATGAGTACTCGCATTGTCTGCCCTCCACTGATTTATTTTTAAGGGCGGGACGGTACTGGTTCGACATTGTTCAATATCATGTACAACCTGATCACCTCGGCAACACTCCACGCCTGCGCGATACATCCATTTGGGTGGTGGGGAGGATCACCGTCGAATATCTCCGATATAAAACCCAGACCTGCTTTTTTCAGGTGCTCGCTCAAGCTTTTTCCGAGATTCCCGAGAAGAAAAGCCCTGGCAGCTTCCTTGTCTTCGGCCACTTTAAGATATGCCTCTCCATAATGGCCGATGAACCATGGCCACACGGTGCCCTGATGATATGCCGAGTCCCGGGAAGCAGGATCGCCGGCATACCTGCCCCGGTAAAAGCGATTGCCGGGAGAAAGGGTCCTCAACCCGTAAGGTGTCAGGAGCTCCTTGCCCACTCTTTCCACAACGCTCCTCCATCTGTCCTGCTCGAGAGGAGGAAATGGAAGAGACACCGCGAATATCTGATTGGGCCTCACTGCATGATCGAGGACTCCGTCATGATAAACATCGCCCAGATACTCCCCTTCTTCTATCCAGAAAATATCGTTAAACGATTTCTTGATCCGATTAACCACGTCTCCGAACGTGAATTTATCATCGCCGAATTTTTCCGCAAGCTCGTTTACGAAGCACACCGCATTGTACCACAAGGCATTGATTTCAACCGGATAGCCGTATCTCGGTGTAACCGGCCGACCATTGACGCACGCATCCATCCATGTCAATTGCGTGCGGCGGTCGCCGGCGTGGAGCAATCCACTGCCGTCCATAAATATGCGGTTAACCGTGCCGGCCATGAATTTTTTTATTATTCTCTTCATCACCGGCCACATGTACTCTTCAACGCTCTTCAGATCTCCCGTGTATTTCAGCATCTGCTGGACGGCCCAGAAATACCAGAGCGAAGAATCCACGGAATTATAGGCGTTATTTTTCTCATTGTCCGCAATGAAATTGGGCAACAATCCATCTTTCTCAAGCCTGCCCATTGACCGCAGGATTGCCGTTCCTTCGTCAGTAAGACCTGAACAAAAAGTAAGGCCGGGCAGCGCTATCAACGCATCCCTGCCCCACATATAAAACCAGTGATACCCCGCAATGATCCCCGGCCCGCCTGATAGCGACCTTATTACAAAATGCCTGCCCGCCTTGATAAGGTTTCCCATCATTTCCCGGTCCCCGGGATCCTTGACCGACGACAGGGCGGAAGTTATTCGCGCGTCATCTTTTTCCCGTCTTGTTTTTTCCCCAGCCCATTTGTTTTTCAGTGAGCCCTTGTATTCACGAAGCGAAGCCGAAAAAATAACGGAAGTCCCTTCCTTTAGAGGTATCTCGAATACGCCCGGCTGAAACAGGTCCTCCCGGTAATCAAATCCCCTTTCAGCCTCGACGATATATTCGAAATTCCTGTACCATACAGGTGATGGAAAAAAACTGCATCGGCTGCCGGCCTGAACAAACAGGGGGGGCATGCCGTCATATGGCTGTATCTTAAAACCATTCCTGGCCTTGTAAGTCCTGACATGTAGATCGAGATTCTCCCGGGTCAACTGATGGAAATTCCGAAATGCGATAAAAGGTTTGACTCGCAGTGTGAAGGGGATATCCCCTTGAAGGACATCGTACTTTATCAGAACGAGATCCTCACCGTGTACGGCCATGATGCTCTTGAGAATGCGAATACTCCCTATCTGGTATGTGAAACTTGGATACAGACCCGCCCGGAATTCCGTCAGATATTTATACCCGTGCGGAAAGTAGACATCCGGATACTTGTGAAAAGACAGAAAGACTTCTTTGTCACCGCTGAAAACAGAGTCTTCGAATTTAGAGAGGAGCACGAATCTGCCGGCTGGCTCCTTGAGATTGGATACAAACAAACCATGGTATCTCCTCGTATGGCAGTGGAGGATCGTGCTTGACGCGTACCCGCCCCGCCCATTTGTGTCCAGCCATTCCAGTCTAAGGGCCTCTTTGATATTCAGCGTCGTGCGTTCGTCAATATAGATATCCATATATTCTTACACTCTTTTCCCGGCCGTGCCGTTGAATGGCTGTTAGCAAAGCTCGAATCCAGACGCTGTTTTTTATCTTATCGTGAATAAAAGCACTGTCAAGTCATTTTGCAATGCGCATGCCCGGATACCGGCCGTTGCGGCCTTCTTGCTTCTTCTTTTTCCGTTGATGGACGGCAACTCGTTATGGTAAAAAACTGGCGATGTTAAACGCGGGATTGACAGGCGGCATAGCCAGCGGCAAATCCACCGTAAGTGGTTTTTTCCGTGAAAAAGGGGCCTATATCATCGATCACGATACGATCGGGCATCGCGTGGAGGAGCCTGGCAGCGCTGTCTGGGAGGAGACAGTGCGGCATTTCGGGCGGGGGATACTCCGTGCCGACGGCACACTCAACAGGGAGAAACTGGGTGATATCGTTTTTGGGAATCCGGACAAATTGCTTCTCCTCAATCGAATCGTCCAACCGTCCATTTTTGCGGAATGGATGAGACAGGTGTCGTCGATCGAAAAAGAGCGCCCGGATGCGATAATCATCTCCGATGTCCCTCTTCTTATCGAGGCAGGGTGGCAGGACAGCGTCGACGCGATCATTCTTGTCTATATTCCCCCGGAGGAGCAGATCAGGAGATTGATGGAAAGAAACGGATACAGCCGCGATGAGGCCGGGAAAAGACTCGATTCCCAGATGCCGATAGACCGGAAGGTGCCTTTTGCCGATTTTGTGATCGATAACAGCGGATCCCTGGAAAGAACAAGAGAGCAGACAGACCGGATCTGGACAAAGCTGGTCGATCTGGAAAAAAAGAAGAGGAACGAACCAGTTCCTGGCTCATGAGCTATAAACTGAAAGGGGAAAAGGATTCATGATCGAGAAGAATGTGAAGACCGATTTCTGTGAGAGAATATGTGAACCTGTTATAGACAAAACCGCCTATATACACCCTCAGTCCTCTGTTATCGGTAATGTCTTTATCGGCAAAAATGTAATGATCGCGCCGTTCGCCGCGATCCGGGGGGACGAGGGCCAGCCGCTCCACATCGGGGATGACTCTAATGCGCAGGACGGCGTGGTCATCCACGCCCTGGAAACAGAACATCACGGAAAACCGGTAGAAAAAAACCTTTATGAAATTGGTGGAGGAAAATACGCCGTTTACATCGGGAAAAGGGTGTCTATGGCCCACCAGGCGCAAATACACGGCCCTGCCGCCGTACTTGACGATACCTTTGTCGGGATGAAAGCCCTGGTTTTCCGGTCCGTTGTCGGCAGGAACTGTGTGATCGAGCCGGGGGCGATCCTGATGGGAGTTACTGTCGCCGACAACCATTATGTTCCCGCGGGCTCAGTCGTCACAACCCAGCATGCAGCCGATGTACTCCCCGTGATTACTGCGGATTATCCCATGAAGGACTTGAATAAAGGGGTCATTCACGTAAATACCGCTCTGGCGAGAGAATACTTGAAGAGAGGCTAAAGGCGAAAGGACTCAAGGCTGGAGAAACAGCGCAAATGGATCGGCAGATAGCCACCCAGAGTTGCCTTAAGGCTTCAGCCTTTTGCCTGTTTTTTCAATTCCGCTATAAGTTTTGGTACTACATCATACAGGTCTCCGACGATGCCGAAATCCGCTACACCGAAGATGGGAGCGCTCTCCTCTTTGTTGACGGCGGCGATCACCCGGGCATTTCGGATGCCAGTCACATGCTGAATCTGTCCGGACACACCGAGACCAATGTAGAAATCGGGTTTCACCTCTACTCCTGAAAGACCTATGCACAGCTCTTCAGGAAGCCAATGCAGTTCCTCCGAGATCGGCCTTGTACAGCCGATCTCGCCTCCGATAACACCGGAGAGTTCTCTGGCCATCGCAAGGTCCTCTTTCTTCTCAAATCCTCTGCCCACACAAACAACAACTTTGGCTTCCGTGATATCCCTGGTCTCTCTTATCTTACCCCTCTTTTCGATCACCCTCACCGGGCAGACGGGAGGCGCCGGCAGCTCCCGCACACGCCCTTCCCTTCCGCCCGCGGCTACCGCGGGTTCGAATGTCCTTGGGGGGATCGTGGCCATGGCAGGTCTCGCAGTGCAGGTCACTCTCTCAACCGCCGCTCCACCGTAGACGAGCCTCTCCATTTCGAAGGATCTCTTTCCCTCATTGAAATTCAGCGCTATGCAGCCGCTGCACAGACCTGCATTAATGAGGGCTGCAATGCGTGACGCAATGGCCTTGCCTCTTGACGTCGCCGCTATCAGAAACAGATCAGGATCTTCCCTTTTCGCCTCCTCGACGATTATCGGGACGTGAGCCTCGAGGGGCTGGTCTTCCGGAAGAAAGGAGAGCAGCAGAACATCATCCGCCCCGTAAGCAAAATAGTCTTTCACATACTCACGGTCGTGCCGAAAAACGGTGAGCCGCACTCCCATTTTCGAGGCCAGGAATCGGCCGATATTCAGTAATTCCAGGGTCTGTTCCCGGTTTTCAGCAAAAATCCAGACTCCGGGCATATTCAACCTCTTAGCTTATTACTCCTTTTTTACGCAGGGATTCCACAAACCTGGATATCTCCGCGGCGTCCGCGCCGAATTTCTCGCAGGTCCTTTCTATTCGCGATGCCCTGATACCGAGGATATTCAGCGCAGGCGCATCCACCGCCGGCAGTTCGTCTCTCTTTATGAGTACCGACGGCTTCTTCGAAGCCATCAAAGTGTCTTTCACTCCGGGGATTCTTGGAGAATTGATTTCCGGCACGACGGTCACAAGGGCCGGCATGTGGACCTCCACTATCTCCGTTCCATCCTCGACCTTACGCTCCGCCCTCAGCAGGTTTTCATTGATCATCAGCTTCTGAACAAAGCAGACGGCCGGAATCCCCAGTCGCTCCGCCAAACGCGGCCCGACCTGCTGGGCATAGATGTCACTGGAGCCTTCGCCGCAGATGATCAGATCGAACGCAATGCGGCGGCAGCGGATCGCCTCGGCAAGAACAGCGGCTGTCTGTGAAGATTCCAGATTGCCGAAAGAGGCGTCGGCGATGAAAAGTGCCCGATCAGCGCCCCGGGAGAGGGCATCCTTTACGCCTTTGGCGGCCTCTGGCGTTCCCACCGTTGCGGCGATAACGCTTCCTCCGTGCGCTTCCTTCAGACGGACTGCTTCTTCGATAGCATTCCGGTCGTACTCGCAGATCTTGTAATCCACGGACGAGAAGTCAAGTTCCCCGGACGACGTACGCCGAATATACGCCTCGTCAACTACCCATTTGAAACATGCGACTATTACGGGCATTGTTTACCCCGCCACCTTTCGCCTTAGGCTTCGCGCCCTTAGAGCCTTTCTCCTCTGCCTACCGCAGCACATTACCCGAGATCACCATCCTCTGAGCTTCCGACGTCCCTTCGTAGATTTCGGTGATCTTGGCGTCGCGCATCAGGCGCTCAACTTTCTGACCCTTGATATAGCCGTATCCGCCGTGAATCTGGACCGCCTTGATCGTGTGACGCATAGCGGCTTCCGCGCTGAAGAGCTTGGCCATTGAAGCTTCCTTGCTGAAGGGTTTGTTCTGATCCTTCAGCCAGGCCGCATAGTAAGTGAGAAATCTGGCGGCGGACAGGTCTGTAGCCATGTCGGCGATCATCCAGGAAATAGCCTGCTGTCTGGCAATTGGATTGCCGAACTGGACTCTCTCTTTCGAATATTTAATGGATTCGTCAAGCGCCGCCTGAAGGATGCCGACGCACTGAGCGGCGATGCCTACACGGCCGTGATCGAATCCGGTCATAGCTATCGGCATGCCCTGTCCGGGCTGTCCTATCATGTTCTCCTTGGGAATCCGGCAGTCCTTGAAAACCACTTCGGAGGTCTGGGAGGACCGAAGGCCCATTTTTTCAAAATGCTCGCCCGGCTTCAATCCCGGCGTGCCCTTGGGAACAATAAAGCAGCTCATTCCCTTTCTGCCGGCGGCTTTATCCGTCCACGCAAAAACGATATAGGTGTCTGCGATGGGACCGTTGGAAATGAACGTTTTCGTCCCGTTGATTACATAGTCGTTGCCGTCGAGAACAGCCAAGGTAGTTCCGGCCATGACATCCGTGCCGGCTCCCGGCTCAGTCAGGACAAAGGCCCCAAGGTGTTTTCCCTTGGCCATCGGGACCAGATATTTCTTTTTCTGTTCCTCATTTCCGAATAGGTTGATAAGCATGCATGCAATGCCGACATGGATGGACATGGTGAATCCGGTGGATGAACAGGACCGGGAAAGCTCCTCCACTGCGATAATGTGAGTCAGGTAGTCCGCGCCGGCTCCACCGTATTCCTGCGGGATCGGCATGCCCAGCCAGTCGCCTTCGCTCAGCTTCTGAAACAATTCGGCCGGATGTCGGCTGTTTTCGTCGATTTCCGCTGCGATCGGGTCGACATACTTCACGGCAAACTCCCTCATGTTCTTGCGTATGAGCTCCTGCTCCTCAGTCAATTTGAAATCCATAGCCCCCTCCTTTATCTTATTCTGCAGTCATCAACATTGTCCTTGATCGATTCGAGCTATAACTTCCTGATGCTCGAACGTTTATTTTTACCAGTAAAAGAGCGGAATTTCAACAGGTTGTTGAAAACATTCATCTGCGCAGCTCGGCAGCGATCGCCCTATACCCCTGACTTCACGCTGCACAGCGTCAGAAACTTCATCCGAACCGAAACTGCACACCCAGCCCCCCTTCGGGGAAGCTCCAATCCAGTACGTCGGTTCCACAAGCCAGCCGGCAGGTCCCGCATTCGAGGCACCCGTCAATGGACAACACAATCTCCCCTGTTTCATTCTCGCTGTACAGACCCGCAGGGCACATCCATACAGCTGGCTTCAGCCGGGAATCTCTTTCCCTGCCCGGTCTGATCTTGATATGGGCCTCTTTACCGGGCTTGAAGACATCCAACCCCAGCTTCGTCTTCAGAATCGTCCTGCCGTTCATATCTTCATCATCTCTCTCAAGTCCTTCAGTATGGACCATATCTCTCCCAGAGTGAAGTACTTTCTGAGGGATGGAAACAATTTTCCCTTGGGACCGTCCGGCACAGCATACATATCCCTCATAATATTTCCGATCATCTCCGGATAATGATTAAAAAACCGGGGATTTGACAAAACACGGGGAGTCTCGCGAAAGTTCCTGATATCTTCCAAAACGAAACTCTTTTCCATCATCTCTTCATACGAGGATAACGCTTGCATATCGAAACCGCCGCTCTCCTTCGCTCTCAGAATTGCCTGGGCTGCGAAGTATCCGGATGCCAGTGCGTATTCCATGCCCCTGACCGTAAATCCGATATTCAAAGCCAGCCCCGCCGCATCCCCGGCGACGAGAATGCCGTTTCCGCATAGACTGCCGAGGGCTCCATAACCCCCTTCTGGAATCAGGTGGGCCGAGTATTCCAGTGTCTCGCCGCCCTTGATCAGGCTTGAAATTTCAGGTCTCTCTTTGAATCTGTCAAGGAGAGCGGGAACTTCCTCCTCGGGTTTTTTCCCGAGAAGATCCCCGAGGCCGATGACCAGGCCGAGGCTAACGCTTTCCTTGTTTGTATAGAGAAACCCCCCTCCGAACATGCCGCGGGTTATATCGCCCAGAAACAGGCGCGCAGCCCCCTCATCGCCCTGCAGATTGAAACGATCATTGATCACCCGGGAGTCAAGCGCGATGATCTCCTTGAGTCCCACTGCGTAATGGCGAGGTGAACCGGGCAAGCGCAGGCCCGCCATTTCCGATATCAGCGACAGCACTCCATCGCAGGCGACGACTGCATCCGCGCGGAGTTCATCGCCTGCAGCAATGACGCCGCTGATTCTCCCGTTCTCCTTGATGACATTATCCACCCGTACCTTGGGGAGAAGCATCGCCCCTTTTTCCTCAACGCGCTCAGCCAGCCAGCGGTCGAATTTCGAACGCAATACACTATAACTCTGGTGGGGCTCCGCAAGAAGCTCATCTCCCGAGTAATTGAGAGCGATCGACCGGTTCGCCGCCATCAGGACTATCCCTTCATGGGCGATGAAGCGCTCAACAGGGGCGTTTTCCCACAGATCGGGAAAGAGGTCGCGAACAGGGTTCACATAAAGACGCCCACCGGAAACATTCTTCGACCCGGGATAATCTCCTCTTTCAAGAACAAGGATTTCCAGGCCCTTCCCGGCGAGTGTATAGGCGCAGGCCAGCCCGGAAAGTCCAGCCCCCACGATAATGACATCGAACTTTTCCATTTCACCCTGTAATATGGGTCAAGGGCTAAGGCGTTATCAGTATTAGCGGCTGCTTTGCACCCGTCCAACTTCCATTTCTCGCTGCTGCGCCTTTTTCGGCGGCTTTGAAAACAGAGTAATCGCCGCCCCCGCAAGACATGCCGCTCCTGCAATGACGAACGGCCATATCCAGACGGACGGATCGGCGCTCCCTTTTGCCGCGTCTTTGAAGCGCGCCGCGATCTGAGGCCCGAGGACACCGGCGATTCCATAGGCAACGAAGACGTAACCATAGTTGAGACCTACGTTTTTATTGCCGAAATAATCCGCCGTGACAGCGGGAAAGAGAGCGAAATTTCCGCCGAAATTAAATCCAATAATGCACGCGCCCAGAATCAGCGTTTTGGCGTCCCCACCCATTTTATAGAATACAAGCATTGTAATTCCCTGAAGGAGACACATAGCGAGGATCGACATCTTGCGCCCGATCTTATCGGAGATGGAACCCCAGATCACGCGCCCGAGCCCGTTCAAAATAGCAAGCGAGGCAGCAGCCCAGCCGGCTACTTCTACTGCCAGCTTGGCTTCCAGTCCCTTGGCCTTGAGGGCGTCAATGCCGAAAAGACCTATGTTGCCTATAACCATCAGACCGGCCATGGCCGAAAAGAGGAAAGTAAGCCAGGTCATGTAATACTGGGGAGTGTGGAGCATCTCGCCGGGTTCAAAATTCACCATTCCGGAGGCGCCCGCGCCAGCTCCCGTAGCCTGAGGAGGCGTCCAGCCCGCCGGCATATACCCCTGGGGAGGATCGATCATGACAATACTGCCCAGAAGAACCGACACCATGAAAATGACCCCGTAAAGAAGGAACACGCTGCGGACACCGTCCAATCCCATAAGACTCAGGGTATCCAGAAGATTGAACCAGGAACCCGCGGATTTGATCCAGATCAGCGCCCCGAAGCCGAATCCGGCCACTGCCAGGCCTGTTACCAGCCCTTTTTTATCCGGAAACCATTTGACCCCCACCGCTATGGGTACCACATAACCGATTCCGATACCCAGACCGCCTATGATCCCTATGAAAATCAACTGCGAGATAAAACTCCCTCCCATCAGGCCTCCCAGGATGTACCCCGCCCCCAGGACGATGCCGCTGGTCACCGCCAGTTTTCTGGGTCCGGTTTTGATCATCATTCGTCCGGAAATAATTATCGTTACCGCGAAAACAAGCAAACCCACCGAAAAGATCCACTGCGACTGAGCAGCTGTAAAACAGTATTTGCCCGCCTTATCGCAGAGTTTCGGTGTAAATACTGACCATGCATAGATAGCCCCAAGGCACAACTGGATCAAAACGGCGCCGATTACTACATACCAACGATTCATAACCTTCTGATCTGCCATAACCGATCCCCCTTCTCACGTAAAAAAGTAAAAAAAGATATACACGTGGAACTATAAAAAGTTTTGCATCAGTTACCCCAGATTCGGCTGAATTGTCAAACGAAAACCGGCCGGATCATTGCGGAAATTTCTCCATATCCTCGGGAGTGTTGATATTGAAGAAGATCCTGTCATGCGGATCAAAGGCGGCGATGGTTTCGGCGGGTATCTCGAAGACTTTCAAACCCTTGAAGAAATCCGTTATTTTCATGTCCCCCCGAAGGATCTGCCTTTCGATTTTCTGAAGACATCTTGTGGAATAAAAGGCATACAACGGCTGAAGGCCGTCATGCGACCGGGGAATTACGATATCATGCCTTTCGATCCGGCTTTTCATGAATTCAATGAACCTTTTATCCAGGAAGGGAAGATCGCATGCACAAATAAAGGCATACTCGCATCCTGCATAAAAAAGACCGGTGAAAATTCCGCCGAGCGCGCCCGCCCCCGGGATAATATCCGTGACTATCCTGACATCTTGATCAGAATAAACATCCGGTGTATTCGTGACCAAGATAATCTCGCAGAAGAGTTCTTTCAGGATACGGATGGTGCGATTGATCAGTTTCTCACCTTGAAATCTGATAAGCGCCTTATTGGTCCCCATCCTGGAACTTTTTCCGCCGCATAATATGATTGCTGTTGCTTTCATAAGCCGGATGCAATGATCCCGAATGATTTCCGTCTAATATACAGAATGATGACACAAGGTCAAGGAGGAAAAAAGTCATTTTATTCTTGATAAATTCCAGTCTCAATTGTAAGAGATGGCAAAAGCCCGTTCGGAGGAAATTTTCCATGTACTGGGAAAAAGAATTGGAAACCATGCCCCGGGAGCGACTCGAGGCTCTTCAGCTGGCCCGTTTGCGGGAGACGATCAGGAGGGCCGGAACATCCCCCTATTACAAGAAATTGTTTGCGGATACAGGACTCGATCATGAACAGATTGGAACTCTCAAAGACCTGGAGAGGATCCCCTTTACGACGAAGGACGACCTCAGGGAATACTGGCCGTATGGATTCCTGGCCGTATCGAGGGATGAGCTGGTCCGGATGCATTCATCTTCGGGCACGACAGGCCGGGCGACCGTCATTTTCCATACGCAGGAGGACATCCAGCAATGGACCAATCTGGTGGCGCGCTGCATGTACATGACCGGTGTACGCAAAGGGGATGTTTTCCAGAACATGATGACGTACGGCCTCTTCACCGGCGGTCTGGGATTCCATTACGGAGCGGAAAAGATAGGCGCACTCGTCATACCCGCCGGAGCAGGCAACAGCAAACGACAGATCCAGCTCATGCGCGATTTCGAGACAACGGTGATCCATATCATTCCGAGTTACGCGCTTCACCTCTATACTTTTTTCGAAGAGATGAAGCTGATACCTTCGAGGGACACGAGAGTAAGAATAGCCTTCGTCGGGGCGGAGCCGCACTCGGAAAAGACCCGGAAGAAAATCGAAGAGCTCTATGGGTTCAAGGCCTACAATTCATACGGACTCTCAGAGATGAACGGTCCCGGTGTGGCCTTCGAATGCACGTTTCAAAACGGTTTGCATATCTGGGAAGATAATTTTATCGTCGAGATCATCGACCCGGATACACTAAAACCCGTTCCGGACGGGGTGGAAGGTGAATTGGTCATGACCACTCTTCAAAGGAAAGGGATGCCTATTCTGCGCTACAGGACAAAAGACCTGACGCGTATCATACCGGGCGCATGCGAGTGTGGAAGGACACACCGGCGGATCGAAAGGATCAAAGGCAGAACCGACGACATGATGATCATCAAGGGAGTAAATATCTTCCCTATCCAGATTGAAAAGAAGCTTATGGATATACCGGGCGTCGGCACCAATTTCTTGATTATTCTCGAACGCGAAGGATATAATGATCATATGATTATTCGGGTAGAGGTCCAGAAAGACTTCTTCGATGGAGATGTGCTCCATCTGGAGAAACTGCAGAAGAGAATCGTGGAAGAACTCCGAAGTGAAATACTGATTACACCACGCGTGGAGCTGGTGGGCCCCAATGCCATTGCCAGAGGTGAAGGGAAGGCCGTAAGGGTTATCGACAACAGAAAAGATTAGCAGATTGTTCAAAAACTCGCCCCCTTCACTCTTTGCTCTTCAGAGCGCGTAAAAGGAGGTCGTTGATGATAGTCCGCCAATTATCCGTTTTTGCTGAAAACAAGCCCGGCAGCCTGGCCAGAGTAACGGGAATTCTGGCAAAAGAAAAAATCAACATCAGAGCCACGACCATCTCCACATCCGATGCTTTTGGCGTGATCAACCTGATCGTGGACGACCCGCAACGCGCCCATAAGGTTCTGGTCAAAGGAGGATTGATGGCTACGTTCAAGGAGGTCATCGCCGTTCTGATCGATGACAGGCCGGGAGGACTGGATAAACTGACAAGGCTTCTTTACGAACATAATATCAATATCAATAACGCTTACGGGTTCGTCCTCGAAAGCTGGAAAACAGCAGTATTCGTCGTGGATGTGGATCAAATAGACAAGGCCGAGAAAATCATTGAGAAAGAGGGGTTTAAGACTCTGGACACGGAGGCCATGTCCGCTGTTGAGCCGTTCCATTACATGAAATATTAGGTTAAGGGCAAAAAGCTCGAGGCATCAAAAAAGAGAAGTTGAGGAGATAAAGAGCCTTGTGCTTATGTCACTGATAAGGAATCATATGATTAAAAAAGATAAAGGTAGTTATTCAGCGAAATATCCGGCGGGTAGAAAAACGGACCCATCCATAGAAAAAGCGGTAAAGGAACGGGCACGGGATCGCGTCCTTCCCTGCGCCGTCGCGGTCGGCATCGCGGCTGACCTGAATATTGCTCCGGCGGAAGTCGGTTTTACAATGGACAGGCTGGAGATCAGTATCACCAAATGCCAACTGGGACTTTTCGGTAACATACCGATAGGGAAAATAGTTAAGCCGGCTGAAGAGGTGGACAGGGAATTAAAAGACGCGATTACGTCAGCCCTGGTCGACAATCGCCTTCCCTGCGCGGCGGCATGGGATATTGCGAAGAGATTAAGGATTACGAAAATAAAAGTATCTTCGGCGTGCGAAGCCCTTAAAGTGAAGATTTCAAAATGCCAGCTCGGCGCATTTTAAAAAGCCAGGGGCACAGTGCGTTCTCACCCTCTCACCGTCTCGACTTCTCACCCTCCTGGATTGTTTTCTGCTCTTCGTACCTTGCCAGAGTAAAGAGCATATCCGCCAGCCTGTTTAGGTACCTGTGGATATCCGCACTGTTTACCAGGCCGCTGTCCTTCAGCTTGGCCGCATTGCGCTCCGCCCTGCGGATGATCGTCCTGCCGACATCGATCTGGGCGGAAACCACCGTCAGCCCGGGATAAATGAATTCGTTCTTCAGATTCACATCCTTCTGCAGATCGTCGATCAGATCTTCAATCCTCTTCACGTCGGGTGAAGCAATCCTGCAGGAGAGCTTTTCACAATCCTCGGGCAAAGCCGACAGCTCGGCGCCCAGAACGAGCAGATCCTTCTGCACCTGTAAAATAATTTGTTTTATCCGATCATCCGTCGTCATTGCCCGGGCGACGCCGAGAGCGGAACTTGCCTCATCCAGCGTCCCGTAGGTTTCGGGTCTCAGATCGTACTTGGGCACCCTCTGGCCCCCGAGCAGGCTTGTCTCTCCCCTGTCCCCTTTTGTCGAGAATTTCATTTTTGCCTTCCTTCCAGGTATTTCAAAACAATCTTGAATACGATATCAAGATTTCTTCGCGAATTATTGAGGATTTCCTCCATGGTCAACGCTCTCTCTGCAAGTCCGTGCGCGTAATTATCGACCGAACAGAGAGACGCATACTCCATTTCCAGTTCTTTTGCAATCACCGCCTCGCTTGCCATTGTCATACCCACGATGTCGCCGATCTGCGACATGAACCGGATCTCCGCCCTGGTTTCAAGGCGGGGCCCGGAAGTCTGCCAGTAAACGCCGCCGTCGACGGCCTCAATGCCGCATTTGCCTGCTGCCTCCACCCACTTTCGCCTGATTTTTTCGCTGAGCCCCGGCGTGATGTGGACCGGCTCTGAGCGGAATATGGTCGGCGGCGGCGCTAATGAAATAAAATCATCGGGAACCACCATCATTCCCGGTTTTAAATTTATTTTCAGAGATCCTGTCGAATTGACGCCGATCACCTCACGAACGCCTAAATCTTTTAAAGCCTTCAAATTCGCCGGATGGTTGATCATATGCGGGAGTATATGGCTTTTCGGGTTATTCCCGTGCCGCGGGAGAAAGACAAACGCATCGGAGACATACACTATGGCTTTGCCGTATTCATTCTGCACGGCCTCTTCCCGCAAAGCGCCGGGGAGCCGTTTCACGAACATAAGTGTGCCCGATATAATACCCAGAGGATCCATAACTTTACGTAAAAGAATTTTGGATTTTTCCGGGTATGTACCAGATTACCCTTGCGATGTCAAAATTTCGTTCTCTTTGCATAAAGGCGAAATGAATTGACACCGCCCAATCGAATATGGCATATTTTCAGCATCCGAGGCAAGGAGGAGAATAAATGGAAAAAGAAAGCACATTAGTCCATATCGACGACGGCAGCTTTGACAGGGAAGTCCTCCAATCAGATAAACCCACCCTTGTCGATTTCTGGGCGCCCTGGTGCGGCCCCTGCCGCGCCATAAGTCCTATTCTCGATGAACTGGCACGTGAGTACGAGGGGCGCGTAAAAATCGCCAAGCTAAACGTTGACGACAATCAGAAGACGGCCGCCGCTTACGGCGTTCAGAGCATTCCCACCTTGATCCTTTTCAAGAGCGGTCAGGTTCTGGATAAGATGATCGGTCTGGCTTCAAAGGATCGCCTTGATTCATTTTTAAAAAAGGGATTGTAGTATATGAGTTTAACTTTGTTTCCCGGCCGCCGTCCGTTCACCAGGATGTATGTCTCTTTATTCCTGGCTTTCCTGATCATGGCCTGCGGTTCGTTTGATTGGTGGAGCAAAAAAGAAATAAGGCAGGGCGTACCGGAGAGTCTGTACCAGAGAGGACTGGAAAATTACCGCAAAGGCAGATACGAAAAAGCAATCGAAGATTTCCAGAAGCTTAAAGAGGAATACCCGCTGAGCAAATTCGCCATTATGGCCGAATTGGGCATTGCGGACTCTTATTTCAGCGACGAGAAGTATATTGAAGCGGAGTCCAGCTACAACGACTTTCTGAATCTTCACCCCACTAACACAAATCTGCCGTACGTTATCTATCAGCTCGGCATGTGCCATTATCATCAGATGATGTCCATCGACAGAGATCAAACAGAGACCCTGAGAGCTAAAAAAGAATTCGAACGGCTCATCGCTCTTTATCCCACCAGCCAGTTCAGCTTCATGGCGGAAAAGATGCTGCGTGAATGCAAGCAGAGGCTCGGAGAACACGAATTCTACGTAGGAAGGTTCTATTTCAAATCGAAAAAGTATAAAGCCGCGCTGAAGAGATTTGAGAACGTGGCAAGGGATTATCCGAACATGGGACTGGACTACAGGGTAAGCTTCTTCATCCACGAAACCAAGCGGCTGATCGATCTTGAGGAAAAAGAAAAAGCGCAGAAAGAAAAAGAACTGAAAGCTAAGAACAAGAATTCAAAAAAGATCTGACAGGTTGTTCAAAGCAGCGAAGCCGCGCAAATCCCCGATACCTGATTATCTGGATAGTCTGATTCCGCGGATCGCTTCAACGGCGGACTCTTCAGGGGTAAGGGACGTATCAACGACAATATGTCTCCCCTCAGGAATTTCCGTGATTGGATCAAAGTCGGCTTTCTGCGCATGGAATATTTCCCATCGTCCGTCTGAGGCTTCGTCTTTCTGCGACATTCTGGAAGTGAGCCGCTGCTCAATTACAGACTCGGGGCAGACACACTCTACAATAAAGAAATCGGCATTCATTCTGGAGGCGGCCGCACCGGCCTTTAATCTCTCCTTGCGTCTCTTATAGGATGCATCTATGATAACAGACTTCCCCCGGCCCAGTTTTTCCTCGGCAAGCTCGACGGCCCTCGTATACACACGGTCGGATACCTTTTCCGAATAAATGCCACTTCCGAAATTCTCGTAACGGCGTTCATCCGGCGCAATCCCGAGCATTGTCTTCCGCAGGACATCGCTGCGGATCACTTCCGCGCCGAGCAGCGGTGCGATATTCCTTGCCAGCACGCTCTTTCCCGTCCCCATCAGGCCGGAAATCAATATTAATGCAGGTTTTTCCGGCCGGGCGGCATAGGCATAAGCCAGATCAAAATAATTGGACGCCGTCGCCACTGTCGATAAGCGTTCTTTCTCGTCTATTTCAGGCTCATCGATTCTGAAACTGATCACTTTTCCCCTGACATACGCCCGGTAACATTTGTAGAAATTGAGAAGCAGTCCGAGTTCCTGATCGCCGGAATACCGGATGTAGGCGGTTTCGAATATTTGTGCGTATTCCGTGAAGCCGTTGAAATCGAGATCCATGGAAAGAAACGCAACCTCCGACGCGACGTCGGAATAACGGAACCGTTCATTGAACTCAATACAATCGAAGATCACGATACCGTCCGTTACGCAGATGTGTTCCAGATGCAGGTCGCCGTGGCAATCCCTGATCCGGTGCTCGACGACCCTCCGCGAAAGGAGTGAACTATATTTCTCCATAAAATGGTGTACATAATCCTTCAGGAACTGGTACTTGCCCTCCGGGATCGTGATACGGACGTATTTCCGCGTCTGTTCGAAATTTTCATCATGGTTGTACCGGACGGTTTCGATGCCGCCTATTCTATCTATGTCTCCCCCCGTGGCCGCGCGTGCATGAAAATCCGCCAATTTCAGGGCTATCTCCTCCATGGTGGATGAATCGGCCTTCCCTTCGCGCAGAAGCGTTTTCAGCATCCGTTCCCGGGGAAGTCTCCTCATAAGAACGGCATACTCAACGATCCGGCCTTCTCCCTTCAGATGAATCTCTCCATCCGATTCGAATATCGGCACAACTTTCAGATAGATATCCGGTGCCAGTCGCTGATTGAGGCGAAGTTCTTCGTCGCAATAATATTTGCGTCTCTCCAGGGTAGTAAAATCCAGGAATCCGAAATTCACCGCTTTCTTGACTTTGTAGACAAAATCGCCGGCGATGAAAATATACGAAATGTGGGTCTGGATCATTTCAACATTCCCGGGGATAACCGGATAGATTCCGGGATCCATCATTGCTTCGGCCAGTCTGGGGTGTGTCATTCGTACTCTCCTGTTGCACAGCTTTGCTTAGGCAAGATGTCGTGCCATTTACTTATTTCATTTGAATAGAGTTCTCAAGCAAAAAGGCTCGCGGCGTGGCGAAGAAAGGATACACTGCTCTTTGCCCCTCCTTCCAAAAACCTGAGTCCCTGTCAGGAAAAGGATTATTGAGCGCCCATTGTCTCACGGAGTATTTTAAAAGTTGTTTTCTATGCTTCTGGCCTTTTGCCCTTAGCCTTCAGCCTATGTTTTGAGTAGCACGAAGAACAGCTTTTTCAACAAACAGGAGGCACTGACATGAAAAGTGCCCGGGTGCTGACCTTTGCCGGTGTCCTTTTGATGATCTTCGCTCAGGCGGCGAATCCTGCTCTTTCCCAGATCTACAATTATTCAGACCGCGAGTATTTAGAATTTGTCCGTATGATCGATGAAAACGACTACCTCGGGATTAAAGAAAAGATCGAAGGATGCGCCGATCCCAACACGACGAGATCTGACGGGGAGACCATCCTCATGTACGCCGTAAAGACTGGCAATTCAGATATAACGAAACTTCTTATTGAGCTGGGCGCCGATGTCAATGCCCGGAATCTTGCCGGCGGAACCCCCCTCATGTACGCGGCCTCGATCGACAGGGCGGATATAGCGGCACAACTGATATACGGGGGCGCAAATGTAAGAGAGAAGGATGAATACGGCAGAACGGCGCTGATCATTGCCATGGAAAGGGGAAGCAGGGCAATCGTGAAAATGTTGAGAGAAATCATGGACCCCTGACGAACCGACAGAGTCGTCGCCGGCGGATTCCGGCCGAGAACCCGGCTACCTGATCAGCCGGGAAGTCCAAGGGCGCTGCCCAGTTGTCCGCAGGCGGCCAGAATGTCCGCTCCCCTGCTTGCGCGCAGAACGGTCGTGTATTTGTGATGGACGAGGACATTACGGAAACCATCGATGGTTTCCCGGGAAGGAGTCTTGAAACCGGAGCCGGGATGCTCATTATATGCGATCAGATTGATTTTGCACCGCACTCCACGCAAGAGCCGCGCGAGTTTTTCGGCATCCTGGACGGAGGCGTTCACTCCCTCGATAAGAATATACTCGAAAGTGATTCTTCTCCTTCTCGGCATCTCGTATTCCCTGCAGGCGTGGATGATTTCCTCTATGGGATATTTTTTATTGATCGGCATGAGGAAGCTCCGCGTCCTGTTGTCGGCCGCGTTAAGGGAAACGGCGAGATTGACATTTGCTTCCCGGCCCAGCCTGCGGATCATGGGGGGGATCCCGCAAGTCGAGACAGTTACTCTCCTGCCGGAAAAAGAGAGGCCGATGTCCAGCGACATGATCTCCAGAGCTTTGAGCACATTGGCATAGTTATCAAGAGGTTCTCCCATGCCCATCATGACGATGTTACCGATATTGTAATCCGGCATCTGTCTGCGCAATACCGTGATCTGGTCCGTTATTTCAGAGGGAAGCAGATCTCTTTTGAATCCGCAGCGGCCGGTGAGACAAAACCTGCAGTACATTCGGCACCCAGCCTGGGTTGATACGCAGAGGGTCCAGTGGTTCTTTCCGGGGATAAGGACGCTTTCGATGTGGTTTCCGTCTTCCAGACGGAAGAGTATCTTTCTGGTGCGGTCCCTTGATGTCTGGAGCGCATCGACATGGATTGCGCTGATCCTGGCGAGTTCTCCGAGGGCGCTGCGGAAGTCCTTCGAAAGATTCGTCATCTCCTCGATTGATACGGCATAGTGCCGGTACAGCCATTTCATTATCTGTCCCGCCCGATATCTCTCTTTTCCAAGTCCCGATATGAACTCTTCCATTTCGGACAGGGTCATGTCTTTGAGATTCGTTTTCTCTTTTTTTGCAGCTTCGGACATTTATACTTAAAGCACCTTAGCCCTTCTCCATTATCCCCTGATGCATATAGCTTTTCAGCCTGTCAGCGACGGCGGTTATAAATTCCTCCGTGCTCACCTTGCGATTGCCCGGGTCCGGTTGCGCAATCGCGAGGAGATCTCCGGTCATGACGCCCCCTTCTATTGTATCGATCGTCGCCCTCTCCAATATCTGCGCGAATTCCACAACACGAGGCGTTCCGTCGAGATCGCCTCTTTTTCTGAGCCCGCCCGACCAGGCGAATATCAGTGCCGTAGAATTCGTGGAAGTCTCTTCCCCCCGGAGATATTTGTAATAATGCTTCTGGACCGTCCCGTGCGCCGCCTCGTATTCAAAATACCCGCGCGGCGATACTAGAAAAGAGGTCATCATGGCAAGGCTGCCGCATGCGGAAGCTATCATATCCGACATGACATCCCCGTCATAATTTTTGAGTGCCCAGAGCAGTCCTCCTTTCGATCTCACTATACGGGCCACCGCGTCGTCTATCAGGGTGAAGAAATATTCGATTCCGGCTTTTTCGAATTTAGCCTTCCAGTTGTCCCGGTATTCATTGTCGAAGATATCCCGGAAGTGCGCATCGTACGTCTTTGAGATCGTATCTTTCGTACTGAACCAGAGATCGATCTTCTCGTCCAGTGCGAGGCGGAAACAGGCACGGGCAAAACTACGGATCGATTCGTCAGTATTGTGAATACCCTGGACGATTCCCGGCCCGGAAAACTCTTTTATAGTGAGCTTTACCGGCTCTCCCCCGTCCGCCGGCGTGTAAACCAGTTCAACTTTGCCTCTGCCGGGTATGAGCATTTCCGCATTGTCATAAACATCGCCGTAAGCATGCCTCCCGACAGTGATGGGTTTCTCCCACGAAGAAACAAACGGCTTGATATTCCTGACCAGGATCGGTTTTCTGAACACTGTCCCGTCCAGCATGGCGCGGATCGTGCCGTTCGGGCTTTTCCACATCTTCTTAAGTCCGTATTCGGCCATGCGGTCCCGGTTCGGCGTAATAGTCGCACATTTTACGCCCACACCGTATTTCATGATGGCCCTGGCCGCGTCTTCCGTAACCTTGTCCCCGGTCCTGTCGCGGTTCTTGATATGAAGGTCGTAGTAGTCGAGCTTAATATCAAGGAAAGGAAAAAGCAGGTTTTCCTTCACCATCTTCCACATGACCCGGGTCATTTCATCTCCGTCGATCTCGACAACCGGAGTTTTTACCTTTATTTTTCCCATAAATAGCCTCATATGCAGGTACTGGCCATCGGGCATTGGGCATCAGACTTCGCAAATCGAGCCCATTCGTCAGACAACCTTGCCCTTGCGCTTTGCGGGAAAGCCAGAGTGCCTATTCCCTCAATTTCAGCGCCCCTCCGGCAACCAGAATGGCTCTCTGCCTGGCGGTAAGCGTATAGCCGGCCTGGAATGAAACCCCTTTTGTGATATTGCGGATCTCAATTTTGTCTCCGGCCGCCAGCCGCGCCTTGATTTCCCGTATCTCGAGCCGGTCTCCCTGATCGATCCGGCCGTAATCATCGGGGTTTTCAAAGACAAGGGGCACAATGCCGAAATTGACCAGGTTGGCGGCGTGGATTCTCTCGAAAGACTTGGCGATTACGGCTTTCACTCCCAGGTACATCGGGCAGATCGCCGCGTGCTCCCGCGAGGATCCCTGCCCATACGAAACGCCGGCGACGATGATATTGTACCTGCCAGCGTCGCGGATATTCCTCGCCCGCTCGTAGAAACGGCTGTCAATCGCTTCGAATACATATTCGGCGTATTTAGGAATATTGGATCGGTATTTCATCCTGGCGCCCGCAGGTATGATATGATCCGTCGTAATATTATCCCCCGTCTTTAAGGTCACATCGCCATGAATAGTATCCGGCATCGGATCGGCTTGCGGGGGGGCTCCTATATTGGGCCCCCGGACGATCTCAACGGCAGACGGCTCCACTGTATCTTCCGGCCTGATGATCATCCGATCATCGATATAGAACCTATCCGGAATTTTTACTTGCGGATAATCCATTCCCAGGTCGCGCGGATCCGTGATCTTTCCCGTTATGGCCGCCGCCGCCGCCGATTCCGGACTGACGAGATACACTTCCGCATCCGCCGTGCCTGACCTGCCCGGGAAATTCCTGTTCGATGTTCTCAGAGATACCGCCTTCGACCCGGGGCTCTGGCTGTTACCGATGCAGAAGCCGCAGGCGTTTTCCATCAGCCTGGCTCCCGTGGAAAGGAGAACCGGCAGATAACCGTCCCTTGCCAGATTTTCCAGCACCTGCCTGGAGCCGGCAGCGATGATGAGGCTGACATCCGGGTGTACGATTTTTCCTCGCAGAATCTCTGTCACCGTGGCAAGATCCTTATAGGAGGAATTCGTACAACTTCCAATGCAGACCTGGTCCACTTTGACACCCGCAATCTCGCGAACCGGGCTGATGTTGTCAGGACTGTGGGGCTTCGCCGCCAGCGGAACAATCCCCGAAAGATCGATATCAACAACCCTGTCGTATGCGGCGTCCGGATCGGCGTCCAGCTCGATCCAGTCCTCTTCTCTGCCCTGGGCTCTAAGGAATTCCCTTGTGATCCCGTCGCTGGGGAATACGGAAGTCGTCACTCCGCATTCGGCCCCCATATTGGCGATGGTCGCCCGCTCCGGCACCGAGAGGGTTTTCACACCGTCGCCGCCGTATTCGAAAATACAGTCCACGTTTCCCCTGGTCGTGAAAATCTCAAGGATTCTCAGGATGACGTCCTTGGCAGACACCCAGGGAGAAAGCCGTCCTATAAGATTAATCCTGATGACGCGGGGACAGTTAAAATAAAACGGCATGCCGCCCATGGCCCGGGCCACATCGAGGCCGCCCGCCCCAATGGCGATCATTCCGAGTCCCCCGCAGGTCGCTGTATGGCTGTCCGAGCCGAGGAGCACTTTTCCCGGTTTTCCGAACCGCTCCAGATGCACCTGGTGGCATATCCCGTTTCCCGCCCTTGACAGGTAAATGCCGAACTTGCGGGCGACGCTCCGAAGATAGCGGTGATCATCGGCGTTCTCGAAACCGATCTGAATTGTATTATGGTCGATGTAACTGACTGACAATTCCGTCCGCACCCGAGGAATACCCAGGGATTCGAACTGCAGATACGCCATCGTGCCCGTCGCGTCCTGAGTCAGGGTCTGGTCTATCTTGACGCCCATCTCCGCGCCCGGCGAATAAGTACCGACGACAAGATGATTTTCCAAAATCTTCCCGGCAATGGACTTTCCCATTCTCGAGTCCTCCCGATTCACAAATAGAATTTATTTATGTATCTGAACTCCCTTATTATTTCAAGATTTCTTTTGAGCCCTGATCCGCGATTACTTTCTCTTGATAATTTGACAAACGCAGGATAAATACATCGGTAATCTTCCGGAGGGAAATAAATGCAAGGTATCCTGATTCGCTGGCTGATTATGACAGTCGCAATCCTGTTCGCTTCCTATGTCCTGGACGGCATTCAGGTCAGCGGTTTTTTTTCCGCTTTTTTTGCGGCCGCGGTCCTGGGAATACTCAATGTTTTCTTCCGCCCGATTCTGCTGATTCTTACACTCCCCATCAATATCCTGACTCTGGGCCTATTTACGTTTATCATCAACGCCCTGATGCTCAAGATGGCATCCTCCGTGATACCCGGCTTCGATGTGACCGGGTTCTGGCCGGCTGTGTTTGGATCTCTGATTATCAGCATTGTGAGCTGGATACTGAATTCGCTAATACTCGAGTCCGGAGGCAAGAGAAGAAATACAGATATCATCGATCTTGAAAAGAAAGGCGGAGACAGATGGGAATGACATCTCTTACGCCCGCCATGAAACAATATCTGGAACTCAAGGAAAAGCACAGGGATTGCATCCTCTTTTTCCGGATCGGCGATTTTTACGAGATGTTTTTCGAAGACGCGATCGTCGCGTCAAAAGTTCTCGAAATAACTCTTACATCCAGGAATAAAGGAAAAGAAGACAGCATCCCCCTGTGCGGAGTGCCTCACCACTCGGCGTCGTCCTATATCGCCCGTCTGATTGAAAATGGTTTCAAGGTCGCCGTATGTGAGCAACTGGAAGACCCCAGTGAGTCAAAGGGGATTGTCAAGCGGGGCGTCGTGCGCGTCATCACTCCCGGACTGCTGATCGACGACGACCAGTTGCCTGCAAAGGAGAATAATTTTCTCGCTGCGCTCTCGATAAAAGGCAATGTCACAGGTCTGGCCTTTATCGATATTTCCACGGGGGATTTCCGGGTAGCCGAATCGGAAGACGTAGACTTCTTCCTCCATGAATTGGCTTCCCTGGAAATACGGGAACTGATTGTAAGCGAAAATCTCAGGGGAAAGGCGCTCCTCAAAAAAATCTCCTCCGGGATAAACAATTGTCTGGTGAATTATTTCCCTCCGGATTATTTCGATGAGCACGACGCCATGGCACGTCTGACGGATACTTTCCCGGCAGACGTGCTGAGCGGTGTGGAATATGAGAAGCACCCCGCATTGGCGGCGGCCGCGGGCGCGGTCCTCCGTTATGTCGCACAGACGCAGAATGACAGTCTCCGGCACATCACCAGGATCGAATGGCACAGATCCGGAAATTACCTCGTCCTCGATGAGAACGCCCGGAGAAACCTCGAGTTGTTCGCGACCATTCAAGACGGGAGAAAAACCGGCTCTCTCTTCCATACGCTCGACGAAACAGTTACGCCGATGGGAGGAAGAAGGCTGCGCTGGTGGCTCCGATACCCTCTTGTGGAGGTGGAAAAAATTCGGGAGCGCCTGTCAGCGGTATTCGAAATCAAAGTCCACCATCTCCTGAGAGAGGAACTGCGGAAAAATCTTTCCTCAATGGCTGACTTGCAGCGACTCGCAAGCCGCGTGTCGATGGGCGCGGCGAATGCCCGTGATCTGGTCGCACTCAAAGCGTCGCTCCAGTTTGTACCACCCCTCAGGAAACTGCTCGGCGGATTGAATTCTCCTCTGATCCGCTCGATTTTCACCGGACTGGATGAGATGCACGACGTGGTCGAATTCATCGACCGGGCGATCCTCGACGATCCCCTGCCGACTCTGCGGGACGGCGGCATGATAAAAAAGGGATACGATGAAGAGCTGGATAATTTGATTTCCATAACCCGGGACGGCAAGCAGTGGATCGCCTCCATGGAGGAAAGGGAACGGAAGAAGACGGGCATCAACTCGCTCAAAATCGGATTCAACAGCGTATTCGGATACTACATCGAAGTCACGCGGGCCAATGCTCATCTTGTGCCGGATGATTACGTCAGAAAGCAGACGCTCGTGAATGCGGAACGGTATATCAATCCCGAATTGAAGGGATATGAAGAAACTGTTCTCAATGCCGACGAAAAGAAGAAAGAAAGGGAATACCGGCTCTTCCTGGAAGTTCGCGCCAGGATTGCAGGCGAGATCAGGAGAATTCAGGCGACAGCATCTTTCCTTGCCGATCTCGATGCGCTTGTATCCCTCGCGGAGGCCGCCGAGAAATACTCCTACTGCTGCCCTCAAGTCGATGAAGAAGAACGGATTGATATCAGGGACGGCAGGCATCCCGTGGTGGAGAGAATGACCATTTCAGAAGGATTTGTCCCCAATGACACTTATATCGACTGCGATCTTCAGCGCTGCCTGATCATTACCGGTCCAAACATGGCGGGCAAATCGACATATATCCGGCAGGTGGCGCTTATAGTGCTGATGGCCCAAATGGGGAGCTTTGTGCCGGCATCGGAGGCCCGCATCGGCATCGTGGACCGGATATTCACTCGTGTCGGCGCCTCGGACAGCCTGGCCAGAGGGCAAAGTACATTCATGGTGGAAATGATGGAGGTGGCGGAAATTCTCAAGCAGGCGACAAGGAAGAGCCTGATCCTTCTTGACGAAGTCGGGCGCGGCACAAGCACCTTCGACGGCCTCAGCATCGCTTGGGCGGTTGCCGAGTTCATCCATGATTCGAAAGAGCTCTCCGCCCGGACTCTTTTCGCAACACATTATCACCAGTTAATGGACATGGCGCTGACCAAGGAGGGTATAAAGAACTATCATGTGGCTGTCAGAGAATGGGGGGAAAAGATCATCTTTCTGCGGAAAATACTGGAAGGGGGAACAAATAAAAGTTACGGTATTCAGGTCGCCCAACTCGCCGGAGTCCCCGAAAGAGTCATCCTGAGGGCGAAGGAAATTCTAGAGAACCTGGAAAGAGGAGAGTTTGATGAAACGGGGATGCCGAGGATCGCCCGCCCGAAAGGCACCGAGCGTGCCCGGCAAGAGCCGTTGAGCCTTTTTATAAGCGATGAAGACAGAATCATCCGCGACATTTCGGAAATTGATATCCTGAATATGACTCCGCTCGATGCGCTGAACAAAATAAGCGAATGGAAGGAGATGCTCAAAAAAAATTGAGAAGACGTCGGGACTGAAACTTATCGCCCGATGCCTGATCATCTCATACAGACCGAGAGCACCTGTTTGAAATCGGTAAAACCGTCGATGACCTTGTGAATGCCGTCCTGCAGCAGCGTACGCATTCCCTCGGAAACCGCTCTTTCGCGGAGGAGTTCGACGGAATCTCTCTTGGTCACCATGCGCTTGATATCATCGGATGCAACCAGCAGCTCGTGAATGCCCATCCTGCCCCGGTATCCGGTGTTGTTGCATTCGGCGCACCCTCTGGGCCTGTAGAGCAGAAAATTATCATCGTAGGACCTGTTTAATTCGGCAAACAGGGTTTCTCCATAAGACCTCACAATGTCCTCGTATTCCTCCCTGGTCGGGTGATAGGCCTCCTTGCAGTTTTTGCAAAGTGTTCTGACCAGCCTTTGCGCAAGGACGCCGAGAAGGGAATCCGCGAAGTTGAAGGGATCAATACCCATATCGAGAAGGCGGATGATCGTTTCCGGAGCACTGTTAGTATGCAGGGTACTGAAAACGAGATGTCCGGTGAGTGAGGCTTCGACGCCGATCTTCGCCGTTTCGTAATCGCGCATCTCCCCGACCATGATGACATCGGGGTCGGCCCGCAGAAAGGCGCGCATGGCATGACTGAAGTCGAACCCTATTTTGGGGTTCACCTGAACCTGGCGCAGGCCATCCTGGGTGATTTCGACGGGATCCTCGGCCGTCCATATCTTCGTGTCGGGCGTATTGATATGATGGAGAGCTGCGTGGAGCGTCGTTGTCTTTCCGGATCCGGTCGGCCCCACCACAAGGATGATGCCGTAAGGTTTTTCCAGAATGTTCAGGAATCTCTGGTAATTGTCGGGCGACATGGCCATCTGCTCAAGGGTCATGATTTCGCCTTTTGCCAGGATTCGCATCACGACATCTTCGACATTGCCCTGAGTGGGTATAGTGGCCACGCGCAATTCTATCTCTTCCGCTCCCGCTCTTTTGAATTTGATTTTTCCGTCCTGAGGAAGCCTTCTCTCCGTAATATCGAGATTGGACATGATCTTGATCCTGGAGACCGTAGCAGCCCTGTAACTGTAAGGAACCGTCTGATAGTGTATGCAGTCTCCGTCGATTCTGAACCTGATTTCCACATTTTTTTTCTTGGTATTCGGCTCGATGTGGATATCCGAGGCCCTGCTCGAATAGGCGTCGTTGATGATCTTATTGACGAGCTGCATAATGACGCTGTCCGATTCCGATATTGCTTCTTCTTCTTCCTCTTCCCTTTCATACGCGCTATCGAGCTTTCCGAGTATCTCGCTGATCGATTCCTGGACATCATCCACGCGGTAAAAATGATTGACGAATCTTACGATGTCGTCCTTCATTGAAACATTGTATTCTATTTTTTTTGTCTTCAGGAGATTCTCGATCATATCCCTTTTCAGGATATTATTCGGATCGTCTACAATCACCCGGATCCTGTTTTCCGCTTTTTCAAGAGGTACCCAGAGTTCCCGGCGCAGATACTCGGGTCTCAAATTCCTGCAAAGATCTTCGGGAACGGGATACTTATCGCTGAACGGCACGAATTTGCAGCCGTAAAAATCTTCCAGAGATTTACCTATATCCTCCCTGGAGATTTTGTATTTTTTCATGAGGAAGTCTTCCATGGGCTCATTGGCTTTCCGGGCCTCGCCCCACGCGCTGTCCAATTCGGCTTCCTTTATCAACCCCCTTCTAACAAGAGAATCATATCTCGTTTTTCTCCTGCTCGCGGCCCGCTGCTGATTGTAAAAGGCAATACCGAGGACATCGGCAATCTCCTCGAGGAAATTGCGTTCTTCCATCGTGAATCTGCCGCCGCCCTTCTTGTTGATAATCTGGACCACGCCCATGAGATTGTTCTCGTGCAGAACCGGGACGGCAAGGACCTGGGCTGTGCGGAAACCCGTCTTTTTGTCCCACCTCTCATCAAAAGCGAGTTCCTGATCGATTTTCCGCAGTTCAGCGGCATCATAAGCGTCAGCCACATTGACGCACTTTCTGGTGGTTGCAACATATCCAGCGATGCTTTTCTTGTTGATGGGCAGCCTTATCTCGTTCAGCTTCGTCCCCGCGAGAAACATGGAATAGATCTCGTTTCTGAGATTGTCGGTGACGTATATGGTCAGAGAATAGGCATTGAAAAGACTCAGGATGCCGTCCCTGAGATCGACCAGTATCTGTTTGACATTCTGAGCGGCGTGGATGCGATTCGTGATATTCTGCAGGGCGCTTCGAAGGGCAAGCTGTTCTGCAAGCTCAGTTATATTCGGAGTGTTTTCACCGTTGCTCATAAAATTCCTGTTCAGATTTGACGACCTTGCGAGGCCGTCCGGTTTGAAGTGGAAACCTTCTAAAAAAGACTCCAACGATATACGTCATAAAGAAATTTAAATCAACCATCAATAAAAACTTGAATATATCAAATTGTTTGGCTATAAAGGCTCAACTACGCAAGTTCGGCCGGTTTCAGCCGAGTTTTATCCTGGATGCCGCCTCCGATGAAAATACTATTTGTCTGCGCAGCGAATATCACCCGCAGCTTCATGGCCGAACGGATACTTAAAAACAAATTGGCAAAAAACGGGCGTCACGATATCGAAGTGGCATCGGCGGCGCTCAGCGACATGAAGGAAGCAGCTGCAGATCCCTCCGCCGTTGACATCCTGAAAAAAAACGGATTTTCAGCCGACGGCCATAAATCCAGGCTCTTGACAGCCGATATGGTAAATGAATCCGACATGATTATTGTCATGGAAAAGCTTCAAAAAGAACTGATCGCCCGCCGGTATCCGGGTTCCGATGGCAAGTTGTTCCTTCTTAAATCATTCTCACGGGATTTCGATGACGCGGATCAGGATATACGGGACTGCTTCAACCGTTCAAGCTATCATTACAGGCTCTGCCTTTCAGAAATCTGCCTGTCCGTCGAGGGTTTGATGAAATGTATTTAGATTACTGGGGGTTGGAGGAATATCCTTTTGAGAATGTACCTGATCCGAAATTCATGTACTTCTCGCAGGAATACGAGGAGGCCCTCGTGCGCCTTCTGTACGCCGTCCAGCGGAAAAAAGGGGCTGCCCTGCTTACTGGAGAAGTGGGCTGTGGAAAAACGACCCTGAGCCGGGTATTGATCCAGAAACTCTCGGAAATGGAATGTGATATCGGGTTGATCATAAACCCGAGTTTCGAGCCGATCGAGTTTTTGAAGGAAATTATTTATCAGTTCGGCGTCAACCCGGGTATCGACTCCAAGGTGGAACTCTGGAATATTCTGAAGGCCAGAATGCTCAACAATGAAAAACAGAATAAGTCAACTGTTCTCATCATCGACGAAGCGCAATTGGTATCAAAAGAAACATTCGAGGATATTCGGCTGCTGCTGAATTTTCAATTGAGCGATCGCTTTCTCCTGACCCTGATCTTGATCGGACAGCCGGAACTTCGTCATATCATAAAGGAAATAAAGCAGCTTGATCAGAGAATCGCGATTAAATATCACCTGAATCCTCTTGCGGAGCAGGAAGTGACAGAATATATCACCTTCCGCCTGAACAAGGCCGGGGCGAAAAGAGATATTTTCACATCTGACGCCATCCCGAAAATCTTCACTTTTTCAGAAGGGATTCCCCGAAAAATCAATAATGTCTGTGATATGAGCCTTATGGTGGGGTTCATCTCCCGTGCCCGGTTTATCGATTCCGCAATCATGAGGAAGGTCATTGATGACCTTCGGGATATCGAATAGGGAGTATCGGGCATCAGTATAAAGAGCCAGCAAAGGACTGTCAGATTTTCCCGGGCAGCTCATCCTCGGAAAGGCTATCCTGGATGAAAAAAATCGGATTTTCATCCAGCTTGAGAATAATCTCTTCATTGATCCTCTGCCCCTCGGAATTGAAGAGAATCTGGATATCAGGTCTCAATGGCCTGGCCTTATCAGTCGCAAATACTCTGCCGATGGCCTTATTGTTGAGCCTCACGTAGCTTCCCAGGGGATATAAAGTAATGACTTTGAGGAAAACCTTGATGATTCCCGGAGCGAAGAGAGAATTCTTCGATTTGATGAGTTCCTTGGCGGAGAAGGCCTGCATTAGAGCCTTTCTGTACGGCCTGTTGTGGGTCATCGCCTCGTAGCTGTCTACGATGCCGATGATTTTCGCATACTCGCTTATCTGCGGGCCGCTGAGCCCCCGTGGGTATCCCTGGCCGTTTTCCCTCTCGTGATGCTGGTAGGCCACCTCCAACAGCCACGGGTGCTGCTCCCTGTGCGGAGCCAGTATATTCCTGCCCAATTCGGGATGTTTCTTGATCACGGATAGATCCCCGTCGGTCAACTTCCCGGATTTGCCGGTGATGTTGTCGGGTATCAGGAACATTCCTACATCATGCAGAAGGGCGGCAACCGAGAGCTCCAGTAGCCTCTTCTCCGGAAAAGAGAATCCCACCCCCATTTTCAGGGCATAGATCATGGTGTTGACCTGGTGAGAGATATTGTAGTCTTCTTCATGGTGAACATGAACCGTCAGCCCGTAAATCCGGTCTATCAAGTCCGGCATGCTTACAATTTTCCAGACGAGATTCAGCGCCGGATCAATAGTGAACAATTTGTTATGCTTGACATTCTCCTTGACCTGCTGAAGGTAGGCTCTTGCGCTCTCGTAGATCTTGCCGGGATCCTCCACCTCCACGGCCCGGAGAGCCGGAATGTCCGGTCCCGCATCTTTCCTGGAAAAGAGTATTCTGCTGTTATTCGATTCAGCCTTCCTGTCCATTTCATTTTCGCAAGGGGAATCATGCTCGAAGGAAAACAGATCAGACTCCGCATATTCCCCTGCCGGGCTTTCCAGATCATTCGTATCAGCCTCAAATTTGCTTCCGAAGGGCCGGGCGTTCGTTTTTCCCTCTTTATTTTCCCCGTCATCCTGTGGTATGTCATCAGCGGGCCGCATGGCGGTCTGTGACGGTGATTTCTCTTCCTGATCCCCGAAATCCATCAGGTCCTTAAAACGAAAGGAATCCGGTTGTGATCCGTTTTGCTGATCAATGGTATTTGCCTGGATGTCGCCACGATCCGGGTCTTTTTGCCCCGCTTCTGCAGATCCGGCAAGGGACGATTTTTCTTTAAAAACGATCCCGTCCATGCTGCTCAGCCGGAAAGACGGAGGTCTTTTTACGGTCGGCTCATGACTGTCTTCTGTGTCTGTTTTCTTCCGGGTCAGATCACCGGCGATCAGATCAGATAATCTGATCTTGTTCCCTTTTGATTTCATTTGCTCCCACTGTGTCCTGAAAAAAGAGAGAAAAGAACTTGTATATATTGTACCTGCAAAATTAAATCAAGTAATTTCTTTTTAATTACATTATGATAAGCACCCGTGGACCGAAATAAAGAAGACGTATGGATCCTCGATCTTCTCTTTGATCGAAGTACGAGAGAGGCGGACAGTGTAAAGACAGTCGGGCAAACCGCCGATAATCTCGACTGGGATTATATTATCGTCAGGTGCGCCGCCGAAAAAATCCCGGCACTTGTATATTATCATCTCCGGGAAAGAAAACTGGCGGACACGATTCCGGAGGAGAGCCGCCACGCCCTGGAGACGGCCTACCGGGACGGCCTGCGGAGAAATTTATCCATTCTCGGACAATTAAAAGGGGTCCTCATCCAATTGCAGAAGAATGAAATCCCTTTTATCATGCTGAAGGGGATTGCTCTGGCGGAAAATGTGTATCCGCGCCTCGCGCTGAGACCTGTATCCGATATTGATATCCTGGTCAGAAGATGCGATGTCCCCCGCGTCGACCGGACTCTGGCGGCTTTGGGATATTGCTCCGTGGACAGCTCTTTCGATCGTGCGCTGAAGAATCCCGCCGGATATCTGTCCAGTCTCGAATACCGCAAAAATGCGGCCGATTCGCTCTTCCTCCACATACACTGGCATCTCGTCAACACCTCGACCCCGGCGACCATGTTCGCCCCCGGGATCAGTCTGGAGAGGTTCTGGAAAGGCGCCGTATTTGCCGAAACAGCCGGAGTTGAATGCCTGGTCCTCTCTCCCGAACATACTGTTATTTATCTTTGCGAGCATGCCCTCAGAGTGGGGCATTCTTTCGATCGCCTTATTCTGATTTACGATATCTTTCGGGTGATCAGGAAATATGAAAAAGAGATCCGCTGGGAATTTCTGGTCAATGAGAGCGTCGCCCAGGGTCTCTCCCGCCTTGTTTATTTAGGCCTGATCATCGTGCGGAAATATTCAGGCTGTGAGTTGCCGGACGAAGTCATGGAAAAACTCAGGCCGTCCCGCATGTCCGCCGGGGAGAGGCTCTTTCTTCACCTTCAACTCGGCAATCGCCGGATACGCGGCAGCAGCTATCTGGTCTATCTCGCAATGAATCGCGGCGTGAAAAATAAGCTCTCTTTTTTGTGGAGGACCTTCTTTCCTCCCCGCGCTGTTTTATTGCAAAGAAACTATGACCGCCGGCCCGGATCAGGAAGAAGACACTATCTATCCAGGGTCGCGGAAATATCGCGGCATCTGGCATGCGCGGCAGGATCTCTTGTCAAGAAAAATCCTTGACTTTTTTAGTGTTTAATGGATTAACAGGCTTTTGAAAAACAAGAGAGAAGCACTTGCCGATGTTAACGTGGTGCTTGCATGAAAGAGCACAAACAAAGTAAAACATACAAGGAGCTGAGGTTTTAGGGCCAGTGTGAAAAGAAGGCGTCATCCTGGGCCTGTCGAAGGATGAGCCGCGAAAGGCGAAGACGAAGGGCTGCGCAGTCATTTCAGGAGATACCGTATGTTTTTCCGGACGTGGAGAATGTTTGAGGCGCGGAGAGGATCCGCAAGACCGCCCGCAATATATTCCGCAGTTGCGACCCTGCTGATCGCGTTTCTGGCATCCTGCGCTCATGAAGCCAAGGGAATTCCGGTGAAGAGACTGGAGCCCGCCAAGGCGGCGGTCGCGGCCCTGGAAGAGAAGCAGCGCAAGGAAATGGCGGCGGAAATCAAGAAAATGAGCGAGGTAACGCAAAACAGTGTCTTCACAGAAAAACGCGGCATTCCCGAATACATCATTGGTCCCGGAGACGTAATCACCATAAATTTCTGGGAAGGCACGAAAGTAACCCCGTATAACGCCATCGTCCGTCCCGACGGCAAGATCACGTATTCATTCATCGACAATATAACTGTAAGCGGGCTTACCGCCAACGAAGTAAACGAAAAGCTGACATCCGCCCTCAGGAAGTACATCCGGGAGCCCAGGCTGGAAGTGATTGTCAAGGAATACAAGAGCAAAAGCGCGCTCCTGTTCGGGCAGATCAATGTCCTCCAGCAGGGCACATCGGGCCCCGGCAGATACGCGCTGACCGGGAAAACGACCATCCTCGATCTGATCGTCATGGCTGGGGGGGCGATCATGGGGAAAGGAGGAGGAGTAACCGGCATGGTCGGCGGGGTGACCAGCCTGGGAACCTTCGCTCCTTCGAGCAGCGTCATCTCAGTGCCCGAATCGGGTAACGCGGATTTGAGAAATGTGGAGGTGGTCCGGCGGGGAAGAAAGTACACGGTCAATCTGTATGACGCCATGTTCAGGGGAGATGTCAGCCAGAACATTATAATCGATAACGGCGATATCGTGACTGTCCCGGAGCTTCCTACGTTCGGCGAGAGGGTTTACGTTCTGGGCGAAGTGACCACCCAGGGAATATACAGGCTAAAAGACGCATCGGATTTGCTGGCCTCCATTTCCATCGCCGGCGGACCCACCAGGATCGCAGTCAAATCAGACATCAAGATAATCCGGGGATACAGGGAAAGACAGGGCAAACCGCTCATACTGTCCGCCAATCTGGATGATATCTTGAAAAGAGGCGATCTGGCCCAGAACATCCCACTGCTCGACGGCGACGTGGTTTACATTCCGAGGACTGCAATAGGAGATATCAATGAATTCATCGTCAACACCGTGCCGCTGCTGGATTTCCTGTTTTATCCCGGAAGATACAGGGATTATTATTTTGACCAGAACGCCCATTTGCGCATAAAGAATTTCTGATCGCGGCGGGCTTCGAAAAAGCAGGGCGTGAAGGGTAAAGCGAACACCGGAAATTTTTTTGAATTATGGTCCAATACGATTTTAATCTGAGAGAGTACTGGCGCATCCTCAGAAAACGAAAATTCATGATCGTATTTACGATGCTGTCCCTGGGTATTTTTAGCTTCTTCTTCGCCGTCATGGGGACGCCGACGCCGGTTTACAAAGCGAGTGCCAGTGTAAAAATCGATAAAACCAGTCCTGTAACCGGCCTTTATATACAGGCCGTATCCTGGTCTCCCTCAGATGATATGCAGACGCAGGTGGCCATCATAAAGAGTTATTACATCCTGGAATTGACCGCCAAGAGACTCGGCATCATTCCGGGCGACGTCACTTCCGAGGAAATCCGCAGCAACACCCGGTACCAGAAGGTGATCACGAACCTGAAAAATAGGGTGGAATCGGAACAGGAAGGCAACAGCAACATCATTAATATTTCGGTGACTTCGGAAGACCCCAAATTCGCGCAAAAAACCGCCAACACGATCACCCAGGTCTTCAAGGACGAGCGTATTCTCGAGATCAATCGAAGAACATACGAAGCCAAAAAATTCATTGAAGACCAGCTTAAAATCGTGAAAGAGAAATTAAAGAATTCCGAGGAGACCGTCCGGGATTTTAGAGAGAAAAACAAGCTGGTCTCGCTGGATGCGCAGACGAGCAGCCTTCTCGGCCAGATGACCGGCATCAAAGCGGCGTATGACAAGGCGGTGGCCGACCGCCGTAGAATCACGGAAGTGAAGCAAGTCCTGAGCCAGGCGGAACACAGGCCTCTTTCCTCCAATAACAGCTTCCATATAGACGAGGCGTCGGCCCTGTACAAGAATCTCAATGACAGGCTCGTGCAGTTGATGCTGGAGAGGGATACGCTTCTTCTGACTTATACGGATGAATATCCGCAGGTCGCAGAATTGAAGAAGAAGATCCACGAGATAATTGTTACCATGAGGGCGCAGCTCGCCTCACAGGAGAAAGTCCTCACGGAAACGATCAGAAGACTGGCGGAGAAGACAGCGGATCTCGACAGCCAGATCAAAGGTCTGCCGGAAAAAGGTTTGGAACTGGCAAGACTGGAGAGGGATGTCAAACTCAATACGGAAGTTTATACGCTCCTGGAACAGAAGCATCAGGAGGTCCTGATCAAGGAGGCTGAAAAAATCGAGGACGTACAGATTGTGCGTCCGGCGCTCGAACCTACCATACCCATAAATCCGCCGAAGATCATGGAAACGGCCGTCGTCGGAATCCTGATGGGTCTCATCCTCGGCATCGTCTTTGCCTTCATTATCGAGACATTCGATACGTCCATGGGAACGATTGAGGAAGTTGAGAAATTCCTCGGCATCCCCGTCCTGGGGGTCATTCCCCACATCGGCACGAAGGAAATCAGGGAATCCCTCGGCGAGGAATATGTCCAGAAGATCGGCGGAAAGGAAGACCGCATCACAAGGCTCGTCGCCCATTTCGCACCGAAATCCACGCTGGCGGAGAGTTACCGCTCATTAAGAACGAATTTGAACTTCGCCTGCCGCGAGAAAAATATCAAGACAATTGTCTTCACCAGCGCCAGTCCCCGCGAAGGAAAAACAACGACTGTCGTGAACCTCGCCATAACAACGGCACAGACGGGAGCGAAAGTGCTTCTGGTGGAGGCCGACCTGAGGAGACCGGTGATTGCGGGATTCTTCGGAATAGACCAGACGCCCGGACTGACGGACGTCCTCCTCGGTAATTATGAATTCGGGAAGGCGGTCAAGACAATCGAAGATATCATGGCCGGCAAACTCAATATCGACGATATCCTCGAAACGCCGGGCATCGACAACCTCCATATCATCCCGAGCGGTTCCATACCGCTCAATCCCTCAGAGCTCATAAGTTCGAAAAGCCTGAACGAGTTCATCAATTGGGCGAAATCAGAATACGATGTCGTAATGATGGATCTTCCCCCGGTGCTGGCCGCCACGGACGCGGCGATAGTAAGTTCCAGAGTGGACGGGGTAGTCATAGTTTACCGTGTAGGCAAGATCTCCAGAAATGCCCTGAGGCGGGCCAAGAACCAGCTCGACAATGTCAAGGCCCATGTGCTGGGCGTCATCCTCAACGGACTTCGGGCCGAAGCGAGCGCCGATTTCTCCGCGTTCGAAAGGGAATATTACTACTATTATCATGGGGGAGGAGAAAGAGAAAAGACACTCCTGGGAAATATCCTTTCCAGAATCGAAAGAGCAAAGGACTCGGTCAAGAGACTTCTGCAGAAAAAGCCCGGTCCGGAAAAAGATGGAAGTGAGGAAGACCGGCAGGAAGAGAGGAAGTCGAGATACAAGATGATTGTTTCCATCGTGGCGGCCGTACTCCTTGTGCTTGGCGCGTTTTATCAGCTCGGCTATTTCCCCAAGAACCTCTTCATCTCCCATAAGGCACCGACCCGCGTCGAGAAGCCGGCAATGGAAGCCGGCCCCCTGAAAAAACCCGCCGTGGAATCTCCAGCAGCCCCCCCAGCACTTGGCAAGCCCGAGCCGCCGAAGGAAACCGCGGAGCGGAACGCGGACCCCGGCGTCGAACAAAAGGCTGCCGGCGAGAGGGCCGCCGATGCAAAGGCGCAGGCTTCCGGTCAGATCGCCGATTCATTCACCATCCAGATAAAGGCTTACCGGGACATCGAAGACACAAAAAAACTGCTGGCAAGCCTGACCGGAAAGGGGTTGAAGCCCTTCTGGACCAGCGTGGACGTGCCGGGCCAGGGGCTCTGGTACAGGATCTTTGTCGGGCAATTCGCTACCCGCAAAGAGGCCGTGAATTATATCAGGCAAGCGGGTCTGAACCAGTCTTTTCCGGACTGCTTTGTGCAGAAGATGACCTCGCTGCCGGACAGGAAAAATTACAAATTCTGACAGTTCAATGATCCGCTCCGAAATAGATTCCAGGACGGTCATCCTGCTCGCCGCGATTACCGTACTGACTGTGATTGCAGGCATATTCGTGGCGAAATTTTCCACGCTGGTGGCTGCGGCCGTCATTGCAGGTCTCATTATCGCCGTAGTCAGTTTCCTCAGCGGGGAATTGGCTCTTTACATGCTGATTATCTCCATGCTCTTGGGCCCGCAGTTCGGGGTGGGGGACGTAGGAGGAGAGTCGGTCCGGGGCCGGGGAATCACCCTCAGACTGGACGATGTCCTTCTGGTCGTTATCGGGTTCGGCTGGTTCCTGAAGACAGCGATCAAGAAAGAACTGGGCCTCTTCTTGAGGACCCCCCTGAACCAGCCGATCGCGTACTACTTTCTCGCCTGCCTCGTTTCAACCCTCCTCGGTTTCATGATGGGCAGGGTCAAAGGCGGTGCGGGATTCTTTTTCGTCCTGAAATATTTCGAATATTTTATTATCTATTTCATGGCGGTAAATTATCTCAATCAAAGAAGACAGGTGGAGAATTTTACCAAGACGATGATAATAGTCTGTCTCCTGGTCTGTATAATCGCCATCGGGCAATTGCCGTACGGGGGCCGCGCAACCGCGCCTTTCGAAGGAAAACAGGGAGAACCGAACACCCTGGGCGGTTATCTCGTCCTGATGCTCCCGGTTGTGCTGGGACTGTTACTGACCGGTTACGGGTCTATAAAGTTCAAGATAAGCGCCTGGGTGGTGATCTTCTTTATTTCCGTCACCCTTGCCGCCACCTTGTCGAGAAGCTCCTGGCTGGCCCTGGGTCCCATGATCCTGACACTGATTTATTTCAGCAGGAGGAAACTGGTTCTGATAATAGCGGTGATCGTCTTTTTGATAACCGCGCCGTTCGTTCTTCCCGAGCCTATCAAGGAGCGGGTGCTTTACACTTTCAAACAGCCCGCCGAGGTCGGACAATGGAAACTCGGAAATGTCCGAATCGATACGTCGACTTCCGCGAGACTGGAGTCGTGGAAACGCGCCCTGTCCACGGATTTCATGAAGCATCCTTTTCTGGGTTTCGGCGTGACCGGATATCGTTTCCTCGATGCGCAATACGCGCGGGTCCTGGTCGAGACGGGGCTGATCGGCTTTATCACGTTTACGATCATGCTCGGAGCGGTTTTTAGAAACGCCCTGCGGACATACCGCGGGACACAGGACCCGCTTTACAGCGGCATCTCCCTCGGTTTCCTGGCGGGATTTGCAGCGCTGCTCACCCACTCGATCGGCGCCAATACTTTCATCATCGTCCGGATTATGGAGCCCTTCTGGTTCCTGACGGCGATGGTGGTCATGATACCGAGGATAGAAGCGGGAGAATTTCTAAATCGTTGAACGACCCTCGTCTCAAGCCAAGGATCGTTTCGTTGATTGAAATCAACTGTTTACTGGATACCTCTGTACATGACGAATCAAAATACAGTCATTGCGGCGAAGCTTGTTCCGTACCGCGATACGGAGCCGGAATCCAGCGTTTTTCCTGAATAATGAATCTGGGCTGTCAAGTCGCTTCGCGAGAGTAATATGAGCATAACATTATTTGTTAGAATTTGATCGGAGCTCTCTTTGGATACTTCCATCATCATCGTGAGCTATAATGCAGCCATGCTGCTCAGGAACTGCATCCGATCGATTCATGAAAATGCATCAGACTCGAAATCCGAGATCATCGTCATCGATAATCACTCCGCGGATGAAAGCCCGGACATGATCCACAGAGAGTTTCCCGATATTAAACTGCTGAAGAATCCGGAAAATTTCGGCTTCTCGCGGGCCTGCAATCAAGGATTCCGGATCAGCGGAGGCGAATTCCTGCTTTTTTTGAACAGCGATACCGTTGTGAGAAACGGCGCGATCCAGAAAATGACCGACTATATGAGAGTAAATCCCGATGTCGGCGTACTAGGCCCCAAGATTCTGAATTCAGTATTACAACCGACGCGCTCTTATATGCGTTTTCTCGATCTTGGAAAGCTCTTTCTCGGTTCCAAACACCTCAGATTTTTCTTGGATGTGGAAAAATACCGGATCCACTACGCAAACTACGACTATATTACCACACGCACGGTTCAGTGGGTCAGTGGGGCCTGTCTTATGATCAGACGGGATCTTTTTTCCGAGCTGGGCATGTTTGATGAAAATTATTTTTTCTATTTCGAAGACATGGACCTCTGCCATAAGGCCGGCAGGGCCGGATTTAAAGTTGTTTATTTCCCGGAGGCCGAAATTATTCATTTATTTGGGGGCAGTACCTCGAGTAACTCCGCCATGAATGAAAAATATTACCGGCAGAGCCTTCTTTATTATCTCAGAAAAAATACGAACTTCTTCAGTTACCAGCTAGCTAAAAGCTATTTCCATCTACGAGATCTTTATTGGGGAATACTTGCCCGAATGCATCAATCATCGAATCGAGAATTGCGATGAGCTTTTTCTGTTTTCCATACACAAAAACTTTCAATTTCAAAAATATACGCGCAATTGATTATCATTCGCATTTGAGAAGCAACCGCCTTTTCCACATTGGATTTACCAACCGTCGGAGCACTTGCGTTTCTGATTCGTACAAGATGCCCTAACTACGGGACAATTTTCACTCAGTATCCTCTGAAAGAGATGGATCATGAAATTCACTGGAGAGCGGGTTATTGAAGGGCATACGCCGGAACGAATTTGGCTTGACCATATTGCGCGTTATAGATTTTCTGTCAGTTTCGTCCAAAAAGCATCCGTCCTGGATATTGCATGTGGAACAGGCTATGGGTGTGAAATACTGATGAAAGGCTCTCCTAAGTCCGTTCTGGGCATAGATATCTCAGATGAGGCGGTCTATTTCGCAAAGAAGGCTTACGGACGGCCTGGTTTGGATTTCGCGGTCGGCAGCATACTCGATATCCCTGTTCCAGATCAACGCCTTGACGCAATTACGGCATTTGAAACAATCGAGCACGTGCCAGACCCGGGTAAAGCACTATCCGAGATCGCCCGGACCTTGAGACCTGGTGGTATTCTGATCATTTCAACCCCCAACCGCCGACTGACTTCACCGGGGAAATCTCTTTCCGACCGTCCGGACAATGCTTTTCATTTCATAGAATTTACCCGGGACGAATTCCTATCCGTTCTTTCCCGTTTTTTTGATCCAATAGGACTCTATGGACAGAGGGCTATTCCGGAATTGTTTGTTTCGCCGCTTGTCAGGAAAATGTTCGGACGCCTGCTGCCCTGGATTTATGACCCGGCATCCGGATCCCCGGATGTGGTGAAACAGGTCCGAGCACACGAATACAGATATGTAGTAGCCGTATGTGCCCGTTCTAACATGAGGCGCGCATGACGCCTCATCTGAAAATCTACATCATTATCGTTACCCATAACGGCGCCAAATGGATCAGTGATTGCCTTTTCTCCGTTATGGCAAACAAGCACTTCGCCTCCGAGATCGTAGTTGTCGACAATGCCTCTTGGGACAAAACTGTAAAATTGGTAGAGAGCAATTTTCCGGATGTAAACATCTTCCGGCAGAAACGAAATGTGGGCTACGGACGGGGAGCCAACATCGGCATGAAATACGCTTTGTCACGAGGAGCCGACTATATTTTCCTTTTGAATCAGGATATCAAACTGGGGGAACATTGCATTCGGAATATGATTGAAGTTTGTGAAAAAAACCGCTTGATCGGTATTGCATCACCCCTCCAACTGAATTATAACGGCTCGGCAATTGATCCCAAATTCAGGGAATTATATAGTTTACAATCAGAAGATCCGCACATGAATAACGAACTCTTCAAAGACAGCTTTGCGGTTGATACAATCATCGGTGCATCTATGCTCTTCCGAGCCTCCGTCATTGAGTCCATCGGAATGTTTGACCCGATTTATTTCTTGTACCATGAAGAGGGAGATTTGTGCAGACGTGCCAGATTCCATGGTTTCGAGATTCACGTTATTCCGAAGGCAACGGTACTGCACAAACATCTGCAGCTTTTCCCGCAAAATATGAGCATACAAGCAAAATTCGCTGCAACATACGGATATTATTTTTATATTCTGAAAAATCCTTTTTCGCCTCTTTCCCGGAACATTGGAAAGGCACTGAAACAAATGGGACAATGGGTCTGGCGGGATCGCATTTTGCCGAAGATCGTTAAGAGATTTCTTGTGGCGGGTGCGGCAACCTGTATGATTATGATTTATTTATACCGTATTGTCAAAAATCGCAGGTCCGATATCGCTTTAAAAGCAACCGCTGAAGGCATGAAATCAATCGAGAAAATCGCCGGAAATAAAACCTTTTGAAGAGAAAACCGGCATTGAATTTTTTTATGACTGCCTGCTATATCGCGATGCCTGCTTCAGGCAGCCGTGGGCGAACCGATTAAGGTTTTCAAGACATCTCATATCGGGGCAAGGAGATAAAGAACTTGCAGGAATCTGAACCGCTTTCAGCAAAAGTCGTCCGCAGTGGGATATGGGCGTTTGCACTACGGTCCATCAGCCGCCTGCTCGGTTTCTTGAGAACAGTTATCCTCGCCAGATTGCTTACCCCGGGCGATTTCGGAATCCTCGGAATCGCCATGCTCACCATCCATGCCCTGGAGACATTTTCCGAAACTGGATTTGAATCCGCTATCGTCCAGAAAAAAGAGATTACAAAATCTTATCTGGATACAGCATGGACGGTTACCGCATTCCGGGGCATCCTTTTATTCACTATTCTTTTTTTCAGCGCCCCCACTCTTGCCGGATTTTTCAACTCTCCGGAATCTGTTCCCGTCATCCGGGTGGTCGCCGTTTCAACTATTCTTACGGGATTAAGAAATACAGGAATTGTTTTCTTTCAAAAAAACCTGGAATTCCACAGACTGTTCATATATGAGCTTCCGGCATCGCTGATAGATCTGACGATATCCGTCTGGCTGGCCTTTGTTCTCGAAAACGTCTGGGCTCTCGTCTGGGGGGGGCTGGCCGGAAATATCGTCAGGTTCCTCCTCTCTTTCGCTCTTCATCCATACCGGCCCTGTGTGAGTTTTGACAAAAAAAGATTCAGAGAGCTCTTCGGATTCGGCAAATGGGTGGTCGGTTCAGGTATCCTCATTTTTCTCATTACGCAGGGAGACAATATTTTCGCCGGGAAACTCCTCGGCGCTGCGGCACTCGGTCTCTACCAGATGGCTTTCCTGATCTCCCACCTGGCCTCTTCGGAAATATCGTATGTTGTCGCGCAGGTAGCTTACCCGGCCTATTCCAGGCTCCAGGACGACATCTCATCATTGAGAGACGCTTATCTCAAGGTCCTGCAGATCACGGTTTTCATTTCCGCTCCCATTGCCTGCATGATATTTGTCCTCGCGCCGGAATTCACCGATCTCTTTCTCGGCCACAAATGGATGGAAATGGTCCCGGCAATGAGAATCCTGGTCATGGCTGCGTTCGTTTCTTCCATTATCGATACTTCCGGACATATTTTTTACGCGGTCGGAAAACCCGGAGTAGATACTCAGCTTCAGATCGTCCGCTTCCTCGTACTGGGTGTGTCCATTTACCCGTTGTCGGTGAACTGGGGACTGCCCGGCATTTCGCTTTCTGTTTTTTTGAGCATATTAGTATCCGCACTGGTCTTCAGCATCAGGGCCGTAAACACTGTCAAATGCGGCAGCATTGCCTTTCTTAAAAAGATATTCCTTCCCCTTGTAAACGGGATGATATCCGCCTTGATCGTTTTCGGTTTCAAAAACACATTTTCGAAGACGGGATTACCGGAGTTTTTCCTGCTTCTCGTAACCAGTGCGGCGCTGTTTCTGTTCATGAGCTTCCTCTCGGACAGATTCCTCGATTACAGGATGAGGCCCATCGCCAGGGAGATGTTCATATTGCTGAAAGGACGTGTATGGAAATCAGCTTCTTCATGATGGTAACCAAAATACAATCCCAGGGGGATGGCCATGCTTCCTTCTTCGCTGAAATGAGCAATAACGGAATCCGGTGAAGCCGATGCCGGATTACATAAAAATTAATTCACCGCGGATCCAGCATGAAAGGAAAAATCATGTATTGATTTTTGTTTGCACCTCGTAATCTCTTTTCACATCCGGTCGTACTGGAACTTATAGAACACGCTGTGATATATAAATAACACAATTCATCATTACTCGATATGATTGGCGATCGTTTTGATCTTCCTGCAATTAGTCATTTGACGTTTATTCGAAAAGTATTAAAGGTATGACTCTGAAGTTTTTTTATTACGCATACTGGCATGATCGTCGCTTCAAGAATCTCGCGGGCGGACCGATAAAAGTCTATGAATTAACCGATAATCTGGTGAAGCTCGGACATGACGTGACCCTCTTTATCCCCGATATCGGCAGTCCTCAGGTCCAGACTTCCGCAAAGGTTGTTGCCCTGCCTTTCATCGATGTGCATATTCTGCGATTTATTTCTTTTCAGTTCCTTTCTTTCCTCTATTCGCTCAGGCTTATATTGAAGTCCGGGCGACCCGACACTATTTACGTGAGGATAATGTGGTCTTTCATGCCGATGCTTATAGGAAAACTGTTCTCGATTCCTGTGATTCTCGAGGTGAACGACAGTCCGACTATCGCCTATTCAAACGTAAAAAGCACGATAAAACGGGCAATTGCCCATCTGAGCGACAAAATCAGCTATCGATTGAGCGATCATATTCTACCGGTCACCGAAAAGATCGCTGAAAATCTTTACCTCCGGGAGCGAGTCCCATGGAGTTCAATGACGGTCATGCCCAGCGGAACCAATACAGATGTTTTTCAGCCGATGGACAGAAACGAATGCGCAGTAAAATTAAACCTGCCTGCGGATAAAAAGTACATCGGCTTCGTCGGAACTTTTTTCTCCCACCAGGGAATAGATATCCTTATAGAAAGCGCCCCCTTCATTATTCAAGAATACCCGGATGTAAGATTTTTACTGGTCGGCGATGGCCCGATGAAGACGGAATGGGAAAAAATGATTCACAAAAAAGGGTTGGTCGATTATTTCATCATGACGGGAAATGTGCCTTATGCAGATGTGCCTTTCTATTGCGGCGTCATGGATATCTGTGTGGCACCTTTTCTCCGGGGAACGGACGAGCGCTCTCCTGTCAAAATCTTCGATTATCTCGCCTGCGGAAAACCTGTAATCGTAAGTGAAACAGGAGAAACCAGCGGATTCTTCAAAGAGAGCGGGGCCGTGATCACCTTTCCGGCGGAAGATCACGTGTCCCTTTATCGTGCAGCCAGATATCTCCTGGAGAACGAGCCTTTAAGAAATGAAATGGGCGCAAGGGGTAGAGAATTCATTTCTTCAAAGTACAGCAGAAAAAAAATCACGGAAACAGTCGAAGAGATCGCCTTACATCTCTATGAAAAATACAGGACCAGGTGAATCCGTTGTGCGGAACAAATTTCTTTAGAACCTGCGCCCGTATAGAACATTCGATTCTGGAACAATTCTTCTCAGATAATTACTCCTATCATGGCTAAGGAAAATATTTCCACGAATCAATATCCACACCGCACCAATTACCTCTCCCGCTTTGCAAGAACGGTGCTGAGTTTTGCTCCCCGCCTTCATCTCATTGCCTCACCATCGAGACCACAGGGAATCAGCGTATTCATGCGGGTGAAAAATGAATTCGACTGGATTGAGCCCAGTCTGCAATCCATCCGCGCAATCGCCGACGAGATTATAGCGGTCGATAATGGGTCGACCGACGGAACCTATGAATACCTGGAGGCCGAAGCGGCCCGGGACCGGGAAAAGATCAGACTCTTCAGGAAACCGCAGATGATTTTCAGCGAGCTGTCCGATTTCGCCCTGAGCCGAACATCTTACAGGTGGGTTTTCAAATTCGATGGTGATATGGTGGCCCACACAAGCGGAGATCATACTATCAGCAATCTCCGGAATCGTCTTATTTCTCTTGACAGCCGCCGCTTCTATGTTGTCTACCTCCGTCTCATCAACCTGTCAGGCGATCTCTTCCATCAGGATCCCCGGCAGATGGTCCATATTGAAGAATACGTCCATACGGCATCCAGCGCAGCACGCTATATTCAGGCGGGCCGATACGAAGCGATCAAATTCCCCCGCTATTACCGCGTCCTCTTCTGGTACGAGCCTTACATTTTTCACGTGGACATCAAGGATTCGCGTCGCATGCTGCTCCGTTATTTCTGGGAAAAATGGATGAAAAACGCAGATTACAAAAAATTCCCTTCAATTGATGATTTCGTGAACGCATATCTGCCGGACACGTTCGGAACCAGTTCATGGAAAGAGGCGCAGGAAATTCTCTGCAGCAGATCTCTGTCATGCCATATCCCATACGACAGCGGAATGTTCGGCCCCTATCCCGATCTGCTGAAACCATATCTTGAAAAACCAAAATACAAGCTGATATACAGAGACGGGAAAATCATCGGAAGGGATGAACCCGAAAAGACTCATCCCTGAACAAGGTATCTGATACGGGCGCAGGGCGGATGAAAACGAAAATACTCTTTGTAATAGACGGCCTGGAATTCGGCGGCGGCGAGCGGGTGTTTTCGCAGCTTATCAATGGACTGCCGGAAGACAGATACGAACTCTTCCTGATTGCTCATCCGAACGAGAAATTCATCCAATCCATCAGGAATCCCCGGATGCAATTCATCCCGTGCGAATTTTCGTCCCGGTTCAACCCTTTACTTGTATCCGGAATCGTCCGGGTCGTCAGGAGACACGGAATTCACATTATAAACGGCCAGGGCGGAAGAGCCGAATTTCACGCGCGTCTGGCCGCCGCCCTGGCCAGACCGGCAAAATACGTCTCGACGATCGCCATGCCTGTCGAAGGCTACGATGTCGGTCCCTTGCAAAAAAAGGCATACATAGCCGCGGACCGCCTGACGGAAAGATTCGTGGACAGGTTTATAGTTGTTTCTGATGTCCTCGCCGACAGACTGATCAAGGCCCACGAGATACCGGCCGATAAGGTCATAAAAATATATAACGGTATTGAGACGGAACTGTATAATCCCGAACAGGCGGATTTTGAGTTCAGGCAGGTCCGTCGGGAATTCGGACTTGACCCCGGTGCGCCCGTTATCGGCGCCATTGGCCGCCTGGTCTGGCAGAAAGGATTTGAATACTTGGTCGCGTGCATACCAGAAGTGGTCCGTGAATTTCCCTCAGCCAGATTCCTGCTTGCCGGAGACGGACCCCTCAGGGGCGATCTGGAGAAACTGAGCAGAAGATTGAAGGTCGAAGGTAAAATCATATTCGCCGGTTTCCAGCCCAGGGTAAGGGAAATCCTGTCCGCTCTGGATGTGGTCGCGATACCTTCGGTCCTGGAAGGCTTCCCCATGGTGACGCTCGAGGCCATGGCCATGGCCAAGCCTATCGTTGCAACAAGGATTGACGGCATTACGGAGCAGATCGTGGACAGGGAATCGGGCCTGCTCGTCCCGCCCGGCAATCCCGATGCCCTGGCAAAAGCCGTTTTATTCCTTCTACGCGACCAGCAATACGCCCTCAGGCTGGGGAGGAACGCCAGGATCAGGGTGAAAAAAGAATTCCCGGTGGAAAAGATGATATCCGAAACGGAGAAGGTCTATAAATCCCTGCTGAATAAATAAGAAATGAAAAATTCCTCATCTAAAAAACCCTGCCCCTATTGCTCTTCTGCCGGAATTTATTTTTTCGAAATCGGCAAGAGAGAATATTTCCGCTGCAGTACCTGCGACCTTATCTTCAAGCCGGCCCATTCGCTCGGAGATGCCGGCGTCCTCGAATTTTACGGCCATCGTTATTTCGATGAATACTCGCACGACGAGTTGAGCGGAAAGAGGACTAATATATATCATCATATACTTGACCTTATCGAATGCAAATTGAAGACGGGTAATATACTCGACGTCGGATGCGGGTGTGGGTTCTTTCTGGACGAAGCCCGCCGCCGGGGTTGGCGGATATCCGGACTGGACCCTTCGGAAAAGTCCATAATACACGCGGAAAAAAAACTCGGCTGCCCCCTGGTTAAAGGCACGCTCCGCGACTTTTCAGGGCCGCAGGATTATGATGTCGTGACCATGATAAATGTACTGGACCATTCCGTCTCGCCGTGGGAAGAAGTCCGCCTGGCCCGCGGAATGTTAAAAAGAGACGGCTGGATATTTCTGCGCTTCCCAAACGGCGGTTTTCACCCGGCTGTTTTCCGGCTGGCTCGAAAATTCGGAGTTGAAAAGGCCTTCCAGCGACTGGTCGTGTTTCACGAATACTCTTTCACTGCCGCGTTCATACGAAAGCTGCTGAGCGATTTCTCTTTCAGCGATATCGAAATACAAAATTCAGTGACTTCCGGAAACCCCGCAAGCGGATGTGCAGGTATTTATGATTTTATCTTCACGAGGCTGACTGCGGTTGTTTTCAAGTTAATCGCCCTTCTTGCCGGAGCCGAGAATCTTTACGGCCCCTCCCTGGAAGTAATGGCCAGGAAAACATAATAGAACAGGGAATATGACAGAGGACGATTTTGAGAATTTTATTCGTTTCTGATGTGTCAATAAAAAATGTTATCGGGGGGGCTGAAAGAGTTCTGTATGAGCAGAGCACCCGATTGAGCAATAAAGGACATCTGGTCCATATTCTCACCCGAAGGCTCCCGGAGCATGGCTCCGAAATGGAAATCATTTCCGGCGTGGAGGAGTGGAGATATGACATTGATCACGCAAATTCTTTTTCATTCTTCCGGACGACTTTATCGAACGGAACCAAATTGTTTGAGCTTCTCAATCACAGGAATACATATGAAGTAATAAATTTCCACCAGCCTTTTTCATCCTTCCCTGTAATCCGATCCCGTCAGGCAGGGAAATTAAAAAAAATCTACACGTGTCATTCTCTTTCTTTTGAGGAATATCTTGCCAGGAATCCGGCAAGCGGAAATTTTCCGCAGAATATCCGCCGGACATTAAATGTGTTGGCGAGGAGACATATTGAATCCGTGGTCCTCAGGAAATCCGATATTATTGTCGTCTTAAGCCGGTTCACTAAGGACAAAGTAAAAAAAACATATGGAATACCCGGCTCAAAGATAAAGATAATACCGGGCGGGGTGGATATCGAAAAATTCCATCCGGCTTATGATGTAAATCAGATCCGAAGATCACTTGGTATTCCGTCGGACCGAATAATCCTCTTATCGGTTAGAAACCTGGTCCCCAGGATGGGATTGGAAAACCTGATAACTGCTGTAAAGGATGTATCACTGGCAATTCCTGAAATATATCTCGTTCTGGGCGGGAAAGGACCTCTCCTTAAGGACCTCGCTATGCTTGCCGAACAACTGAATATTTCCGATCGCATTCATTTCGCTGGTTTTATCCCGGAAGATGCCCTTCCCGATTACTACCGCATGGCGGACATATTTGTTCTTCCGACAAGGGAACTGGAAGGGTTCGGTCTGGTCACCCTGGAAGCCCTGGCATCCGGTGTGCCTGTCCTTGGCACCCCGGTTGGAGGGACCCTGGAGATTCTCGGAGGGTTCAACCCCGGGTATCTTTTCAAGGATACAAAACCCGAATCGATATCTGATCTGATTATAGAGACCTGCCGTAAAATCCGTCGGTATCCGGATTTCAAGCTGGTGACCGGAGCGAAATGCAGGTCTTACGTCGAGGAGAACTACTCCTGGGAAAACAACATATCTCAACTGGAGAAAATCTTCGGGGCTGTCTGAAAGGCATTTATGTGTGGCATCTGCGGAAAACTGAATTTTGACGGAAAGCCGGTCGATGAGGCCGGGCTTCGGAAAATGGCGGCCGTTTTAGCACACCGCGGGCCCGATGACGAAGGCGTGTTTCTGAGCAACCGGGAGCCGGGCCGCGAATCCGGACCCGCGGTCGGCCTCGCCCACAGGAGACTCAGCATCATCGATCTCTCGGCGGCGGGACGCCAGCCGATGGCGAATGAGGACCGCACTATCTGGATGGTCTTCAACGGAGAGATTTACAATTTCCAGTCCCTGCGCGAGGGACTCGAAAAAAGGGGACATCGCTTTTTATCCCTCACGGACGGAGAAGTGATTCTCCACCTCTTCGAGGAAGAAGGAATCGACTGCGCAAAAAAACTCGAGGGGATGTTTGCCTTCGCGCTCTGGGACGAAAAAGCGCGGACGCTCTATCTCTGCAGGGATCGGATCGGGATCAAGCCGCTTGTTTATTCCCGGATCGGCGATTCCTTCCTCTTCGCGTCTGAGATCAGGGGAATTCTTGAGGATCCCTGTATCCCGAGAGAAATGGACTGGGCGGCCCTGGACCTTTATTTTACGTTCAACTACATCCCGGCACCCGACACGGCATTCAGCCGGATCCGGAAGCTTATGCCCGGACATTATCTGATCGTACGCGACGGGCAGGCGCAGGAGAAATCCTACTGGGCGCTCCAGGAGCCATCGCCGGCGGAGGGTGGGGATCTCGAATTCTGGAAGAAGGAATTATATAAATCACTGGAAGGGGCCGTGAGGAGCCATCTCATCGCGGACGTCGCCGTTGGAGCTTTCCTGAGCGGCGGAATCGATTCCAGTATTGTCGTGGCCCTCATGTCGCTGAATTCGAGCCGTCCGGTCAGGACCTACTCCATCGGGTACGCGGATATGCCCATGTACGATGAAACCCGTTACTCGCGTGCGGTCGCCCGGATGTACGGAACGGATCACCACGAGATCCTGCTGACGAGCCGGGAAATCCTCGATGCTGTTCCTGCAGTCCTGGACTCTTTCGACGAGCCCTTCGGAGACTCGTCCGCCGTCCCGACGTTCATTGTTTCCCGCGAAACGGCCAGGCATGTGAAAACAGCCCTTTCTGGGGACGGAGGAGACGAACTCTTCGCGGGGTACCGGATGTACGCCGGAGAAGATTGGTACCGTCGGTACAGGAGAATACCGGAGGCGATAAGAAGGAACCTGATCGAGCCGCTTGTCTTCCGTATTCCCGATTCCAGAAACAGCCGCATCCCCGAATACGTCAGGAGGATGAAGAAATTCCTGCGCGGCGCCGAAGATTCTTTCGAGTCGCGCTTCTTCACCTGGAACCAGATCTTTTCGCGGGACCTCAGAGCGCATCTCCTCACCGGCGATCATGGAATCGATTACGATACCGGTCTCAAAAGGATTTCCGCACGGCTGGATGAATTCAGGGGCGGCAATCTCGACCGGATGCTCTACGCGGATATCAAGGAATCGCTCCCCGGCGATATGCTGAAGAAAGTGGATTCGATGAGCATGCTGCATTCTCTTGAAGTCAGGGTGCCGCTGCTCGACCGCAGAGTCTGTGAGACGGCTTTTCGAATGAACGGAAAGTGGAAAATGCACCGAGGCCGCGGGAAATTCATTCTGATCGAAACGTTCAAGGATCTTCTGCCCCGCTCGCTCCACCGCAGGCCGAAATGGGGGTTCGAGATGCCCGTAAGCAAATGGCTGAAGGCGGACCTGCGGTATTTCGTTGATGAAGAGCTTTCAGAGGGCCGTATCCGGCGTCAGGGGGTTTTTGATTTTCCGACCGTCCGCGGTCTCGTTGACGAGCTTAACAATGGAAAATCCGATGTCTCCTGGCTGATCTGGAGCCTCATCGTATTTCAGAAATGGCACGGCCGGTATGTAGATCGCAGGCAATGAGATGAAAAAAGTTGCGGAAAAAATCAAGGTTGTTCATATTATCACCCGGCTGGACAAGGGGGGCTCTGCGGAAAATACTCTTTTGACCGCCGTCGGCCTGCAACGGAGGAACTACGACGTCCTGCTGATCAAGGGGCTCTCTCTCGAATCCGGGATGCCGCAAGCCGAAGAAGCCGCCGTCAAGAAAAGCCTGATCGAGGCGGAGCAGGCCGGCATAAGAGTCAAGACCCTGCCCGGGCTTGTACGAAGGATTCATCCTTTCAAGGACGTAAAAACGCTTCTCTCCCTGGTCTTTTTACTGCGCAGAGAAAAACCCCGCATCGTCCACACCCACACTTCAAAGGCCGGCATTCTCGGCAGATGGGCGGCCTGGATCGCAGGCGTGCCTGTCGTCATCCACACTCCCCACGGGCATGTCTTCTGGGGGTACTTCAACGGGCCCGTGTCGAGAATATATATACTGCTGGAACGGTGGACTGCATCGGTTACGGACCGGATCATCACGCTTACAGAACAGGAAAAAAAAGACCATCTGCGCACCGGGATCGCACCCGGATACAAGTTCGCCACGATCCACAGCGGCGTGGATCTGGATAGATTCCTGTCGGTGTCCGCCGATCCCATTCGAATCAAGGAAGAACTGGGTATTCCGGGCGATTTCCTCGTCGTCGGGACAGTGGGAAGACTGACGCCGATCAAGGGCCAGCGCTTCTTTTTGGAGGCGGCAAAGGAAATTCTTGCCGTCCGTCCGGATGCATTTTTTCTGATCCTGGGTCACGGCGAACTGATGGAGTCGCTCAAGGAGATGTCCTCAAGGCTCCGTATAGCGGATCGCGTAAAGTTTCCCGGATGGAGGCCTGACGTATCCACGGTCATGTCGGCCTTCGACGTCTTCGTGCTCCCGTCTCTCAATGAAGGGATGGGGAGAGTCATTGTCGAGGCCATGGCGCTGGGGAAACCGATCGTCGCCAGCAGTATCGGAGGAATTCCGGACCTGGTGAAGGACGGGTGGAACGGCCTTCTTGTGCCTGCGAGCGATGCAGGCGCCCTTGCAGGAGCGATCAATCGCCTCCTGCAGAACCCGGAGGAAAGAAAAACCATGGGCGAGCGGGGGAAAGAAACCGCCGCGTGCTACAGTTCGGACCTGATGGTGCGGGAAATCGACCGCCTGTACATTCAATTGATGGAAAACCGTGCGGGGTCTTCTTGAAGAAATACCTCTCTTATAGAAAAATCCATATACTCGTCCCGGTCATTTTCGCGACGGTAGTCTGGATATGCGGGTCAGCATGGGCCGGTTACCAGCAGGTCCCGGGACTTGTCGACCTTCGCACGACGTTCAGTGACGGGGCATACGATCTCGATACACTGACCCGCATGGCCAGGGAGAAAGGATTCCATCTGCTGTTCATTAACGACCATGACAGGGTCGCCATGGAATACGGAATTCCTCCGCTGCGGAACATCTTTAAAAAAAGAGTCGAACTGAATTCCATTCACAAACAGGGCTCCGCAAACTACCTTCGATCGATTCAGGAAATCGAAAAAAAATACTCCGACATGATCGTCATTGCCGGGACGGAATCCTCGCCATTCTATTACTGGAGCGGGGACCCCTTCCGGAAGACCCTGACCGCACACGACTATGAGAAAAGGATACTCTCCATCGGGATGGAGAACCCCACCGATTACGACAACATACCCGTCCTGCACAATGATCCTCCGATCTGGAAAATAGAGCCTTCCTCTGCCGGCTTCATCCTTCTCACCGGGGCGCTGATCCTTGCCCTTCTCATGATTCGGTGGCCCGGTGTATTCCGATGGGCGGGATTTTCCATGCTCGCTGCAGGCATCCTGTTCATGGCCAACTTCCGCCCTGCAGGGTATTCCCCTTATGATCCATACCATGGTCCCCAGGGGATCGCGCCCTATCAAGCGTATATCGATTATGTCCACTCCCGCGGAGGCATGACTTTCTGGAATTACCCGGAAACCCGCTCCGGCGTAAGGCAACTGGGCCCTATCCGGGTCAGCACGCTCCCGTACCCGGACGTCCTGCTGGAGTCGAGAGATTACACCGGATTCGCGGCCCTTTACGGCGAAGAGGTCAAAGCCACTGAACCGGGCGGATTATGGGACCTCTCGCTCATCGAGTACTGCAAAGGGATTCGTGGAAAGCCTCCATGGGCGATAGCGACCTCGGATTTTCACAAGGAGGGCGAATCAGGGAGCAGTCTCGGAGATTTTCAGACCGTTTTTCTGGTGCAGAACAATACGAGAAACGAAATATTGAAGGCCATGAGACAAGGAAAGATGTACGCCTGCCGGGGCCGTTATCCCCGTGTCCCCAGGCTTGACGACTTCTCGGTTTTCAATGACGTCGCAACGGGGGTTTGCGGTGACGAGATTCTGATCTCCGGTAAGCCGAAAATCAGGATCTCAATTTCAGGCGATGAGCTTGCGGATAAACGGGCCGTCGTGCGTCTGATCAGATCCGGCAAAATCGTCAAAATCATCGAATGCACCCTTCCTTTCAACATGGAGCACGAGGACAGCGAAGACCTGCGGCCGGGAGAAATGATCTATTACCGGATGGACATGAAGGGTGAAGGAGCCATTGTCTCCAATCCGATTTTCGTAAAATTGAAGTGAGAGAATTCGCTAACGCCAACAGGATACAGCGGCTGAATCTGAATGATATTTTCATCAGACAAAGCAGTTTCCGTTCAATGTATCTGGAAGTGCTCACCTCGGTCCTGAAGGCCACAGAAAGACAGGAGAGAAGATATTCTGGCTATGAAGGAGAACAAGATCATTTGAGTATATTCCGGGAGAAAAGCGCCTGTGTTTTTTCTAAGTTTTCAGCTTGACAAGAACAAGTTTATTGGATTATGGGTCTTCCCATGATTGTTTCCGTTCATCAACCGCAATATCTGCCCTGGCTGGGTTATTTCGATAAGATGAGCCGCGCCGACTCATTCGTGCTTCTTGACACAGTTCAATTCAAGAAAAACGAATGGCAGAACAGGAACAGAATCAAGACGGCGAACGGATGGCAGTGGCTCACGGTCCCCGTCCTGTATCGTTTTCCCCAGCTTATTATGGAAGTCGAAATCAATAACAGGGATAAATGGCAGCACAGGCAGAAGCAGGCGCTCATATCGAACTACAGGAAAGCACCTTTCTGGAGCGATATGGAGCCGTTCTTTGAAAGCATTTTCGTTCCCGAGTGGAAGAATATCTCAATACTCAATATCCACACCGTGAAAGAACTCGCCAGCATACTCGGCATCCGGACGCCTCTGTATGTCGCCTCAGAGCTGGGCGATTTCCCGGAAGACCCTGACGAGAGGCTCATCGCCATTACAAAGCATCTGGGCGGTGATACCTACCTCGCCGGCAGCGGCGGGAAAGAATACATGAACCTGGAAAAATACGCGGAACACGGAATTCATGTGATCTTTCAGGAATATCGTCACCCGGTTTACAGACAGGTTTTCGGCGCCTTCGAGCCGTTCATGTCGGTCATCGACCTGATTTTGAACTACGGGAAAGAGAGCATTAACGTACTGAGAGGGCTGTCATGAAAATCCTTGCGATCGGAGCCCACCCCGATGACATCGAAGTCGGATGCGCGGGGACGCTTCTAAAATACAGTGGCAACGGCCATGATATTTATCTGCTTGTTATGACGTCGGGTGAAAAAGGGGGAGATCCTTCAGTCCGCAGAGCGGAACAGGTCCAGGCGGCAGAGATCATCGGGGCCAGGGATCTGATATGGGGAAACTACGAGGATACACAGCTCGCCCCGAATATGAATCAGCTGGTCTACGATATTGAAATTCTGTTGAAGAAGATCATGCCCGATTTCATTCTCGTCAATTACGCGGACGATACGCATCAGGACCACCGCGCGCTTTACAAGGCGACCGTCTCCGCCACGCGCTATATCAGGAACGTCCTGTTCTACGAAGTTCCTACGACGCAGAATTTCCTGCCGACGATTTTTGTAGACATCAAAGAGGTGATTCAATCAAAGATCGCCAGCCTTCTTGCCCATCGCTCTCAGGTCATGAAGACCAATATCGAGGGACTATCGATTGCCGACGCCGTTCAGTCCACTGCGGTCTTCAGGGGGATTCAGGGAAGGGTGCAGTATGCCGAGGCCTTCGCGCCCCTTCGATTATTCATAAATACATAATTAGGCATCAGGTATCGGGCTTTATCTATGATTCCCCATTCCAGAGCTCTGCTCAATCAAGATGATTTTAAAGGAGTCGAAAGCGTCCTCAAGTCGGGGCTGCTTGTACAGGGCGAACAGGTGGCGAGATTCGAGGAGTTGCTTTCATCGACGGTGGGGACGGGAAGCGCCGCGGCCGTAAATTCAGGAACAGCCGCCCTTCACCTTTCATTAACCGCCCTCGGCGTCGGTAAAGGCGACGAAGTAATAATTCCAAGCTTCGTCTGTTCCGCCCTGCTCAATGCCGTCCGTTACGTCGGGGCGGAGGCGGTCCTCGCCGATATCGATCTGCCGACATTCAACATCGATGCTGAGGATATCGAAAAACGGATCACCTCCAGGACAAAAGCCGTTATTGTCCCTCATATGTTCGGTCTGCCCGCCGACATGGACGCCATTCTTTCGCTCGGTATTCCCGTCATAGAGGACTGCGCACAATCGATCGGAAGCCGCTACAAAAGAATTTGCACGGGCGCATTCGGAGTCGTCTCGATTTTTTCCTTTTACGCCACAAAAATGCTGACAACCGGAGAGGGAGGCATGGTCTTGTCCGACAATCCCTCCATCACGGGCATAATAAAGGACCTGCGGAATTACGACGAAAAGGAAGATTATGTCGTACGCTACAATTACAAAATGACAGACTTCCAGGCTGCGCTCGGAATCAGCCAATTGAAAAAACTCCCCCTGTTCATTGAAAAGAGGAAAAGGATTGCCTCGCTCTACGACGATGCCCTGGAAGGATGCGATATAGGGACTCCGGCCGTTCCCGAGGACCGGGATCATGTTTATTACCGTTACGTGATTTCCCGTCCTCCCCCAGATTTCATGGAAAATATGAAGAAAGCCGGAATCGATTGCAAAAGGCCCGTCTTCAGGCCTCTGCACCGCTATTTCGGACTTGCGGGATATCCGAATACGGAGGAGGCATGGAATCGCGCGGTTTCGATTCCGATCTACCCTGCCCTGCGCGATCAGGAGGCCCACAGAATCGCGGATACTTTGAGGCGGCTATGTCGTTTGAAATAAAGGCTGATGTTTCCCGGCATACAAGGAAGATCGTTCCATCCAGAATCGCCTGGGGCGTTGCATCGACCGCGTTCTTTATGCTGCTGCTGCCGGCCGTCCGCAGTTATTTTTTTGAATTCGGGAGAAGATGGTTTTATATTCTTCTTTTCTCGTCCCTTCTTTCGTTCATACTTACGCCGCTCATGAGACGGCTTGCTCTCAAATATAACGTTGTGGATGCGCCTGAGGAGCGAAAAATTCATCTGCAAAACACCCCGCTCCTGGGAGGACTCGCCATCGTTGTAGCCTTCAGCGCCGCCCTTATCGCGAATATGATTCTCGACAGGACTATGATCCTCCTGATCTGCGGCGGTCTTGCCATGGCCTTCATGAGCCTGGAAGACGATTGGCGGGAAATCTCCGCCGCCCCGAAGCTCTTGTTCCAGGTCCTGGTCGTGATGATCCTGATTTACAACGGAGTCATCCTTGACGTGTTCTCGCCCCGGACCCTTTGGGGATACTGGCTGGACGTCCTGCTCACGGTTCTATGGATTGTGGGGATCACAAATGCAATGAACTTCATGGATGGCATGGACGGGCTCGCAGCAGGCATCAGCGGCATTATGGCGTTTTTCCTGGGAATCGTCGCTTCCCAGACGCAACAGCCTGTAATGGGCTGGGCCGCCGCCGCCGTCATGGGCAGCTGCCTCGGATTTCTTCCTTACAACTTCAGGCTGGACCGGCCTGCATCCATCTTTCTCGGCGATACGGGAAGCACGTTCCTCGGCTTTACGCTGGCGACTCTCGCCGTCATCGGCGACTGGTCAGACGACCCCGTCGTCTCTTTTTCCGCTCCACTCTTGATCTTCTGGGTTCTTATTTTCGATATGACATACATCACGATCGAAAGGGTCCTTACCGGAAAGGTGAAGGGCGTGAAGGAGTGGATCGACTATGTAGGAAAAGACCACATCCACCACAGGATGTACGATCTCCTGGGAGACAGGAGAAAGGCCGTGTTCTTTATTTATTTCCTCTGCGCAACTCTCGGCATCAGCGCCATCGCCCTGAGGAATGCCCGTACTATCGACGGCATCCTCCTCGTAGGTCAAGCCCTTCTGATTACCGTTATTGTATCCATTCTGGAATACTCGGGGCGAAACAGGCAATAATCCTCTCTCTGGATTATTTCGGGTTTCATTTCCAGGCGGGAATTTCTGCTCCGGGGAATCTTCTTTTTCAAGTGGTGTATAATAGAAGATGGCAGAGGCCATTCGGCCTCCCCGGGGGCACTAATTCTCCGTCACGATCCGGGAAAAATCAGCAATCTCGTAAAAGAGTCCGGAAATCTCCTCCAGAAGAGAAAGCCTGTTGAAACGGATATTCTCGTCATCCGTCATGACCAGCACGGACTCAAAAAAGCGGTCGACAGGTGTTCTAAGGCGCGCGATCTCCTTCAAAGCGGCACTGAAGTCGCCTTTGGCGATGAAGGCGAAGGCCCGATCCCTGATCTCGAGAAACGCCCGGTAGAGATCCTTTTCCGCATCCGTCTCGAAAAGGGACGGGTCTACTGCGCCCCGGCTGAAATTCTTGATGATATTGCATACCCGCTTGAATGCAATCGTCAGGGGCTCGAAGTCCGGGTGATTCTTGAACTCCCTCATAGCCTCGATCTTTTCGAGAGAAACGACAAAATCGGATACACCCCGGCTGAGGACTGCATCGACTACATCGTATGGGTAGCCCTGCGAAATCAATCTGTTTTCGAATCTTCCCCTGAAAAATTCGAGTACCTCCGCTTTTGTCTCGGCGGCCGGCTTCTTCAATTTATCCTGGAGAATGGCCAGGCTCTCATCGATCAGTTCTTCCAGTCCCAGGGAGTAGCGTTTATCCAGAATGATATTTATGATTCCTAGGGCCTGCCGGCGCAGAGCGTACGGATCCGCCGCTCCCGTCGGCGTCTGGTTCACGCCGAAAAAGCCGACGATCGTATCCGTCTTGTCGGCAATGCTGACAATGGCTCCGATATCCGTCCGGGGGAGCTCGCCCGCAGCCGACGTAGGCAGGTAGTGTTCGTAAATCGCATTCGCGACATCCGGTTTTTCGCACGCCAGCAATGCGTACTCTCTACCCATGATTCCCTGCAGGCTCGGGAATTCATAAACCATCTGCGTTTCAAGATCGGCCTTGGACAGGAAGGCCGCTCTGTCGACATCCGCTTTCAGGGCAGGATTGATTTTATCGCTGATCCAAGCAGCAAGCTTCCGGAAACGGTCCACTTTTTCCTCGGATGTGCCAAGCAGGGAGTGAAACACCACTTTCTTCAATTTCTTGAAATGCTCATCCAGTGGTATTTTCCTATCTTCCTCAAAAAAGAATTTAGCGTCGGCCAGCCTCGCCCGGATGACCTTCTCATTGCCCCGGGCGACCAGGGCCGGATCCCGGGCCAGTGTGTTGTTTATGGCAATAAAATAAGGCAGGAGATTCCCCCCCGTGTCTGTAACGGGGAAATACTTCTGGTGCTCGACCATAGAAGTGATAAGGACATCTCGCGGAAGCTTCAGGTATTCGCTGTCAAAACTGCCGATGACGGATGTCGGGTACTCGACCAGAAAAGTCACTTCCTCGAGGAGCTCATCCATCACCAGGGCCTTGCCTGAAACTTCCCTGGCAGCCCGCGCGGTCTCGTCGAGGATGATTTTCTTTCTTTCCTCGGGGTTGATAATGACGTAATTCTCCTTGATTTTGGCCAGGTAATCTTTCGCATCCCGGACAAGAAAAAAACCCGGGCTCATAAAGCGATGGCCACACGTCTTTTTCCCGCTCGTTATATTTCCGATTCGGAAAGGAACTGTATCCGAGCCGTAAAGGGCGAGGATCCAGTGAATCGGCCTGGCGAAACGGATTGTCAAGTCCATCCAGCGCATCGACTTCTGAAAAGGGATACCCAGAACAAACCTGGAAAGAATTCCAGGCAGGATCACTTGCGTCTCTTCACCCGGTATTTTTTTTCGGGCGCAGATATATTCGCCCTTTTCCGTACGTATAGTTTCAATTTGCGAGATGTCTATCCCCTGACCTTTTGCGAATCCGATGGCGGCTTTCGTGGGCTGGCCCTTCTCGTCAAAAGACACCCGCTTTGCCGGTCCGATTTTTTCGAGTACCTGATCTTCCTGTCGCTCCTCGACGTCACTGACGATCAGTACAAGTCTGCGCGGGGTTGCCATGGTCCTGATCCGGCCATGGCGGATACGCTCGGCCGAAAACTCCCTGCGGATGATCTCGTCCATGTCTTTCAGCGTCCCGGGCAGAAAGTCGGCGGGGATTTCTTCCGTTCCTATTTCAAGCAAAAGTTCTCTGGCCATTAATTAGTCTCCAAGGATTTGAAGAATGTTTTATAATTTAAGCACCAAATCCCAAATACCCCATGTTCAAAAAACCGTTCAGTATTTTGAGATTTGATTTTGACATCTGGAATTACTCGATGCTTGCTTGAACTCGGGATTTTTTATTATTTTTTCCATTTTCCCATTAGAGGAAATCCCATCTTTTCCCGCTGTCTGAGATATCCCTCGGCACTGAGTCTCGCCAGATTCCTGACACGGCCGATATAGCTCGTCCGCTCCGCGACGCTGATCGCGCCCCGCGCATCAAGCAGATTGAATGTATGGGAGCATTTCAGGCAATAATCATAGGCCGGCAGCACGAGCCCTTTCTCAGCCAACCTCAGGGATTCCGCCTCATACATGTCGAAGAGTTTTCTCAGCATGTCTATATCCGCCAGCTCGAAATTATAAATGGAAAATTCCACCTCACCTTTGTGATGGACATCGCCGTATTTCACGCCGTACCCCCATTCAAGGTCATAGACGTTATCGATCCCCTGCAAATACATGGCGATCCGTTCGATCCCGTAAGTGATCTCGGAACAGACAGGGTTGAGGTCGATTCCGCCAACCTGCTGAAAATAGGTGAACTGCGTGATCTCCATGCCATCCAGCCAGACCTCCCAGCCGAGGCCCCATGCTCCCAGGGTCGGGGACTCCCAGTCATCCTTGACGAATCTGATATCGTGTTCCAGCGGGTCGATGCCGAAGCTTCGCAGCGAGTCCAGATAAATGTCCTGGATATCAAGTGGAGACGGTTTCATAATGACCTGGTACTGGTAATAATGCTGGAGCCTGTTCGGGTTCTCTCCATACCTGCCGTCCGTTGGTCTGCGCGAAGGCTCGACATACGCCACATTCCACGGCTCCGGTCCCAGGGCCCTGAGGAACGTGGCCGGGTTGAAAGTGCCGGCACCGACTTCGATATCGTAAGGCTGCTGTATGATGCATCCCCTGTCAGCCCAAAATTTCTCCAGTGCCAATATCAACTCCTGAAAGGTCACTTTTCCCTCCTGATGTTACTCTTCTCTTTTCACGGGAGGAACGCCTGATTTTCACTGTTTGAACATCTCCAGGCGGATATTCCCGCGCTTCGTTTCAGAAACGCGTGAATAACATTATGGAAAACACGTGTCAAGGGGAAATCAAGCGCCCGAAAAAACAGGGACCGAGGCCGGAGATATCGGCCGGCCCAAAAAAAGAAGAGGCCGACGCGGACAGGACACCACCCCCGCGTATCCGCGTCAGGCGCTCATCTTCCGGATATCGGTGAGGACCCGCAGGGAGTTCAACTCCTTTCCGAGGAGGTGCTCTATGAACCTGGGAAGTATAAGCCCCCCTTCCTCGACGGCTTTTCCGGACCATGCCAGCCTGCGGATGTTTTGGATCGGCATTTCTCTGGCCATGAGGAGTGTTTTTATTGTCCCCGATGAAGCGGTGATAGGGTTCACGGCGCTACGCGCACATTTCCCGCACAGGATTCCTCCGTCGTGCACGCTGAAACAGGGATTCTCCATGTCGTCGACGGCAAGACCGCATCTGATGCATCTATCCAGGACAGGTCCGTATCCCACAATCCCGAGCAGTCGTATTTCAAAAACCCGGATGATGCCTTCGGGATGATCACCTTCATCAACCAGACTGAGAAAATCCCGAAGAAATCGGAACAGCTCTCGATTTCTCTTGTCCTCTGCAGAAAATCGATCGACGAGATCGATGAAATAAGAAGCAAAAAGGGTGCTCTCCAGGTCTCCTCTGATCCCTGCAAAGAATTCCCTGGTATCGCACTGCTCGATCAGAGCGAGCCCGTCCCTGCCCCTCCTGGAAAAGACAATATCGGAACAGGAAAACAACTCGAAGGCGTTGACAAATCTCTTTTTACTCCGTCTGGCCCCCTTGGCGATTCCCTTGAGCTTTCCGAATTCATCAGTGAAAAATGTCACGATGCGGTCCGACTCCCCGTAATCGATGGCCCGCATTACGATGGCCGATGTCTTATAAATGGATTTTGCCCTCATAGATCAAAAAGCAATGAATCGAATTTCAAACTTCCGCCATCCTTTGACGGTTCAGGATGACATTTTGACCCTTTTACGAATACATTGGGAACAAGGTTAAGGAGCTGGAAGCAATCATGGGCTGAAAATGTCCCGGTTCATAAGTCCTGGTATTTGATTTTCCCTCCAACGACAGTCAGCACGGGCTTCCCTTTTAAAGACCAGCCGTGAAAGGGCGAGTTCCTGCTCCTGGACTGGAAGCGGTTTGCATCGACTTTCCACTTCCTGCCCGCGTCGATGATCGTGATGTCCGCATCGGCGCCCGGGCTCAGTGATCCTCCGGAAAGCCTCAGCACCCTCGCGGGATTTACGCTCATCTTCTCGATAAGGCCGCTGTACGAAAGGACGCCTTCTTCGACCAGCTTCAAACTCAATGAAAGAGAGGTCTCCAGTCCGATGATGCCATTTGCGGCATATTCGAATTCCACGTCTTTTTCAACAGAAGACTGGGGGGCATGATCGCTTGCAATGATGTCGACAGTACCGTCCTTGAGGGCCTCTTTGACAGCCGTGACATCCTGGAGCGTCCTCACCGGTGGATTCATTTTAAGACAGGTGTCGAATGTTCTAAGGGCCTCATCAGTAAGGGTGAAATACTGGGGGGCGGTCTCCGCCGTAACCTTCACTCCTCTTGCCTTGGCCTCCCTGATCAACCGCACCGACCCGGCCGCGCTCACATGGGCTATATGCACGGAAGTCCCCGTAAACTCCGCAATAGCGATATCCCGTGCCACCATGACCTCCTCGGAAGTATTCGGGATGCCTTTCAACCCGAGTTCGGTGGATACTGTGCCTTCGTTCATGAGACCGCCAGCCGACAGGTTCGGATCTTCACAGTGAGAAATGACCGGCATATCGAAAGATGCCGCATATTCCATGGCGCTTCTCATGATCCCGCTGTTCACTACCGGCTTGCCGTCGTCGGAAAACGCGATCGCGCCGGCCTCTTTCAAGTCGCCGAATTCCGACAGGACAAGGCCCTCTGAACCCTTAGTTACGGCCGCCACGGGGTAGACGTTGACAAGATCGCTCAACTGGGCCTGCTTTAGAATGAATTCGGTCACCGATCTGTTGTCATTTACCGGGTTCGTGTTGGGCATACAGGCGATCGATGTGAAACCTCCCGCAACCGCAGCCATGCCGCCTGTACGGATCGTCTCTTTGTACTCGAACCCGGGTTCCCGAAGATGAGTATGCATGTCAATCAGCCCCGGGACCACCAGCCTGTTCTTTACATTCAGTATCTGGACGTCCTCTCCCGCATCCCGGATATTCTTTTCGACCCGGGCGATCCTGCTCCCTTCTATAAGGACGTCCATGACCTCGTCTATTTTGCGGAGGGGGTCGATTACTCGCCCCCCTTTGAGAAGCAATCTCATGGCCTACCTCCCGCCAGCAGATACAAAAGAGCCATCCTCACCGCAACCCCGTTTGCGACCTGATCAAGGATCACTGAATAGGGACCGTCGGCGATTTCCGGGGATATCTCCACGCCTCTGTTTATGGGTCCGGGGTGCATGACAATGACGTCTTCCTTCGCGAGCTTGATCTTCTCGCGATCAAGGCAGTAGAATCTGGCATACTCCCTGAGAGACGGGAATATGCTCACAGCCTGTCGTTCAATCTGAATCCTCAGCATCATCACGATGTCGGCATCCCTGATGGCGTCCTCCATGCGATGATGAACCGAGACGCCCATCTCCTGTATTCCCCTCGGCATCATGGTCGCCGGACCGGCAACGGCGACGCCGGCGCCCATTTTCCGCAGCCCGTGTATATTGGACCTTGCCACACGGCTGTGTGCGATATCTCCTACAATGGCGATCTTGAGCCCCCCGATCCTCCCCTTTTTCTGCCTGATGGTCATCATGTCCAGCAGCGCCTGGGTGGGGTGTTCGTGGGCGCCGTCTCCCGCGTTGATGATTGACTGCTTGACCAGCCTGGACAGGATATGGGGCGCACCGGCGGCACTGTGTCGGATCACGATGATATCCGGATTCATGGCCTCGAGGTTTCTGGCCGTATCGATCAGCGTTTCTCCCTTGACGACACTGCTCGTCGAGGCCGAGATGTTTACCGCGTCCGCGCTCAACCTCTTCGCCGCTATTTCGAACGATGTCCTGGTCCTCGTACTCGCCTCGAAGAACAGGTTTACGATCGTTTTCCCCCGCAGGGTAGGAACCTTTTTGATTTCGCGGGTGGATATCTCGATAAAGGACTCTGCCGTATCCAGAATCAGATTGATTTCCTCCACAGACAGGTCTTTTATCCCCAATATGTCTTTTTTTGCTAATCTCATGGACACCCCGCATTCACGTAAAGAGTGAAGTGTACAGGTAAGGTGTTTTTCTCAGCCCTTAACATTTTACCTTTTGTGCCTTTCGATTTGAAAAGCGCCTTCAATTCTGTTACTCTTCCTGTTCAATAACGACCTCGTCCACTCCGGATTTCTCGACCAGACGAACGCTCACAGCCTCCCATAGAGAGGAAGGGAGATTTTTCCCGACAAAATCGGCCCTGATGGGAAGCTCGCGATGCCCCCTGTCCACTAGAACGGCAAGCTGTATGAGCCTTGGTCTTCCGAAATCTATAAGGGCATCCATGGCCGCCCTCACAGTTCTTCCGGTGAAAAGGACATCATCAATGAGCACGACTTTTTTATCTTCGAGAGAAAAGGGGATGTCTGTTTTTCCAAGTTTCGGCTTCTCTCTTTTCTTGAGAACATCGTCGCGGTACAGAGTGATATCCAGAATGCCAAACGGTATGTCGAGCCCCTCAATTTTGAATATCTTCTCTTTGATTCTCCTGGCCAGATATATTCCTCCCGTTCTTATCCCCACCAGAACCAGATTTTCCACCCCCTTGTTTTTCTCCAGTATCTCGTAGGCGATCCGCGTCAGGGCCCTGTCAATCCCCTGCGCATCAATGACGACTTTTTCTTTCTTCATGTCCTTCTCTTTTCGATCGGCTTGTGAAAATAATTTTTCCCGGGGCGACCACAAATATCTCAGTCCCAAAAAAAAAGCCCTCCCCGCATGGAGAAGGCTTGTGGTTTTTTTTAAAAAGAAGCATTGTAAATCCCTTTCAATCTCTCCGGATTCAATTAAAGGGGTAATAATTATAAATAAAGCATATCGAAATCATCGCGCAGAGTCAAGAATTAAGTTAAATTGCGAAAATTTCCAATCCTGTTTCGCTTTCTTTGACATCGAGCTGTTCATCTGTTATATCCGGGCACAGCGAAATCCCGGTCGAATCCACGCCTGTTTACTGTATCCGGAGGAAAAACATGACCAAGAAAAAAACCGACAACAAGAATTTGACCCCTGTTGCACTCGCATTATACGGCCTTATTATGCTCTCATTGATACTCATCTACAGGGACATCCTGATTACTGTAACAGCCGTGGTGATCATGGTGGTGCTGGTATTGCAGTATATTGTGCCCGTTATAAGAGAGAGAAAAAAAAGCAAAACGCGGATAAAACTTGAGTACTGACTTCGGCATTGATTTCTCCGGCGGCATATCACTTCAGATCCAGTTCAAACAGGCGACGACAGTCGACAAAAACAAGGGGCGCGCTGAAGGAAATCAACCTCGAGAACAGCGTTATTCAGCAGGTCGGTTCGAAGGAAAGTCACGAATTCCTGCTGAGGAGGGACATCATCATTGCTCAGGACTTTAAAAGGGCTTGATCCCGCCGAGCGGTCGAACACAACAACAGTATCGTTTATCGAATATCCGACAATGGTTAGGAGCGCGGCAATGATTGTCAGGGTGAATTCCTTACCCAGCCGGAGAAAAGGGCTAAAAGCATAAGGGCACAAAAAGAGGTCCTGAGTTGATGGTCCGGGGTCAGAGTTTTCTCTGACCCCGGACCTCAACCTGAGGTAATGCCCGAGCGGAGAGATTACTTATATGCTCCGACCTGAATTATGAGATTGCCGACCCTCTCGAAATATGCGGTCTTCGGCTCGACTTTCTTCGTCTGGGGATGAGTATATTTGTAGTCGACATATCCTGACGGAGATTTGGCCGCCTTGTCTACGAATTCCTTGATGAACATCTTGCCGTCAGGATCCTGTATGTTGATCAAATTTTTGCCTATAAGGCCCTTATTGTAGGGATGACTCACCACATTGCCGTTCATGTCGTATACGGATATATAAAGGTCCTTTACTATGAATTTGCCGTGCGGGTTTCCAAATTCGGCAATCGCCTTTTCTCTTCCGACTTCCTTGTAATAGGCGACCGCCTTTTTCACCATCGCCTGGGCCTCTTTCAGATTGCCTCTTTCACCCGCTGCGAAGGAAATGCCTGCCGTAAAACACACAGCCAGAACAAAAGCAATGATTCTCTTCATCCTTTCTCTCCTTTTCTTATTTTTATATTTTCTTCAGCAGTTTCAGAATGGCGATCAGCATATCATCCCGCCATCTCGCGATTTCTTCATCCGTCCCGCCCTGCCCGGGTTGTATTTCTCTTTCATAAAGATGCCTTCTCCTTCTTCCTGACCTCAGGGAACCTGCACCTTGTAACCCAGGTCTTCGACAGCGCAGGTCAAATCCTCCTGACAGAGATTGGGGTTATCATGCTGGATGCTGATTTTCTTTTCCTGAAGATCAATGGCAACCGCTTTGACCCCGGCTAAGGATTTCAATCTTTTTTCGATCGCCATGGCACAGGACGGGCAATCCATGTTTTTTACTTTGAACTCTGCCTTTTGCATGACTTCATGGCCTCCTAGTGAATATTGCCTCTTCGGATGCTGAGGCATTTCTTTATCATGCCCGCACCGATTTTCTTGTCACCGATGAATGTCACAATCCAGAAAGCGTCTCGTTGCCGCCGCGGGGTACCCCATTCAAGAATAGGGCACCCCGGTGGAGGAGGGTATGGCGACAGCTACATCTTCGGCTTTAGAAAATCCCTGCGGAGAAATTCCGGATCGGGATAAGTATAGAATCCCTTTCCGCTCTTCACACCCAGTTCGCCTTTCTTGATCATCTTCAGAAGGGCGTCGGGAGGCTTGTCTTTCGGGTCTTTCGAGTCATTGTAATAGACCATCTCGATCGCGTAGATCACATCGAGACCGACCTTGTCCATGAGCCCGAAGGGACCCTCTTTCATTCCCGTGAAGACCATCCAGGCGCGGTCCGAATCCCTGAAATCGACAAAGCCGTTTCCCCACATGTAAAGCACTTCCCGCTTGATGGCGCGCCAGACCCTGTTGAAACAGAATCCCAGTATTTCCTTGTTCACCGTCAAGGGAATACAGCCTATGGAAATGATCCATTCCTTACCCTGCTTCATTACGTCGGGACGGGTTTTTGTTCCGCCCATTATATCCACCATGTTTGTCCCCTGGAGCGGGAAGTAGAAGTGAATATTCAGACATCTCTCGGGTCTGCCGCTGCTCTTCTCCATTCTCGAAACGGGGATGGAGGAACTGTTTGTGGCAAGAATGGCCTGCGGAGGAGCGAGCCGCCCCAGCTCACTGAAAATCTTGTTCTTCAATTCGATATCTTCCGGCACCGCTTCGATCACAAGATCCGCATCCCTTACTGTTTCACCCAGATCTGTTAACTGCACGACCGATTTTCTTATCTTTTCCCATTTTGCCCACGGAATCATCGGCGTTATCTTCTTCTCCTTCAATTCCGCTTTGCGATTCCGGAAGGCAATGTCGAACGCGCCTTCACGGGTATCATAGACCTTGACCTTGTATCCTGCATTAGCCGCCAGCATGGCTATCTGCGTGCCGAGAATACCCGTGCCGACCACCGCAACATTTTTGAACGGCTTTTTCATTTTCTCCTCCTTATTGTCAGCTATCCTTAATAAATGCCGGTAATTAGATAAAGGGCTATGACGACAAATACCATCAGCGTTTTGATGACCGTCATTGCAAAGATATCGATGTAAGATGTTTTATGCGTCAATCCACACACGGCGAGGAGCGTTATAACGGCTCCATTATGCGGCATGGTGTCGCAGCCTCCGGATGCCATGGAAGCGACGCGGTGAAGGATCTCGGGAGACATCCCGATGGAGTTTGCCCAGGAAAGCCAGTCTTTTGCCATGAGATCGAGAGCGATGGACATGCCGCCCGAGGCTGAACCGGTTATCCCGGCCAGAGTCGTTACGGATACAGCCTCAGATACAAGGGGAGTCCCTCCGATCTTTATGCCCAGCAGGAACGCTGCAATGGATTTGAAGCCCGGAAGAGCCGCAATAACATTTCCATAACCCACCTCCGAGGCGGTATTCATGATAGCGAGGAGCGACCCGATGGCTCCGACATTCAGCGCTTTCTGCAATCCGCCGTCCCTGGGGATATTCCTGAAACCCAGGGCCAACGCCAGGATGATCCCAAAGACAAGGGCGATTACAAGCGCCCAGATCCCGACGACTCTCTTCACGTCGGCAACCATGAGGGGAAGCTTCATTCCAATGAGTGGAGCCAACATGGAATTTTCCCACTGGAACATCCTGGAAAGATAAAAGTTGATAGCAAGCACCAGAACGAGGGGCAATACTGCAACGTACCATTTCGGCAGAGTTACGGCTTCCGAGGCCGCAGGCTCATTGAGAGTATGATCCCCGTAACCTTCTCCTCTGGCGATCGCCTTCTTCTTCCTCCATTCCAGCCACCACATCCCCAGTATGAAGATCAGGACGCCGCCGAAAATACCGGCGACCGGCGCCGCGTATGCATTGGTACCGTAAAAATTCGTAGGAATGATGTTCTGAATCTGCGGGGTTCCGGGAAAGGCATCCATTGTGAAAGTGAATGAACCGAGCGCAATACATCCCGGTATGAGGCGCTTCGGAATCTGCGCCTCTTTGAAAAGTGCGGCGGCAAAGGGATAAACGGCAAAGACCACCACAAAAAGACTCACGCCTCCGTACGTCAGGATGGCGCATGAAAGAACAACTGCCAGGATTGCGTGCTTATGGCCCAATTTTTCCATAATGGCATGGGAGATGCCCTTGGCAAGCAAGGTGTCCTCCATAACCTTGCCGAAAACAGCGCCAAGCATGAAGACAGGGAAAAACGATTTGACATAGACGACCGCCTTTGCCATGAACAGCTCCGTATAGGAAGGCATGACCGGCAGACCCTGAAGCGCGGCCGCCAGAAGGGCGAATACGGGAGCGAACAAAATAACGGAAAAACCCATATAAGCCATGTACATGAGCAGAAACAGGCTCAGCAGAATACCTAATACTTCCATTTTGCGTCCTCCTTTTGTTTTGTAATAACTTTGTAAAAGTAACTATTAGAAGTCTTCCAGATCACCTCCTTGATGAATATTTACGGCTCCCTTAGATGCAGCAAATCAGATGCCAGGCAGGCGATCTAAACAACTCATCGATATTGTTGATGAAATATTATGATCTTTTTGAGGGATTATTAATTCAGGATGCCCGGCAACTGATACAGATCAGCGGGGCGGGAGAAAAGGACAAGATATATCAAGATGTTGGCACATTGTATCCATCCGGATACATGATGCCGATTGTCTACACCCAATTAGTGGGAAGATTCAGTTTTTTCATTTTTTTGTACAATGCCGTCCGATGAATTCCGAGCATCTTCGCCGCCTTGTTCTTATTGTTATTTGACAGGCGTATTGCGCGGATCAGGGCCTCCCTTTCTGAATTCTCTTTCAAGCTCTTCAGCAGCGATTCCTGTATCCTTTCAGGACTTCTATTAATGCCTCTCAGGAAAAAGGGAAGGTGTTTCGGAAGGATTGTTGAATCTTCCGCCGTAAAATCATTTGAATACAATATGCGTTCGAGGGTGTTCGATAATTCCCTTACATTACCCGGCCAATCATAGTTTTGGAATATGGTTATGACTTCAGGGGATATTGAGTGGATGTTAATGCCGAATTCCTTTCTGAGAGATTTCAGTAGATACTCTGAAATTATGGGGATATCCTCTTTTCTCTCTTTAAGCGAGGGTATATGGAGAGGAACCACGTTTAGCCTGTAATAGAGGTCCTTTCTGAATTTTCCTTTCTCGACGCACTGCTCGAGATTTTCGTGTGTAGCTGCAATCAATCGAAAATCGCATTTGACGACCTTATTGCTCCCCAGCCTTTCAACCTCTTTTTCCTCCAGAACGCGCAGAAGCTTGGGCTGCATTTCTATCGGAAGTTCGCTTATCTCATCAAGGAAAATGGTGCCCCGATGAGCGAGCTCGAATTTGCCCGGCTTGCCCTTGTTTCCTGCTCCCGTAAACGCCCCTGCTTCATATCCGAAGAGCTCGGCCTCGAGCAGGTCCTTGGGTATGGCCGCGCAATTTACGCGGATGAAAGGGCATGGCCTCCTTTCGCTTGCATAATGAATTGCATGGGCAAAGAGCTCTTTTCCTGTTCCGCTTTCACCTGTGATCAGGATGGGTGCGCTTTTTCTTGCCGCTCTAAGCGCAAATTTCTTCAGCTCCTGCATGGACTGACTCGTCCCGATTATATGGTTTATAGTGTATTTGGATGACCTCAGGTTTTCGAGCTCCTTTTCGTACAGTTGCACCTTGGATTCGAGATCTTCGAGCTTCCTTGCGAGCATCTGCACGTCTCTGATGCTTTCAAACATTACCTGCCCGAAGACGGCGACGAGTTTGCCGTCTATCTTGATGGGAATACGCTGCACAACCATATCCTGTCCCATGATCCTGTGGGGATGATTGATTTCAGGTATGCCCGTCTCGGCGACAATGTGCATCCGGGAGTTTTCAATGACATTCGTGGTGAACTTGCCGATCTGTTCCTTAGGATCCTTCCCGAGAAACCGACCGTAAGTCTCGCTGAAAAAGATGACGTATCCTTTCGGGTCCGTAATCACCACGCCGCTCAGGATATTATTGAGAACGGCCTCGTATAATCTGACCTTTTCTTGAAGATTTTTAATATCCGGATTGTCCATGGATAAAATCTCCTGTGAAATAATTCCCGAAAATCCCTGATCCGGCCAAAACCGTTATTGGAAAGGCATAGAAATGGCTAACGGGAAAAAAGACCCGTCTTATCCCCTCCCTTTTTATCATTATCCCATCGCCTGCAGCGAGGCTGCGCGATGAGCATTTTCCACCAGTATGTAATCAATATCTTTCCAGTCGAATAAAGTCAAACATAATTATCCGACCGGTTATTTACAATATTATGATATATGCCGGTCTCGTAAAAAGTCGAGTTTTCGTTAAGAGTCGGACAAACGTGTTACCGGTTGAGAGTTTATGGTTTTCGGTTCTTTCGTGAAAAAGTTGAAAATGGTTAGTACTTATGATACTTTTTTAAAGCAGCACATAAAGTGCAAGCTGTATCTGGTATGGGAAAAGAATCGACCTGGTTGTCGAAGGAAAGCCGCGCAAGATATCACATATCAACAAAGCCATGTGTGGACGCATTGCGTTAATCACCGAATTATCAGTCCTAAAGAAGGAATTTGAAATATACGAGGATGCCTCCGATTTCACTCCGGGCTGGAATATTAATCCGGGGCAATACATACCTGCCCTGGTCAACAGTCAGGGCCGTAATCGGCTGGAATCGTTTCTGTGGGGTTTTATTCCATCATGGGCAAAAGATCCCGGCCGGCAAGGGTCCATCAATGCCAGGGCGGAAACAGTATCTATTAGACCGAGCTTCAGAGATGCCTTTCGAAAACGTAGATGCCTGATCCCTGTAGACGGATTTTACGAATGGCAGAAGAACAATGGCAAGAAAATCCCTTTATATTTTTCCATGAAGTCTGGTCTTCCCTTTGGTCTTGCCGGGATATTTGAAACATGGACAGCACAGAACCACCGCACACCCCTTATTACCTGCGCGATCATTACTACAGAGCCGAATGAGCTGATCAAACCCATACATAACCGAATGCCTGCGATCGTGCCGCGCCAGTTTATAAATAAATGGCTCGGCAGTGGAAACGATTCATCCGTACTCCTTTCCATTTTGAGGCCCTATCCTTCAGAAGAAATGGAGTTGCGGGTCGGAATCGGGCCTGATTTCGCATAATTCTGATCCTGCGCTTTCATTCATTGACGATAGTTGGCTGCCTGGTTAAAGATAGTCGGAATTCGCGACGCCGGAGAACCGGCGCCGACTTTTTAATGCGTCTGCCGCAATCCCCTGCCGGTCTATCCGCGTGTCGTCGATGCGCTGGTCACGCTCCGGCCGGAGTTTGAAATGAAGCAGCGGGGATCTTCGGCAAGATAATCGCCCGAGTACGCCATGGCACGTCCCCGGCATCCGCCGCAGATCCTGTTGTAGCGGCATTGCCCGCAGGCACCCTTGAGTGTTTCTTCCCGCCTTCTGAGGTTTTGAAAGATCCCGGATTTTTCATAAATTTCACGCAACGGCCGTTCTTTCACGTTGCCGGCGCTCAGCTCCACGAAGGGGCAGGGCCAGACGTCTCCGTTGGATTTGATGTAAACAAAACCCCGTCCGGCCGCACAGCCGTGGAAGACCTGCTCCGCAAGCCTCAGCCTCCAGCCGTTTTTCATCCCCTTTCTCTCCAGGAGGTAAGGCCAGTACTGGGGTCCGGCCACGGGCTCGACGATGGTCGTCATGTCACGCTGCTTGCGGGCGATGAGTTCGCTCAAGGACTGGTTGGCGGTTTTCTTCAGGGTGGCCTTTTCGATTTTTTCTCCCTTGCCGACGGCGACCAGCTGGTACATAAGCATGATCCCCGCATCTTTCCGGTTCACGAGATCCATGAGATCGGAAAGCAAGGGCATGTTGTACTCCATGGCCGTCGTGTTGATTTGAAGAAGGATGCCCGCTTTTTTCGTCGCTTCCATTCCCCGCAGGGCGAGCTCATGGGCCTCGGGGTTCTGACGGATCCTGTTGTGCGCCCCGGGATCCGCGGCATCAAGGCTGATGGCGTTGCAAACGACGCCGTGGTCCTTCAGTTTCCAGGCCATTTCCTCATCGATGAGGCATCCGTTCGTGGCGATGATGTTGGCGAGCCCGACACTCTTGGCGTGCCGAAGAAGTTCGAAGATATCCGGACGGACCAGGGGTTCCCCGCCTGTGAAAACGAGAGTCCGGAAGGTGTCCACGGCGGCGATCTCATCGATGAGCCGCTTGCCTTCATCTGTAGTCAGTTCTTCCGGATGGCTCCTGTTTCCCGTGGCGTGGCAGTGGATGCAGTTCAGGTTGCAGGCCGAGGTGACCTCCCACACGGGATGACCGGGATACCCGATGCAGCCCATGCCGAGAGCTCCGTTGGAGACAGGAATCGATTTCAGACTATTCTTGAAAATCCAGCGGGGGATCTTGCGCCAGCCGTTGAGATAGCTCATGAGGAGGACGCTTCCCAGCTGCCTCAGCAAGAGAGTGGGAGGCCGGTAAAAAGGTTTTACACGGTGACCGTTGGATGATAGATGCATGTCCGATTTTTCAAAGGAAGTCACACGTAGGCCACGATATAGGAAAAGGTGGTGCCAATATTGATGGCAATGTTGAGCCCGCAGAGCACTTCCAGTGTTCTCTTGTTTTCGTATTTCTTGTTCATGATCATGAGAATCAAAATGGCCGACAGGGCCATCACGGGCAGGAACAGGTAAAGGGATTTCAGGGAGACCCCCTGCTTCAGCGTGAGCAGCACGAATACCCAGGTGAGGACGGTGACGGTCGAGTAGATAAGGGCCCCGCGTTCGATGCCGAGGCGCACCAGCAGATTTCTTTTCCCCACGGTCTTGTCCGCTGCGTAGTCGGGAAACTCGTTCAGGAATATGACGTTGAAGATGGTGAATCCGATGGGAATCCCGATCCAGTGGATCACGGGGGCGATATAACCCGCCTGGATGTAGAAGGCCGATGCCACTGGCAGCCAGCCGTAGCAGAAGCCGATGAAGATTTCCCCCACGCCTCTCTCGACGAGCCTTATGGGCCGGGTGGAATAAAAGAACCCCGGAAAGATCCCGAGGGAACCCAGGAGAATCGTATAGGGTCCCGTCTGCAGTCCTAATTGAATGTAAATGCCGATCCCCGCGGCCAGCACAAAGGTCACGATACTGGTCCAGAGAGCGGTTCGTGGAGACAGGGCGCCGGATTGAAGCACGCGGGATCCTCCGGCGAACCGATTCCGGTGCATCTCATGGGACAGGGCATCCCCTTCATAGTCGAAGTATTCTCCGGCATGATAAGTGGAAAGCATGACGAGAATCACTGCGGTCATGCCGGCGATAAACACCTGCGCATTGAAAACACCGTCCAGTTTCCAGGCCAGAAGGGTCCCGAGGATGAAGGGGCACGCTCCCACCGTGAGAAAGGGAGGCCGGGAGAGCTTGATCCACGCCAGGATTTTGCTGAAAATCGCTTTGTTTGCCATATTCATTGGACCTCGATGAAAGGACCGCTACCCCTGTCTTTTACTGTTCGTTTGCCGTTCCCGTCGGGGGACTCTCCTAACACAAAAGCGCCGCTTTGTCAAACTCCGCAGGGCCTCAGGAGGCTGGCACGGCGGGTAGGGGCTGAGATTTTCCGCGAAAAATTTGCCGACAGTCGGGAAACTGAAGAGCTTCCATCGGCGGAGAGCCTAAATTCAATGCCTTGAGAAAAACTGGCAACATTTTGATCTCACTGCAATAAATCTCTCGAAAAAAACAATTGACATTTGTACCCCATTTATTTAGATAGTTTCTATTGAACAGTCAGTCAATATATTGTACCGCTGTTCATTCAGTATTAGATATTTACAGGGGGTTAAAACATGAAAACAGGCAAGGAGTATATTGAAAGCATTAAGGTAATGAACTTTGAGCTTTACATTGACGGCGGAAAAATCACAAATATTTATGACCATCCAAAGATCAGGCCCGCTGTCGATGCCGTTGCTGAAACCTATGATTTCGCCTTTAAGCCGGAGCTCAAGGATCAGTTTCTGACAAAATCCAATCTGACGGGAGAAACGATTTCCCGTTTTCAACATGTTCCCCAAAGCACAGAGGATCTCATCCGAAAGGTCAGTATTACCCGATATGCCAACCGTTATCTGGGCTGTTGTTCTTTCCGCTGCGCACAGAATATTTTCGCTCCATTACTTCATACCACCCGGAAAATAGATAAGGACAAAGGAACGAAATATCATGAGAACGCTCTAAACTGGATAAAGAGAATGCAAAAAGAAGACCTGCTGGCTTGTCCGGCGATCACTGATCCAAAGGGGGACCGACGCATTCAGGCCTGCAAGCAACCCGATCCCGAAATGTATCTGCGGGTCGTGGATAAGAATAAGGACGGGATCGTCCTGCGGGGTGCCAAGCTCTGCCAGACGGGCGCCATTCTGTCCCATGAAAAACTGGTCCTTCCCTGCACGACTCACCGGGCTGGCGATGAGGACTATACGGTAGTCTGTGCCGTGCCGGGGGATGCTCCGGGTCTCATCCACATTTCAGTCAGACAGCCTCAGGACGACCGGAGAGCAGAAGGAGCAGAAATAGATTTGGGAAACATCAAGTACGGTGTCCATGAATGTATCGTTATTTTCAATAATGTTTTTGTTCCCTGGGAGCGTGTTTTCATGTGCGGGGAAGTGGAGTATCTTGATGAATTCAATAATATGTTCGGCGCCTGCCACCGTCCCACGACGGGAGGATGCAAGTCGGGCTGGGCGGACATACTTATAGCTGCGACGGAGATCATGGCTGCTAACAATGGATTAAGGAATGCCTCTCACGTAAAGGACAAATTGACCGACATGATTGCACTTTCAGAAACCATGTTTTCCTGCGGGATTGCCGCCGCTGCTCGGGGATTCGAGCTTCCCGGATCTGGTTATCTTCCCGATCCTGTACTGGCCAACAATGCCAAATATTATATATCAAAGGCTGTTTACGATCTGATTCGCCTGGCTGAGGACATAACGGGGGGAATACTTGCCTGCTGCCCAAGCGAGAAGGAATTGAAAAATCCGGAGATCGCCCATTATCTGGAAAGATTTGTGAAAGGCGTTGACGACACACCGGCCGAACATCGAATTCGCATCGTCCGGCTCATCGAGAACATTTCTTGGGGACTCTGCTCCATTCTCCATTCCGCCACTCATGGCGGCGGCTCCGGTCAGGCCTGCAAAATGCTGCTTTATGAGTTCTCGCAGCATATGCCGTATCGGAAGGAAGCGCTGCAGTCAGCCAAGCGGCTTTGCGGCATTACAAAGTGAGAGGAAGGAGGTTGTCATGGCAATCAAGGACGGAGCCGAATATGTGGAAGACCTGAAATTCATGACCCCTGATGTTTACATGCTGGGGAAAAAGTAGAACGGGTCTGGGAATATCCCCGGTTTCAGTCAACTTTGAACATCATAGGCAAGTTGCATGATTTTTCGTTCGGTGAGGAGTCTCGGCATCTCTCAGTCGTCGAACCACTTGTAGGTGAGCCTGTCCGCAGGCTCAATCTGTATATCCAGCGAAGCATGGAAGATTCGATTATCAAGGTTAACCTGACCCGGGAAGTCACTCAGCGGCGGATATGCACATGGTGCATGTCGAACACCCTCTCTCTTCAGTGGGCGACCACCCGGAAAACGGATCAGGATAGTCTCTTCTAAATTCACGGGATATTTCAATTTCATGGGGTGGGCCGTCAATGCATCGGGTTCACCGGTCACGAGCGAAATTCTGGTCCGGGAACTCTACGATTTAAAGAAACGCGTGGGGATTACGAAAAGCTGGGCATCATTAAAACAATAATAAAGGGTCAAATGAAAAAAGATGAGAAAGGAGGCGTTTATGATTTTGAATCCACTGCACGAAAATCTTTTACGGCGGGCGGTTATAGGCGACCTGGTAACAAGGTCGGCTGACAGGTTCCGTGACCGGGTCTTTCTCATGACAGACAAGGAGAGGGTGAGTTACCGGTCACTGAACGAAAAAAGCCGCATGGCGGCAAATGCCTTTCTGGCCATGGGTATTAAGCGCGGCGATCGAGTGGCCTTTATGACCCATAATTGCCTGAACTATCTTTATTGTTACTTCGGCCTGGCCAAGATCGGTGCCGTCAGCGTCCCTTTGAATTTCATGCTCAAGGGGGAAGAGATCGCTTACATAATCGGAGATGCCGAGCCGAAGGCCTTTTTTGTCGAAGACTCTATTGTGGACACAGTCCTAAGCGCCAAGGACAAGCTGAAGAGCGTTGAACATTTCGGCTGGATCAATTTCGGTGCGAAACCGAAGCCGGAAGGCTGGATCGATGTAGACACCTTTTTCTCGGGAAAGTATCCGGCGATGGAACCGGAATTGATTATCGAGTCCGAAGACATCGCCACCCTGATCTATACCACCGGAACGGAGGGTTATCCCAAGGGCGTCATGACAACTCACCTCAATTATTTCATGTCTCTGGTTCATTTCATGCCCGACTGTGACTTCCGACGCGATGACGCTTTTATCCTGGACATTCCGCTGTTTCACGTGGCGGGCAACACGGTACTGATGGGCGTATTAGCCACGGGCGGAAGAATATTTCTTGCTTACGCTCCGAATCCGATTCAAACCCTTGAAGTTACGCAGAAAGAGAAAATTACCTACTGGGTGTACCCACCCACACTGTATGCGGCAATTCCCAGTATTCCCGGATTTGAAAGATACGATATTTCTTCATTAAAAAAATTCGTATCATTCGGGGCCGTTATTCCTATGGTGGTGATAGAAAAGTGGAAATCCATCAACCCCAACATTCAGTGGCGGAACTACTGGGGCCAAACGGAGAGCACTCCGGTAGGGACCACCTCATTCCCGGAGGAGTTCGACAGGAAAATAAACGCCATCGGTGTTCCGGACACAGCCGTGGCCGTAAAGGTCTTTGATGACAACGATCAGGAAGTACCACCCGGGCAGATCGGGGAATTGGTCATAAGGAGTGCAGCGGTCATGAAAGGGTACTGGAAGAAGGATGATATTACCAGAAAGACTCTGGCAAACGGCTGGCTCCACACGGGTGACCTCGGGTATATGGACGAGGAAGGCTGGGTCTATTTCGTTGACCGAAAAAAAGATATGATCAAGACAGGCGGTGAAAATGTCTCCTCCCAAGAAGTAGAGGGTATCCTGCTTCGTCATCCAAAAGTGGCCATGGCGGCAGTCATCGGACTTCCGGATCCATACTGGATGGAAGTAGTAACGGCCCATGTTGTGCCGAAACCCGGAATGGAGGTAACCGAGGACGAAGTCATTGCCTTCTGCAAGCAGAACATGGCGGGTTACAAAGTTCCCAAGAAGGTGTTTGTAAGATCATCACTTCCCATGACGGCGAGTGGTAAAATTCTCAAAAGGGAACTCCGGGAGGAACACGCAAAGAAACAGCATGCATAAAAATCCAATTGAAACCAAGGGGAATCGTAGATGCCATGCCGGGCAGTACATGCCCCTAAGTTTCACGAAGCCGACAATTGCTTGACAATTGGTGCAGTAGTCTGTAAAGAGCAGGGGCAGCCCGGGTGATGGGACAAGGTAATAAGGCAATGATTGTCAACGGGAAAAAAATAATAAACAACAAAAAAGTATTAACTCAAATTCGGCGGGACCAGATTACCGCCGCCACGTACAAGGCGGTAAGTCAAAAAGGATACTATGACTTTACGATCATGGACGTTGCCCGGGAAACCGGCTTGTCCACCGGATTAATCCTTTATTATTTCAAGAACAAACAAAGCCTTCTTCTTAATGTTTTCAGGGAAACGCAGAAAAATGTAAGGGATAATCTTCAGCAGCAGCTTGAAAAAGCGAAGGACCCGCTGGGAAAGCTGGAAATTTTTATTGATGAGAGCTTCCTTCTTTTTGAGAGGGAAAAGGATTATTTTTATCTTCTCTTTGAATTCTGGACGCAGCTTAAGAGAAATAAGAACATTCGCCAGATGGTTCAGAAGCTTTACCAAGCCTATCGTGATGAACTGTCCATCATTCTGAGGACGGGAATTGAACAGAATGTTTTCAGGGACATGGATGTCCAGTATACGACCACGCTCTGTGTGTCCATGGTTCAGCACACCATCATCCAGCACCTGATAGATGACCGGGCCTTCGATTTCCAAATCTATGCCGCAAGAATCAAACAGTGCATCATCGAAATGGTATTGAAAGATCCTCACCCGCGAACCTGCATCTGAACCTCCTTTTCTTTGTATTTTAGTGAGAAAAAGTGTTCTGAACCATCGCGTGAAGGCCCTCTGTCCTTTTTCGGAGGGTCAAGAGGCGCCGTTTTCTCTGAGCTAGCGCCTGTGCGCTCATTGTAATCCGCAGAACAGCTTCCCAGAAACGGCGGAGGTGGTTTCTCGCGTACAAGCGGGCAAATTCATGGAGTATGACATGACAGGGGAGATTTACTTTGCTTCGTGGTGCCCTATTGAGCATGAAGGTTTAAGGGTTGGGGGTTAGTGCCTGGAGTTTTCAGATAGGCACACATTAACAAGGGGGTGAAGATCGAATCGATCTTCACCCCCGGCAAATTTTACTTATAAGGTTTTTTTACGCGGCTTCGATTTTCACGGCGCAGACCTTGTACTCGGGAATCTTCCCGATGGGATCAAGAACCGGGTTGGTCAGCAGGTTGACGGCCGCTTCCTTGAAATGGAAATTCATAAACACCGTCCCCAGGGGCGAGCGCTCGGTAACGCACGCCTTTACCTTTACACTGCCCCTTCTGGAAGTCACTTTCACCATCTTCCCGTTCTCGATACCATACCGCCAGGCGTCGGCGGGATTGATTTCCAGGAGACTTTCCGGGTAGCGTTCTGTCGGACCGCTGGCGAGACGGGACATCGTGCCCGTATGATATTGGTAGAGAACGCGTCCCGTCGTCAAGAAGAGCGGGTATTGCTCATCGGGCAATTCCGCGGAGGGGATATATTCGATTGCATGGAAAAGACCGAGCCCCCGGGTGAACCTGTCCCGATGCAGGAACTTCGTGCCGGGATGATCCGTATTTGGACAGGGCCATTGCAGCCCCTGTTTCTCGATCCTCGCGTAATTGATCCCCGCATAACTCGGGGTCACCCGCGCAATCTCCTCCATTATCTCTTCCGGAGAAGCATAGTCCATGGGATAACCCATTTTTGTGGAAAGCCCGGAGATGATCATCCAGTCGGCTTTCGCCTGCCCCGGAGGTGAAACGGCCTTTCTTACCCGCTGGACTCTCCTTTCCGTATTCGTAAAGGTGCCGTCCTTTTCAGCGAAACATGCGGAAGGAAGGACTACATCTGCGAATTTGGCCGTGTCGCTCAGGAAGATATCCTGAACCACCAGAAAGTCGAGTTTCTCAAGAGCCTCTTCGACGTGCTTCAAATCGGGATCGCTCAGCATCAGGTTCTCGCCCATCACATAAAGAGCCTTTACATCACCCTCATGCGCGGCATTCATGATCTCGACCACGGTCAGGCCGGGCTTCGCGGAAAGCGGACGCCCCCACGCTTTTTCGAACCTGCCCCTCACTTCGTCCAGGGCGACTTTCTGGTAAGCGGGGAAAACATCCGGAAGCGCCCCCATATCGCAGGCGCCCTGTACATTGTTCTGTCCCCTGAGCGGATTGACGCCGCCCCCCTCGATACCAACATTGCCGCACAGCATGGCCAGATTGGCCATGGATTTGACGCCGTCCGTCCCCGTCGAGTGTTGCGTCACGCCCATGCAGTACAGGATGGAGGCTTTTTCCGCGTTTGCATAAAGCCGCGCGGCTTCCCGGATATCCCCGGCGGGGATTCCCGTAATTTCCTCGACGTACTCCGGCGTATATTTCTCCAGGACCTTTTTCAGCACGTCGAATCCCTCCGTGCGGGTCTCCACGTATTGTCGGTCATAGAGGTTCTCGGCAAGAATGACATTCATCAATCCGTTGAAGCAGGCGACATTGGTGCCCGGTTTCGGCCGGAGCCAGACCGTCGCGAATTTCGTCAGTGTGATATCCCTGGGATCTATTACAATCAGCTTCGCTCCCCGCTGGCGCACCGCCCTTTTCACCTTGCCGCCGATAATGGGATGATTCTCCGTCGTGTTGGTCCCGACCGCCAGGATCACGTCCGCTGTCTCAATTTCATCGACGGAGTTTGTCATCGCGCCACTCCCGAATGCAGCGGCCAGACCGGCCACCGTTACGGAGTGTCAGAGGCGGGCGCAGTGATCAACGTTGTTCGTTCCGATCACCCCTCTCATAAATTTCTGAAAGAGATAATTCTCTTCATTGGTGCATCTGGCCGATGCAAGCCCGGCAATACTGTCGGGCCCGTACTTTTCCTTGATCGAGCCGAACTTCGAAGCGACGTATTCGAAGGCTTCCTCCCACGACGCTTCCCGGAATTCGCCTTTTTCCTTTATAAGTGGCATCGTCAACCGGCTCGGGTGGTGGATGAAATCCATTCCGAACCGTCCTTTCACGCAAAGACTCCCATAATTAGGCGTGCCGTAATCCTTATTGCCGGTGACTTTGACGATTTTCCCCTCATGGATGTTGAGATCCATCTGGCAGCCCACCCCGCAATATCCGCAGGTCGTCCGGACTTTCTCCAGCTCCCAGGGCCGCCCTCCAAACCGGGATTTCTTGTCGACAATCGCCCCTGTCGGGCACGCATCAACGCATTCGCCACAAAAAACGCAGATCGAATCTATATAATCGGCATCAAAGGCCGGGCCCACTTTCATGCGGTGCCCCCTCTCGAAAAAGTCGAGGACCTCGTTGACCTGGATCTCGTTGCAGGCCCTGATGCAGCGGCCGCAGAGGACGCACTTGTTCAGATCTCTCTGGATCATAGTGTTGGATCTCTCGATAGCATAACCGGGGGGATCGATGTCGAACCGGGGTTTTTCGATCTTGAACCGGTATATGAGATCCTGAAGTTCGCAATTGCCGTTCGACTCGCACACCAGGCAGTTATGGTCTCCGGAAGCCCACAGGAGTTCGACCACCATTTTCTGCGCCTCCCTCACCCGTTGCGTGTCCGTCCTCACCACCATTCCCGGGCTAACCGGCATGGCGCACGACGCAACCAGAGACCTCTGGTTCTCGACTTCTACCACGCAAACCCGGCACGCGCCTACCAGCTTGGTAGCGGGGTAATAACAAAGAGTCGGAATGTAAATTCCGTTGGCCTTCGCGACGTCCAGTATAGTCTGTCCCGGGGAGGCTTCAAAGTGTTTCCCATCGATTGTCACAGAAATCTTACCCATTTTAACCCTCGATTCTTATTTATGATTTTTTATTTCCGGCATCATACCAGATATAATAATCCGAATAAAGCCAAAATTCATCATCATCAGGCGTAGGCCTAGGCATCGGGAAAAAAATAGACTCAGGACCGGGAACTAAAGGCCCGGGCGGAACTGCGCGAGCCGTCTCCTGTTCCCACCCTCCTGCCGATGGCATTCAAGTCTCTTTCGAGCTGTTTTAAAGATAGCCCGATATCCTGAATGCCGTTTCCCTTTCCGGGATAAATTTCGTATCTCCTCCTGTATTTCCCGGGAGTGAAATCGGGCATAATGACATTGGCTCCCGCCTGAAGCGCCCGGAGGCGGGAATCAGGATCAAGAACGGCCAGTGCCGTTGTGGCGGGAATATTCGTCGACCT
>Ga0067045_1027521_pt1 | contig 102847 bp, 116 predicted proteins | sample TerdegcTABiofilm_FD_59184 | JGI IMG/M metagenome (GOLD analysis project Ga0067045, IMG submission 59184) | Combined Assembly of (Gp0054472, Gp0054536) Wastewater bioreactor microbial communities from Singapore -Terephthalate degrading...
GGTCGAATTCGGCCGCCACTTCGCAGCGGGCCGCGCCTTCGCGGACCAGGCCGGCGTCGGCGCGGGCGCCCAGGGCCAACTGGAGGGCATCAATGAGGATGGACTTGCCGGCGCCGGTTTCGCCGGTGAGCACGCCGAAGCCGGTGTGCAGATCCAGGTCGAGGGCGGGGACGATGACGAAGTCGCGCAGGGCGATGCGGCGCAGGCTCATGGCAGGGCGTCGAACAGAGGTGAACGGCGGTTGGGCGGTGGGCCGCCCTTGCCGCCATTGTGGCCCGGAATTCAGGCGCCTTCGTTCCAGTGGAGTTTCATGCGCAGCGTGTCGAAATAGCTCCAGCCGACCGGGTGCAGCAGGCGCAGCGCATGTGGCGAGCGGCGCACCACGATGCGGTCGCCGTGCAGCAGGCTGGTGAGTGTCTGCATGTCGAAGTTGGCGCTGGCGTCCTTGCCCGAGACGATTTCCACCGCGATCTCGCTGTCCGAGGGCAGCACCACGGGCCGGTTGGACAGCGTGTGTGGGGCGATCGGCACCATCACCCAGCCACCGATGGTCGGGTGCAGGAGCGGGCCGCCCGCCGACAGCGCGTAGGCGGTGGAGCCGGTGGGCGATGCGATGATGAGGCCGTCGGCACGCTGGTTGGCCACAAAGTGGCCGTCGACCTCCACGCGCAGCTCGATCATGCTCGCCACCCCACCGCGGTTGACGACCACGTCGTTGAGCGCCGTGGCCTCGAACACGCAGCGGCCATCGCGCCAGACGCTGGCCGCCATCAGGGCGCGGTGGTCTTCCTCGTAATGGCCGTGCAGGATGGGTTGCAGGCGCTCGCGGTAGCCGTTGAGCGGGATGTCGGTGATGAAGCCCAGGCGCCCCTGGTTGATGCCCACCAGCGGCACACCGAAGCGGGCCAGGCGCCGTCCGATGCCCAGCATGGTGCCGTCGCCGCCGACCACCAGGGCCAGATCGCAGTGTTGGCCGATGCTGGCCACGTCCAGTGCGGTGTACTGGGTCAGGCCGGTGTTCTGGGCGGTTTCGAGTTCGAGCGAGACGTCGCACCCCTCGTCGTGCAGGAAATGGGCCACCTCGTCCACCACATGGCGCGAGCCGGGGGCCTGGTATTTGCCCACGATGGCCACGTGTGCAAAGCGTGGCGCGGCGGGGACGGGTTTCGCGGGATCGGTCATGGACAAATTACAACATGCCGCACCCGCGGTGGCGCTGGCCGGAAACCCTTGTCGCACCGGATGCCGCAACGGGGTGCCCGCTCCTTAGAATGGCGACCATGCTGGATGACCGCGCCAAGTTGCTGCTCAAGGCCCTTGTCGAGCGCTATATCGCCGACGGGCAGCCCGTGGGTTCGAGAACGCTCTCGAAGGCCACCGGGCTGGACCTGTCGCCCGCAACCATCCGCAACGTGATGAGCGACCTGGAAGAGCTGGGTCTCATCGCCAGTCCGCACACCTCGGCGGGCCGGGTGCCGACCGCGCGTGGCTACCGGCTGTTCGTGGATGCCATGCTCACGGTCAATCGCGACGAGTTGCCGCGGGTGGCCGAACTGGGCACCAGCAGCATCGAACAAGGGCAGCCCCAGCGGGTGATCAGCCACGCGGCGCAGATGCTGTCGAGCCTGTCGCACTTTGTCGGCGTGGTGATGACCCCGCGCCGGGCCACTGTGTTCCGGCACATCGAATTCCTGAACCTGTCCGAGCGGCGCGTGCTGGTGATCCTGGTTGCCCCCGACGGCGATGTGCAGAACCGGATCATCCACACCCCGACCCAGTTCACCCAGTCGCAGTTGCAGGAAGCGGCGAACTATTTCAATGCGCACTATTCGGGTCTGGGCATGGACGCGGTGCGCGAGCGGCTGAAGTCCGAGCTGGATGCGCTGCGCGGCGAAATTGCCACGCTGATGAAGGCCGCCGTCGATCTGGGCACCGAAGCCGGCGCCCAGCGCGAAGAGGTGGTGGTGGCGGGCGAGCGCAATCTGCTGTCGGTGTCCGAGTTCTCCAGCGACATGGGCAACCTGCGGCGCATGTTCGACCTGTTCGAGCAAAAGACGCAACTGGCGCGATTGCTGGACGTGTCGGCCCAGGCCGATGGCGTGCGCATCTACATCGGCGGTGAAAGCCAGGTCGTGCCGTACGAAGACCTGTCGGTGGTCACGGCCCCCTACGAAGTGGACGGCCAGGTGCTGGGCACGCTGGGCGTGATCGGCCCGCAGCGCATGCCCTACGACCGCATGATCCAGATCGTCGACGTCACCGCCAAGCTGGTCGGCAACGCACTGAGCCAGGGGCGCTGAAGCATTTGGTCTGGCAGTGCTGCAAGGCGCTGCCGCAGCCCTCTTACAATCGCGGCCTTCGGAGGGGGCGTTAGCTCAGTTGGTCAGAGCAGGGGACTCATAATCCCTTGGTCGTTGGTTCAAGTCCAACACGCCCTACCAGACCGGTTTTTTTTAAAACCGAGGCATTTCGGAAAAAGGCGCCAAAAAGTCGTGCTACAATGCAAGGCTTCAGCGGCTGTAGCTCAGTTGGATAGAGTACTTGGCTACGAACCAAGGGGTCGTGGGTTCGAATCCTGCCAGCCGCACCAGAATTTAGGTTCTACATCAAATGGTTAGCTCCACAAGAGCTAACCATTTTTTGTTTCTGTCTCATCCTGCGCGACTTTTTTGCGCGAGTTTCTCGCGCTCGCTCACTTCCACCGACGCACCCACCAGCCTCAGCAGGGTGGTTCGGTCCCGCGTGTGGGTCACGCGGTTGGCCTGTTCCACCAGGTTGGCCACCGTGGCTGCCGCGTAATGTGCCGGCATGTCCTCGGTGGCGTGGCCCAGCAGCAGCGCCCTGTCTTCAGCGCTCACGCCCGCATCGCGCAGCCGTTGCCCGAACGTGTGGCGCAGGTCGTGGATACGGACTTTCTCCAGCCCCACGGCCTTCCTGGCGGTCTGCCAGGCGGTGTTGTTCATGGTGCCCACGCGGTGGTATTCCATCGCCGGCGCCCGGTCCAGATTCTTCACCCGCTCGCGCCGGTACACGAACACAAACGTGTCGTGCTTGCCGCGCTGTCGTTCAACGATCCGCGCTGCGGTGTCATTGAGGATCAGCACGTGGTGGCGGTTGCTTTTGAAGTGCTCTGGCGGGATCACGAACACACTGCGCTTCAGCTCGGGCACCGGCACTTCCCATGCCCAGCGGAGCCCGCAGACGTTCGCGTCACGCGCGCCGGTGTTGACAGTGAACTCGACCATATCGGCCAGGTGCTGCCCCAGGCGCGGCAACAGGAGCGCCTGCTCGGCCCAGCTGATGGGGCGTGCGGGTCTTGCCTGTGCTTTCTCGTCCAGCATCTCGATGAGGGGCGCCGCCGGCAGCCAGGGCTTCTTGCCATCTCGCCACACGCGGGCGGCGCGGTTGAGCGTGGTGCGCACAACTTCCAGCGTCCGGTTGATCGTGGCGTTTTTGACGCCATCGTCCTGCCGGTCGGCCTTGAAGTCCTCCAGGCTGTCGCTGCACACCTCACCCAGGGGCGTTTCGCCGATGTAGGGCAGCAGCAGGCTGACGTGATAAGCGATCAGATCAATCGTGCGGACCTTGGCGGTCTTGCACTCCGTCAGATACTTCGCCGCTGCATCTGCCCACACGCGGTCAGCACCTTGTCGACCAGCGACAGCGATTCTGGCTGCGATATCGGCTCTGGCCTGGGTGAGGCGCTCTTCAGCTTCTGCCTGGCTGACTTTGCCGAGACGCTGGAAGATTCGGTGCCCCTTGAATACCTGGTTGAGCGTTCGGGATCCGTCGTCTTCGAGCTGGATGCCTCTTGTCCGGGTTCGCATAGTGTTCCGTCCTTTCTCTTTCGAGTGCGGCCCGGGCGTCCATGGGCCTCTTTATACGCCTCGCACCAGTCGTCGAGGTCGAGACGGTCGAAAGCCACCGATTTCGGGCCGAGCGGAATTTCCGTCAGGCCCGGGCGCACCTCCAGATCGAACTTGTTGCGGTCAATGCCGCAATACGCCGGTGCGTCGCGCTGGCGGACGAAGCGGGGAAGGATATGGGCGGTCATGATTGACCCGTGCGCTGCGGCCGTACCAGCCACACCCACACCCCCAGCAAGCTGCTGGCGGTGAACGCGATCTGCTGCGCCAGCAGGCCCCAGTGGCTGTGCGCCCAGGCAAATGCGATCCAGCCGGCATTGCTGGCCAGGTAGGCCACAAAACCCCAGCCCGCGCGCGGGCCGTTGAGGGCGAGCAATACGGTGCCCAGTACGCCGAACGCGGCGGCGCCGAACTCGATCAGGTAGGGGTGCGTCGTGATCAGCATGGCGCTCCCGTGTCAACGCTGAGAGACTGGATGGCCCGCCCGCCGCGCGACACCACGCTGCTGACGGCATGTTTCTGGGCCTTGCGATGCTCGCCCCAGGTGATCTCGCTGAGCTGGAATGCATGCATTCGGATCAGGGTCTGTAGCTGCAGGATCTCGGCCGCGTAGAGCGTGGGGGGCTTCCAACCGGTACCACTGTCCATGGCTCGCTGGGCGATGGCGGCCAGGGCCAGATCGGCCTCAGTCAGCACTTCGGCCAGACCCTTGACGACGCCGCCGTCTTCGATGGCCAGTGCGATGGCGCAGGCCGTGACCAGGTGCACCCAGTCGGCCTCACCTGCCTGGCCCTGGCGCATGCGTTCGAAAGCATGGCGCGCCGGCGCCAGCAGCTCGGCCTGCTCGCCTTCGGTCAGCAGCGTGGCCCGAGCCATGGCCGCGCTCATGGTGTCGGGGTTGATGGCGCCGTGCACGCGCCGCGGCTCGATGCGCTGGTAGAAGCGTTGGCGGTTGCGGCTCATGGGTTTGTCCTCACGCTCAAGGCCATGGCGACGGGGCGCACCCACACCGGCCTGGCCGACAGTTGGAAGGTTTCGCCCATCACCTCGGCGATGGCGGTGGCGGCGGCGCTGGGCACGGCGTTGCCGATGCGCTCGCGCCAGTCCTGGTCGTTCTCGCCCTGCAGCTGCCACGGCACCCAGGTGTCCTCGGGGTCGATCAGGCTCTGCAGCGCGGCCAGTTCCAGGGTGGTGAAGGGCCGGTGGCGCGTGCCGTCCAGCGACCAGATCACGGCGTCCAGCTTGTCGGCCGGCGCCGGCAGGCGCGGATCAGCCACTGACCAGCGGCCGTTGTCGTGGCCAGCGGACGCGCTGACGGCCCCGGCCGGTTCGGTCCATGGCACCACGCCGTAGTGCCCGGCGGTCAGGTAGTGGTCGCCCTTGCCGCGATCGAGGCCGGGGCGCGGGTCTGCAACAGCGAAGGCGCCATTCGCGTTTCCGGCGATGACTGCGTGCGATGGCTGCGACCAGGGCGACACGTGGTATTTGCCGTGCAGCTTCGCCGGGTCCTCGCCGCCTCTCGGGTCTGCCACGCACTGGCCGCTGCCGTGCGCGCTGGTGACCGCGCAGGCCTGGCCGTCCCAGCGGACGATGCGGAACTCGTTGCTGTGCTTTGCCGGGTCGGTGTGGCGCGGGTCGGCGACGCTGTAGGCGCCCTGCAGCGGTCCCTGTTGACCAGCGATGGCGCCGGTGGAGTCGGCCCAGGTGCGCACGCCCAGGGCCTGGCCGTCCTTCCACTTGGCCGACTGTTCGAAGCGCGGGTCGGCCACGCTGAACTTGCCGTTCGTGGGCAGGGACTCGCCAGCGACGGCGCCCATCGTGTCGGACCAGCTGCTGACGCCCAGGAACCCGTTGCGGCGCTCGGGCACGATCAGGAAGTCCCGCAGGTTGCCGCCCACCACCTCCAGCCGGTTCAGGCTGCGCCAGTCGCTGCCAGCCTCGACGAACGCCAGGCGCACCCAGGTCTTCCACTGCAGCCGCGGCACCCGGTGCATGGGCCCGGCAACGTCGGCGCCGGGCATGGGCATGCGGCCCAGCACGTCGCCCACGGCCCTCAGCGGCTTGGTGTCGGGCTGGTACAGGAAGGGCTGCACCTTCTCGGCGTGCCGCGCCACCAGCAAGAAGCGCTTGCGGCTCTGGGCCAGCCCGCCGATCTCGCCACAGTCGTGGGTGGTCTCGGCCACCGCGTAGCCGTAGGCCCGCAGCAGGTCGCCGATCTGGTCCAGCAGGTGGCGGCCACGGGTGGCGATGCGCGGCACGTTCTCGAAGATGATCAGCTCGGGCGGATCGTCGGCGAAGGCCTCCAGCATCAGCCACACACCGCGCACGGTCAGGCGGTTCAGCGCCTGGTATTTGTCCGTCTTGCTCTTGCCCTCGGACAGCAGGCCGCTGAAGCCCTTGCACGGGGCCGACAGGAACACGATGTGCGGGCGCTCGCCGCCGGCGGCGCGCTGAATGTCGGCCGGCGTCGCCTCGCGCCAGTCCGGGCCCGGCTCGTGGCCGTGGAAGCTGCGGTACTGGTCGCGGTCGAACAGGTCCAGCACGGTGCCCTTGGTGTCGGCCAGGCGCTCGAAGTCGCGCACGGCAGACGGGTCGACGTCGACACCGCCGATGCAGCGGAAGCGGCCCTGCAGGTTGCCCACGCGAGGGCTGGCCCGGTTGAAGCCACGGGCACCACCGCCCAGGCCTACGAACAGGTGAAAGTGGCGCAGTTCGATCAAGTCGATCATGGAAATGCCTTCCTGAAAATCTTGGTCATGTCGCCCGCCACCGCATGGCCGCGCTGAAGTGCGGCATGCGCGATGAGCGTGCGGTCGTGGTGGCTGTGGCTGGCCTGTCTGAGCAGGCCGAAGTAGCTGTTGGCCGCCTGGTGCAGGTCGGCGGCCGGCATGTCTTGCAACCGGCTCAGGGCGGTGTGCACGGTGCGACGGCGGGTGATGCGCCGGTCTGTCTTGAGCAGATGGCCCACAAAGTCGATGCCGCGCGCCACAGGCTGCAGAACAGTCTTTCGTGGGTTGATCTGCAGGTGCAGGCCGGCCAGTAGCTGCTCTATCTGGCTCTTGGCCTGGTTGAGCCATTTCGGGCTGTGGTGCAGCAGGATGAAGTCATCCACGTAGCGCACATAGTGCCGCGCGCGCAGCCGGTGCTTGACGAACTGGTCTGCATCGTCCAGCAGCACATTCGCGAAAAATTGGCTGCTGAGGTTGCCAATGGGCAGGCCATGGCCGTCTGGCGCGTTGAACAGGCTCTTGTGTGGTGGCACCAGGGCCAGCTCGCTGCGGGTGCCGCGCACCTCGACGTCGTGCCGCGGGTCGTGCATCAGGATGGTGGCGGCCAGCGCCATCCACCACGGTTCGGTCACCTGGCGTTGCAGCTGCCCCAGCAGCACCGCCTTGTCGATGCTGACGAAGAAATTGGCCAGGTCGCACTTGAGGTAGTGCGCTGGCTCGCGCCAGTTGCGGGTGATGCTGCGCACCTGGTGTTCCAGCCGGCGGGCGGCATAGAGGGTGCCACGGCCGGGGATGCAGGCGCAGCTGTCGGCCGTGAACCGGGCGTGGAAGCTGGGCGCGATGTGGTTGTACAGCAGGTGGTGGACGATGCGATCGCGGAACCGTGCGGCCCATACTTCCCGCGGCTTTGGCCTGGTGATGACGAAACACACTGACGCGCCGGGCTGATAAGTTCCGCTGGCAAGCTCTTCGTGCAAATCGAACAGATTGCGTTCGGCCTGGGCCTCGAAGGCCAGCGCACTGGCGCTGTTGCGCTTGGTGCGCCGGCAGTCAAGGTAGGCCTGTACGAGCAGCTGGAACAGGTGTGGATCTGCGGACGGCAACAGCCGAGCCTTCGTAGCTCTTGTGGTTGTTGTTCTGGTTGCCGTTGTTGAAGTTGCAATTCCAGGCGTAGGAGGCGCAACCATCGCGCTGTGTTGGCCGGCCTGCCGAAGCCCAGTGCGGGCGATCAGCGGGGCGGCTGCACCGGTCCTTGCGCCCGTGGGGGCGCCGGTTACCGTGGCGTGCATGTCCGTGGCCTTGTGGGCCAGGGGCGCGACCAGATTCACTGTGCGCACGGGCGTGAGGGCCTTGACCGTCATGCTGCAGGCGCCCTGTTGGCGTTCTTGAGCCATCCGCCACCCTGCTTGCCGATGCTGCCCAGCAGCTCGATGCTGTCGGCCCACAGCTTGGGCGAGAGGTATCGGCTCTCGTGGCTCACGCGCAGCAGCACCGTGATGGCGCGCTGCTTGGTGAGCAGCTGCTCGATGTACTCAGCCCGTGTGGCCTTCTTCGATGCGTTGGCCAATGCCATCAGGTCGAGCATGTCCACACAGTGCTGAGTGATCTTCTCTCCCAGCGCACGCTTGACGGTGCGGGGCATCTGCACCTGCACCTTGACGGCAAGTTCCAGCAGCCGCACGCCAGTACGGTAGATGGGGAGATCGGTGTGCAAGGCCATGGGGTGTGGCTCAGTTCAAAAGGATTGAAGGACTGAAGAAATCAAACTCTGCGGACGGCAACAGCCGAGCCTTCGTAGCTCTTGAGGAGGCCGTCCTGGTAGCCGTCGTAGAAGTTGCAACCCCAGGCGTAGGAGGCGTCTTCTTCATGTGTCTTGTTGGACCAGTGCCAGGACGGGTCCAGATGCGGCTTGCAGTTGGCGTAGAGCAGCGCCTGTTCCTGCGGCGATGGCAGGTCGCCGTCCACAGACGCAGCCCAGTTCATCGCGGCCTGCCAGTTGATCTTGCCGGTTGGCCGCTGAGCCATCTCCACAAGGTGATGGCTCAGGTGGCCATCAGCATCGAGCACGGCGCCTGCATAGCGCTCTCCGGGCCGCAGTTCGATCTCAACAGCGGGAATATGGATGCGCACCGTGGTGGGCGCGCTGAATTGCGCAATGAGTGCGGCCAGTTCGGCCTGCTTTTCTTGAATGGTTTTCAAGGTAATGAGGGACATGGTGGCTCCAGAAAAAAAAGGATTGAAGGATCAAGCGGCGAGGGGAATCAAGCGGACGGCAACAGCCGAGCCTTCGTAGCTCTTGAGGTTGACGTCCTGGTAGCCGTTGAAGAAGTAGCAAAGCCAGGCGTAGGAGGCGCCGGCTTCGTCACTGGTCCAGTGCCAGGTGGGCTTGAGCTGGGCCTTGAGGTTGGCAAACAGCAGTGCGGCTACCGGGCGGCTGGGCAACTCGCCACCCTGTTCGGCGGCCCAAGCCTTGGCTGCTTTCCATTTCAAACTGGTTCCGCGCGTGGGCAGCAGAATGGCCGCGCAGTGCGTTCCATCGGGCTTTGTGGTGAGCCCGAAGAAGATGCCTTCGGCAAGCTGCGCACCAATGGCGGGGAGCTGCTGAAACGAGATGCTTTTCATGGTGATGCCTCGGTGGTGGTCAATGGGTGGTGGGTGCCTGCAACTGCGAGAGCAGCTCTTCGGGCACATTGAAAAAGCCCAGCTTCCCGGGCCACGGGTGGAACGGCAGAGGCTTCGCGTGGGCGAGCACGAAGCCGTGGCTGTCGGGCTCTTTCCAGGGTGACGAATGGGTGCGCACGCAGTCGGTGATGTGCACGCTGCCGACGATGCCGCCGCACTGTTGGCGCAGCGCCTCATGGCTCGGCATGGCGGGTGGCAGCAGGCCCAGGGTGTGCAGGGTGCTGCACACGTTGTCGTAGTACGGCCGTGTCATGGCCTTACCGGCATGCACCAGCACCTGCCCGCGAAAGCGCGTGGCCCAGTCACGGTTTTCGATGTCCTTGAAACCGTGGATGATGAGCCAAGCCCATGGCTGGCGGATGGAGAGGCAGGGCATCATGTGGGCGCCTCGTCAGAGGTGTGCCGTGCGGCGTCCGCTGCGCGGTCCAGGCGCTCGATCTCGGCGAGGATGAGGGCGCCGGCTTTGACCAGCTCGCCGCGCCGTGCCCCCGGTTTGAACCACGCATCTGCCCACGACGCGGGCCACAGGCTCATGTCATTCACATCGAGGGCGCTGCGGGTGAAGTGGGGCGTCGCGTACCATGCGGCCGCCAGCGCCAGGCTTTCGTCGTCATGCTCGTCGTCATGCCGCGGCGTCCAACCTTCCTGGCGCATCTGGCGCACGCGCTCGGCCAGCACATCGATCGCCGCACGTGATGGCGTGGTCAGCGTGGGGCGTGCTTGACCGAGCGGCCATTCATTGAGCAGCCGCTTTAGTGCCCATTTGGCCTTGCCTGCCGGGCCCAGCGTGTAGTGGGGGTCTTCGTCGGGCAGGTCGGCAAGCAGCTGCAACGCCTCATCGAGGTTGTCGAAGTCGTCAGAGCGAACGCTGTGGCAGCGCTCACCGTCGTCGCCCTCCATTTCCTCCGAGTCATCCAGAGCCAGGTTGGCGAATCGCACGACGTCAAGCACTGCCACCAGGGTGGAGCGTTCGGCGGACGTGATGCCATCGGCCTCAGCCTGCCCGGCCATGCAGTCAAGTGCCGCCAGGGCGCGGGCGATCAGCGCATCGGCTTCGTCGTCGCTCCCGTCCACCGCATCGGGGCAGCGGTCGCGATACCAATTCAGGCCCGCATGGGCCGCTTCCAGCGCCTCGCGAACGACCGTGTTGGGGGCCGCAGCCTGGGCGGTTGTTCCGGCCCACGGCCGGGCCATGTCTTCGCTGGTCTCGATGGAGTCGCTCATGCCGCTTCTCCTTCTTCGGCGGCATCAGCGTCGGTGCCCATGTCGGTGCCAGTACCGTCGGCCGTGGCACCGATTTCGTCGATGCCCGCATCGCCATTCAGGAACTCGGCCAGCTCGCTGTTGCGCGCCTGGTCATCGGCCACCTTGTCGCGCACGGCCAGGATGTCGATGCCCTGTTCGGTGAGGTAGTCTGCAGCCTCTGCTTCGGCGCCGTAGCGGCCGCCGAAGAATGTCAGCGCCGCTTCCATGGCGGCCATCGTGACCACCTGGGCGAGCTGGTCGGCGTCCAGTGCGGCCAGCTTGTTGCGCAGGTAATCTTCAGGGTCTTCGTCCTGCGTCATGTCTTCCCAGCCCAGGTATTCCTCCAGGTAGCTGAAGGGCGCTTCGTGGTGCGCGATGAACTGCTCGGCGATCAGCAGCAGATCGGCCGGGCTGCGGGCGCGGACGCGCACGCTGTCGAACAGGCGGTACATCACGGCGCGCAGCACGTCGGGCCGGCGCAGGGCGCGCATGGCTTGTATGGCAGGGTCTGCCGGCTGTTCGGGCTCGGTGCCAGCGTGCGCCTGCGCTGCGCTGTTGGTGGCCCCTTGGGCGGCAGCGTCTTGCGCATCGGCCGCGGCGGCGGTGTGCTGCTTGGCGTGCGCGCTGATGAGCTGGTCTGCCACGGCATTGGGCACCACTTCCAGAGCTTGGCAGGTGTGAGGATGGATGATGACGGTGGCCTTCGGGGCCTTGCGGCCCTGGGCGCGCAGCAGGTCGGCCACAGTGACCGCGCGCTCTTTCCCGTCATCTCCCGCTTCGGTGTGCACCACCTGGTTCAGCGGCGTGTATCCCTCGGCATGGTTGCTGCGCGGCTGGCGCACCACCTTGTCGGCGTCGGCCGGGTCCATCACGGTCAAGCCACGGGCTTCGGCGTCGACGCGGATGATCTGCACGTGCGCGGCCTTCTTGGCGTCCCAGCAGGCCGCATCTGTGCAGCTGTCGGCGGCTTGGGGCGCGTCGTCAAACAGCTCGGGCGTGTGGCCGGTGCGTTTGGGGCACGTGGTGCAGGCGCCGGCGGTCATCACCAGCACCGGGTCGGTGGTGTCAAAACCGGCCTGGGCCAGAACGAGGTTGAAGCGCTTGTACAGTGCCGAGGCCACTTCGCGGAAGGGCGCGGGTGCGGTGGTCTTGCTGCCGTCAGAACCCTGCACGGTGCGCGCCATGCTCTTGATGAGCGCCACGGCCTTGGGCTGCACATCGGCCGGGTAGTGGGCCACGGCCAGCCCGGTGGAAAGCTGCAGCGTGCCGTCGTACATGGCTTCGCGGGCCTCGGGCGTCAGGTCGAGCAACTTCATGCGCTTGCGCACGTAGCTGGCACCCCGGCCCTTGCCCATTTTCTCGGCGATCTGCTCCACGCTGTAGCCCAGCTTGTCGCGCAGCAGGGCAAAGCCTTCGGCCTCTTCCATCGGGTCGAGGTCTTCGCGCTCGATGTTCTCGATGAGCTGCATCTCCAGCACCGCCTCGTCGCTCATGGGCCGCAGAAACATGGGGATTACGGCCAGCTCGGCCATCTGTGCAGCGCGCCAGCGGCGTTCGCCCGCAATGATTTCGTAGGCCGGGCGCGGGTCCATGCCGCTGGTCTCGTGCACGCGGCTGGCCGGCAGCGGGCGCACCAGAATGGGCTGGCCGATGCCGACGGCAGCAATGTTGTCGGCCAGGGCGCGCAGGCTGTCGATGCTCAACCCGTGCCGGCGGCGCGGGTTGGTGGGGCTGTTGATGGCCAGCAGGGGCGGTGCCATCACCAGGCGCAGTGCGGGCGCTGCTGTGGCGTCGCCAGTGGACAGGCCTTGCAAGGCTTCATCGGCCCGCGCAGGCGGCAGCGCGGTGACGATGAAATCCCCCCGGCTGCGGATGCGCACGTGGCCCGCGCCGGTCTTGATCTGGTAGCCGCCAAACGGGTCGCGCCCCACGATGCTGCCGTGCAGCCCTGCATCAGGGTCGGCGGCGCCGTAGTCGGTGGTGAGGTTGTGGCGCAACTGCACGGCGCTGCCGACCGGCGGGTCATTGGGCGACGTGGTGGCGTGCTCGGTATCGGTATCGGCATTGGTGGTCATGGTGGTGGTCATGCTTGAGTGGGCGAGGATGTGGGCTTGGTGGGCGGGGTGGGCTTTGCGGTGGCGATATGCTTGGCTTCCGTCAAGCAGCGCAGCCGGCTCCAGCGCGGGTGCTGTCGCTGCAGCTCTTCGGCCAGGCGCGGCACCTCAGGGCGGCGCACAAATTCCCGGTCGGCCGGGGTGCTGGTGGGGGTGGTCATGGTGCGCATGGCTGGCTCCCAGTGGCTTCAGCGCCGGCAAGGCATGAGCAGGCCATGGCCGGCATCAAAACGGAAGTGCGCGGCCATGTCGCCATTGGGCGCAACGGTGCAGCCCGGCAGGGCCTTCAGCAGCGCGAGGTAGCGGCGCTGGAGCAAAACGCCGTTGACCTCCACGGCTTGATGGCCGGCGCCATCGCCATCGCAGAGCACACAGATCTCGCGCTTGGCGCCGGGGTCGCCAATGGCGGCCGGCACGGTGCCGTTGCCGAAGCATTCCTTGCACTCGTAGAGGTTGGTGCCGTGCCAAAAATCACCCTTGCCCTCGCATTCCGGGCACGGGGCGAGAATCAGGAAGCCATCGCCTCCGCAATCAGGGCAATCAGTGCGCTCGGGCAGATCGATGGTGGCCAGCGGCACCGGCTCGCCCGCCGGGGCTTCCTGCGCCAGCATGCTGGTGACCTTGGTGCCAAACTCTGCCGGTGCTTCGGGGAATTCGCTGACCATGTCGGGCAGGGCAATGAGGATGTGGCCATTGGTGGCCACCACCAGGTTGCCCACACGCATGGGTGTGTGCAGGTGGGGGCGCGGGTCGTGTTGGCGCGCGCAGAAGCTGTTCAGGTCCATCAAACGGGCTCCGTTTCGGGGTGGTTGGGGGATACAGTCCTTCAGGCCCGCGGGGTCTTGAAGGGGGTTTCGCGGCCGTCTGGCCAGTGCAGGCGGTCGTTCACGCGGCTGGGCAGGGCAAAAGCGTCAAAGCGCTCGGGGCCAATGCCGGGGTTGCGGCGCAGCTCGGCGCCGTCGTAGGTGCCGGTGGGGTAGGGGCGGCGGCCCTGCGGGGCCGTGCCGTTGATGGGCAGGCGGTACATGGGCACCTTGCGCGTGGTGCGCGTGAGCACCTGGCCGCTTTGCACCAGCATCGTGACGGCTGGGCGCACCAGCGCTTCTGGGATGTGGGCGCGGCGCGCAAGGTCGGTAACCGACAGCGGGCCGCTGGCGCGCCCCAGCACGGCCAGAATGGCGGCTTCGGTGTCGCTGTGCGAAACCATGGCCGGGGCCTGGCCGTGCGGGGCTTGTGCGGCGGCTTTGCTGGCCGCCTGCGCCACGCGGCGCTGGCCCTTGGCGGTGATGGTGTAGGCCACGCTGTTGCGTTCCAGCGGCAGCGAATCGATGTAGCCCAGGCTGCGCAGGTTGTGCACCGTGCGCGCCTGGGCCGTGGGCACGGCCTTGAGGATCTGCTGCGTGGTCTGCCGGCCATGCAGGCGCAGGTGGCGCAGCACGTCGAGCGTGGCGGGGAGGATGGTGGTCATGGGGTGATGGGGGGGGCGATGAAGATTGATGAGCGCCACGGAGGGGCGCGGCGATTGAGTCAGGCGGCTTGCGCGCCGGCTTCGTCGTCGTCCTCTTCCAGCCGATCGCCGCTGGCGGCGCGTTTCAGGTCTTGCACGTGGGGCGGCCAGGGGTTGCGCGGCTGGCCTTGCTGCTGGCCCACGCGGGCGGCATAAGTGCTGTTGCGCACGGCGGTGGCCAGGGCCTGGGCATAGGGCGTGGCCTGGTTGCTTGGCAGGCCGTGCCGGGCGCGCTGCTGGGCCTTCCACTCGGTGGTGCGCACCTGGTGGGCGCGGGCTTCCACCACGCGGCGGCGCGTGTCGTTGGCCATGGCGGCCTCATACGTCCAGCCGTGCCAGCGCATGGCCGCAAACGCGGCGCGGCGATGCTCGTCGGTCAAGGGCGGCAGGCTGGGTGCTGGCACGGCAGTGCGGGTGGGCATGGCGGGCTCCGGCTGGGTGCGGGCGGTCGGGGCAGCCGTCAGGGCATCCAGGTGCCGTGGCTGATGATCACCACGGCCGCCAGTGCGGCTGCCAGCGCTACGCTGAGCACGGCAATGGCACTGCGGCGCAACGCGCCAGCGGGGCCTGCGTCTGCACCTTGCTGGCCGGCCAGAGTGCCGCCGCGGTGCCGTGGCTCTGCCATGGGCTCTGGCGGTTGGGCCACAACGCATTGCATGCCGGCCGGCACATCGCGCGCGGTGTCTACGTGGTGCAGCACGGCGGCCCGGTGCAGCAACGCCGAGGGTTCCACCGCGTGGGTGAGCACGGGCAGCGGCGCGGCCAGCAGGTAGGGGTCTGCCGTGGTGCTGTGCTGCGGCTGGGCCGCGGCGCGGGGGTGATGGGCGCGGTGCATGGTGCTACTGCCCTGTGGCGGCGGTGGTGGGGCCGGTGCTGTTGGCAGCCACGGTGGTGGCTGCGGGGGCGCTTGCCTGGGCGCTGGGGGGCAACAGGCACACCAGCGATCCGTCGGGCGTGAAGCCGGGGCGGGCGCCGGTGCCCAGGTCCGCCACGCAAAGCGCCTGTGCGCCTTGCACCATGCGCGCTTCCAGCGCCAGCGCCTGGGCTTCCTGTGCGCTCATCAGGCGCGCGGCGCTGTCGTCAGCGTCAGCCAGGGCGGCGATGGCCAGCCACACGGCGGCAAACACGGTGGCGGCGGCCCAGTTGACGGCCAGGGTGCGGAGGTCGGCCGGGCGCGTCATGCCGGCACCTCGGTGGCTTTGGTGCCGTGCCAGCAAAAAAGCAGCTGCCCGCATTTTTGGGCATTTCCCAGAGCTCGATCGCGCTCATGGATGAGGCTCGAAAAGGCATCCCACAGGGCCTCTTCGGTATTTTTCTGCCCCTTATTCCATGCCGCCAGCGCCAGCGCTCTGACACGGGATGCGGAGGCGTCATGCTTGAGCGCGGAAAACACAAGGGCGTGCCTCGCTCGGTCGTGGCCGGCCGGGGCCTGCGGAAACGGTGGGTGTGCAGGAGTGGTGCGGCGGGTCATCACAGCACCTCTGCCGAAGCGCTGAAGGACTGAAGCATCAATCTGCGGACGGCAACAGCCGAGCCTTCGTGGCTCTTGAGGTCGTGGAACTGGCTGCCGAGGGTGAAGTAGCAATACCAGGCGTAGGAGGCGCTGGACTGCCGGCTCGTCCAGATCACCTTGCCGGACCCGATGCGCTCGCTCAGGGTCGCAAAAAGCAGCGTGGCTTCGAGCGGGCTGGGCAGATAGCAGCCGCCAGGAAGAGCCTGGATGGCTGCGGCCAGCGGGTTGCCGGCGGCGGCCATGGCTTGGGTATTCGCGTGGCCGTCGAAAACGCTGTCAGCGCCATCAATGCGCTGGCCGGTGCGGCCCCAGGGCTGATCGGGCAGGGCGCGCAGCAGATCGGTGGGCAGCAGCAGTGCCCAGGCTTGCACGGTGGGGGCGTGGACGACGCCGGCATACAGTTCGGCCGGGCGGCCGGGCCAGGGCTGGCCGGGGGTGGGGAGCGTGATCAGGGCGCTGGCAGCGGCCTGGGTGGGGTGGGTTTGCATCTGACCTCCTGGCGCCCGGGATGGGCGTGGAGGTAATTCTACAAACGTAGATTCATTTCTGTCAACAACTGTAGATTTTTTTGGCTATATCTACAGATGTAGCAATGGCGCAACATCAGGTTTGGGGGAACGTGATCGCATCCCCGCTTCGACGGCCGCGTGCCGTCGCATTGTGGTGACCGGATCAATCGCAACGCTTGCTCGATTTAGTGAGCACCATCGTGCTGTCGACACGGGAGCATGTAATGAGCACCGACCCATCGGAAGAGCACACCCTGAGCATCCGCAGATCTGGTGCGTTCACGATGACGCGGGTGTTGCGGCTGCCCACATCGAGGACTGTCCTGGCCATAAACCGGACGCAGGCCTCAAAAGGCACGGCCTGCTTTTTGGATTCGACCGATAGCTGATTGCGCAGAGGTTTCGGCGGCGCAGCGGGAACGACCGGCTCCCGCGGCTTTGCGATCGGCGCCGGTGCGCCATCGATCGTCTGTGCCTCTTTGGTTCCGACTGGGCATTCCGACGACAACCGTTGTTCGATCCATCGCCCGTTTGGCATGAGGCACCGAACCTGCGCCGCCGCATCAGCAGCAGCGGCAGCAATACCCAGCGAAAAGACACCCAGCAGACACAACGCTTTCATACCCCCTCCGGTTGATCTTCGGGGCCAGTGTAGCCGCCGAGAAACTTGGGCAAAAAGCACGCAAAAAAACGTTACTGGTTTACGATTTAAGCTACGAGCGGTCTTGTGTAGCTTAGGGAGGGTGCTATGGCGCTGATCAAGTGTGGCGAGTGCGGTAAATCAATGAGCGACAGGGCTGCAGTTTGCCCGCACTGTGGCGCACCCCCTTTGTCAATCAAATTGAAGCCGCTTCCCTCGCCTGGGTCGGGGGTTGCGGCGACACCAACATGGCAGAAGGTTGTGATGGCTCTCCTGCTGATTGGGGTTGTTGGCTCGTGCCTCGACAAAAAGTCAAAACCCAAGCCTCCTCCGGGGTTTTCCGTTGGTGATGCCCGCTATCTCTGCGAACGTGCTTTCCGGATGGTTGCAAAAGATCCTGAAAAGGCGGAAATACCCTATGTGCAAAGCAGCGAGAACGGTGATGAAATCCAGTTCGCGTGGGGCGCCAACACAAAGATGCTGCGCATGAGGAACGGCTTGGGCATGGAGGTTGCGGCAAGTGGGTCCTGTGCTGTCAGTCGCTCGGGAAAGCGCGTGATTTCTCTGACGCTCAATGGGCAGACCATTATTTGATGGAATGTGCATGCGCGATTACAGGGGCGCCTCGGGAGGCCGTCGCGGGCGAAACGGGAGGACCTGCGCGCTTTGCGCTGGCGAATTCTCAGACGGCGTTTTTTAAGCGATCTGCTTCGCGCGTATCAATGATTGCGCGTGCATAGGCTTCTATTCTCTCTATGTCGTCAGTGCTCAGCGCTGACTTGAACGTATCGGGAGAAATGGAAGCAAATGGCCAGTAGTTTGTGGGCCATTGTCGCGTTGTGCTTTCGGAAGCAAGGTGGCTGACGGTCGGGGTTGTCTTCGAATACCTGACTGCATGGTGAGCCTTCACTCTTTCGCTGTAGTCAGACTCTTCATTTGCCAATTCTTCGACGGTCAGACCAAAGGCCTTCGCGATGGCGATAGCTGTGCCTATCTCTACGCGCTTGCTGTCGCGCGTCTCTATGGCGTGAAGTGTTCCGGTCTCAACGCCGGACAGCTCCGATAGCTCTGGGTACTTCATCCTCAGAACCTCGTGCCGGTACTTCTTGACTTGTGATCCTAGGGGCATGGCGGCAGGCTAGGACAGGCTGGCTTGCACAGCAACAACAGTTGTAGACTTGCGTTTATCTACGAATGTAGAATTCGCGCCATGAAAGACGATGTTGTTGAGCCGGTTGCGGTGGAAGTCGCCCGAGCAATCGAGTTTGCAGGGGGGCCGTCGGCAGTTGCCCGGGGGCTGAATGTCAGCCCCCAGACAGTTTGTTTCTGGCGAGACGGGCGTCGTCGAATGGGGTCTGAGCACGGCGCCGCTCTGGAGATGGCCTCCGGTGAGAAGGTGACCCGCCAACAGATGTGGCCGACTAGCTGGCGCCGGATCTGGCCCGAGCTGGCGGAAGGGGCCGCCGATGCGTAGCACCACCAGAAGCCGTCTCGCGCTGTGCGCTGCCATTTCGTCGGGCGAGCGTGACTTGCCCAAGCGATGGGGCCGCTGGCAGCGCACACGCGCTTTCTTCGTCGCGCGGAGGGACGGCACACACGTGCTGGCGCAAGAGGCCCGCAGGCTTGATGCCGCCGATGCCGCGCGCGCTGAGGCGATCAGGGCGGCGTTTCGCCGCCCTGGCGATCTTCCACATGGGCAATGAGGGTCTGCAGCGTGGCCCGAAACGTGGTGTGCGTCTCTTCGTCTGAGCCCGAATCGAACAGGTGCGCCGTGGTGGCCTGTTCCAGGGCGCCGCGCAGTTCTTCCAGCAGGGCTGCGGGTTGCGGGTGCGTGATGGCCAGGGCGTGCATGGCAACGCCCAGCGCGTCCACGCGGCTCGCCAGTCGGGCGAGCGCCATTTCTCCCAGGTTCATGGGCCGGTCCTTTCCGGTGGTGTTGATGGGTCGGGCTGTCAATGCTATCGGGCTGGGCCGGCCCGCCCTTTTGTGGGCTGCCGTTTCCGTCCTGCCGGGGGTGCCAGAGCGCCCGGCCGGTTTCCGCCATGTGGCCGCTTGCAGCGGTGGCCGTGCGTCTTGGGGTTGCTCCTCCTTCCCCCTCAAGGGGCGCGCGGTCGGCGGTTTTTTCTTCGGTGCGGCTGGCGGTGTTGCGTGGCATGCCGCCAGTCTCTTTTTTTTGGCCCTGGATGTCATTGCGAACGCCTCCGAAAAATTCGGAAGCGTTCGGAAAGGTAAGACAAATGGACTCTTTCAACGAGGTGCTTGACGAGCTGGTCAAGGTGCTGGGCGGCGCCAAAGATGTGGGCTGCCTGCTGTGGCCCGAGATGGACGCCCAGGCCGCCCAGCGCAAGCTGCTGGACTGCCTGAACCCTGAGCGCTCTGCCCGGCTGACGCCCGAGCAGGCGGTGTTTCTGATGCGCAAGGCGCGGCAGGCAGGCTGCCACGCGGGGGCCGAATGGCTGATGGCCCACCTGGGCTATGCGGCCCCGGTGCCCCTGGAGCCGCAAGACGAGATTGCCCGCCTGCAGCGTGAGTTCATCACCGCCACGCAGGGCCTGCAGGCCATGGTGGACCGCATGCAAACCCTGCAGGCGCAGCAGGCGGCTGGCCAGCGCACGCTGCGGGCTGCTGCCTGATGGCGCTCCAGTGGGAAAACCGCGACCAGGTGCTGCAGCAGATGCAGGCCTTCGGGATTGAGCTGCAGAAAAAGGACGCGGGGTTTCCCAAGCGCTTCGCTAAGCGGGTCACGTGTGGCAAAGGCGGGAAAGACTGGTACCGGCTGTACGAGTTCGAGCGCGACAGCAAGACCTACCTGGTGGGCAGCTTCGGCACCTATCGACACGGTGGCGACTTCCAGAAGGTCGACGTGGATTGGGCGCCGCTGAGTGAGGCCGAACGCGAGCGCCAGCGCGCTGCCCGCCAGGCGCAGGCCGAAGCCGAAGCGGCACGCCGCCGGGCCGAAGTGGAGCTTGCCCGCGCCAGCGCGGTGGATCTGTGGCGGCAGGCCGTGCCCGATGGGCATTCGCCGTACCTGCAAGGCAAGGGGCTGGCCGGCGAGAGCTGCCGATACCTGCCGCGCCCCATCACCATGCGCTGGCCAGCCGATGACCCCAGCCGCAGCGACACGGTGGTGCGTCTGCCGGTGGGCACACTGGTGCTGCCGCTGCTGAGGTACGACTACCCCAAGGCCGAGGCGCTGCGGGCGCTGCAGTTCATCCGGCCCGATGGCGGCAAGGTCTACCTGAAGGGTTTTGAAAAGCCCGGCTGCGCGCTGCGCCTGGGCGACGTGATCGACACCACGGCGCTGCTGCTGGTGTGCGAGGGCTACGCTACGGGGTTGTCTGTGCGCCTGGGGGTGGACAAGCGCTTCCCGGTGTTTGTGGCCTGGGACGCCGACAACCTGGCGCACGTGGTGCCGTTGCTGCGCGGTCTGTATCCCAGCAAGCGCATCTTGCTGTGCGCCGATGACGACTGGCGCACGCGCGACAAGCGCACCCAGCAATTGACCAACCCGGGCCGCACCAAGGCCCGGAAGGTGGCCCGCGAGGTGGCGGGCTGCGATCTGGTGTGGCCGGTTTTCGACCCGGCCACGCGACAAGACAAAGACACGGACTTCGACGATCTGCGGCAGCGCCAGGGCACTGATGCTGTGCGGCGCCAGCTTCTGGGTGCGATCGAGGCCATGGGACGGATGTATGGTTGACCCGAACGACCTCGAAGACACTGCGCGTGCCCAGGGCGAGCCGGCGCCTCAGGCGCCCGAGTCCGCTGGTGCGGACTCGCTCTCGCCATCCAATGCCCACGGCGCGTCAGCGCCGCTGGATGATGATTCCCGCACAGCAGGTTCGGCGGGGAATGTGGTTTCTCTTCAAGAGGCGGCAGCGCTTCGGCGAGTGGTGGAAGAGGGCGCGTCTGCGCCAAATTCCGCCAGTGCCCCCCCTCCCCCCAAAAGCGCTGATGCGCAGTCACCGGGGGATAGGGGAGACACCCCGGGCACCGACAAAAAGAAGAAAAAAGAGAAAACGGTCGATTGGGGGCGCTTCAACAGGCTGTGCGAAGACTTCGTCTTAATCTACGGCACTGACACCGTTTGGGACGGCCGTGAACGCATGATCATGAAGATCGGGAACATGGCCCATGCGCACGGCGCCGACATGGTCCGAATGTGGAAGTCCAGCGAGCGCCGGCGCACGGTGCGCCAGCAGGATGTGGTGTTTGATCCGACGATGCAGGCCGACCCGGAATCCACGGTCAACCAGTTCGACGGCCTGGCCATGGAGCCGGTCGAGGGCGATGTGACGCCCATGCTCGATCTGGTGCGCTTTCTCACCAGCCGGTCGAGTGACAACGCCGACGAGGCGGACCAGATCATGCACTGGCTGCTTTGCTGGCTGGCGTACCCGCTCCAGCACCCTGGCGCGAAGCTGCGGACGTCGGTCATCATGCACGGTGACGAGGGGGCGGGAAAGAACTTTCTGTTCGATTTGATGGTGGCGATCTACGGCAAATACGGTGCGCTGGTCGGTCAGGACGAGCTGGAAGACAAATTCAACGACTGGCGGTCTTGCAAGCTGTTTGTGGTGGGCGACGAAGTGTCCAGCCGGGCCGAGCTGGTACACAACAAGAACCGGTTGAAGGCGCTCATCACATCGCCCACGGTGCAGATCAATCCGAAGAACTTGCCGCGCCGTGAAGAGGCCAACCACATCAACATCGTGTTCCTGTCGAACGAGCTGCAGCCACTGGCGCTCGACAACTCGGACCGACGCTACCTGGTGGTCTATACGCCGCGCGCCCGCGAGCAGGAATACTACCGCCGCCTCAGGCAGTGGCGAGATGGCGGCGGTACTGCGGCCTTCATGCATTACCTGAAGACGTATCCGCTTGACGATTTCGACCCCTATGCCCCGGCCCCCTACACCGAGGCGAAGCGGGCGCTCATCACCATCAACCGAAAAAGCCCGGAACAGTTCCTGGCGGAATGGGCGGGCGAAGAGCTGGATCTTCCCTACCGGTCCTGCAGCGTGGCCCAGGCGTATCAGGCCTATTTGAAGTGGTGCGCGCGCACCGGGGAGCGGTATCCATTCAAGCGTGAGCAGTGGACGCCCACGGTAGTGCGCTTCGGCGAGCACATGCAGCCTGACAGCCCGGTGCGAATCAAGGTCATGAAGCTCAACACGGCCGGCGCCAAGAAGGCTGAGCGCATGTTCCTTGTGACCGACCCTCCTGAGACGGCTCAGGGTGACTGGGCCACGGAATCTGTTGATCAGTTCGAAGAGCACTTGAAGGTCTACCTATGGCGCGGCGAACCCCGCTCCCCTGGGGCAGCGAAAGAAGGCGGGGCAAGCGAGTGAGCCAAAACAGTTACGCGGTTACGCGGCGGTGTAACTGCCGAAGCAAGCAACGGCGCGGGAAGTTACGCGGTTACGCGGTTACGCGACACCTGTGTGTATGTGTATGTGCGAGCGTGCGCATAGGCGCGCATGCATGTGGGTGTGCGTATGCACGTAACCGCGTAACCGCGTAACTCGCAAGGCGCGGCGCGGATTTCGTGGTTACGCGCACGCGTAACCGTGTAACTCTTATCTCTCTTCAAGGAAAAAAGGAAAAGCAGTGATGGGAATGGTGGATCGGTGTGGCGACGATGGAGCGGGCCCCGGGTGCCCCCCGGTAGGTACTCCCAGCCCAGAATCTCGCCCGGGTAATTCGGCCCTCGCGCGCGCGCCAGTGGCTGGCCATGGGAAAAGCGAACACATGGGCGAACAAAACCGGTGTTCGCCTGCTGTTCTGCGCCTCGGTGGGGGTGTTCGCCGTGGCTAAGGTGCAGCTCATGGGGCAGCGGGAATACGCCCGGCACCGCGGCTGCGCTGTGTCGTCGGTGGCCAATGCCATCAGCGAGGGCCGGATCTCTGTGATCGTTGATGAAAAGGGCCGCAAGTGGATCGACCCCGAAGTTGCCGACATCCAGTGGGGGAAAAACACCCGTGCGCGCGCTGACAGCGGGCGCAGCGCAGCGGTTTTGGTGTCTGTCGAGGCCCTGGGTGCCGGGGACGCTGAAAACGCCTCTACGGGCCCGGATTCGCAGCAGCCCGACAGCGGCAAGGCCGCGTACCTCGACACCAGGGCTCTGACCGAGCAGGAGACTCTGCGGCAGAAGCGCCGCGAGAACCTGCAGGCTGAGCGCCAACTGGTGGAAGTGGTCCAGGTACGACGGATCGTCTTCGACGCCTTCCGGGCGCTGCGCGACAAGTGCATGAGCGTTCCGCAGCAGACCGCGCCCAAGTGCATCGGCGTTGGCGATGCCCGGGAAATCGAGCGCGTGTTCAGCGAAGACTTGCGCGCCGCATTTGCCGACTGGGAAAACCACTTCAGCGCGCAACTGCCCGAACCCGAGGGGCTTGAAGAATGACGGATCGTGTCGTCAAAGCCCAGCAGGGCCACCGTTACCGACTCAATTCCGGACAACACGCAGGGCGCGACGTGCTGGCGGTTTCCGGCGGCGAAAGGCCGCTGGTCGCCATCCTGTTCGACGCTGGCGAGTGGCCATTCCCTGGCGCGCCGTTCGAAGTGGCTGCCACCGATCTGTTGCCGCAGCCAATGGTGTACTTTCATGGAGAGGTACCCCGGTGAGGTTCGACTTTGCCGATCCCTTTGCGCTGGTGCGCAGTGCGGCCATCGAAGGCGCTCGGCCAGACCCTGAACTGTGCGTCGACGAATGGGCCGAAGATTTCATGGTCCTGCCCAAGAGCGGGCCAACGAAGGGCGGCAAGTTCCGGTTTGATCGGTCGTACCCGGCGCGACGTGTGCACCAGGTGCTCTCGCCCAGCCACCCATGCAAACGTGTGGTGGCGCGCGTGGCGTCGCAGATGTTCAAAACGCAGACGGCGCTGAACTGGATCGGGTCGATCATCCATCGGAACCCGCGCAACATCCTGGCGCTGGAGCCTACCGACACCCTGGTCAAGCGCTTCAGCGCCCGCGTGTCGACGATGATCCGCAACGTGCCCGAGCTGCGCGACCGTGTGTCAGCCTCGAAGAGCCGTGACAGCCGCAACACCGTTCAGGCGAAAGATTTTCTTGGCGACGCCACGCTGTACATGAACACGGCCGGCGCCGCGGCCAACCTGGCCGAAGTCTCGGCGCCCTACATCTACTTCGACGAGATCGACCGCGCCGAGCTCGATGTGGACGGGGAGGGCGATCCGGTCGAGCTGGCAGAAGCCCGCGCCACGCAGTTCGCGAACGACGCGAAGTTTCTGTACACCTCATCGCCCAGCGTCAAAGGCCAGTCGAAAATCGACGAGCTCCACGATATGGGCACGCAAGAGCGCTACCACGTGCCGTGCCCGCACTGCGGCCACCTGCACGCGCTGGAGCTGGTCAACTTCCGCTACGAGCGAGACCCGGACACAGGGTTCATGGACCGCGCATGGTTCGTCTGCCCTGATTGCGGCTGCGAGATCGACGAGCACCACAAGACAACCATGCTGCCCGATGTGGATGCCGGCGGCATGGCGCGTTGGGTGGCCACGGCCAAGGGCGACGGCGAAACCATCAGTTTCACGCTCTCGGCGTTTTACATGCCCGTCGGTGCTATCACCTGGCTCTCGCTGGCGCGCCAGCACGCTCGCGCCAAAGACCGCCTCCAGCGCGGCGACCACGAAGCCATGAAGGTGTTCTACAACACCCGCCTAGGCCTCAGCTACGACACCACCGAAGCCACCACCACCGCCGACGAACTGCGCAGCCGCGCCGAAGACTACCCTCTGCGTGTGGTCCCTGATCGCGCCCTGTTCGTGACCATGGCCGTGGACACGCAGGGAAACCGGCTCGAATACCAGATCGAGGCCTGGGGCCCGGGCATGGAGCATTGGGTCATCGACTACGACAAAGCCTGGGGATCGCCCAGCGTCCCTTTCGGCCAGCCCGGCAGCCCTTGGACCACCATCGACGAAATCCGTCGTACGCCGCTGATGCACAAATCGGGCTGCGCCCTGCGCATCGGCGCCTACGGGGTCGACGCGGGCGGCGGCAACACGCAAGACGTCTACAACTACGGCGCTCTTCGGCAGGGCCTGCACTGCGTGGTGCTGCACGGCGCCACACGCCCAAATCGGCCCATCATCAGCGGCGCGCCGCGCAAGACCGAATTCGAATGGGGCGGCAGCAAAGTGCAAGGCGGCGTCGAACTCTGGGAGGTGGGCACCGATGTGGCCAAAGACTACCTGCTGCTCGACCGCATGAAGCTGACCGATGGCCCGGGCGCCATGCACTTTCCGCGCGCCATCGATCCCGAATGGTTTGACCAGATGGTGGCAGAGCGCACCAAGACCGTTTTTCGAAATGGCCGACCGGTGCGCAAGTGGTTCAACCCGCCGGGGGTGCGCAACGAAGCGACCGACCTCTCTGTCTACAACCTGGCCATCGCCTACAAACTGGGCCTGCACAAGTTCAGCGCTCTTGACTGGCGGCGCTGGCGCGAAAAGCTCATTTCGCCCACGCTCAGCCTGTTCGCGCCATCCGAGCCCACTGGATCGGAAGTGCCTGCAACGCCCGACGCACCCGCAGCTCCAGCCGACCTTGCAGAGCCCACGCCATGCCAGCCCGAGCCCAGCGAAGCCGATGCATCGGTCGCGCCTCAGGCCCATACCGACGCCGATGCCGACCCCACTTCCCGGGCTGATGGAAAGTCGGATACGTATCCACTTTCCACACCCGAAACGCACGCCGAGCGCGCGCAACCCGCTGCACCCACTGCCACCTTGGCAGGCCAACCCACCAACCCACCTCAACCCCTGCAACCCACGCCATTGCCTGCGCCCCAGCCACGGCGCGCACGCATGCGCATGATCAAACGAGGCTACAGACCATGACCCACCACAGTCACACCACCAAGCGCCCCCAAGCGCAAGCCCAGCGCATGGCCGCTGCTGCGCCCGACGCCGACGAAGGCGAACTGCTCGACCTGGAAGAGGGTGACCAGGAAATGCACGACCTCTTCGAATCCTGGGCGTCCTGGCGGGCCACGCGCCGCTACTACGTGCCCCCTGCTGGTGGCGGCAACGTGCTGGGCAAGCTGCGTGGGGCCACCCGCCCATCACGCCCTGCGCCCGATGCGGCCTGCAGCGCACAGATGGCCGCCATCAACCTGGCCATCAACGCGCAGCCGCGAGACGAGAAAGCCACGCAGGTGTTTTTGCTGTACTACGTCGACCGCGTGCGCAGCATCAAAACGGTGGCCGACTACCTCGGCATCAGCCGCGTGCACTTCTACCGCTTGCGTCGAGCGTTCGGTAGGCGCGTGATCATCGCGGCCAAACAGATAGAGGCAGAGGCTCGGGCGGCTGGTGAAGCGATGCCGCACAACACCCCAATCAGCGGCGGCACGTCCGCTGCATAACAGAGTTGGGCGAAAGCCTGGAGAGGAAACACGATGGAAGAACTGATTGAACTGCTCGAGAGCACGGCCAACATGCTTCGCGGAGCCTGCATGGACCCGCGTATCCCAAAAGCCACGAAAGAGGCGTTTTGGTCTCGCGTGCGCGAACTTGACAAGGCGGTAGAGAAGGCCAACGAGCGCCTGGAGATGAAGCCATGACGCTGGAAGAATTTGTCCGCGAGGACATGCAGATGCTGCGGAAACTGGCCGCGCGGGGCGTGGTCGAACGGGTGTACCTGGAAGAGACCGCCGACATGCGATTGCTGGACCTTTCGCAGCGCGCCATGCGTGACAAGTTGGCACAGGCGCGAATGAAGGGGCGCGGCGGCTGGTGGAACGACGCCGAGTGCTCCATCGACCATCTCCGAGCACTGCTGCGCGAGCACGTTGAAAAGGGCGACATGCGAGACGTGATGAACCTGGCTGCAATGGTGTACCTGCGAGAGGTAGCCGACGCGCAGCCCAACCTCGGCAATGAGGGGCGATGAAGGCGTTCCGCTTGATTACAGAGTTGGGCTGCGGCCCAGAAAGAGAAAACGATATGCCGATGACAGCGAATGGGCTTGCAAAGCTGCTGGAAGAATTGGGTGAGCTTGCCCAGGTGGCGGCGAAGCGGCTAGCCTACTTTCACACCAGCACCCACCCTGACGGTGCTGGAGACCTGAACGAGCGTATGGAACAGGAAATGGCTGACGTAGCCGCAGCCTGCGCCTTTGTGCAGCAGCAGTTCAGCTTGAACGGGCGAGCTATCGAGAACCGTGCCTGCATCAAGCTCGCGCTTTTCCAGGAGTGGCACTCGGACCAGAGCAACGGGGCCGAGTGTTTCCACGCCCCGACGCCAAAGCACGCCAGCGAGGGTGATCAGTACATTGGAAAGCGGCTGGACTAACTGCCGCTGTGAATCCATACCTCAGTGGACGAACTGGAGACGATCCGCCTGCACCTGCTGCAAAATGGCAAAGACCAAAACTGATGAAGACACACGATCAGGAGGACATCCATGCGCACCGCCATCTCCACCGCCATCGCCGTATCAGCCCTGCTGCTGGCGCTCCCGGCCCAGGCCATCAACAAATGCACGCAGGCCGATGGCTCGGTGGTGTTTCAGGACGCGCCATGCCGTGGCAAGGGTGAGGCGCTGGTGGTCAAGCCGGCCAGTGGATACGCCGCACCGCGCGCGGCTGAACCTGGGCCTGAGGCGGGCGCCCATGGCGTGGCACCCAGCAGCAGCAACGTGCAGGCCATGGAAGAGCGCATGGCCGCCAGCCAGCGCGAACGCGAGGCGCGCAACATCGAGCAGCAGAGCCTGCCCATTGCCGAGCACAACATCCGCCAGTTTCTTGACCGCTGCAAGCTCGAACAGGACCGCCTACGCCAGGAACAGTACGCCTACGTGCAGAACCTCTACGGCAAGACCCATGCGGCCCAGAAGGCCAGCGAAATGGCCGCAGCCGCGGCCCGTTGCGACGCCACCGAACGGCAGATGCGTGACCAGGTGGCGCAGATGGTCAAGCAATGCAAAGACCTGGGCGGCTGCAAGAGCCGATGAACTGCCTGTCAAATAGCAGTCCCGAAACTATCCGTCAAAGCGTTTTTTGTCACCCCCAGAGGTAACAAAAAACCGGTCGACAACAGGTTACACGAAGGCCCAAAATTCGGGCTAATTCGTATAGGTCTGAAAAGTCCGCCAACACCCACCACCCAGTAACGCACACACCACCGCAGCGCCGAAAGGGCCCTTTGCAAGGCCCGCCGAAGGCCCCAGTTTCCGCAAGGATCTGGGGCCTTCGGTTTTGTGGGCCGCCGTGGTGTCAGCGCAGCCACCACCACCGTGCTCACTCTCTCTGTCAACCGCTCGCAGGGCCGCATGGCCGATGTGACAGCCGGCATGAGGGATGTGCCTGCGCGCCTTTTCCCGTACGCGGCATCCACCGCCATGACGCGTGTGGCCAAGCAGGTGGCCGCCAAAGACCTGCCGGCTGCCATGCAGCGTGTCTTCCAGCAGCCCACGCGCTGGACGCTCAACAGCCTGGCCATCACGCCCGCCACCAAAGACACGCTCACCGCCCGCGTGTTCGTCAAAGACAGCGCGGCCAGCGGCGGCGTGGCGCAGGAAAAGTACCTGCTGCCCGAGGTGGATGGCGGCGAGCGCCGGCAAAAGCGCTTTGAGCGCGCGCTGCGATTCCAGGGCCTCATCACTGGCGGGCAGTTCGTGGTGCCCACGCTGGGCGCTGAGCTGGACGCCAGCGGCAACGTGCGCGGCGCCACTGCCCGCCAGGTGCTCAACGCGCTCAAGCGTGTGCGCGCCGCCAGCGATGGACGTGACCGCAAGACCGGCAAACGCCTGCGCAAAGGCCGCGTGCTCAAGAACGACCTGTTCCTGGGCACGCCCTCTGAAGGCTTCGGCGAACGGCGCAAGCCGCGCAGTGGCGCCAGCATGGGCATCTACCGCCGCGAAGGCAAGCGCCTGCGCATGCTGTTCCTGGTCACGAACCGCCGGCCCACCTACCGCCAGCGGCTTGATTTCGAGGGTACCGTGGCCGCCGTGGTGCGCGAACGGTTCGAACCCGAATTCCGCCGCGCTGTGGCCGAGATGGAGGCCCGCCGCTCATGAGCACCAGCAGCTATGCCGATCTGGTCACCCGCCTGGCCGAATACCGCGCCGCCGAAGCGCGCGCGCTCAAGGCGCAGGAATACACGGTGGGGCAGGGCAGCACCGCACGCCGTGCCCGCCGTGCCGATCTGGCGCAGATCCAGGCCGGCATCCGAACCGTCGAACAACAGATCGCCGTGCACCCCGACAACCCCGCGCGCCGCGGCTCCCGCGTGCGCTACCTGCGCCCGCTGGGCTGATCAACACGGCCCAAGCCACCACCCATGAAGCTCAACCTGATCGAACGCGCCATGCTGCCCCTGGCGCCCAAGTTCGTGGAAGGCCGGGCCCGGGCACGCCTGAAGGTGGATCTGATGACGGGCCTGTCTGCCTCGGCTTCGGCATCGGCACCCGGCATTCCGGGGCCCGGCGGCAGCGCGGGCGGCAGTGGTGCCGGCAGCAAGTGGTGGAACCCATTTGCCCGCAGCGCCCGGCGTGACGTGCTGCCCCACCTGAGCACCCAGCGCGCCGCCAGCCGCGAGCTGTACAGCACCAACGCCATTGCGGCCGGCGCCATCAACACCGACGTGGAGCGCGTGGTCGGCACAGGCCTGGCGCTGGTGGCCACACCGCACCGCGGCGTGCTGGGCTGGACCGAAGAGCAGGCCCAAGAGTGGAAGGCCAAAACCCAGGCCGAATTCAGCCTCTGGGCCGACACCACCGCGTGCGACCACTACGGCGAGCAAACGTTTTACGAACTGCAGCAACTGGTGAAGCGCAGCGCCAAGGTGAGCGGTGATTGTTTCACCCTCATGCCCGCCGCCGACCGCACGCGCATGCAGCCCTACGGCCTGCGCCTGCAGGTGCTGGAGGCCGACCGCATCGGCAACCCCCTGGGCACGCTGGACAAAGACGACGTGGCCGGCGGCATCCGCTTCAGCGCCACGGGCCGCCCTATGGCCGCGCACGTGTACAACCAGCACCCCGGTGGCGCCAGCAGCTGGCGCAGCGGCATCAGCCGCGCCGGGCAGTGGTACCCGTTTGCTGGCGACACCGGCCGCCGCCACCTGCTGCACCACTACCACAAGCAGCGCCCTGAGCAGCCGCGCGGCGTGCCCTACCTGGCCCCGGTGGTGGACCTCATCAAGCGCGTGGGCACCTTCACCGATGCGGAGGTCAATGCCGCGGTGCTCAACAGCTTTTTCACGCTCATTGTCCAGAACCAGCAGGGCGAGCGCACCCCGTTTGATGACATGGCCGACGCGCAGGCCGGGGCATCGGGGCTTGACGCTGCAAGCGGTGCTGACGATGAGCTTGGCCTGGGCATGGGCGCGGTGATGGAACTGGGCGCCGGGCAGACGGCCAACTTCGCTGACCCCAAGCGCCCCAACCCCAACGCCGAGGGCTTCATCCACATGCTGATCGGCCTCATCGGCATGGCGCTGGGCATCCCGCGCGAGCTGCTGCTCAAGCAGTTCAACAGCTCGTACAGCGCCAGCAAGGCCGCACTGCTGGACGCGTGGGTGCACTTCCGCGTTGAACGCTTCTGGCTCGCGCTGAGCTTCTGCCAGCCGGTTTACGAAACCTGGATGGCAGAGGCTGTGTTCCTCGGCCGCATCAAGGCCCCCGGCTTCTTCGCCGACCCGCTGCTGCGCTGGGCCTACACGCGCGCCGCGTGGCCCGGCGACAGCATGGGCTCCATCAACCCCAAGGACGAGGTGGCCGCCTACGTGAGCGCCATCGACGCTCGCCTGATGACGCGCGAGCGCGCGGAATGGGAGCTGGGCGGCACCGACTGGAACGAAACCTTCGACCAGAAGCTGGCCGAACAAAAGCGCCTGGCCGCCAACAACCTGCTGCCCGTGCCCAAGGCGGGCGCCGCCGCGCAGGCCAACGGCAACGCCAACAGCGCCGACACCACGCAGGACGCACAGCCATGATGCACTACCCCCACCTGGCCGCCCGCGTGTTCAACACGCCGCTGCTCATCCACCCCGGCAAGCTCGATGCCATGATCGCCACCCTGGGCGAACGGCTGGTGGGCGAGCGGCTGGCGGTTGACCTGGCCGCCGCGCTGCCTGCCGAAGCCTTCAGCACGCGCAAGGGCGAGCGCCACGACGACGGCTACATGGTCACCGACGGCGTGGCCGTCATCCACGCCAGTGGCGCCCTGGTGCACCGCAGCCGGTTCGACATGGCCGACTGCACCTACTTCCAGGGCTACAACGAACTGAGCCGAAAGCTTGAATCGGCCATGGCCGACCCCGCTGTACACGCGGTGCTGCAGGTGTTCGATTCGCCCGGCGGCGAAGTGGCCGGGGCCTTTGAATACGCCGACCGCATTGTGGCCATGCGCGGGCAAAAGCCCATGTGGGCCATTGCCGACACACTGGCCGCGTCAGCCGCCTACCTCGGCGGCAGCGCGTTCGAAAAGCTCGCCGTCTCGCAAACGGGCTACGTGGGCTCCATCGGCGTCGTCATGCGGCACGTGGACCTGTCGCAGCGCCTCAGCAACGAGGGCATTTGCGTCACGCACATCTATGCGGGCGACCGAAAGGTGGACGGCAACGCCTACGAACCGCTGCCGCGCGAAGTGCGTGCACGTCTGCAGGAAGAGGTTTCGGCCCTGTACGAGCTGTTCGTCAGCGCCGTGGTGCGGCAGACCGGCCTCACCGCCGATGCCGTGCGCGCCACCCAGGCCGAAACCTTTCGCGGCCAAGACAGCGTGGACAAGGGCCTGGCCCACCGCGTGGCCACCACCGACGAACTCATCACCGAATTGGCCGCGCTTCGCGCGCGGACTTTCCCCGTCGGGCCGACCGCCCGCTCATCCGCCACCGACAGCAAAGGAGCACCTATGTCAGGCACCAACCAGGGCGGTCAACCGGCCGCCACCACCCCCGCCGCACCCTCGGGCACGGCGTACACCCAGGCCGATCTCGACGCTGCACGCGCCGAAGGCCAGGCCCAGGGCCGCACCGCAGGCGCAGCCGCCGAACGCGAGCGCATTGCCGCCGTGCGCGCCCAGAGCCTGCCCGGCCACGAAGCGCTGATCGAGCAGCTGGCCGCAGACGGCAAGACCACCGGCCCCGAAGCCGCTGCCGCCGTGCTGGCCGCCGAACGCAGCCTGCGCGAAACCCAGGCCCGCGCCGAAGTGAACGACACGCCGGCCGCGGCCAAGTCGTCGCCCAAGCAAGACCCCGGCGCGCAGGCCAAGCGCCAGCCCAACGTCACGGCCGCCTATGCCGCCCTCAACCGCCGCCCGGCCTGAGCCACCGGCACACCTCTGAAAGGACACCACCATGGCCGTCAAGACTGACCACCTCGGCACCGGCGCCTTCCTGAAATCGGAAGGCGCGGGCCACATCTCGCGCGAAACCATCGTCATTGCCAGCGGCGCGGGCCTCGTGCTCGCCGGCACGGTGCTGGGCAAGATCACCGCCAGCGGCAAATACGCACCGTACGACGACGACGGCGGCGAATCCGACAACGGTACCCGCACCGCCGCCGCCGTGCTGCTGGCCGACGTGGACGCCACCAGCGCCGACGCCACCGGCGTGGGCATCGTGCGCCTGGCCGAAGTGTGGACCGACCGCCTCGTCTGGGGCGCCGGTGTCACCACCTCCACCGAAAAGACCAACGGCCTGGCCGACCTGGCCACCAAATTCGTGATCGCCCGCTGATCGCCACCCCCTCATCGAAAGGAACCCAAGTGGACTTCTCCCTGGAAACCCTCACCGCGGCGATCAACGAGATCCCGCACCTGCCCACCCAACTGGGTGATTCCGGCCTGTACGAATACGACGGCGTGGCCACCCTCTCCGTCGAGATCGAGAAGAAGGGCTACAACCTCGACGTGGTGCAGACCGCCGCCCGTGGCGCCTCTGGCGAGTCGATGGGCCGCGCCCAGCGTGACATCCGCCCCTTCAAGGTGCCGCACATCCCGCTGTTCGACGCGGTGCTGGCCGACGAAGTGCAAGGCGTGCGCCTGTTCGGCACCACCGACCAGCCCGAGCCACTGGAAACCCGCATCAACGAGGTGCTGGCCATCGGCAAGGGCCGGCTGGACTACACGCTGGAAGCGCACCGTGTGGGCGGCCTCAAGGGCATCGTCTACGACAAAGACGGCTCGGTGCTCCACAACTTCTTCACCGAGTTCGGCGTCACGCAGCAAACGCTCAGCTTCGCGCTGGGCAATGCTGCCACGAAGGTGCGCCAGAAGTGCGACCAGGCGCTGGATCTCAGCGGCGACGTGCTCGGCGGCGTGATGATGACGGGCGCCATCGGCTGGTGCGGGAAGGACTTCTTCCGCGGCATCATCGACCACAATGAAACCCGCGAGAGCTACCTGGGCCAGGCCGAGGCGGCGCAGCTGCGCGGCGCGCTGCCCAACAGCTTCGACTACGGCGGCATCAACTTCCGCCGCTACCGGGGCAAGATCGGCAACACGCCCATGATTGCCGACGACGAATGCTACATCGTGCCCACCGGTGTGCCGCAGCTCTTCATCGGCCGCTTCGCGCCCGCGCCGTACAACGAAACCGTCAACACCAAGGGCCTGCCGTTTTACGCCAAGGCCATGGAGAAGCGCAACGGCACCGGCTACGACCTGGAGATGCAGACCAACCCGTTGCACGTGTGCACGCGCCCGCGCGCCATCATCAAGGCCACGGTGGCCTGACGGCCGGTTGTTGACTGCCTTTGCCATCAGCGCCGCCCGCCATGTTTGACGAAGACATCAGCGTGTTCTACGACGCCGACGAGTTCGCCACCATCTTCACGGTGGTGGGCAGCTCGCCGGCCGTCAGCTTCGCCGCCATCGGCGGCGCGGTGGACGAACAAGCGCTGGACGGCTACGTCACCACCACGGCGCGCCAGATCCAGTGGCCCACGGCAGCGGCAACGCTCTCGCGTGGCGACCAGATCAGCGCCGCCAGCGGGCCCCTGGCGGGCACCTGGCGCGTGCTGCGCGATGGCGAGCGCGTCAACGACGGTGCCGAAAGCACTACCTACATCGGCCCGGCCTGAACGGCACCCATGGCCACCGCACCCACCACGCCGCTGGCAGGCATGCACAGCGCGCGCTGGCTGCTGCTCAACGCCGTGCACACGGCCCTGCAGACCGCGCCCGAACTCACGGCCTACGCGCCCACGCTGTACCGCAACCCGGTGGCCGGCACGGTCAAGCTCGACCGTGGCCAGCTGGCCGTGGTGCTGCAGTGGGACCAGGACCGCAAGGCCCGGGCCGTGGGCATGGACGAACAGCGCAGCTTTCGGCTGCTGGTGGGCTCGCTCGCCAACACCGCGCAGGCCGATGCTGACGCCGACGTGCTGCACGAAGCGGTGATCAGCGTGCTGCGCCGCCTCATGAGCGAACTCAACGCCATCGATGGCGTGCGCGAAGTGACCGCCGACGAAACCGACATCGACCCCACGCTGGAAGGTGTGCCCATCGAGGGCGCGCTGATCGTCAGCACGCTGACCCTGCAGTACCGCCAGCGCGCGCGCCACTTTCGCGCCAGCGCCTGACGAGCCACCCCAGACCCCAGAACCACCCGCAACGGAGAACCCTCACCATGTCTACCACCGCCCGCGCCATCCTTGCTGGTGGCCTCGTTTCGCTCGATCTGTGGAACACCATTGCCCAGGCCTACGACGGCTTCGGCGACGCCATCGACGCCGACAAGTTCGAGATCGTACCCCGCACCGAAAAGAAAACCAGCGTCTCCAAGTCGCACCTGGACTACGGGCAATCGCGCGCCAGCGTCATCATCCCGCAGCCCACCGAAATCAACATCAGCCTGTCGGCCAGCAGCGTCAAGGCCCTGGCTATGCAGTTCCAGGGCCTGGTGCAGGCGCTCACGCAGGGGGCCGGAACCTGGACAACCCAGCCTGTCGTCGTCGGCACCCACGGTGTGTGGCAGAGCCTGGGCAAGCGCAATGTGTCTGATTCCGGGTTCAGCGTGGTGCCCGACGGTGGGGGCACTGCCTACACCATCGGTACCCACTATGAAGTCAATTGGCAGCGCGGCGAAATCCGCTTTCTGGCCGTGGCCGGCGCACCGGCCGAAGCCGCCACCGTCAATGTGAGCGGCTCCTACCTGGCCGTCGACGGCAAGAAGATCCTGGGCGGGCGCATCACGCAGGTGCGCTGCCGCGCCCGCTTCGACGGACAGAACCTCGTGAACGGCGAAGTGGTCGAGGCCGACGTGCACGAATGCGTGCTGGGCACCGGTGCCGGCTTCGACTTCCTGGGTTCGGACTTCACCCCCATCGAACTGACGGGCGAAATCGTCACCCCCGCCGGCTACACCGAGGGGTATGAGATCCGCTTCCCGCAACGCTCGGGCGACTGAGCGAACAGCCGGCCCCGCCGCAACCCGAAAGCCCGCCACCCGGCGGGCTTTTTTCATGGGGTGCCCTGACCCACGTTGAAGGCAGGCCCCCGCGAAAAGAGCCCTCCCCAGCAGCCCACAACCGCCAACCGCCGCCAACCGCCGCCTCGCCCGCCCATGGCCACCAACAACCCCAAAATCCGCTACGACATCGAGGCGGGCGTATCCGGTCAGCAAGACGTGAACGCGCTGGCGCGCGAGCTCGACGCGCTGGCCAATACGTTGGAAGGGGACCTCAAGGTACAGGCGCAAGGCGCAGCGCAGGCCTTGCGCGAGCTGGGTGCCAAGCAAGGCGCCATCGATGCGTTTGTGCGGCTCAAGAGCGAGGCGGCCGAAGCCTCTGCCAGGCTGCGGGAAAGCCAGACTGCTGCACAGCAGTTTGGGCAGGCCATGGCGGCCAGCACAAACCCGACGCGCACCCAGATCGCGCAGATGGAAAAGCTGCGCGATGCGGTGCGCACCGCCAAGACGGAGCTGCAGGGCAAAACCCGCGCGCTTGACAACAGCCGCGATGTGCTGCGCGCCTACAACGTCACCAGCACCAATTTGGCCGACAGCGAACGCGCCGTTCGCCAGGCCATCACCGAGACCCGATCCGAACTCACCAAGCTGCCGCCAGCCATCGCCGCGGCGAAAGCGGCCACGGAGGCACGGGCCGCCGCAGACCGAAAAGCCGCTGAGGAAGCCGTAGCACTGGCCGCCCGCCGAGCAGCGGCCGAAAAGTCTGCCGCCCAGGCACAAATTGCAGCGCAGCGCCAGGCCGCGGCTGAGGCCCGCGCTGCCGCACAAGCGCAGGCCGCAGCCGCCCGCGAAGCCATGCGCGCGCAGGCCGAACAGGCCAATGCCGCCAAGGCTGCCCTGACCGGGGTGGGCGACACCCTGCGCTCCATCCAGAGCATTGCGCTCACGGCTCTGGGCGGCAGCCTGCTCGCCGGCATTGCCCGCGACGTGGCCGACGTCGCCGACCAGTACAGCAACCTGCGTGCGCGCATTTCTCTGGTGGCGGGGGAAGGCCCTGCCCTGGAGGCCGCCTTTGAAGGGGTCCGCCAGGTTGCACTCGAAACCAACAGCGAGCTGACAGCCACGGGCACGCTCTTCGCGCGCATTGCCCAGTCTGGCAAAGAGATCGGCATCAGCCAGCAGCAGGCGCTGGACCTCACCCGGCTGATCAACCAGGCCACGCAGACCGCTGGCGGCTCTGCGGAATCGGCGCAAGCCGCCATCACCCAGTTGATTCAGGGCATTCAGTCTGGTGTGCTTCGGGGGGAGGAATTCAACTCGGTGATGGAACAGGCGTCTCCTCTGGCTGACGCTCTGGCTAGGGCGCTGGGGAAGACCAAGGGCGAACTCCGCGCCATGGCGCAAGAGGGGCGCATCACCACCGAGGTGCTGCTGACCGCACTGCTGGGGCAGAAGGATGCGATTCAAGAGGCTTTCGACAAGCTGCCGGCGACCGTTGGCCGCGCCTTGCAGAACCTCACCACCAACTGGACCACCTACATCGGCGAAGTGGACCGCGCCACCGGGGCCAGCCAAGTGGCTGCCAAAGCCATCAACGCCGTGGGCGAGAACCTCGACGAGATTGCATCCATCGCCGTTCGCGCAGGGTCGGTGCTCACCGCCGTTCTGGCCGTGCAGGCCGCTGCCGCCTTTCGAACTTATGTGGCCGAAGCCGCTGCGGCCCGTGCTGCCACAGCAGCGCTGGGTGGCTCCATCGCGGCCATTCCGAAAACCTTACAAATCAGCGTGGCGGTGGTCGGGCTTGAGGCCGGCTACCAGCTCGGAAGCTGGATGTATGAAAACTCGGAAACCCTCAGGAAGCTGGGCGCAGGCATCGTTGACTATGTGGGCAAACAGGTCAACAGCCTGAAGTTTTTGAAAGAGGCTGCAGCGGCCGTCATCACCGACGACACCATCGAAGCCGCTCTGGACCGCTACAACCAGCGTGCCGCCGAGCAGCGCGAGATCGTGAACGCCATGATGGCCGACGCCGAGAAGGCGCCACAGGCCGTGGAGAAGGCCGCCAAGCGGGCCACAGCCGCCATTGAAAAATCGGAAGAGGCGATCAAGAAATACGGCGTTACCACGGGCATCACTGCCGAGGCCATTGTGTCCGCCTGGGAGGCCCAGCGTATTGCCAAGGTGGGCGATGCCCAGGCCGCAGAAGCCAACCTGCGCGTGCAGTTGCAGCTTGCCCAGCAGAGCGAACGAATGGCCCTGTACCTGGGAAACGAATACCAGGTGAGGAAGGCCCGTATCCGGCAGTACGAACTGGAGATCCAGATCGCTGAGGCGCGCAACGCGGTAGCCCGGGCGGAGGCCGAAGGCACCATTGCTGTGGCACAGGCCAAGCTGGCCGAAATGCAGGCGAGCAAGAACGCCGATCTGGTCAAGCAAGCCGAGCTGGAAACCGCGATCAAGCTCGCGAAAGCCAAGCTGGCCGAAGCCGACGCGACCAAAAAGTCCACCGATTTCATGCGGCGGCAGCTTGCCGATTTCAAGAACGGTGTGACCGATGGCGAAGCATTCGGCCGCACGCTCGACACCTTGGCGGGCAAGCAGCGCAGCTTCGCCGGCGAAACCAATCGCGCCACCCAGGCCATGGAAAAGCAGGCCGACGCGCTGACCGCCATCAACAAACGCTACGCCAGCCCGCTGGGCCCCAACAAATACGCGCGGCCCGAAGGCGCATCTGTTACCGGCAACACGCGCGAAGAGCGGCTCGCCGGGCAGAACGCGGTAGACAACCGGCTGATGTTCGAGCTGCGCGACAAGCTCGATGCCGGCACGCTCGCGCCTGAAGACCTTGACGCCATCCGCACCGTGCTCGGCGCCATTGGCCAGAACCAGGCCGTTGATCGCAGCGTCGACCACATGAACCCCGGCGCATTCAGCCTCGGCGGCATGGCTGACCGGCAGCTGTGGGCCAACATTGCCGTGCGGCTTGAGCAAGCCGCCACCGCCCTTGAAAGCACCGGCCGCAGCGGCCCCAGCCGCACCGTGCGCGTGCAGACCGATGCCGGCACCTACGACACCGACGACAGCGGCGCGCAGGCGCTCATTGACGAGCTGCGCCGGTCCAAAAAGCGGAGCGCCCGTCGATGAGCAGCACCATCACCCTCACGCACCCCACGGCCGGTGCGGGCGGCACGCCGTTGGCGCTCGATCTGCCGCCCGATCTCATCTGGACCGACGAACTCGCGTGGGCCCGCTCTGAAATGGCCACCGAGCGCAGCATCGACGGCGCGCTGATCGTCGACTACCAGCAGCGCACCGAAGACGGCCGCCCCATGACCCTGAGCGGTGGACCTGACCACGCCTGGTGCACCCGCGCCACGCTCATCACGCTGCGCGCCTGGGCCGACGTGCCCATGCTCCAGCTCACGCTGGCCCGCAACGGCACCACCTACACCGTCGTGTTCGACAGCGAGCGCGGAGCCGTGGAAGTGGAGCCCGTCGTCAACTACGCAGACCCATTGCCCGGCGACCTGCACCAGATCACGCTGCGCCTGCTCATTCGTGCCTGAGAAGAGCCAGCCAACCCCAAACCACGCCCACCGAAAAGGCCACCACCATGATCCTTGAATTCGTCCGCCGGCTGGCCGGCAAAGACACGGCGCAGCTTGTCACCCCGGCCGACCCATTGCCCACCAGCCCGCTGCGCCAGCTGGGTGCTGCGCGCAACCTGGCCGTGGGCGCCGCCAGCACCAGCGTGGCACTTACTGCCGACTGCACCGCCATCAGCGTGAGCTGCGTCGGCTGCAACGCACGCATCCGCATCGGCAGCGGCGCACAGACCGCCGTGACCACCGACCACCGCCTGGTCGACTCGGTTCCCTACGACCTGGCCGTGGCCGCTGGCAGCACCGTGGCGGTGATTGCCGAAAGCGGCACCGGCGCGCTCGCCATCAGCGAGCTGGGGGCCGCACCGTGAGGCTGCGAGCAACTCGCCTGGCGGCGATTGCAGCGCACGCGGGTGCGCCGCTCAACCCGATCACGATCTGGCGCAACGGAGAGCAAGCCGTCCACCTGTCCATCGAGTTCGGGATGCGCCGGAATGCTGCGGTTGGTTTCGACCCGGCCCAGTGCGTGCTGTTCCAGGACTCGGCGGCAACTGTCCCGGTCACAGGCACCGAGCAGCCGCTGGGCTACCTCAAGGACTTGAGCGGGCGCGGGAACCACTTCTGGCAGCCGAGCAACACCGCCAGCAGACCGATCATCCGCTTGGATGAAAACAGCCGGCATTACGCCAACCCGGACGGTGTGGACGACTGGCTCGAATCGGTAAACACGATTGACCTTAGCGGCACGGATGCTGTGACGCTTGTGGCGTCGATGCGGAAAGACTCGGACGCTGCGGCGGCTGTGCTGTTTGAGCTGAGCACGAGTACGTCTTCTAACTCGGGGGCGATCCAAATCCGAGCACCTCAGATAGCGGCAACCCCAAACTTTCATTTCGCGTCAAAAGGCACGTCGGAAGCAGGGGCGGCGGCGGCAGGATTCCCTGCTGCCTACAAAGCGGTGCTCACTGGCATTGGCCGCATAAGCACCGACACCGCGATCCTCCGGGTAAATGGTGTGCAAGTCGCCGCATCGTCATCGGATCAAGGCACAGGCAACTACGGCAACTACAAGGCGTACCTGTTCCGCCGCGCCGGCACATCGCTGCCGTTCACCGGCCGTTTCTACGGCCTGACGCTGGCGAGCCGCCAACTCGCGGGAACTGAACTCACCCGCCTTGAGCAGTGGCACCGCAACATGGGGAGGATCTATTGATGTGGGTCTACCGCACGATGATCGTCCCCGCCGCTGTTGTCGATCAGTGCCGTGCGCTCGCGGAGGCAATCTCGCCGCCGGGCGCGGGATCGAGCATGTGGGAGGTTGGGTTGTCCGCCACCGGCCAGGCGCCGGCAACACACTACGTCAGCGCTGGCCTGATCGGCGCTGACTTTGCCGATCTGCTCGACAACCCAGAAGCCTTGGCCGAGGTTGCAGCGGTACCTGTTGAGCAGATCACTGCCCTGCTGTCCGCCTGCGATGTATCGGCCGACCCTGTGGCGGAGGCTCTGCAGCGCACGGGCCTGCGGCTGGTTGCGCATGACGAGCCGATTTAGCAACCGAAAAAGAAAGGAATGCAGATCATGACTGATCGTGTAAGCGGCTTGCGGCGGGCATTCGCCCGCGTTCTGCAATGGGTGCAGGGCGGTACTGCATGGCTTCGGGGGCAGGCCAAGGAGTCGCCAATTGCCGCCCGCACTTTGCTGGCAGTGGTGTTGGTGGTGATCCTGCTGGCGCTGGACCCTCTGCACCTGGCCGCCCCCCGCAAAGCGCAGGCACCGGCCGAGCAAGCCCAAGCAGCCGCGCCAGACTGGGCCGCCACGGCCCAGCAGCTCGGCGCCCGCATCGCGGCGCTGGAAGCCGCGCAGAACAGTGCGCCGCCCGCGATGCCACCCACCTATTCACCCACTGCCAAACGCGCCCCTGCAGCCCCGCAGCGGGGCGCGCTGTCCCCTGCAAGCGAGCAGCCAGCCCCGAGCGCCTGGGGCACCACAGATCTCGACCGCGCCATCGCGGCCTATCCATCCACCAACCTGGAGCAAGTCAAATGACACGCACTCTCGCAAAACTCGCCCTTATCGCGGCATCGGCCCTGGCCCTGGCCGCGTGCGAGACTAATCCGGCCAAACCCGAGCCGGCAGCACAAACTGTGATCCCGCCTGTGGTCACTGCAGCCCAGCAGCCCAAGAGCCTGGTTGAGATGGAGTTCGAACTGCGCAAGGCCGAGATCGAGCTGCAGACCACCCAGACGATGGCCATGATCAAGTTCGCAGCGGAAAGCAACAGCCCGTTTGCCATGGGCATGGTGGCCGGCATCTACGGCGGCAAAGCGCAGACTGCTGCGCCTGCCGGCGGTGGCGCATCGTTCGTGCAGACCATCATGCAGGACCGGCGCCACCAGTCCGAAATCGAGATGCGCAAGGCCGAGCTGGAAGAACGCGGCAGCCTTTGGAACAAGGGCCTTCAAGTATTCGACCGCGTGACCGGCTACCGCCGTTTCAGCAAGGAAATCGGCCTGCAACGGCACAGCATGGACATCGCGGCCGATCAATACAAGTTCACTGTCGACGCGCTCGGCCAAGCGCAGCGCGGAGCCTACGACTTTACGTCTGGGATCGTCGAGCGTGGCCCGTACTACTTCGTGTTGCCCGAGGGCGCCCGCGCTGTCACTCCTGCCGCTGCCGAGTAAGTCATGCCCATCACCGAAGCCGACATCAAGCTGCTGGGCGCCCAGCGCGCGACGGATGAGCCGGACGGCGGCGGGCGAATCACGGGCAACGTGATCCAGTCCGGCGTTGTCACGAACTTGTTCAACGCTGTCTCCGATCTGGATCGTGTAACCGGCACGGCATCCCTGCGCAAATACGCCGCAGCCGTGCAAACCGAGGGCACCGAGGTGTACCTGGGCGCGCGGGTCATCATTTCCGAGATCCCGGCAGACCCGAAGATCCACGCGATCCTGTTCGAGCCGGTCAACGACGACGACACCCGCGCGGACGCCGTGGTCAAGATGGGCAGCTACCTGGCGCCGGGTGGCATGTACAGCGGCAATCTCTACGGCGACCACATCAAAAACATGCGCACGGTGATCCTGCTGCAGCGGACCAACGTGCCGGTGCCTGCAGTGGGCGACCGGCTGTACCTGGTCAAGGATGAGGGCCTGGTCAGCGAACAGGCCCAGTTCGTGGCGATCACCGACGTCGACCACATCGTGCGCACGTTTGCTGATGACCAGGGCGAGTTCGAGCGCCGGCAGGTCACGCTCTCGATCAGCGCCGGGTTGGAGGCTGACTACCCCGGATTCGAGGCCATCCGCAAAGACGCGTCGCTCAACTTCACGGGCAAGACCCGCGTGCGCGAGACCATCATCGCCAACGCGGCCCAGTACAAGACCACAAAGCGCCTCGCGGTGGCGGCGTCGCTGGGAGAGACTACGGTCAACGTGGGCTCCGTGTTCGCTCAGGTGCTGCCCAGCAGTCAGGTGGAGACGCCCCTGGCGAACGTGGACCCGACGCCGCCGGCTGACCTGTACATCGGCTCCGGCGAGCTGGTCACGTACACGCACAACCAGCCCTGGAACCCGGCGACCAACCTGCAACTGCCCGGCCCGGCCCTGGCCGGGTCGATCAGGATCGTGGTGCCGGCCGGGGAGATCACCGACCACGGCGACGCGCTGCGCCTCAACGGCGCGGACATCGGCACCTGTGACCTGACGGCTGGCACGCTTTTTTCGACGGCCAGCGCGTTCGCTGCCGGGTTTTCGGTGACTTATGAGCCGGCAGGCGCGGCGCAGCGCGCACCGCAGAGCACAGGCGTCGAGATCACGATCAGCAACCGGGCGCTCAACTACGTGGCGTTCCTGGACCCGTCGCCCGCCCGGGGCTCCGTGTCTGTGGCGTACCGCTCTGGCGGGCGCTGGTATCTGCTGGCCGACAACCGTGCGGGCGGCGTGGTGGGCAGCTCCAGCGCGTTCGGCGCCGGCCAGGTCAACTACGACGACGGCGTGCTCGCCGTGACGCTGGGCGCGCTGCCCGACGTCGGCAGCTACCTGATCGTCGCGTGGGGCGTGGCGTCTCAAGAGACACGCTGGCCGGCGGCCGTGCTCAAGGCTTCGTGCCTGATTGACATCCCGGGCACCGACGCGCTGCAGCCGGGCACGGTGTCGGTCACATGGCCCAACCCGGCCGGCGGCGCTGCGCTGTCGTCGACCGATGCCGCCGTGGACGGCACGCTGGGCGGCGCGGCCACTGGCCGCGTGAGCTATTCGCGCCGCCAGATCGAGTTTGCGCCCAACACGTTGCCGGCCGTGGGCGCGCTGCTGACGATCAACTACCACGATGGCCCCAAGCAGGAGGACACGTTCGCGCACCCTGCCCGCAATGGCGGCGGCCAGGTGCCGGTGGTGGCGAGCCTGGGCGCGATTGAGCCCGGATCACTGGAGGTGGAGTGGGACACGCTGACGGATGAGACGGTGCTCGGCGTCTACACCATGGCCCAGCTTCGCGAGATGGGCGTCGGCCTGCTCGTCGACCCGACGCACATCGCGCGCGACAACGGCGCGGGCGGCCTGGTGCTCAACGGCGCGGTGATCGGCTCTGTCAACTACGGCACGGGCGCCGTGGTCTTCAACCCCGACGTGACGGTCAAGATCCCACGCCCGAACTACACCGTGGGTGAGCAGATCACCAACGCGAACCGATGGCGCGTTAACTTCAGCGGCATCAGCTACGTCAACGCGCCGAGCCTGTACCCGAACGACACCACTGGGCGAGTTGTCCTGCGCTACAACAGCGCTGCGGCTGGCACCGCACAAACAATCACGGTGCCCTTCTCGCCCACGCTGGAGGCCGTGCCCGATGTGGCCGCCGTGCTGCTGCCGGGCGCGCTGACGCTGCAGGTCGGCACCGAGCTGATCGGGGACAGCGGCACGGGCGTGCTGCGCGCCCGCTCCGGCGGTGACTGGCTCAACCGGGGCACCGTGGCCTATGTCAACGGCGCGCTGGCGTTCAGCTCGTGGCCCGTCGGCGTGGCGAACTCGTGGACGCGCAAGGCCTGCATCAGCGTGGCCGGTGAGATGCTGACCAGCGACCTGCTGTTCCGCACGGCATCGGCCCCGCTGTACCCGGGCTCTTTCTCACTTCGGTTTGCGCGCGCGACGGGTGGCACGGTCACCGTGGTGGCCGACGTCGACGGCAACCTGGTGGGCGATGGCGTAATCGGCAAGATTGACTGGCCTACCGGCGTGGGCCAGGTGCTCTTCGGTGAGTGGGTAGCCGCCGCCGGCAATGAGAGCGAGCCCTGGTACAACGCGGGCGCCGTGGTGGGCGGCCAGGTGTTCAAACCGAGGCCGGTGGTGGCGAGCACGATCCGCTACAACGGCGTCGCTTACCGGTATCTGCCCATCTCCAGCAGCTACCTGGGCATGGACCCGGTGCAGCTCCCTCAAGATGGCCGCGTGCAGGCCTACCGCGAAGGCGACGTCGTCGTTGTGTTCCATACGGCCGAGGCCGCGCCGCAGGTGGTGAGCAACGGCGACACCATCGACACAGGCCGCGATCTGCTGTCGTGGGCGCACGTGATCGATGCCAATGGCGAGCGCGTCCACAGCGGCTTCACGGTCAACCTGGACACGGGCGAGGTGCATTTCTCGGACGTGGCGGGCTACGCGCAACCGATCACGGTGCGCAGCCGCATCGAGACCGAGGCGCTGTGCGTGGACGCGCAGATTGACGGCACGCTGACGCTGCAGCGCCAGCTCGCGCACGACTACCCGGACGGCGAGACGCTGGTGGCCAGCGTGTACGGCGGCAAGACCCTGCAAGCGGGCGTGACGGCCGCGTTCTTCCAGGCCACATGGACCAACGTGTGGTCCGACTCGCGCATCGGCGCCTCAATCACCGCGCGCTACGACGACACGACGTACCCGATCCTGGTCAACAACGCCGGCACGATCAATCAGCGCTGGGCATTCATCGTCAAAACCGGCGGCGGCACGTTCGACCTGGTTGGTGAGACGCGCGGTGTGGTGGCGACGGACGTGTCGATGGCGGCCGACTTCACGCTGATCAACCCGGCAAACGGCGAGCCCATTCTGTTCATCGACCGGCGGGGCTGGGGTGGTGGCTGGGCCGCTGGCAACGTGATGCGCACCAACACGCGCGGCGCGCTTTTGGTCGGGTGGACTGGGCGCACGGTCGAACAATCGCCACCCGGTGCGCCGGGCGTGGACCGCATCACGTTGGAGGTCCGTGGCGGCCTCAACCCGGAGGACGCTTGATGAAGCCTCGCTACTACCACTCCGGGATGACCGGGGCACCCGGCTACGTGGCAGGCATCAAGGCGTATCCCACGCTCGTCAAAGCGTGCCTTGTTGACGGCTTCAACGTGCGCGCGCCGTCATCGGCCGTGGCCGCCGATGGCGTGCTCACGCTCAACTATTCGGCGGCACCGGGCTATGACCTTTTGTCCTGGGTGCGCGTCGAGGGCGCGGCCGTGCCGCAAGCCAATGGTGACTGGCAAGTGACCGTGGTATCGGGCAACCAGATCGCGGTTGAGATCGACGGGCTGCCTGACGGTTCGGTGGGCGGCAGCCTGTCGACCAAGGTGGCGCCGGCTGGCTGGTACTGGGACGGTTTCCCGACCGACAGCCAGGGATGGACCATTGTGCAAGGTGCCAGTGCAGACATGCCCAGGCGCGGCTTCCGGTTTTTTCAAAACACGGTGGCGCCCCGGATCACCGGGTACAACACCGTGGACATGGTCGCAAAGACCGTGGCAGAGCCGTTCCCGACGGCGGTGCAGCAGAGCTTTTCTGACGTCCGTATCCTGGGGCACGCATCGGGGGCCTACGGATCGGCTGATTGGTTCGTGGTGGCGACCGACCGGTGGGCGTACTTCGGCACGACCATCGGGCCGGTGCTGGGCTTTTGCGGCGACCTCGCGCACCGCACCAACCCTGGAGACGCCCATGCGGCCGTGCTCGCCGGCATTGCGAGCGCGGCCGATACAGCGCTGTGCTACCTGCCCGGCCGCCTGGGCGCCTACGTCTCCCAGGTCGGGGACGATGGGCGGTTTTTTAAAGCGCTCACAGGCCGCAAGGTCTGGCCCGACACACACAACGCGCTGTTGCCATACGTGCCGGTCTATGAGACCGGTGGCTCGGCCAACCTGGTGCGCGGCGTACTGCCCAACGCCTACCAGGCCAGCGCGCAGATCGTCGTGGGCTCCGGCGGCACGGCCGGGCAGGTCGTGAGCGATATCGCGGGCGTCGCGGGCCGGGTGGTTCTGTTCGGCTCGGGCCTGGCCATCTCGCTCGATGAGGAGGCGTGGCCGCTGTGATCGCTGCTCTGCCCCGCCGTTTTTCTGCTTGGTCGGTGTTCAACGGACCGCACAGCATCAGCGGCACGCTGCGCGCGGTGACCACGCCCGTTTCGACGCGCGTGGCGTTGCTGGAGCAGCAGTCTCTGCAGCTCGCCCGTGCGGGCCACAGCGCAGCCGACGATCAATACACGTTCGTCAAACTGCGCGCTGGTGACTGGGTCGTCATCGGCATCGACGACACCGAGCAGTACAACGCGGTCATCGCCGACCGCGTCCGCCTGCAGCCGGGCAGCTGACCGTGGCCGAGGTGTCGCCCGCGCTCGCGCAGGACTTCGTGCAGGCCACGCGCGTGCGCATCGACGCCGTGGGCGCCGGCCGGTTGCGCTGGTGGGCCGGCCCCAAGGCAACCTGGGGCTCAGCACCTACCGGCACGCTGGTGGCGATTCATGAGCTGGCACTGCCTTGCGGTGTGGCAACCGCTGGTGTGCTCACGCTCACGCTGCCGCCGGCCGTCGTGGCCATGGCCTCGTTTCTGCCCACCTGGTGCGAGGTGATCGACGGATCGGGCGAGCGCGTGCTCACGCTCGATGCCCGTGCGGCCGAGGCACCCGACGATGGGCAGGAGGCGGTGTTTTCTGCAGAGACCATCGTGGGCGGGATGACGCTGTCGGTGCTATCAGTCGTGATCTCCGCCATGCCTGCGAGCTGACGGGTTGAGCGATGGCCACGTATCCGCGCGCCCCTGCCGTCCACGCCACTGGCGTGGACTTGACCTTCCGCGACCCACCTGGCGCCCACGTGGGCGACCAGGTCACGGGCGTGGACCTGGCCTTCGGCGACACGGTAGGCAATGTCGACGTGGTGGTCACTGCGCGCATCGGCCTGCGGATGGCGGCGGCGGTGCAGGTGGATGCCGGCGTCTATCGCGGCGTCTCGGCCCGTGCTCAACTGCCATGGGGCCGAGTGGGCACCGACCGGCGCCAGGCCGTGCCACTGGCCTGGCGCGAGACCTTGCCCGGCCGCGCCAGCGTGGTGGCGCCAGTGGTCAATGCCGAGCGGCTCACGGCGGCCAAGCGGCTGCTGTTCGTGGCCCAGGTGGAGCGCGCCATGGTGGGCACGCGGATGCCCTGGGGCCGCGCGCTGCCGGCGGCCTATGCAGGCTCGCTCGGCTGGATAGAGACCACACCGGCGCGGCGCACCACTGCATTGCTTTGGGGCACGGCGCAGCCGGTCAGCCGCGAGGCTGTGGCGCCCTACGGCCAGGCGCCTGATCGGCGCCTCGTGACCGTGCTGCCCTTCGGCCGCGCCGCGTTACCTGTTTCGGCAAAGGCCAGCGTAGTGTGGGGACGCGTGGCAGCGGCGATGCATCGCGCCATCGTGTTGCCCTGGGGATTCGGCGCCACGCTGCACGCCTGGGGCAGCGGCGCGCGCGCGATGCGCGGCCTGGCGCGGCCGGTTCCGCTGCAGCCGGTGGCGGCCGATCTGCGCTTTTGCGCCGAGTACCCCGAGGGCGGCTGGTCGCCGTCGGCGGTCAATCTGGTGTTTGGCGTGGACCCTTGCGGGCCTGCGCCTGGCGCCCTCATCATCGTCCCCCACCGAGGCATCTACATGACCCTCAACACCCTGTCCCTCAAGCGCGTGGCCGGCGACGTGCCGCTGCCCGCCGCTGGCATTGATCTGTCGATCGATGACCAGTCGTACACCTGGGGTTGGTCGGCCAGTTTCGGCGGGCGCCAGCAAGTTGCCGATGTTCTGGCCGCGCTTGACCCCGACAGCGGCAACGCCGTAGAGGTGGAGCTCTCCGTCAACGGTGCCGCCTACCGGCTACTGACCGACCCAGTGGACCGCCAGCGCGAATTTGCACGCACGTCGCTCAAGGTTCCGGGGCGCGGCTTGGCGGCCGAGCTGGACGCGCCGCTGGCGCGACAGATGGTGTTTTCTCAGGCCGCAGCACGCACCGCACAGCAACTGGCCAACGAGGCGCTGCAGGTCAACGGCGTGGGCATCGGGTGGGATGTGGACTGGCAGTTGACCGACTGGCTGGTGCCGGGCGGTGTGTGGAGCCACCAGGGCACGCACATCACGGCCGTGGCGGCCATCGCGGCCGCTGCGGGCGGCTACCTGCAGCCGCATCCCACAGCGCGCACTTTGCGCGTGCTGCCGCGCTACCCGGCGCCACCGTGGGAATGGCCCAGCCTCACACCCGACATCGAGCTTCCCACCGGGCCCGTGGTGGTGGAGGGTGTGCAGTGGCAGCGCCTGCCTGCCTACAACCGCGTGTACGTATTCGGCCAGACCCACCCGGTGCGCGGGCGCGTCACGCGCGCCGGCACTGCTGGCGATGTGGATGCCCCCATGGTGGTGGACCCGCTCATCACCGCGGCAGAGGCGGTGCTGCAAGCGGGCACCGCGGTGTTGAGCAACACCGGGCGGCAGGCCATCGTCACGCTGCGGCTACCGGTGCTGGCTGAAACCGGCCTCATCCTGCCGGGCAAGCTGGTGCGCTATGTCGATGGATCCACCGTGCGCACGGGCCTCGTGCGCAGCACGGCGCTCAGCTGGCAGCGCCCACGCCTGCGGCAGACGATCAAGGTCGAAACCCACATCCTGGAGGGCGCATGAGCTTTTACAACGACCTGGTCGACGCGGCCCTGCCGCAGCGCCCGCTGGAAATCGGCGAGGTGATCGTGGTGGACGCCGATGCGGGCATCTGCACCGTGCAACTGCCCGGCGGCGGTGTGCTGCAGGTGCGGGGCAGTGCGGCCCTGGGTGCCACGGTATTCGTGCGGGATGGCGCGATCGAGGGCGCGACTTCTGACGGTCTGCCGCTCATCACCTACGAGATCTGACCACCCGCGCAACCCGCGCCCATCAAGGCCCGCCACGTGCGGGCCTTGCGCTTTCTGGCTTGCAAAAAAACGAAAGGAACCCGATGCCTGAGCCCGTGACACAAACCGCCGTGGGCATTGCCACGGTGACCGCCGCGGCACCAACCATCACCATGGTGACCGTCGCCGGTGTGAGCCTGGGCCTGCGGCCCGACGTGCTGGTGGCCGGCTTTGCTGGCGCGCTGGTGGCCATCGTGCTGCTGCACAGCGTGCCCGCCGATGGCGACACCTGGCAGCACCTGCTGCGCGCCACAGCGCGCCGCATCGCCGTGGCTTTTGCCAGCAGCTTGACGGCCGGCTACCTCACGCCGCTGACGCTGCTGTTTGCCAGCGTGCCCGAATCGCTGCTGCTGGGCGGCGCCTTTGCCGTGGGCGCCGGCGCGCAGGCCATCTTGCGCGGCGTGATCGACCGCCTGCGCCCGCCGCCCGCACCGCCCGCGCAACCCACAGGAGGCCACCCATGAGCACCACCGTGCTGATGCAGATCGTCGTGACGCTGGCCTCGATCGTCATCCTGGCCGAGGCGCTCAACAAGGTCGAGCGCACCGACCCACTGGCCCCGGGCCTGAGCCCGCGCATGCGCGTGGCCGAGTGGCTCAAGGCCCTGGCGTGGGGCCTGCTGGCGGTGGGGGCCGCGCTGTATCTGGGCGCGGCGCTGTTCGGTGCCGCCCTTTGGCAAGGCCTGGGTCAGTGGGCCGGGCCGCTGGTACTGGCCGGCTTTGCCGTGCTGGTGATTCGAACGCGCGTTAAAGAGGGCTGACCTATGATTTTTACCATCACCGCAGGCCACGGCGGCACCGATCCCGGTGCTGTAGCCGATGGCTATACCGAGCGTGATCTGATGACCACGCTGCGCGATCTGGTTGCCGCCAAGCTGCGAGCGGCCGGGCACGACGTGCGCACCGACGGTGCCATCGGCCAAAACCTGCCGCTGGCGAATGCTCTGCAGCTCATCCCAGGCAGTGCGCTGGCGCTGGAGCTGCACACCAACGCGGCGGCCAACGCGGCCGCCCAGGGCGTGGAGGTGATCAGCCTGCCGCAGCACAAGCGGCGCGCCCAGCGGCTGGCCGCCGCCATTGCGGGCGTGCTGGGCGCGCCGCTGCGGGGCGAAAAAGGCTGGATCGATCAGAGCCAGAGCGCGCGCGGCAGGCTGGCTTACGTCAACGCAGGCGGGCTCATCGCCGAGGTGTTTTTCATCAGCAACCCTGCCGAGCGCGGCCGATACCTGGCGCGCTACTGGCTGGTGGCCAGCGCCATCGCCGCCGCACTCACCGAACCCTTGGAGATCCACTCATGATGCCGCTGCACGAAGACCGCCCGTCCCTGGAACTGATCGCCATTGCACTGGCGGCCGTGGTGCTGGTGATCACTGCGGTGGGCGTTGGGTCACTGCTAGGCGGCCTGGTGTGGGCGGGGTGGTGATCGTGGAAACGCTGTTTTCCCTCATCACCACCGTGCTCGGCTGGCTGCCCGGCGCGGTGCTGCTGGCCGTGGGCTTCAGCGCGGCCGTGGCCGGATTTTTGAGCGGCGGGTTTGCCCGCACCGCCACCGTGCTGCTCACCGTGGCCGCGCTGGCCGGCTGGGGCGGCTGGCAGGCCCACACATGGCGCACCGACAACGCAGCCCGAAAGGCTGCAGAGCAGCAGCTGCAGGCCGAAAAAGCCGCCCGCACCGACGAACTCATCCGCACCCGAAACGCCGAAAGGACCGCCCATGAACAAGATGCCCGCCAGCGCGCCACGCTGGCCCGCGCTCGCGCTGCTGAGTCTGCTGCTCAGCGGCTGCGCGAGCAAATTGCCGAGCTCAACGACCGAGATCTGCCCCCGGATCCCAGCGCTGCCGCCGCAGCTCGCGAAGCCCGTACCGCCCGAGATTTACTCGGAAGATGCGGCGAAGCGTATCGACGAGTGGACCAGCGAGCTCAAGACCTCGGCGACCAAGTGACGGGCCTGCTGGACTTTGTCGAAACAGTATGCCGGGCCGGAAAATGACAGAGAGCAGGTAGCCGTCCGGCCTACCCCGGCCGCAGCCGCGGCCCGCGCCGGGGTGCGTCGGGATCCCGCTCCCGCTCAAACGGCGGCGCCACCCAGCTAGGCGGCCGCTCCGCCCAATGCACGCACCCGCGCTCCGGCTGCGACTTGACGATCTGCCCATCCGCGCACCACACCAGCCGCCCCAGCGGGCCCACCTCGCCGCCCCAGTGCGCGCAGGTCCAGCAAGGGGTGTCGACATAGCCGCGCCAGCCTCGATTGCTGCTCATGGGTGGATTTTGCGCTGGGGGGGTGGGTGTGTGACCAGCCGACGAACGGTAAGCAATGCCCTTGATGTACACGCCGCAACGTGTATAATTGAGCCCATGGACAGCAGCAACGCAGTCCGCCGCCACCCTCCGGCAGAGGGTCAGGGGAATACAAATGGCCAGTTTCTACGCTACCCGCACCCAACAGATCACCGGCGAAGTGCAACAACACCAGTTGCTCAAGTTCGATAGCCGCGCAAACCGCGACATCTACTGCGAGCAGGAAGGCGCGTCGATCATCACCGCCCGCGAAGCTGACAAGCTGACCATTGCTGACGTCTGGCGCACGTACCGCAGCCAGGAAGCCGGCTGTGTTTTCCATGCTGCACGCTACCTGCCGTAAGGCTCCGGGGAAGGATCAACGATGAGCGTCGAACAGGTAAAGGCCGTTTTAGCTGACGCGCTGGGTGTTGAGCCGGGCTACTGGGCGCCTGGCGTCGCGCGCCTGGGCTGGTCATTCGCAGTGCAAAACGACGGTGATCGATTGATCATCAATCGAGCCCTGGGCGAGGAAACAAAGCGCCGGTACATGCAGCAGTTGCCACGTGTTTTTGAAAGAGCCGGGCTTGATGTGGAGATCGTCGGAAGCGAGGTGCTGGATGACCGTTGATCAATTCGCCGCCCTGGCGCAGCTGCTTCAACTGCGCGCTGGTCCTGCTCAAGACTGCGCGCGCCTGGTGCTGGTCGATGGCCTGCGCCAGGCCGACGCGGCCGAGCGCACGGGGCTAAGCCCGCAGGGCGCGAACAATGCAGTCAAGCGGGTCCGCGCCGGCCTGGCGCTTGCTCAGCAAGCAGCAGGCCTGCAGCCGTCCGACGAACGGTATTGCATGTAAACAAAATTGTGTTTACATTAACACCCATGGACAGACGCACTGTCCACCTGAGCCGGCAGCTTCCGGCCCCAGTCTCGGTAGCACTCGATGCAGCCGGACATGTAGGAGATAAAATGCAACGTTCTAACGCCCTTGACTTCGCCGGCTCTATCGAGCGCGCTGCTGAAATCGTGACTGAGGGCACCGCCATCTTCGCCCCGGAATACCTGGCTGGTCAGTACGCATTCGACGCCGCTGAGTTGGACGGCCATTTCACCGCCGAAGATGTGGTGGCTGCGCACCTCGACTTCATGCGCGAAGCCGGTGCCGAATTCAACAAGTCGGCCGCGCTGAAGATCGCGATGGAATTCGTGGCCGAAGCCGAGTGATGAAGCGCGGTACCTGCGAGGTCTGTGGGAAGCCTATCCCGGACACCGCCGGGCCGCGCGCTGTCACCTGCGGCGCGGCCTGCTCGCGCAAGCGCAACAGCTTGCGCGAACTGGAGCGATACCGGTCCATCCGCGACACCGAAGCCTGGCGCGCGACGCGCGCGGAATACCTGGCGAAACTGCGCGATCGACGTAGCGCTGACCCCGCGTTTGATGAGGAAATCCGCGCCGCCAACCGCGCCGCCACGGCCCGATGGCTTGCAGCGGTCAAGGCTGACCCAGCGCGGGTGGCCGAGTATCGAGCCCGGCGCCAGGCGCAGCGCGATGCCATGACGCCCGAGCAGCGCGCGGCCGAGCGGGCCACAAAACGGGGCTGGTATGCATCACTGTCGCGCGAAGAGCGCGTGCGCATCTACTACGCCGCCCGGGCACTGCGAGCCCTGGAGCGCGTGCAGGGCATCGCTGCCGATCTGGAGCAGCGAGCCACCACAACAACACCCAAACCGGACCCATCCCATGGCTGAAAAATTTGCAATCTATGCCGGCGAGCCCATGGCCAGCGCCCTGGCGGGCTACGAGAGCGAGCGCAGCGGGCGCATCAACCGCATTTGCGCCGACTGGCGCGACTTGATCAGCGCGGCGGTGCCGACCCTCTCGGAGGCGCAGTGGTGCGCCGTGATCGACGCCACGAACGGCACGATGATCGATGACGACATGACGCTGCGCCACCTGTGGGCCGAGGTGGCCGACGCCCGCGAAATCTGCGAAAAATGGGGCGTCGACCAGGCCGCCACCGTGGCCGCGCTTCGGGCGCTGACGTGGCCCCAGCTGATTGCCCTGCGCGAGACCGTACGCCGGTACTGGTTGAGCCTGGAAGGCGGCGCGCAGAGCCATGGCGAGGTCCTGCGCCAGGCTGGCGCGAGGATCGGGGGTAGCGATGCCGCCGCCGGTTGATCTGACCGGACGGCGCTTTGGCAAACTGCTGGTGCTGGGCCCCGGGGAGAATCAACGCTCACCGTCCGGACGGTCGGCCTGGCGCGGCTGGCTGTGCCGGTGATGAACTGATGAAACGGAGCCTGAACGATGAATGACGGACTGACGGTGCTGGATGCCAGCACCCCCTTGCCCACCCCTTACGAACTGGGCAGCATGAGCACCCAAACCCTGCGCGGTGAGCTGGCCAAGTCGCTGACCATGAGCGCGCGCCATCTTCAGCACTTGGCGCTGATCTGGGCCGAGCTGGAAAAACGCGGGGAAGACCTTTCTGACCTGCGCACAGGCCTGGCCGTGTACCTGCCCATGATCGCGGCGGGCCGACTCGATGCCGAGGCCGTGATCCGCTTTGCTGGACAGCCCACGGTGCTGCGCAGCCTGGCCAACCTGCCCGTGGAGCGCCAGCATGCCCTGGCGCTGGGCGGGTCTGTGCCGGTGCTGACCGTCAACGCGGCCGGCGAATACCAGAGCACCGAGCTGCCCGCTCACACGCTCACGGCGGCCCAGGCTCGCCTGGTTTTTTCGGGCGACTCGATCCGCTCGCCGGCCGAGCAACGGGCGGTCCTGGAATCTGCCCGGGTGTCTGCACAGCGCCGGGCCCGGCCGGGCCCGGATAGCCGGGTGCGCTACGACGCCAAGGCCGATGTGATCCGGATCGGCCGGTCTTCGGCCACCGTGGGGGAGGTGGCGGCCGCCATCGCCAGTGGTGCCCTCTCGGCCGAGCATGATGGCCCGGCGCCGGTCCTTGACGCGGGCATGCTGATCAAGTTGACCGAGAGCGAGCACCGCATGATCAAGGCCCGTGCCGCCGAAGCTGGTGTGTCGCAGCAGGACTTGGTGCGAAACATGCTCAAAGCAGCGCTGGCGGTGTGATGAGCCCAGCCCAGTTCGCCGCCCTGGCCCAGCTCAAGGGCCTGCACAAAGGGCCCACACAGGAGTGCGCGCGCCTGATGCTCGTCGACGGACTGTCGCAGTCCGCCGCCGCCGCAGCGGCTGGCGTCACCCCACAGGCAGCCAGCCAGGCCCTCAAAAGCGCCCGCCGCACCCTATCCCTCGCCCGCATCGCCCTAGGCCTCCCAGCGGCCGAATAGGCCCCTCCCCGGTCAAATCGAACGAGCAGATCCTGCGCGACTTTTGAGCGACTTTATAATGCGCACCTATTCGTTGTAGTGCGGTTGGTGATGGGTGGACGCCCGTAACCATTTGATTTCATTGACCCCTGTTCAGTTTTTACAGGCTACGAACCAAGGGGTCGTGGGTTCGAATCCTGCCAGCCGCACCAGAATTTATATTCGGCATCAACGGGTTAGTCTCAAAAGGACTGACCCGTTTTGCTTTGTGCCGCACCACTTCTCGCGGCATGTGCGCGATGCCCTGCGCGACGGCTTCTCTACCCGGGCCGTGTCTCACGCGAAGTGCGATGGTGTCCCGCGGCTCTCTGCTGGGGGGCAGCGATGGCGTCTTCGTTTTTTGGCTGGACTACCTCCTGCGCACCATGGCCCTGCATGAGAAGACACCTGCGTCGGACGCGCTGAATGCCGCCGTCTCGACCGAACCCGGCAACACCGATGCCGCCGCTCCCCGCAAAAGGCTGCTGGAAGACTGGCTGGTCGTCGGCACCATGGTGGCGCTTGCGCTGATCACCTTTGCGAACGTGTTGGTGCGTTACTTCACCAGCGCGTCTTTCGCCTGGACGGAAGAGATCTCCGTCTTTCTCATGATCGTGCTGGCGCTGGTCGGGGGCTCGGCGGCGGTGCTGCGGGAGACGCACATCCGCATCGAGTTCTTCGCCAACGGTGGCAGCGCGCAGCGGCAGCGCCGCCTGGCGCAACTGGGGGCGCTCATGGTGGCGCTGCTGTTCATCGCCATCGTGGTGCTGAGTGTGCCGGTGGTCTGGGACCATTACCAGTACGAGGAAACCTCGCCCGGTATCGGGGTGCCCCAGTGGTGGTATTCCATCTGGCTGCCGGTATTCAGCGCCCTGATCGCGGGTCGGGCCATGCAGGTGTTCATGCGCAAGCTGCGCCAGGAGGATGCTGCATGACCGCCACCCTGCTGTTTGTGCTTTTCATCGGCGCCATGCTGATCGGCGTGCCGATCGGTGCGGCGCTCGGACTCGCGGGTACCGTGGCGATCGGTATCGCCAATGCCGAAATTCCCTGGTTCGGGCTGATGGCGGTGCCGCAGAACTTCTATGCCGGGCTGGGCAAATACCCGCTGCTGGCCATTCCCATGTTCGTGCTCGTGGGGTCCATCTTCGACCGGTCGGGTGTGGCGCTGCGTCTGGTGAACCTGGCCGTGTCCATCGTGGGGCGGGGGCCGGGCATGCTGCCGCTGGTGGCCATTGCGGTCGCCATGTTCCTGGGCGGCATTTCGGGCTCCGGCCCCGCCACGGCCGCTGCCGTGGGCGGCGTGATGATCGCGGCGATGGCACGCGCTGGTTACCCGGCGCCGTATTCGGCGGCTGTGGTCGGCGCGGCGGCGGCCACCGACATCCTGATCCCGCCTTCGGTGGCGTTCATCGTGTATTCGGTGCTGGTACCCGGCGCATCGGTGCCGGCGCTGTTCGCGGCCGGCATGATCCCGGGCGTGCTGGCGGGGCTGGCGCTCATCGTGCCCGCGGTCTGGCTGGCGCGCCGGCATCGCATGGGTGCCGAGGAAGCCCATCTGCCTCGGCCACCGTTCTGGAAGAGCCTGCGCGAGGCAGCCTGGGGCCTGGTGGCGCCGGTGCTGATTCTGGGGGGCATGCGGGCAGGCTGGTTCACGCCCACCGAAGCGGCGGTGGTTGCGGTGTTCTACGGCCTGTTCGTCGGCATGGTCGTGCACCGAACGATCCGCGTGCGCGATCTGTTCGACATCCTGCGGGAATCGGGGGAGCTGTCGGCGGTGATCCTGCTGGTCGTCTCGCTGGCCGGCATCTTCGCGTTTTCGTTGTCCACGCTGGGGGTGATCGATCCGGTCACGACCGCGATCGTCCATTCGGGGTTGAGCGAATGGGCGGTGCTGCTGCTCATCGTGCTGCTGCTCGTGCTGGCGGGCATGGTGCTCGATGGCATTTCCATCTTCCTGATCTTCGTGCCGTTGCTGATGCCGCTGATGAACCACTACCAGTGGGATCCGGTGTGGTTCGGTGTGCTGCTCACGCTCAACGTGGCCATCGGTCAGTTCACCCCGCCGATGGCGGTGAACCTGATGGTGTCCAGCCGCATTGCCGGCGTGCCCATGGAGGCCACCTCCCGCTGGGTGGGCTGGCTGCTGGTGGCCATGGGGCTGTGCATGCTGCTGGTTATGATCTGGCCGCCCCTGGCCACTTGGCTGCCTCAATACCTGGGCTATTGATGCCCGGCGGTTCCTGAGGCGTTTTCATCCGTTCCCGAGGAGACCTTTCATGAAGAAGCGCACCCTGCTGACCCTTTCCCTGGCTGCCGCTGCCACCCTGAGCGCACCGGCCATGGCCCAGAACGCCTACCGCTCCGAATACCGCATGTCGCTCGTGCTGGGGCCGGCCTTCCCCTGGGGCAAGGGCGGCGAGATCTGGGCCAACAAAGTGCGCGAAAAGACGCAGGGCCGCATCAACATCAAGCTGTACCCGGGCGTTTCGCTCATCCAGGGTGACCAGACGCGCGAGTTCAGCGCGCTGCGCCAGGGCGTGATCGACATGGCCATCGGCTCGACCATCAACTGGTCGCCGCAGGTCAAGCAGCTCAACCTGTTCTCGCTGCCCTTCCTGATGCCCAACTACGCCTCGGTCGACGCGCTGACGCAGGGCGAAGTCGGCAAGCGCCTGTTCACGACGCTGGAGAAGGCCGGCGTGGTGCCGCTGGCCTGGGGCGAAAACGGCTACCGCGAGATTTCCAATTCCAAGAAGGCCATCAAGAGCCCGGCCGATCTCAAGGGCATGAAGATCCGCGTGGTCGGCTCCCCGCTGTTCATCGACACCTTCACCGCCCTCGGTGCCAACCCGACCCAGATGAGCTGGGCCGATGCGCAGCCGGCCATGGCCAGCGGCGCCGTCGATGGGCAGGAAAACCCGCTGTCGGTCTACATGGCGGCCAAGCTCTACAACGTGGCGCAAAAGCACATCACGCTGTGGGGCTACATGAACGACCCGCTGGTCTTTGTCGTCAACAAGGACGTGTGGAACAGCTGGACGCCGGCCGACCGCGAAATCGTCAAGCAGGCGGCGATCGAGGCCGGCAAGGAGCAGATCGCGATTGCGCGCAAGGGCGTGGTCGAGGCCGACAAACCCCTGCTCAAGGAAATCGCCTCGCACGGCGTGACCGTGACCGAACTGAGCGCTGCTGAACGCGCCGAATTCGTCAAGGCCACGCGACCGGTGGTCGACAAGTGGAAGGGCCAGATCGGCGTCGATCTGGTGAACCTGGCGGAAAAGACCGTCGCTGCTCACGCCAAGTGAGCATCCGAGCCGTTCTGCTGCGCAACGAAGCACCGTGAGCAAGGCATTCACCAAAGAGACGGACGGCGATGACGACGAGGATCTCCCGGCGGTTGCGCCGCTGCCGGGAGGCAAGAACTACATCACCCGCGCCGGCTACGACCGGCTGCGGGCCGAACTGTTCCAGCTCATGGACGAAGAGCGCCCTCGGATCGTCGAGATCGTGCACTGGGCGGCCAGCAATGGCGACCGTTCGGAGAATGGCGACTATCTCTACGGCAAAAAGCGGCTGCGCGAGATCGACCGCCGTATCCGTTTCCTGACCAAACGGCTGGAAATCGCCGAGGTGGTGGACCCGTCGCTCCACCATGGCGGGGAGCAGGTGTTTTTCGGTGCCACCGTCACCTACGCCGATGCCGGTGGCGACGAAACCACCGTCACCATCCTCGGCGTGGACGAAGCCGACAGCGCACGCGGCCAGATCAGCTGGATATCGCCTGTGGCGCGGGCCTTGCTCAAAACGCGTGTTGGCGACACGGTGAAGCTGGCGCTGCCCGGCGGCGTGCAGGCGCTCGAAGTGCTCGCGGTGGCGTACCCGGCGCCTTGAGCCGGCGCGCGCTGCGCCACGCGATCCCATCAGGGATCGCGAATCAATCCTTGACCGGCTTGAAGCGCTGAGCCCGGATGACCGATGGCGTGCGGCGCAGGCTGCGCAGCACGTCCGCCAGATGCTGGCGATCGCGCACGCTGAGCGTGAAACGGATGTCGGTGGTGGTCTGGGCCGGGTCTTCGCCCATGTCCACGTGGTTGATGTCGGCCTCCGCGTGCGCAATGGCCGCGGCCACGCGGGCGAGCACGCCCTTGCCGTTGTTCACGGTCACGATGACCGCGCTGTCAAAGGGGCGCACCGGCTCGTCGGCCCATTCCACGGGCAGGAAGCGCTCGCTGTCGCGCGCCAGCAGCCGCTTGCCGTGGGGGCAGTCCTCCACGTGCACCACCAGGCCTTCGCCGCGCCCCAGATAGCCGACGATGCGGTCACCCGGAATCGGCCGGCAGCAAGGCGCGTATTGCACCGAAGCGCCTTCGCTGCCGTCCAGGCTGACGATGCCCTGCGTGCTGCCCTCGCCGGGGCCGCCGGCATAGCGTTCGGTGCTGATGAGCAGCGCGTCGGGCTTGAGGCCGGTTTCGGTCAGCAGCACGGCCAGTTTTTTGCCCACCATGTTGGCGATGCGTTTGCCCATGCCGACGTCGGACAGCAGTTCCGCGCGCGACTTGTTGCCGGTGAAGCGCAGCAGCTTGTCCCACACGGCCTTGTATTCGCCATCTTCCTGCGGCAGGCGGGCAATGCCCTCGCTGCGCAAGGCCTGGCCGAGCATGCGTTCGCCCAGTTCCACCGCCTTTTCCTGCGCGCCGGTCTTGAGGTGGTGGCGGATCTTCGAACGCGCACGCCCCGTGCGGGCGAACGACAGCCAGGACGGGCTGGGCTCGGCGCTGGCGTTGGTGATCACCTCCACCACGTCGCCGTTGTTGAGTTCGGTGCGCAGGGGGCGCTGCTCGCCGTTGACCATGGCGCCCACGGCGGTGTTGCCGACCCCGCTGTGGATGGCATAGGCGAAGTCGACCACGGTGGCGCCGCGCGGCAGCGACAGGATCTTGCTCTTGGGCGTGAACACGTAGACCGCATCGGGAAAGAGGTCGATCTTGATGTGGTCCCAGAATTCCCCGGCGTCGCGGGTTTCCTGCTGGATGTCGAGCAGCGACTGCAGCCACTGCGTGCCCAGGCGCTGCGAGGTGTCGCTGCCCGGCTCGTTGGCCTTGTAGAGCCAGTGGGCGGCCACGCCCGATTCGGCCACCACGTCCATGGCGTGCGTGCGCAGCTGGAATTCGATGTTGGTGCCCACCGGCCCGATCAGCGTGGTGTGCAGCGACTGGTAGCCGTTGACCTTGGGAATGGCCACGTAGTCGCGGAACTTGCCCGGCACGGGTTTGTAGAGCTGGTGCAGCACGCCTAGGCCGGTGTAGCAGTCGGTGAGTTCGGGCACGACGATGCGGAAGCCGTAGATGTCGGTCACCTGCGAGAACGACAGGTGCTTGCTGTCCATCTTGCGGTAGACCGAATACAGCGTTTTTTCGCGGCCCATGATGCGCACGGTCAGGCCATGCTGGCGGAACGCGCTGTCGACTTCGCCCTGGACCCTGGCGATCAGGTCCTTGCGGCGGGTGCGTGACTTGGCCAGCGCCTTGGCGAGGATGTCGTAGCGCCAGGGGTGCAGGAAGCGGAACGACAGGTCCTGCAACTCGCGGTAGGTGAAGTTCAGGCCCAGGCGGTGCGCGATGGGCGCGTAGATCTCCAGCGTTTCGCTGCTGATGCGCTTCCATTTGCTGCGGGGCATGTCGCCCATGGTGCGCATGTTGTGCGTGCGGTCGGCCAGCTTGATGAGGATGACCCGCACGTCCTTGGCCATGGCCAGCAGCATCTTGCGGAAGCTCTCGGCCTGGTTCTGCTCGCGGGAGTCGAACTCCAGCTTTTCCAGCTTGGTGAGGCCGTCCACCAGGTCGGCCACGGCCGCACCGAAGCGTTCGGCCAGTTGGACCTTGGTGACGCCGCAGTCCTCGATCACGTCGTGCATCAGCGCCGCCATCAGCGCCTGGGCATCGAGCTTCCATTCGGCGCATTGCGCCGCGACCGCGATCGGGTGGGTGATGTAGGGGTCGCCGTTTTTGCGCATCTGGCCCAGATGGGCCTGATCGGCCAGGCGGTAGGCCTGACGGATCAGTTCGATGTCGCTGGCGGGCAGGTAGTCGAGTTTGCCGAGCAGGGCCGCAAAACTGGCTGCGGCCGCGCTGGCCGAAGCGGCCGCAGGGTCGCCTGAGGCCGAAGGGCTGGAAACCGGTTCCACGAAGCTGCTCATCCCCCTACTTTAGCCGCTCGCGCACGATGTTGCAGTCGCGAGACAGGGAGGCCCCGGTCTCAACGCGCAGGCGTGAGCACGGTGGGGCGCGCTTCGGGCAGCTTTTCCGGGTAGTCGCGGCTGCAGTGCAGGCCCCGGCTCTCGTGCCGCTGCTGGGCCGAGCGCACGATCAGCTCGGCCACCTGCACCAGGTTGCGCAGCTCCAGCAAGTCGCGGGTGACGTGGAATTGCGCGTAGAACTCCTGGATTTCGCGCTGCAGCAGCGCGATGCGGTGCGCGGCGCGTTCCAGGCGCTTGTTGGTGCGCACGATGCCCACGTAGTCCCACATAAAGCGGCGCAGCTCGTCCCAGTTGTGCGAAATCACCACCTGTTCGTCGGCATCGGTCACGCGGCTTTCGTCCCACAGCGGCAGGCTGGCTGCTTCGGGCGACCGGGCAGCGAGGATTTCGTTCACGGCGGCCTGGGCGAACACCATGCATTCCACCAGCGAATTGCTGGCCAGGCGGTTGGCGCCGTGCAGACCGGTGCAACTCGCCTCGCCCACGGCATAGAGCCCGTCCACGCTGGTGCGCGCGGCCAGATCGGTGACCACGCCGCCGCAGGTGTAGTGCGCCGCGGGCACTACCGGAATGGGTTCGCGCGTGATGTCGATGCCCAGTTCGGCGCAGCGCGCCAGGATGTTGGGGAAATGCTCGCGCAGGAACTCGGGGCTCTGGTGCGAGATGTCCAGGTGCACGCAGTCGAGGCCGTGCTTCTTCATCTCGTGGTCGATGGCGCGGGCCACGATGTCGCGCGGGGCGAGTTCGGCGCGCGGATCGTGGTCGGGCATGAAGCGGTGGCCGCCCAGGTGTGGCGGCAGCTTGAGCTGACCGCCTTCGCCGCGCACAGCTTCGGAGATGAGGAAGTTCTTGACGTGCGGGTGGTACAGGCAGGTGGGGTGGAACTGGATGAATTCCATGTTCCCCACCTGGCAACCAGCGCGCCAGGCGGCGGCGATGCCGTCGCCGGTGGCGGTGTCGGGGTTGGTGGTGTAGAGGTAGACCTTGCCGGCGCCGCCCGTGGCCAGCAGGGTGTGGCCCGCGCTGAAGGTTTCCACCACGTCGCGGTCCACGTCCAGCACGTAGGCACCCAGGCAGCGGTCGGGCACGTCGGTGCTGGCGCCCGCCAGCTTGCGGCGGGTGATCAGGTCCACCAGCATGTGGTTCTCGAAGAAGGTGATGCCCGGCGTGGCGCGCGCCCGTTCGCTCAGCGTGGCCTGCACGGCGGCGCCGGTGGCATCGGTGGCGTGCACGATGCGGCGGTGGCTGTGTCCGCCTTCGCGGGTCAGGTGCAGCTCGCCCGCCGCGCTGCCGTCCAGGGTGGAGAAAGGCACGCCCAGTTCGCGCAGCCAGGCGATGGCGGCGGGCGAGTTTTCCACGGTGAAGCGGGTGGCCGCCTCGTCGCACAGGCCGGCGCCGGCGATGAGCGTGTCCTGCACATGCGATTCGAAGCTGTCTTCGGCCGACAGCACCGCGGCAATGCCGCCCTGCGCCCAGCTGCTGGAGCCATCGGAAATGCCGCGTTTGGTGACCACGGCCACGCGGTGCGTGGGGGCCAGCCGCAGCGCGGCGGTCAGGCCGGCCAGTCCGCTGCCGATGATGAGGACGTCGAAGTGGTGGGTGGTGCTCATGGGAGGGAAGGGCCGGCCGTTCGGCCTGGGCTGGCGCGGAGGCGCCCGTTGCAAGAAAAGATCAGGCCGGACTGTAGGCCAGCCGCACGTAGACAGGCGCAAAAGCCTCCGCCTGTGTGAGCTCGATCAGCGTTTCCTTGGCCAGTTCGAGCATGGCGATGAAGGTCACGACCAGCACCGGCACGCCCTGGCTCACGTCGAACAGGTCGCCGAATTCGACAAACTTGCGGCCCTGCAGCTTGCGCAGCACGATGCTCATGTGTTCGCGCACCGACAGTTCTTCGCGGCTGATCTTGTGGTGCTGCACGAGCTTGGCGCGCTTGAGGATGTCGCGCCAGGCGCTCTGCAGGTCGAGCACGTGCACGTCAGGGAAGCGCGGTTGCAGCGACTGTTCCACGTACACCTGGGCCCGCAGGAAGTCGCGGCCATATTGGGGCAGGTCGGCCAGGCGCTGCGCGGCCAGTTTCATCTGCTCGTATTCGAGCAGGCGGCGCACCAGTTCGGCACGCGGGTCTTCGGCTTCTTCGCCCTCGGCCGTCTTTTTGGGCGGCAGCAGCATGCGCGACTTGATCTCGATGAGCATGGCGGCCATGAGCAGGTACTCGGCCGCCAGTTCCAGGTTGTGCGAGCGGATTTCCTCGACGTAGCTCAGGTACTGGCGGGTGACGGCCGCCATCGGGATGTCGAGGATGTTGAAGTTCTGCTTGCGGATCAGGTAGAGCAGCAGGTCCAGCGGGCCCTCGAAGGCCTCCAGGAACACGCGCAGCGCGTCGGGCGGGATGTAGAGGTCGCGCGGCAGGTCGAACAGCGGTTCGCCATACAGCCGCGCCACGGCCACGTGGTCGACCACGCCGGGCAACACCGCATCCAGCCCTTCGGGGGCTTCGTCGAGGACCACGGGTTCCTGGCTCATGCCGGAGCGGCGACGGCGCGGGCGGGATCAGCGCTGGTCGGGCTCGGTCTGGTAGACGTAGGGCTTCTGCGGCACGCTGGCGGCATCGGCCTGGCGCTGGAATTCGCGGTCGATCTGCTGGTCCCACAGCAGGGCGCGGCCCTGCCGCTGTTCGGCGTCGAGCTGCGGGCGGCTGGCCTTGAGCTGCTCGATGAACTGGGTGGCGTCGGAGGTGTAGTGCGGGCGACCGAAGAGGGACATGACGATTCCGGAATCGGACTGGTTGGGGAAAACGCCAATTTTACCGGTCCTGGACCACGGCTTCAGCGGGGCCTGTGGGGGCTCACTGGCAGGTGTCCAGCCGCTGGGCAAAGCCCGAGCGTTCGATCAGGGAGCGGGGTTGTTCGTTCAGGCCCACCATGCCCAGCCGGCCTCCGCGCTTTTCCAGGGCCTTGTGGACCTGTTCCAGAGCATCCAGACCCGTGGTGTCCAGCGATATGAGCTGGGTGGCGTCAAGCATCACCCGGAGGCCGGGCTCGGCCCGCTCGACCTCGGCGACGATGGGGTCGAGCTTGGCCGCCGCGCCGAAGAACAGCGAGCCATAGAGCCGGTAGGTGAGCTGGTGCTCGGTACGCGCCACGGGATCGACCCGGAAGATCGCGCTCTGACGCCGCACGAACAGCAGGCAGGCCAGCACCAGGCCGAGTTCCACGGCCACCGTCAGGTCGAAAATGATGGTCACCAGGAAGGTGGACACCATCATCAGCCGGTAGTGGTTGGTGAAGTGTTTCAGGCGCCCGAATTCGCGCCATTCGCCCATGTTCCAGGCCACGAACAGCAGAACCCCGGCCAGCACGGCGAGCGGAATGTGCTGCGCCAGCGGCGCGGCGATCAGCACCACGGCCGCCAGCGTGGCCGCATGCACGATGCCGGCCACTGCCGATGTGGCGCCCGAGCGGATGTTGGTCACGGTGCGGGCGATGGTGCCGGTGGCCGGCATGCCGCCAAAGAACGGCACCACCACGTTGGCCACGCCTTGCGCCATCAGCTCCTGGTTGGGGTCGTGCTTGGGTGTGTCGCTGAGCTGGTCGGCCACACGGGCACACAGCAGCGATTCGATGGCACCCAGCAGCGCGATGGTGAGCGTGGGCGTGACCAGCAGGCGCGCGGTTTCCCACGAAAAGTCGGGCAGTTCGAAGGCCGGAACGCCTTGGGGAATACCGCCGAAGCGGGTGCCGATGGTTTCTACCGGCATCGACAGGGCCCACGAAGCCAGCGACAGCGTGATCAGCGCCACCACCGGCGCGGGCAGGCGCGAGGTGGCCTTGAGTGCGCTGACGGTGTCGTATTGCGCCAGCTGACGGCGGAACTGGGAGTCCACCGCCCACAGGCGGGGCCAGATGAACAGGCCCAGGATGCACAGCGTGCCCAGACCGAAGGCGTAGGGGTTGAAGCTGTCCAGATGGTGCGCGAGCGCACCGATCTGGCTGAAGAAGTCGCCGGGCATCTTGGCAATGTCCAGGCCCAGCCAGTCGCGTACCTGCGACAGCGCGATCAGCACCGCGATGCCGTTGGTGAAGCCGATGACCACACTCACCGGCACGTAGCGCACCAGGGTGCCCAGACGGAACAGACCCAGCAGGAACAGCAGCACCCCCGCGCTGGCGGTGGCGATCAGCAGGTTGGCCACGCCGTAGCGCTCGACGATGCCGTAGACGATGACGATGAAGGCGCCCGCTGGGCCGCCGATCTGCACCGAAGTGCCTCCCAGGGCCGAGATCAGGAAGCCCGCGATGATGGCCGTCCACAGGCCGGCTTCGGGCTTGAGACCGCTGGCGATGGCGAAGGCCATGGCCAGCGGCAAGGCCACGATGCCCACGGTGGCGCCGGCGCCCATGTCCTTGCCCAGGCGTTCCCGGTTGTAGCCACGCAGATCGGCGAGCAGCCGGGGTCGGAAACTGGCCAGGGGAGGGAGGTTCAGCGACATCACCAAATGCTACTGCCAGGGGGCCGCAGCGCCACACGGACTTGCCCGGGTGCGCAGCACCGGGCACGGATACTAAGGGGGCGGGTGTCGGAAGGCAGCACCTTCAGGGGATTACACTGATCCGAGCACCCGGCGAGAAGCCGGGCAGGAGCAAGCATGACATCAAGGTGGCGTCGATACCGCCGGAGCCTGCGGCGGGCGTTGTGGGTGCCCGTCCTCGGGGCGTCTTTCTGGCTGGGGGCGTGCGACCCGCAGGCCATCAGCGAACTGGAAGAAGGCGTCTCGACCGAAGCCGACGTGCGCCAGCGCTTCGGCCCGCCCGAGGCGGTGTGGGACGGGCCGGACGGCTCGCAGATCTACGAATACAACCGCCAGCCCGCCGGCTACCAGAACTACCAGATCACCATCGGTCCGGACGGCAAGATGAGTGCGTTGCGCCAGGTGCTCAACGCCCACACGTTCGACCAGATCCAGCCCGGCATGCCGATGGAGACCGTGCGCAAGCTCTTGGGCAAACCGATGAAGATCACCGAATACGCGCTCAAGCGCGAAACCCATTACGACTGGCGCTGGCGCGACGGGCCGAACGAAAGCGATTCAAAGGTCTTCACCGTGGTGTTCAACCCGGACCTGCGCGTGGTTTCCACGATGTCGGTGCGCGACCCGGACCTGGAGCGCAACCGCTGAGCGGGGGGCTGTTTCAGGCCGCGCGCAGGCGCTGCCAGTCGTCGAGCGCCGGGCGCAGCACCAGCAGCAGCAGGGCCAGGGCCAGCGGCACGGTGCTCACGTAACCCACAAACTTGAAGCCGAAGGCACCGGCGATGCCGCCGAGCAGAAAGCTGGCGATGAGCTGGGCGTGCACCCGCAGCCGCCGGCGATCGGCACGCACCGGCTCGGCCCCCGGCAGGCGGTTCATGTAGAACAGGCGCCCGAGTTCGATGCCCAGGTCGGTGACCAGACCGGTGACGTGCGTGGTGCGGATGCGGGCTTTGGAAATCTTGGTGATCACCGCGTTCTGCAAGCCCATGATGAAACACAGCAGCACCACGGTGACCGGCAGGATCACCGTGTGCCACAGGCTCAGGGCCGCGCCGAACAGGCCGAACACCAGCAGCAGCGCGGCTTCCACGATCAGCGGCAGGCCATAGGCGCTGCGCAGCCGGCGCCGCATGCCCCAGTTGACCAGCCAGACCGTGCACATGGTGCCCAGCAGAAAGGCCAGCAGCGAAGCCAGGCCCGCGCCGACCAGCACGAACTGGCCGAGCACCAGGTTGTCGGCCAGTGACGAGACGATGCCCGTCATGTGCGAGGTGTATTGCCCCACGGCCAGAAACCCGCCGGCGTTGGCCGCGCCGCCCACGAAGGCCAGCACGGTGCCGAGCTTCAGGTCCGTCTGCGGCGTGCGCTGCAGGCTGGTGAAACCGTGGATCGGCGCAAACATCGGGGCGTGGCTTTCAGCGCACGCGCATGCCCGGCGTGGCGCCCGGCCAGGGGTTGAGCACGTGGATGCCCGGGTGGGTCTTTTCGTCGCCGTGGCTGGCGGCGAGCACCATGCCTTCGCTGACGCCGAATTTCATCTTGCGCGGCGCGAGGTTGGCCACCATCACGGTGAGCTTGCCCACCAGGTCTTCGGGCTTGTACATGCTGGCAATGCCGCTGAAGACGTTGCGCGTGCGGCCTTCGCCCACATCCAGCGTCAGGCGCAGCAGCTTGGTCGAGCCTTCGACCGCCTCGCATTGCACGATCTGGGCGATGCGCAAGTCGATCTTGGCGAAGTCGTCGATGGTGATGGTGTCGGCAATGGCCTCACCGCCCGGCAGCGGCTTTTCCACCACCGGCGGTGCCGGCGGCTCGAACAGCGCGTCGAGTTGTTCGGGGGTCACGCGCTGCATCAGGTGCTGGTAGGTGCCGATGGTGTGGCCGGCCGGTAGCCATTGACTCGCATCCGTCCATTGCAGCGACGTTGTGTTGAGGAAGGTCTCAACCTGCTGCGCCAGCGCCGGCAGCACGGGCTTGAGGTAGAGCGCCAGCAGGCGGAATGCCTGGATGCAGGTGGTGCACACGTCCTGCAGGCGGGCTTCGGCGCCTTCCTGCTTGGCCAGTTCCCAGGGTTTGTATTCGTTGACGTATTCGTTCACGCGGTCGGCCAGCAGCATGATCTCGCGCACGGCGCGCGCGGTGTCGCGCTTGTCGAAGGCGTCGGCGATGGGCGTGGCCTGTTGCTGCAGCGTGGCCAGCAGCGCCTGGCCCTCGGACCCCGGCATGCCGAGCTGGCCGGCGAAGCGCTTGCTGATGAAACCGGCGGCGCGGCTGGCGATGTTGATGAACTTGCCGATCAGGTCGGCGTTCACGCGCGCCATGAAGTCTTCGGGGTTGAAGTCGATGTCTTCGTTCTTGCCGTTGAGCTTGGCCGCGATGTAGTAGCGCAGCCATTCGGCGTTCATGCCCAGGCGCAGGTACTTGAGCGGATCAAGGCCGGTGCCACGGCTCTTGCTCATCTTCTCGCCGTTGTTGACGGTCAGGAAGCCGTGCACGCAGATTTTGTCGGGTGTCTTGCGGCCGCTGAACTTGAGCATGGCGGGCCAGAACAGCGTGTGGAACGTGACGATGTCCTTACCGATGAAGTGGAACTGCTCCAGCGCCGGGTCGGCCATGTAGGCCTCGTAGCTCTCGCCCCGTTTTTCCAGCAGGTTCTTGAGCGAGGCGAGGTAACCGATGGGGGCGTCCAGCCAGACGTAGAAATACTTGCCCGGTGCGTCGGGGATCTCGATGCCGAAGTAGGGCGCGTCGCGGCTGATGTCCCAGTCGCCCAGGCCCTCGCTGGTGCTGCCATCGGGGTTGGTGCGGACGGTGAACCACTCCTTGACCTTGTTGGCCACTTCGGGCTGCACATGCACGCCGTCCTGCGTCCAGCCCTGCAGAAATTCCACGCAGCGCGGGTCGGACAGCTTGAAGAAGAAGTGTTCGGAGTTCTTCAGCACCGGCTTGGCACCCGAGAGGGCCGAGTAGGGCTCGATCAGGTCGGTGGGCGCGTAGACCGTGCCGCAGACCTCGCAGTTGTCGCCGTACTGGTCCTTGGCGTGGCACTTGGGGCATTCGCCCTTGATGTAGCGGTCGGGCAGGAACATGCCCTTTTCGGGATCGAAGAACTGCTCGATGGTGCGGGTTTCGATCAGGCCGGCAGCGCGCAGGTCGCGGTAGATGGCCTGCGCCAGTTCGGTGTTTTCGGGGCTGTGCGTGGAGTGCCAGTTGTCGTGGCTGATGTGAAAGCCGTCGAGGTAAGGCTTGCGCCCGGCGGCGATGTCGGCGACGAACTGCTCGGGCGTCTTGCCGGCTTTTTCGGCGGCGATCATGATCGGCGCGCCGTGCGCATCGTCGGCGCCCACAAAGTCCACCCGGTGGCCCATCATGCGCTGGAAGCGCACCCAGGTGTCGGCCTGGATGTATTCCATGATGTGGCCGATGTGGAAATGGCCGTTGGCGTAGGGCAGGGCGGTGGTGACGAACAGGCGTCGCTGGCTCATGGCAGATGGCGCGGTTGAGGCGTTTTTCGGGGGAACCCTTGATTTTAGGCGGGGCTTGGCATCGGCGTTAGACTGCGGGCCGCCCGCCCCTGGCTGGCCTCAACCACTACAAGGAGTTTTCCCCCATGGCTGTCGACAACCAGGCCCTGCTGGGCGCCCTGCAGGGCGTGATCGATCCGAACACCGGCAAGGATTTTGTGTCCACGCGGGCGCTGAAAAACCTGCAGGTCGACGGGGGTGACGTGTCGTTCGACGTGGAGCTGGGTTACCCGGCCAAGAGCCAGATGCCGGCGCTGCGCCGGGCGCTGGTGGAGGCCGCGCGCACGGTGCCGGGGGTGGCCAATGTCTCCGTGCAGCTGCAGGTGCATGTGGTGGCCCATGCGGTGCAGCGCGGCGTGCCGCTGCTGCCCGGCATCAAGAACATCATTGCCGTGGCCTCGGGCAAGGGCGGGGTGGGCAAGAGCACCACCGCCGTGAACCTGGCGCTGGCACTGGCTTCGGAAGGCGCGCGCGTGGGCATTCTGGATGCAGACATCTACGGCCCCAGCCTGCCGCAGATGATGGGCATCTCCGGCCGGCCGCAGAGCGTGGACGACAAAAGCATGGAGCCGCTGGAAAACCACGGCGTGCAGGTGATGTCGATCGGCTTCCTGGTCGACCCCGACCAGGCCATGATCTGGCGTGGTCCCATGGCCACCCAGGCGCTCGACCAGTTGCTGCGCCAGACCAACTGGCGCGAGCTGGACTACCTCATCGTCGACATGCCGCCCGGCACCGGCGACATCCAGCTCACGCTGGCCCAGCGCGTGCCGGTGACCGGCGCGGTGATCGTGACCACGCCGCAGGACATCGCCCTGCTCGATGCGCGCAAAGGCATCAAGATGTTCGAAAAGGTGGGCGTGCCCATTCTGGGCATCGTGGAGAACATGGCGGTGTACTGCTGCCCCAACTGCGGCCACACCGAACACATCTTCGGCGCTGACGGCGGCAAGAAGATGGCGGCCGAACTGGCCATGGACTACCTGGGTGCGTTGCCGCTGAACATGGGCATCCGTGTGCAGGCCGACAGCGGCGAGCCCACCGTGGTCGCCGAGCCCGAGGGCGAGATTGCCGGTATCTACCGCACCGTGGCACGTCAGGTGGCGATCAAGATCGCCACCAAGGCCAAGGATTATTCCAGCAAATTCCCCAACATCACCATCTCCAAAGGCACCTGACGCAGCCGGCGCACACCGGCAGGGCGTCAGTAGCGCAACTGGCCCTGACCGTCGATGATGGCCAGTTCCACGTAGTCGGAGCCGTTGTGTGACTGGGGCGAGTAGCGCGCCTTGAAACGCCCGAACGCGATCTCGCCCGCGTTCTCCAGCGTGCGCGTGAAGGAGGCGGTGCTCAGGTCGCGGCCGGTGCGCCGCAACCCTTCGACCAGCAGCCGGGCATGCACGAAGCCCTCGAACTGCGATGCCGAGGGCGCCGCATCGGGCGACTTGGTCCGGAGCAGGCTCAGGTACTCGGACACCACCGGCACGGTGGTGTTGCGCAGAGAGGGCATGATCTGCGCGAGGATGATGCCGCGCGCCTTGTCCCCGAGCTCGCGCTTGATCACGTCAAGGCTGGCGACCGAAAAGCCGTAGAAGACCGGCCGGGACGGGGTGGCGAGCACCGCCTTGACGTAGTTGGGGAAGGTCTGGCCGGCGGTGCCCAGAATCACGGCCTGGGGGTTGGCCTGGGCCGTGGCGGCAGCGGCGGCGGCAAAGTCCGGCGCGGCCGGATTCACCTTCACCTCGGCCACCAGCGGCAGGTTCTGCGAGGCCGAGGCCTTGCGCACCTCGGCCAGCAGGGCCTGGCCGAACGCGTCGTCCTGGTAGAAGACGGCGAGGCGGTTCACGCCGATCTGTTTGATCTGCGAGACCATCTTTTCGGCTTCGTTGGCGTAGCTGGCGCGCACGTGGAACAGGTACGGATGGACGCGCTCGCGCATGGACGAAGCGCCGGTCACGGGGCCGAACAGGATGGTCTGGGACGCTTGCAGCATCGGCAGCACCGCCGCGGTGTGGGCCGTGCCCGAGCTGTTGAACAGCATGAACACCTTCTGCTCTTCGATCAGCTGGCGGGTGTTGTTCACGGCGCGCTGCACATCGAAGCCATCGTCCAAGCTGGTGAAGCGGATCTGGCGGCCGTGGATGCCGCCTGCGGCGTTCACGGCATCGAACAGCAGACGCGCGCCCTCACCATATTGCAGGGTTTGCGGGCCAAGAGGGCCCGTCAGCACCTGCGAGGAACCGAGCCGGATTTCGGTGGGGGTGACACCCTCGTTACCGGCATGCGCGGCAGCGGCGAGCAAGGCCATGCACGCCGCGATCCATCTGCGAACCATCTTGTCTCCTTCGTGCCGGCTGGAAGTCGTCGGTCATCTCGTTATGTTCTAAAACGAAATGCCTTCCCCGGGACTGGGGGTTTCCCCTGTGTCGGGGGCGGAAAGGAGACAGGCGGTTGCTGGCAGGGGGTCAGTGGTTCACGAACAGCCGCTGGTTCTCCAGCTCGCGCAGCTTGAAGCGCTGGATCTTGCCGGTGGCGGTCTTGGGCAGTTCGGCCACGAATTCGACGAAGCGTGGGTATTTGTAGGGGGCGAGCTTGTCTTTCACGAAGGCCTGCAGCTCGGCTTCGGTGGCTTGCTGGCCGGGCTTGAGCACCACGTAGGCCTTGGTCTTGGTCAGGCCTTCGTCGTCGTTTTTGCCGATCACGGCGGCTTCGAGCACGGCGGGGTGTTGCACCAGCGTGGCTTCGACTTCGAAGGGGCTGACATAGATGCCGCTGACTTTGAGCATGTCGTCGTTGCGGCCAGCGTAGGTGTAGTAACCGTCGGGGTCGCGCACGTACTTGTCGCCGCTCTTGGTCCAGGCGCCCTGGAAGGTGTCGCGCGACTTGGCGCGGTTGTTCCAGTACAGCAGCGCCGCGCTCGGACCCTGGATGTAGAGGTCGCCGATCTGGTTGTGGCCGTCGATCACGCGGCCGTCTTCGTCGCGCAGTTCCACGGCATAGCCGGGCACGGGTTTGCCGGTGGTGCCGTAGCGCACGTCGCCCGGGCGGTTCGAGAGGAACACGTGCAGCATCTCGGTGGAGCCGATGCCGTCGATGATTTCGCAGCCGAAGTGGGTTGTCCAGCGCTCGCCGATGTCACGCGGCAGCGCCTCACCGGCGGACGAGCACAGGCGCAGCGCCACCTGATCCCGGGGTGGCAGTTCGGGGCTGGCGAGCATGCCGCCGTAGCCGGTGGGGGCGCCGTAGAACACGGTGGGCCGCTGTTCCACGAAGCGCTTGAAGCAGGCCTGCGGCGTGGCGCGTTCGGCCATCAGCACCACGCTGGCGCCGGCGCTCAGGGGGAAGGTGAGTGCGTTGCCCAGGCCATAGGCGAAGAAGAGCTTGGCGGCGGAGAAGACGATGTCGTTTTCCTGCAGCGCCAGCACGCCCTTGCCGTACAGCTCGGCGGTCCACCACAGGTTGGCCTGGGTGTGCACGGTGCCCTTGGGGGCGCCGGTGGAGCCGCTGGAATAGAGCCAGAAGGCGGGCTCGTCGCCGTGCGTGTCGGCGCCGTCGCCCGGGGGTGTGGCCGCCACGAGCGCGGCCCAGTCGTGCGCACCGGCCGGCAGGGCGCCCGTGCCGCGCGAGACGATCAGCGTCTTCGCTTCGTGCCCGCCGTCGGCCAGTGCGGTCTGCAGCGTGGGCAGCAGTGCGCCCGAGACGATGGCCGCCTGCGCACGGCTGTCGGCCAGCATGTAGGCGTAGTCCTTGGCGGTCAGCAGGGTGTTCACGCACACCGGCACCACGCCCGCGTGCAACGCCCCCAGGAAGCTCACGACCCAGTCGCTGCTGTCGTGCATGAGCAGCAGCACGCGGTCTTCGCGGCGCAGGCCCAGGGCGACCAGCGCGGCCGAAAAGCGCTGCACCTGGTCGGCCAGCTGGCCGTAGCTGAGCTTGCCCGCGTCATCGATCAGCGCCACCTTGCCGGTGCGGCCGGCGTTGAGTTGCATCAGGTGGCGGGCGAAGTTGAAGCGGGCGGGTGGGGCGGCGGTTTCGAGGGGCATGTCTGTCTCCTGTTTTCTGATGAAACGCGGGGGCACTCAGGCGCTTTTCGGCAAACAGTGCCCCAGTCCAGGATGCGGTGGAACCGGCTTTGCCGGGCCACGTGCATCGCCCCCTCAGGGGGTGACGCCGAAGGCGGCGCGGGGGGCACACAACACATCCAGTGCGGCGCTGCTGGCCTGCACCGCGCTGCGGCGGTGGTAGAAGCCCAGCGCACGCAGGCCGCCAAGCTCTTCGCCGCCGCCCGCACGGCCGGGGCCGCCGTGCAGGCTCATGGGCATGACGTTGCCGTGGCCGGTCTGGCTGGCGGCCACGTCGGGGCTGATGGCGTGCACACGCCCGTGGCTGTCGGCCAGCTCGGCGGCGGCGCGGGCGATGAAGGCCGGGTCTTCGCTGTAGACCGAGGCCACCAGCGAGCCCTCGCCGCGGCGGATGAGCTCATAGGCCTGGGCCTCGCTGTCGTAGGGCATGAGGGTGGCCACGGGGCCGAACACCTCCACCTCGTGCAGCACCTTCGCGCCCACCGGGTCCTGGGTGCCCAGCAGCGTGGGCGCCACGCAGGCGGCCACGGCGGGGTCGGCGTCGACCAGCGCCACGGCGCTGCCGTCCACCAGCACCTCGGCCTCGGTCTTCAGGTGCTGAATGCCGGCGATCACGCTGTCGTACTGCTCGCGGCTGACCAGCGCACCCATGCGCACGCCTTCGTGGCGCGGGTTGCCCACGGTGGTCTTGGCCAGCTTGGCGCCGATGGCCTGGGCGACGGCGCCGTACAGCGCGCGCGGCACGAAGATGCGGCGGATGGCGGTGCACTTCTGGCCGCTCTTGACCGTCATCTCGCGCACCACCTCGCTCACCAGGAGGTTGAAGGCTTCCCCGCCTTCGCTGGCGGCCGGGTCGAGCAGGGCGCTGTTGAGGCTGTCGGCCTCGATGTTGCAGCGCACCGAGCGCTGGGCCACCGCCGGGTGGCTGCGGATGATGCGCGCCGTTTCGGCCGAACCGGTGAAGCTGACCACGTCAAACGGCTGGAGCTGGTCCATCAGCCCGGCCGAGGAGCCGCAGACCACCGACAGCGCACCCGCCGGCAGCACGCCGGCCTTGACCACGTCTTCCACCATGCGCTGGGTCAGCCAGGCGGTGGCGGTGGCGGGCTTGACTATCACCGGCACGCCCGAGAGCAGGGCGGGTGCGGCCTTTTCCCACAGACCCCAGCTCGGGAAGTTGAAGGCGTTGATGAACAGGGCCACGCCGCGCGTGGGCTGGAGCACGTGCTGGGTCTGGAACACCGGGTCCTTGCCCATGCGGATGCGCTCGCCATCGAGCAGCACGCTGGCTTCACCCAGGGCCTCGCCCTGTTTGGCGTAATAGCCCAGGGTGAAGATGCCGCCGTCGATGTCGACCGCCGAATCCTTGGTGACGGTCCCGGCATTGCGGGTGGCGATGTCGTAGTAGGCGTCGCGGTTGGCCTGCAGCACCTTGACGATGGCGCCCAGCAGGGCGGCGCGCTGGCCATAGTTCAGGGCGCGCAGCGCGGCGCCGCCCTGTTCGCGGGCGAAAGTGAAGCCCTCGGCCAGGTCCAGGCCGGTGTTGTCGACGCGCACCAGCGCCTCGCCGGTCACCGGATCGAGCAGGGTCTGGCCACGGCCGGTGCCGGTTTGCCAGCGGCCGGCGAAGAAGTTGGGGAGCAGGGGGAGATCGGTGTGGGCGGTCATGGCAGCGGGTTCCGGGATGCAGCGGTTTGCGTAAATGCCGTGGCCGTGGCCACGGAATGACGTTATAAATGCACTATCTTGCGTCTTGGGGAGTATGCATTAAAGTGCATGTCCCGAGGCATTTTGACGACTGGGGTTTACCCTCGACCGCTTCGCCAACAGACGAAAGGCGCCCGCGCCATGACCGCCAGCGACACCCTCATCGCCCCGCCAGCCCCTGCCGCCGACGACGCCGAGCGCCATCCCTTCCTGGTGGCGCTGGGCGAGCGCGTGCGCAATCTGCGCTCGCGCAAGGGCATGACGCGCAAGGCGGTGGCGGTAGCGGCCGATGTGTCCGAGCGCCACCTGGCCAACCTCGAATACGGCACCGGCAACGCTTCCATCCTGGTGCTGTTGCAGGTGGCTCAGGCCTTGCAATGCTCGCTGGCCGAGCTGATCGGCGACGTCACCACCAGCTCGCCCGAATGGCTGCTGATCCGCGAGTTGCTGCAGGGGCGCAGCGAGGGCGATCTGCGGCGTGCGCGGGTGCAACTGGCCGAGTTGCTGGGCGCCAGCGGCGGTGTGGACGCGCAGGGCCGCCAGGCGCGTGTGGCCCTGATCGGCCTGCGCGGGGCGGGCAAATCCACCCTCGGGCAGCGGCTGTCGCAGGACCTGGGATTTCCGTTCATCGAACTCAGCCGCGAGATCGAGCAGTTTGCCGGCTGCAGCATCAGCGAGATCCACAACCTCTATGGCGCCAACGCCTACCGGCGCTACGAACGGCGCGCGCTGGAGGAGGCGATCCAGATCTATCCCGAGGTGGTGATCGCCACGCCCGGCGGGCTGGTGGCGGATTCGGCCAACTTCAACCTGCTGCTGCAGCACTGCACCACGGTGTGGCTGAAGGCCGATCCGGCCGATCACATGGGGCGGGTGGCGGCGCAGGGCGACATGCGCCCCATGGCGGCCAGCCGCGAGGCGATGGAAGACCTCAAGCGCATCCTGGAAGGGCGTGCCGCCTTCTATTCCAAGGCCGATCTGGCCTTCGACACCAGTGCGCTGCCGCTGGAAGACAGCTTCGCGAAACTGCGGCGGGAAGTGCGGCAACTGCTCCGGCTGCCAGTCTGAGCGGACCTGGTCTCCGGGTTTCCCCGGGGGTTTGAGAACTAAACTGCATTTGACGGCGTACCGGAATATGCACTATTATTCATGTCATGCCGCGCGGATGTGCGGCCCGACCGCCCTGAACCGCCCGCCGACCCGAACCCGAGGAGACCTCCATGACCGCCACCGCCGCCCCCAGCGTCGACTACCAGACCCATCCCTCGCGCTACCAGCATGTGCAACTGAGCTTTGACGGCCCGGTGGCCACGCTCTCGCTGGCCATCAACGAAGACGCGGGTCTGCGCCCGGGCTACAAGCTCAAGCTCAACAGCTACGACCTGGGTGTCGACATCGAACTGCACGACGCGCTGCAGCGCATCCGCTTCGAGCACCCGGAAGTGAAGTCCGTGGTGGTCACCAGCCTGAAGGACCGGGTGTTCTGCTCGGGCGCCAACATCTTCATGCTGGGCCTGTCCAGCCACGGCTGGAAGGTGAACTTCTGCAAGTTCACCAACGAAACCCGCAACGGCATCGAAGACAGCAGCCAGCACAGCGGCCTGAAGTTCGTGGCCGCGCTCAACGGCGCCTGCGCCGGCGGTGGTTACGAGCTGGCCCTGGCTTGCGATGAGATCGTGCTGGTCGATGACCGTTCCAGCGCCGTGAGCCTGCCCGAAGTGCCGCTGCTGGGCGTGCTGCCCGGCACCGGCGGCCTGACCCGCGTGACCGACAAGCGCCATGTGCGCCACGACCTGGCCGACATCTTCTGCACCAGCGTGGAAGGCGTGCGCGGCCAGAAGGCCGTGGACTGGCGCCTGGTCGACGCCATCGCCAAGCCTGCGGTGTTCCAGCAGGCCGTGCGCGAGCGTGCCGACAAGCTGGCTGCCGGCAGCCATCGCGGCGCGGCTGGCGCACGGGGCGTGGAGCTGACGCCACTGAACCGCACGATCGCGGCCGACAGCCTCACCTACCAAAACGTGTCGGTCGCCATCGACCGCGCCAAACGCACCGCCACCTTCACCGTGAAGGCCCCGCAAGGTGCGCAACCGACCGACATTGCCGGCATCGAAGCGCTGGGCGCGAACTGGTACGCCCTGCAAATGGTGCGCGAGCTGGACGACGCCATCCTGCACATGCGCACCAACGAGCTGGACATCGGCACCTGGCTGCTCAAAACCGAAGGCGATGCCGCCGCCGTGCTGGCCAACGACGCGCTCATGCTCGCGAACAAGGACCACTGGTTCGTCAACGAAACCATCGGCCACCTGCGCCGCACCTTCGCCCGCCTGGACGTGTCCTCGCGCAGCCTGTTCGCGCTGCTGGAGCCGGGGTCTTGCTTTGCCGGCACGCTGGCCGAGCTGGCTTTCTGCGCCGACCGCGCCTACATGCTGGTGCTGCCCGACGAGCCGGAAAAGCAGCCCGCACTGACCCTGGGCGAGATGAACTTCGGCTACCTGCCCATGGTCAACGGCCAGAGCCGCCTGCAGCGCCGCTTCTACGAAGAGGTGGGCCCGATGGAGGCCGCGCGCGGCGCCATCGGCCAGGCGCTGGACGGCGACGCGGCGCTGAAGCTGGGCCTGGTCACCGCGGCCCCCGACGACATCGACTGGGCCGACGAAATCCGCCTGGCGCTGGAAGAGCGCGCGGCCATGTCGCCCGACGCGCTGACCGGCCTGGAAGCCAATCTGCGCTTCGCCCAGAAGGAAAACATGTTCACCCGCATCTTCGGTCGCCTGACCGCCTGGCAGAACTGGATCTTCCAGCGCCCCAACGCCGTCGGCGAGAAGGGCGCGCTCAAGGTCTATGGCAAGGGCGAAAAGGCCGCCTTTGACTGGAATCGCGTGTAACCCCCCTGCGCCGCTGCGCGGCTTCCCCCCTTTCTGGCGCGCCTTTGGCGCTTGAAGGGGGGACGGCGCGAGCGGCCCGGCAAAGCCGGTTCCGCCGCACCCCTGGCTTCAAGCATCTTCACTCCAACGTTCATTCCCCCACCAGGAGACTGTCATGTCCAGCATCGATTACAGCGAGAAGATTCCGAACAACGTCAATCTCAGCGAAGACCGCACGCTGCAACGCGCGCTGGAACACTGGCAGCCCAATTACCTGCAGTGGTGGCAGGACATGGGCCCGGACGGTTCGCAGAACTTCGATGTGTACCTGCGCACCGCCGTCAGCGTCGACCCGCAGGGCTGGGCGCAGTTCGGCCACGTGAAGATGCCCGACTACCGCTGGGGCATCTTCCTGAACCCGGCCGAGCAGGAACGCAAGATCCACTTCGGTGACCACATGGGCGAAGCCGCCTGGCAGGACGTGCCTGGCGAACACCGCGCCAACCTGCGCCGCATCATCGTCACGCAAGGCGACACCGAGCCGGCCTCGGTCGAGCAGCAGCGCCATCTGGGCCTGACCGCCCCCAGCCAGTACGACCTGCGCAACCTGTTCCAGGTGAACGTGGAAGAAGGCCGCCACCTCTGGGCCATGGTCTACCTGCTGCACAAGTACTTCGGCAAGGACGGCCGCGAAGAAGCCGAAGCCCTGCTCGAACGCAACAGCGGCAACGCCGACAACCCGCGCATCCTGCAGGCCTTCAACGAGAAGACGCCCGACTGGCTGAGCTTCTTCATGTTCACCTACTTCACCGACCGCGACGGCAAGTTCCAGCTCTGCGCCCTGGCCGAATCCGCATTCGACCCGCTGGCCCGCACGACCAAGTTCATGCTGACCGAAGAGGCGCACCACATGTTCGTGGGCGAATCGGGCGTGGGCCGCGTCATCACCCGCTCCTGCGAAATGATGAACCAGCTCAAGACCGATGACGTGGGCAAGCTGCGCGCTGCCGGCGTGATCGACCTGCCGACCATCCAGCGCTACATCAACTTCCACTTCTCGGTGACCATCGACCTGTTCGGTGCCGACCAGTCGTCCAACGCCGCCACCTTCTACAGCTCGGGTCTCAAGGGCCGTTACGAAGAGGGAAAGCGCACCGACGACCATGTGCTCAAGGGCAACTCCTACAAGATCCTGGCGGTCGAGAACGGCGGCCTGGTCGAGAAGGAAGTGCCGATGCTCAACGCGCTCAACGAAGTGCTGCGCGACGACTACATCAAGGACTCGGTGGGCGGTGTGGACCGCTGGAACCGCCTGATCGAAAAGGCCGGTATCGACTTCCGCCTGAAGGTGCCGCACAAGGCCTTCCACCGCAACATCGGCTCGCTGGCCGGCGTCAAGGTCAGCCCGGACGGCCGCGTGGTGAGCGATCACGAATGGAACCAGCGCGTGGAAGAGTGGCTGCCTTCGGACACCGACCGCGCCTACGTGGGTTCGCTCATGGGCCGTGTGGTCGAGCCGGGCAAGTTCGCCAACTGGATCGCGCCGCCGGTCATGGGCATCAACCGCCAGCCGGTGAATTTCGAGTACGTCAGATTCAACTAACCCCCCTGCGCCGCTGACGCGGCTTCCCCCCTTTCTGGCGCGCCTTCGGCGCTTGAAGTGGGGACGACGCGAGTGGCCCGGCAAAGCCGGTTCCACCGCATCCTGGGCTTCAGGCACACGCTCCGGAGGCCTGTTGGTTGTTCTGCTGTTTCTCTGCGTATGCCAATGAGCATGGACTGGGGTGGCTGGCGCAGTGAGGTCAAGGAGGAGCCGGCCGCAGGTCGGCGGGGGACACGAACGGAGTCAGCCGCCCCAGTCCATGCGGCGCCTCCAAAGCGTCAAAGTAAGCCACAAAATAGAGTGCCACGAGCCAAGCACGGAGATTCCAGATGAACGCCCCCACCGAAGCCATCGTCATCAAGCAGCACCTGATCGATCCCGAGATCTGCATCCGCTGCAACACCTGCGAATCCATCTGCCCGGTCGGCGCCATCACCCACGACTCGCGCAACTACGTCGTCGACGTCAGCAAGTGCAACTGGTGCAACGACTGCATCTCGCCGTGCCCGACCGGCTCCATCGACAACTACCGCCGCGTCGTGCGTGGCAACGCCTACACGGTGGAAGAACAGCTCGGCTGGGACGAACTGCCCGTCGAGCTTTCGTCTGGAGAGCTGGCTGCCCAGTCGGCCGAGGCTGGCCTCGGCGAGGCAGTCGCCGAACCCCAGGAGGCGGCTGCCCCCGCTGCCGATCCGGCTGGCCAGGCCACGTTCAACTCCGCCCAGTACGGCGCCACGATCCCGCCCTGGAGCGCGGCCCACGCCTACACCAACCTCTACGGCCCCAAGGCCGCCGAAAAAACCGTCACCGCCACCGTCACCGGCAACCTGCGTGTCACCGAGGTGGGCAAGGACTACGACACCCACCACGTCGTGCTCGATTTCGGCAGCATGCCCTTCCCGGTGCTTGAAGGCCAGAGCATCGGCATCGTGCCGCCCGGCGTCGACGCCCACGGCAAGCCGCACCACGCGCGCCAGTACAGCATCGCCAGCCCGCGCAACGGCGAACGCCCGGGCCACAACAACCTGTCCCTGACCATCAAGCGCGTGCTCGAAGACCATTCGGGCCAGCCGGTGCGCGGCGTCGCCAGCAACTACATGTGCGACCTGAAGGTGGGCGACCAGGTGCAGGTCATCGGCCCCTTCGGCGCCAGCTTCCTGATGCCCAACCACCCGAAGTCCAGCATCGTCATGATCTGCACCGGCACCGGTTCGGCGCCCATGCGCGCGATGACCGAATGGCGCCGCCGTCTGCGCGCCAGCGGCAAGTTCGAAGGCGGCAAACTGATGCTGTTCTTCGGCGCCCGCACACCGGCCGAGTTGCCGTACTTCGGCCCGCTGCAGAACCTGCCCAAGGACTTCATCGACACCAACTTCGCCTTCTCGCGCGAAGCCGGCAAGTCCAAGCGCTACGTGCAGGACGCCATGCGCGAACGCGCCGCCGACCTGGCCGCGTTGCTGCAGGACCCGAACGCCTGCTTCTACGTGTGCGGCCTCAAGGCCATGGAAGAGGGCGTGGTGCTGGCCCTGCGCGACATCGCCACCGGTGCCGGGCTCGACTGGGATGTGGTCGGCAGCGCACTCAAGCGTGAAGGACGTCTGCATCTCGAGACCTACTGATGGCCCCGGGACCCACAGGGGTGCGGCGACAGGCGTAGCATGAAGGCCTGTTTCGCTGCACCTGTCCCATGCCTCTCCGTATCGGAATCACCGCCCGCCTGCTGCACGATCCGCCCCCCGGCCTGGGGCTGCCCCAGAAACGGTTGCAGTTTCTCGAAAGCTCCATGGCGCACTGGATCATGGGGCACGGGGCCATCGCCCTGATGGTGCCCTTCATCGACGAAGCCGCCCCGGTTTCGCCCCGCCGTGTCCCCCTGGCCGCGATCGTCGATCTGCTGGACGGCCTGGTGCTGCAGGGGGGGGCGGACATCAGCCCAGGGACCTACGGCGCCACCGCCGGCCACTCCGACTGGGCCGGCGACCCGATCCGCGACCGTTACGAACTCGCCCTGCTGCGCGGTTTCATCGAAGCGGGCAAACCCGTGCTCGGCATCTGCCGCGGCGCCCAGCTCATCAACGTGTACCACGGGGGCACCCTGGTGCAGGACATTCCCTCGATGTGGCCGAACGCCACGGTGCACCAGGACACCGAGCACTACGACCGGCTGCTGCACGAGGTGGCCTTCGAGCCCGGTTCGTTGCTCGACGGGCTCTACGGCTCGCAGGCTTCGCGCCACATCACCAGCATCCACCACCAGTGCGTCGACCGCCTGGGTGACGGGCTGGCGATCGAGGCGCGCAGCCCGGTTGACGGTGTGGTCGAGGCCATCCGTCGCCAGGGGCCGGGTTTCGTGCTTGGCGTGCAGTGGCACCCGGAGTTCCACCTCACGCCGTCCGAGCAGCGCCAGGGCCTGCTCGACAGCGGCCCCATGATGCAGGCGTTCCTCGACGCCGCGCGCCAGCGCGCCGACCGCCACCGGCCACCCGCATAAACTCGGGGCCCCGTCGTCTGGCCGCTGGCCAGCGTTTCCACCGCCCCCGACCGATTGCCATGAGCCGCGAAGTCCACATCATCGACCACCCCCTGGTGCAGCACAAACTGACGCTGATGCGCCGCCAGGACACCAGCACCAAGAGTTTTCGCGAACTGGTGCACGAGCTGTCTGCCCTGCTGGCCTACGAGCTCACCCGTGACATGCCCATGCAGACGATCGAGATCGAGACGCCGCTGGAAACCATGAGTTCCCGCGTGATCGACGGCAAGAAGATCGTGCTGGCCTCCATCCTGCGCGCCGGCAACGGCTTCCTCGACGGCATGCTGCAGATCATTCCCGGTGCGCGCGTCGGCCACATCGGCCTGTACCGCGATCCGGCCACGCTGCAGGCGGTGGAGTACTACTTCAAGATGCCCAGCGGCATGGAGGAGCGCGACGTGATCGTGCTCGACCCCATGCTCGCCACCGGCAACTCGGCCGTTGCCGCGGTCGACCGGCTCAAGCAGACGAACCCGCGTTCGATCCGTTTCGTCTGCCTGGTCACCTGCCCGCAGGGCCTGAAGACCTTCCACGATGCCCACCCCGACGTGCCGGTCTACACCCCGGCTGTCGACCGGGGCCTGAACGAACACGGCTACATCGTGCCGGGCCTGGGCGACGCCGGCGACCGCATCTTCGGCACGAAATAAGGCCCACCCCTGCGCCGCGCCGGTGGTGCGCCCCCCTCAAAGGGGCGATGCGGGTGGCCCGGCGGAGCCGGTTCCACTGCATCCTGGTCCGGAGCCGCGCACGGGTGAAGATGCCTTATGCCTTGCCTGCTGCGCGGGTGGCGGGCTTGGGTTAAGGTTCGGGCATGGCTGCACTTCCCATTGCTTTCTGGTCCCTCGGCTGGCGTTCGCTCTGGCGCGACTGGCGTTCGGGGGAGTTGCGGCTGTTGCTGCTGGCCGTCACGCTGGCCGTGGCCGCGCTCACGGCCGTGGGGTTTTTTGCCGACCGGCTCCAGGGTGGCCTGCATCGCGATGCCCGCGCGCTGATCGGCGGCGACGCGGTGATCAGCAGCGACAACCGGCCGCCTCCGGCGTTTGCCGAAGAAGCCGGGCGGCTCGGCCTGCAGGCGGTGCAGACCCTGGTGTTCCCCACCATGGGCCGCGCGCGCGACGAGGACGGGGGCGCGGCACGCCTGGTGGCCTTGAAAGTGGTGGCGCCCGGTTACCCGCTGCGCGGCACCTTGCGCGTGGCCCCGGCGCCTGGCCAGCCCGATGCCGCCACCGCGGAGATTCCCGCATCCGGCACCGCCTGGGTGGACGAAGCGCTGCTCAATACGCTGGACCTGCGGGTGGGGCAAGCGCTGTTGCTGGGCGACGGCAGTGTACGCATCGACCGCGTGCTCACCCAGGAGCCCGATCGCGGCGCCGGGTTCATGAACTTCGCGCCGCGCGTGATGATCAACACCGCCGACCTGCCCGCCACCGGTTTGGTGCAGCCGGCCAGCCGCATCACCTGGCGTTTGGCGGTGGCCGGGCCCGACAGCGTGGTCAAGACCTTCTCCGACTGGGCCCAGGCCGAAATCGACCGCAGCCACGTGCGCGGCACGCGCCTCGAATCGCTCGAAGGCGGCCGGCCCGAAATGCAGCAGACGCTGGCGCGGGCCGAAAAATTCCTCAATCTCGTGGCCCTACTGGCCGCGCTGCTGTCGGCCGTGGCCGTGGCCATTGCGGCGCGCGGCTTTGCCCAGAAGCACCTGGACGACTGCGCCATGCTGCGCGTGCTCGGCCTGCCCCAGGGCACCATGGCGCGGGCCTACGCGCTCGAATTTTTGCTGATCGGCCTGGGCGCGAGCGTGCTGGGCGTGGCGCTGGGCTACGCGGTGCACCACGCTTTCGTGGTGCTGCTGGCGGGCCTGGTCGATGCCGCTTTGCCCGCGGCCAGTGTCTGGCCCGCGCTGCTGGGGGTGGGCATGGGGATCACGCTCATGGCCGCCTTCGGGCTGCCGCCCGTGCTGCAGCTGGCGCAGGTGCCGCCGCTGCGCGTGATCCGGCGTGACGTCGGCCAGCTCAAGCCCGCCACCCTGGCCGTGCTGGGCCTGGGCGTGGCCGGTTTTGCCGTGCTGCTGCTGGCCGCGAGCCGCGACCTGGTGCTCGGCGGCATTGCCGTCGGCGGTTTTGCGGCGGCCGTGGCGGTGTTCGCGCTGGCGAGCTGGGGGGCGGTCAAGCTGCTGCGGGCCAGCGTCAACGAAAGCACCGCGCCGCGCGCGCTGGTGCTGGCCACGCGCCAGTTCTCGGCGCGGCCCGGTTACGCGGTGGTGCAGATCAGCGCCCTCGCTGTGGGCCTGCTGGCGCTGGTGCTGCTGGTGCTGCTGCGCACCGACCTGATCGCGAGCTGGCGCAACGCCACGCCGCCCGATGCGCCGAACCGTTTTGTCATCAACGTCCAGCCCGACCAGGCCGAGGCCTTCCAGCAGGCGCTGCACCAGGCCGGCGTGGAGCGCTACGACTGGCACCCGATGATCCGCGGTCGGCTGGTCGGCATCAACGGGCAGACCGTGCAGCCAGACCAGTTTGCGACCGACCGCGCCCAGCGGCTGGTGGAGCGCGAGTTCAACCTCTCGCACATGGCGCAACTGCCCGACCACAACCCCGTGGTGCAGGGCCGCTGGACACCGGACGAGGCCGACGGCCTGAGCGTGGAAGAGGGCCTGGCCGAGGAACTGGGGCTCAAGCTCGGTGACACGCTCACCTTCGACATCGCCGGCATGCCGGTGGAACGGCGCATCACCAGCCTGCGCAAGGTGGACTGGGGTTCGCTGCGGGTCAATTTCTTCGTGATCTTCCCGGTGGCCGACATGGCCGACGTGCCGGTCACCTACATCAGCGCCTTCCGCGCCCCTGAAGGCAACCCGCAGTTCGACAACACGCTGGTGCGCGCCTTCCCGAACATCACCAACGTGGACATGAGCCAGACCATTGCCCAGGTGCAGCGCGTGCTCGGGCAGGTGATCCGGGCGGTGGAATTCCTCTTCGGCTTTGCCCTTGCAGCCGGTCTCGTGGTGCTGCTGGCCACCATCACCGCCACCCGTGGGGAGCGCGAGCGCGAGTTTGCCGTGCTGCGCGCGGTGGGCGCTTCGTCGGGCCTGCTGCGGCAGGTGCAGCGCATCGAGCTGGCGGGCGTCGGCCTGCTGGCGGGCTTCATCGCGTCGCTGGTGGCGGTGGCCGTGGGCTGGGCGCTGGCACGTTATGCTTTCCAGTTCGCCTGGCAGCCCCCGCTGCTGGTGCCGCTGGCAGGCAGCCTGGCCGGTGGTGTGCTGGCCCTGGCCGCCGGCTGGTGGGGCCTGCGCAGCGTGCTGCGCACCCCGGTGGTGGAAACCCTGCGCCGCGCTGCCACCTGATCGCCCTCCGACCATGACTTCTGCACCCGACACTTCCGACCCGACGGCCTCTTCCGCCCGGCCTGCCACCCCCTTCGAATGGATCGGCGGCGAGCCGGCGGTGCAGCGGCTGGTCGACCGCTTCTACGACCTGATGGACATCGAGCCCGGCTACCGCGAACTGCGCGCCGCGCACGGCAGCACGCTGAACGATGCGCGCCAGAAGCTGTTCTGGTTTCTCTGCGGCTGGCTGGGCGGTCCCTCGCACTACGAAGACCGCTTCGGCCATCCGCGCCTGCGCATGCGGCACATGCCGTTCCAGATCGGCATCCTCGAGCGTGACCAGTGGCTGGCCTGCATGGACCAGGCCATGGGCGAAACCGGGGTGCCCGACGAACTGCGCGCGCGCCTGCGCGAGAGCTTCTTCAAAACCGCCGACTGGATGCGCAACACGCCATAATCGGCGCCCTCCCGCTTCCGAACCGCGCTGCGCGCCGGTGGTCCCATGCCCTTGCTGTTCCCGGCCATTCTGGCCATGGCCACCGTCGTGGTGGCGTCCAACATCCTGGTCCAGCACCTCTTCGGTGCCTGGCTGACCTGGGGCGCGTTCACCTATCCGCTGGCCTTCCTGCTGACCGACCTGGTCAACCTCAAGGCCGGAGCGCGTGCCGCGCGGCAGGTCGTGCTGGCAGGGTTTGTGGTGGGCGTGGCCTGCTCGTTCGTGGGCAGCCAGATCGCGGGCGAGTTCGGTCCGCTGGTCACGCTGCGCGTGGCCATCGCCTCTGGCCTGGCTTTTCTGACGGCCCAGTGGCTGGACGTGGCGGTGTTCGACCGGCTGCGCCAGGGCTCGTGGTGGCGCGCGCCGCTGGTCTCCAGCCTGGTGGGGTCGGCCGTGGACACGGTGCTGTTTTTCAGCGTGGCGTTTGCCGCACCGCTGGCCTGGGTGGACCCGGTCACCGACGTCGCCTGGGCCAACGAGGTGCTGCCGCTGCTGGGCCTGGGGCCCCAGGTGCCGCTGTGGGTGTCGCTGGCCCTGGCCGACTGGCTGGTCAAGCTGGCGCTGGCCTTGCTGGCGCTGGTGCCGTTCCGCTGGATCGCGGCGCAGTGGCTGGGGTGGCGCTGGCGTCAGGCCGGCCGCTGACCCTCGCTGCGCAGCGCACGCACCGGGCGCAGCAGCACCACCAGCGCCCCGGCGCCGCCATCGATGGGGCGGGCCTGCACAAATGCCAGAACCTCGTTCTTCTGCACCAGCCAGCGCTGCACCCGTCCCTTGAGCACCGGCTGGCGCCCCGGCGAGCCCAGGCCCTTGCCGTGCACCACGCGCACACAGCGCAGGCCGACCTGGTGTGCTTCGCGCAGAAAGCGTCCCAGCGCCTCGCGCGCTTCGTCGGTGCGCAGGCCGTGCAGGTCGATCTGGCGCTGGATGCTCCAGTGGCCGCCGCGCAGTTTGGCGGTCACGTCGGGCCCGATGCCCGGGCGCCGGAAGCTCAGTTGCTCATCGGTGTGCAGCAGGGTCTCGACGTCGAATTCGTCCGACAACGCCTCGCGCATCACCGATTGTTCGTCGCGCTGGCGCTGTGCGGGGACCGGGTCCAGCGGCGGGCGGTGTGGATGCGCTCGCTCCGGTTGGGCCAGCGGCCTGACAGGGCCGACTGCGGTCGCAAAAAGGCAGCGTTCGCGCTGTGCGGCCAGTTGCCGCTGCCGCTCGGCGTGCACACGGGCGGCCTCGGCCTCGCTGCGGCGGCGGATTTCGCGCTGCAACGTTTTCAGCTCGGCCAGGCTGTGCACTTTCATGAAGGCATTGTCGCGCAGGCCTGTGGCGGCGGATGCCGGTCTCCCTAAAGGGCACAAGGTGTGGTGGGGTGGCGTCTGCCACCTCACCCATCCAGCAGGATCCTGCCAACCGATGGCTGCGCTCACAGGTGGCCGAGCTGTTCCTGGAGTGAGCAGGCTGCTGGACGGGCGCGGTGTCAGACCAGCCCCATCTCCGCCATCGACGCCGCCTGCTCGCGCGTGACGATGAAGTGGTCCAGCACACGCACGTCCACCAGCGCCAGCGCCGCCTTGAGCGACTGCGTCAGCGCCTCGTCGGCGCGCGAGGGGCGGGCTTCGCCGCTGGGGTGGTTGTGCGCCAGCACCACGGCGGCGGCATGGTGGTGCAGCGCGCGCAGCACCACCTCGCGCGGGTAGACGCTGGTCTGCGTGAGCGTGCCGCGGAACAGCTCTTCCATGGCGATCAGGCGGTTCTGGCTGTCGAGGAACAGCACGGCAAACACTTCGTGGGCCCGCGCGCCCAGCTGCAGTTGCAGGTAGTGGCGGGCGGCGGCCGGGCTGTCGAACAGCGGGCTCTGCCGCATTTCCTGCACCAGGGCACGGCGCGCCAGTTCCAGCACCGCCACGACCTCGGCGCGTTTGGCGGGGCCCAGGCCCTTGATGGCGCGCAGGGCCTCGGCATCGGTGTGCAGCAGGCCGCCCACGCCGCCAAAGCGGTCCAGCAGTTCCTGCGCCAGTTGCAGCACGTGTTTGCCGGCCATGCCGGTGCGCAGCAGCAGCGCCAGCAGCTCGGCATCACTGAGCGCCGCCGGACCGCGGGCGAGCAGTTTTTCGCGCGGGCGCGCGTCGGCGGGCAGGCTCTTGAGCCCGCGTTCGGCCAGGTCATTCATCTTTTTCCTCCCTGCAATCCCCTGCTTTTTACAATACGCAGTTTCCCGGGCCGCTGCCCGGGCCTCCGTTTTCGATGTCCGCCACCATGCCCCAAGTCCAAGAAGGCTCTTTCCTGACCCTGCACTACCGGATGACCGGCCCGCAGGGCCAGACCATCATCGACACCTTCGAGCAGGGGCAACCGGCCACGCTCAGCCTCGGCGCCGGGGAACTGTCGCCGGCCATCGAACAGCGCCTGCTGGGCCTGGAGGAAGGCACGCACACGGTGATCGAACTGGCTGCGGGCGAGGCCTTTGGCGAACGCCAGCCCGAGATGCAGCAATGGGTGGCGCGCAAGCTGCTCAACCAGCTGGGCGATCCGCACGAGCAGTACGCGGTGGGCGATGTGGTGCAGTTCCCCACGCCCGACGGGCTGGGCACCTACGCCGGCGCGGTGCGCGAGGTGCGTGCCGATGGCTCGGTGCTGTTCGACTTCAACCACCCGCTGGCCGGCCAGCCGGTGCGTTTTGAACTGCAACTGATCGGTGTGCTGTGATGAACGAGATTCTTCTGGCCGAACCCCGGGGCTTCTGTGCCGGCGTGGACCGCGCCATCGAAATCGTCGAGCGTGCGCTGGCCAAGTTCGGCCGGCCCATCTACGTGCGGCACGAGATCGTGCACAACACCTATGTGGTCAACGACCTCAAGACCAAGGGCGCGATCTTCATCGAGGAGCTCGACGAAGTGCCGCCGGGTGCGACGCTGGTGTTTTCGGCCCACGGCGTGAGCCGGGCCGTGCAGGAAGAGGCCGCGCGGCGCGGTTTCCAGATTTTTGATGCCACCTGTCCCCTGGTGACCAAGGTGCACGTGGAGGTGGCCAAGCTGCACCGCGAAGGCTACGAGTTCATCATGATCGGCCACAAGGGGCACCCCGAGGTGGAAGGCACCATGGGCCAGCTCGACAGCGGCATCCACCTGGTCGAAGACGAAGCCGATGTGCTGCGCGTGCAGCCGGCGCAGACCGACCTGCTGGCGGTGGTGACCCAGACCACGCTCAGCGTGGACGATGCGGCCGGCATCCTGGCCGCCGTGAAAGCGCGCTTCCCCAAGGTGCGCGAGCCCAAACAGCAGGACATCTGCTACGCCACCCAGAACCGGCAGGACGCTGTGAAGCTGCTGAGCCCGCAGGTGGACATCGTGATCGTGGTCGGCAGCCCCACCAGCTCGAACAGCAACCGCCTGCGCGAGGTGGCGCTCAAGCTCGGCACGCCGGCCTACATGGTCGACAACGCGGGCGAGCTGCAACCCGAATGGTTCGAGGGCAAGCTGCGTGTCGGCCTGACGGCCGGCGCTTCGGCGCCCGACATCCTCGTGCAGCAGGTGATCGAGCGCCTGCGCGATCTCGGTGCCATTGCTGTGCGGCGCATGGACGGCCTGACCGAAACCGTGAAATTCCCCCTGCCCAAAGGCCTGAAGATCGAAGGCGCTGCCGCGCCCGCCCACCTGCGGTAAGCCGGTCCCTACAATTTCCTCCCCATGCTAGACATCCTCCAACTCCGCAAAGACCTGGGCGCCGTCGTCGCGCGCCTGGAAAGCCGCAAACAGCCGCAGCCCTACCTGGACGTGGCCGCGTTCCAGGCGCTGGAAACCGAGCGCAAGACGCTGCAGACCCGCACCGAAGCGCTGCAGGCCCAGCGCAACAGCCTGTCCAAGCAGATCGGCATGCTCAAGGGCAAGGGGCAGCACGCCGAGGCCGATGCGGTGATGGCGCAGGTCGGCGAAATGAAGGCCGAACTCGAAGCCTCGGCCGCGCGGCTGGACGTGATCCAGGCCGAGCTGCAGACCCTGCTGCTGGCCGTGCCCAACCTGCCGCACGAGAGTGTGCCGGTGGGCGCTGACGAAGCGGGCAACGTCGAGGTGCGCCGCTGGAGCCCCGACGGGAAAGGGCCGCGCAGCTTTGATTTCGAGGTTCGCGACCATGTGGACATCGGCGAAAAGCTGGGGCTGGACTTCGACACCGGCGTCAAGCTGGCAGGCTCTCGCTTCACCTTCATGCGCGGCCCGATCGCCCGCCTGCACCGGGCGCTGGCGCAGTTCATGCTGGACACGCAGACGCAGGCACACGGCTACACCGAGTGCTACACGCCCTACATCGTCAATGCCGACACCCTGCGCGGCACCGGCCAGTTGCCCAAATTTGAGGGCGATCTGTTCGCGGCCCGCAAGGGCGGGCAGGACGGCACCGACGACAACCAGGCGCTGTACCTGATTCCCACCAGCGAGGTGACGCTGACCAACGTGGTGCGCGACACCGTGCTGGCCGAGGCCGATTTGCCGATCAAGCTGACGGCGCACACCCCGTGTTTCCGTTCCGAAGCCGGCAGCGCCGGGCGCGACACGCGCGGCATGATCCGCCAGCACCAGTTCGACAAGGTCGAGATGGTGCAGATCGTGCATCCTGAAAAGAGCTACGAGGCCCTGGAGGCCATGACCGGCCACGCCGAAGCCGTGCTGCAGAAGCTCGGCCTGCCGTACCGCGTGATGGCGCTGTGCACGGGCGACATGGGCTTCGGTTCGGCCAAGACCTACGACCTCGAAGTCTGGGTGCCGGCGCAGGGGACCTACCGTGAGATCAGCTCGGTCTCCAATTGCGAGGCCTTCCAGGCGCGCCGCCTGCAGGCGCGCTTCAAGAACGCCCAGGGCAAGAATGAGTTGGTGCACACCCTCAACGGCTCGGGCTTGGCCGTGGGCCGTGCCCTGGTGGCGGTGCTGGAAAATTACCAGAACGCCGACGGCAGCGTGACGGTGCCCGAGGTGCTGCGGCCTTACCTGGGCGGGTTGGAGCGGCTGAGCGCCGACTGAGGCACGCCGCTGGCGCCCCCAAAAGTTGCCCCGGACCGGGGTGGGGCGCCTGAACCGCCTGGCGGGTGGACCGAGGGACCGGCACCGCGATGGAACTCACCGGTCTTTCATTTGCCCGCCACCAGACAAACACCAAGAAAAAACCGCCGGTCTTGCGACGCGGCGGTTTTCCTTTTTTTGCTGGCAGCGCACCGTTTCAAACGGCGGACCCGAGAGGGGTCCGGGCTGGTGGTCTGCCGGGGCAGGCCGGTGGCCGGTTTTTAGGCGGCTGCGGCCAGGGCCTTGACCTTGGCGGAGAGGCGGCTCTTGTCGCGAGCGGCCTTGTTCTTGTGGAAGATGCCCTTGTCGGCGATGGTGTCGACGACGCCTTGCATCTTGGCAAACAGTTCGGTGGCCTTGGCCTTGTCGCCGGTCAGAACAGCCTTTTCGACGTTCTTGACGGCGGTCCGGTACTTCGAACGCAGTGAGCTGTTGGCGGCGTTCAGTTTGACGTCCTGGCGGGCGCGCTTGCGGCCAGACGCCAGACGGGGGTTCTTTTTCTTCGGCTTGGTTGCCATGGGAGTAATCCTTTACGTGTTTGGGATGATGCCAGCAAAGCCGAACATTCTACCACGCGGCCGAGTGCTGCCGTGGCCGCCATCTGGTACCGGGTTGTTACAGGGGCCAGAGGGGAGCGGGGGCTGGCTTACACTGCCGCGGTGTCGCTGTTCAAGTCCGCCTCCCTCGTTTCCCTGCTCACGCTGGCGTCCCGCATCACCGGTCTGGTGCGCGAACTGCTGGTGGCATCCACCTTCGGCGCGAGCGCGCTGACCGACGCCTTCAACGTCGCGTTCCGCATTCCCAACCTGCTGCGCCGCCTGTTTGCCGAAGGCGCTTTCAGTCAGGCCTTCGTGCCGGTGCTGGCGGGCGTGCGCGAGACCGAAGGCGACGAGGCCACGCGGCGCATGGTCGACCAGATCGCCACCGTGCTCGTGTGGGCCCTGCTGCTGACCTGTGTGCTCGGGGTGGCCGCCGCGCCGGTGCTGGTCTGGGCCATGGCCAGCGGCCTGCAGCAGAACCCGCAGGGCTACGAGGCGGCAGTGGTCATGACGCGCTGGATGTTTCCCTACATCGCCTTCATGTCGCTGGTCGCGCTGTCGGCGGGCATTCTCAATACCTGGAAAAAATTTGCGGTGCCTGCGGCCACGCCGGTGCTGCTCAATGTGGCCATGATCGGTGCCGCCTGGCTGGGCGCACCGTGGTTCCGTTCCCTGGGCATCGAGCCGATCTACGCCATGGCGGTCGGCGTGATGCTGGGTGGAGCCCTGCAACTGGGGGTACAGATTCCCGCGCTGCGCCGGCTGGGCATGCTGCCGCACGTGAGCCTGCGCTGGTCGCACCTGAGGGCCGCCTGGAACCACCCGGGCACGCGCCGCGTGACCACGCTGATGCTGCCGGCCCTGCTGGGCGTGAGCGTGGCGCAGATCTCGCTGCTCATCAACACCCAGATCGCGTCGCACCTCACCACGGGCAGCGTGAGCTGGCTGACCTATGCCGACCGGCTGATGGAATTCCCCACCGCCATGCTGGGCGTGGCGCTGGGCGTGGTGCTGCTGCCGCAACTGGCGGCGGCCAGGGCGGCCGATGATGGCGACCGCTACAGCGGCCTGCTCGACTGGGGGCTGCGGCTGGTGCTGCTGCTGGCCGTGCCTTGTGCCGTGGCCTTGCTGACGTTTGCGCAGCCGCTGGTGACCGTGCTCTACCACTACGGCGCGTTCTCCGATGGCGACGTGCGCCAGACCGCGCTCGCCCTCATGGGCTACGGGGCTGGCCTGCTGGGGCTGGTGGCGATCAAGGTGCTGGCGCCCGGCTTCTACGCGCGCCAGGACATCCGCACCCCGGTCAAGATCGCGGTGGTCGTGCTTGTGCTGACCCAGTTGATGAACCTGCTGTTCGTGCCCATGCTGGCCCACGCCGGGCTGGCGCTGGCCATCGGGCTGGGGGCCATGATCAATGCCTTGTGGCTGCTGATCGGTCTGGTGCGCCGGGGCGCTTACCGGCCCGCGCCGGGCTGGGGCCGGTTTGCGCTGCAGGTGCTGGCGGCCAGCGCGCTGCTGGCGGTGTTCCTGATGTGGAGCGCCTCCAGCCAGGACTGGCTGGCGCTGGGCGCGCTGCCCTGGACACGCATCGGCTGGCTGACGGTCACGCTGCTGGGCGCGGCCGGTCTGTACTTCGGCAGCCTCGTGATGGCCGGCGTGCGGCTGCGCCAGTTCCTGAGGCGTTGAGCGGGGCAGGGCGCTCGCGCGACAATGTCGGCACCATGGCACTTCCGATCGACACCGCGCCCCCCACGCCCCTGGCCTATTTCGCGAGCCTGGTGCGCGACGACGACCACGTGCCGCTGCTGGAAGCGGCGGTGTCGATCGCCCAGGACGAATACCCCGATCTGGACGTGCAGCAGGTGCTGGGCGACATGGACCAGTTGCTCGAACGCGTGCGCCGCCGCTGTGCGGGCGATGCCGGGGCCTTGCAGCGGCTGCGGGTGCTCAACCAGTTCTTTTTCCACGACCTGGGCTTTGGCGGCAACGTCAACAACTACTACGACCCCGACAACAGCCACCTGAACGTGGTGCTGCGCACCCGCCGCGGCATACCCATCACGCTGGGGGTGTTGTGGCTGGAACTGGCGGAAGGGTTGGGGCTGAAGGCGCGGGGCGTCAACTTTCCCGGGCATTTCATGGTCAAGATCAACCTGCCCGACGGGCAGGTGGTGATCGACCCCTTCACCGGCCAGTCGCTGAGCCGGGAAGATCTGTCGGAGCGGCTCGAACCCTACAAACGCCGGCAAGGCCTGGTCGACGACTACGACGTGCCGGTTGGCCTGTACCTGCAGGCGGCGCCGCCGCGCGAGATCCTGGCGCGCATGCTGCGCAACCTCAAGGAAATCCACCGTTCGCAGGCCGACTGGCTGCGCCTGATCGCGGTGCTCGACCGCCTGCTGATCCTGCTGCCCGACGCCTGGGACGAGTACCGCGACCGGGGTCTGGCCTGGGCGGAAATGGGCGAGGCGCGCCTGGCGGTGGAAGACCTTGATCGTTACGTGACCCACACCGACAACGCCCAGGACCGCGAAGCCATGGCCCAGCGCCTGGCCGAGCTGCGCCAGGCGCTGAACTGAGTTCAGCCGGCGGCCAGACCGGGCCGGCCCGGCCGCCCCAGGCGGTGCCAGGTGCGGCGCAATTGCGCGTCGGAGCTGAAACCGGCGAACCGCGCTGCCTGCGACACGTTGTGCCCCGAGGCCAGGGCCGCTTCGGCCACCGTCAGCCGGATGCCTTGCAGATACGCCAGCGGGCTCACCCCGGCGTGCTCGGCAAACAGCCGGGCCAGGTGGCGCTCGGACGTGTGCGCCACCCGGGCCATGGCCGGAACGGTCCAGTCCTGCTGCGGCTGCTGGCTGATGGCGTCCTGCACACGGTGCACAGCGGCATGCAGGTGGTTGCGGTGGTGCAGGAACGGTGAGAGCTCCGGGTCGGCCGGGCCGCGCCGCAAGGCCACGACCAGCGCCTGGGCCACCTGGGCCGCAATGGCCGCACCGGCATGGGTGGCCACCATGTGCAGGAAGAGGTCGATCCCGGTGGTGACGCCGGCGCTGGAGGCCACGGGCGGGTCCAGCACGAACACCCGGTTGGCCTGCACCTGGCAGGTGGGATCGGCCGCGCGCAATTCGTCCAGATGTTCGTGGTGGGTGGTGGCCTGCCGGTTCGCCAGCAGGCCCGCGTGCGCGGCGTACAGCGCACCGGCGCACACGCACAGCAGTTCGAGCCGGCCGGCCCGGGGACGCAGGCCCCGCAGCCAGTGCAGCAGGGCGCGGGCCGGCGTGTTGTCCACATCCACGCTGTGTCCCGGGTGGCCGACGAGAACAACCCAGTCGCAGCCGGGCTCGCCGGCCAGGTCTGCGGCCAGCGATGGCAAAGGCGCGATCTGGCCGATGCGCGCGCCCACGGAGCTGGTGGTCTCCGGTTGGGGACCGATAAAGTGCAGGCCGAACAGCGCTTCGCGCCCTTGTGCCTGCAGGCTCTGGTTGGCCGCGCGCAGCACCTCGGCGGGGCCCGCCCAGTCGAGGATCAGGCTGCCTGGCAGCAGCACGAAATGGACGCGGATGGCAGGCATGGGGTGATGGAGGGTCAGGCGGCTTCGCGCTGCCAGCGGTAGTCCATCTGGCGGGCGGTGCGCTCGGCCAGGGCCTGGCCGGCAAAGCGCTCCACCAGGTGAAGGCTCATGTCGATGCCGGCGCTGATGCCGGCCGAGCTGACGACCGTGCCTTCGTCCACCCAGCGGGCGTCGGGGTCGACCTGCAGGTGGGGCCAGCGCTGCCGCAGATCGGCCACGTCTTCCCAGTGCGTGGTGACGCGGTGTGTGTGCACCACGCCCGCAGCCGCCAGCACGAACACCCCGGTGCAGACGCTGGCGGTAATGGGGCAGCGCGCCGCGGTCTCGCGCACCCAGGCGAGGGTGTCGGGGCAGGCCAGGGGGCCGTCGACCACACCACCGGGTACCACCAGCAGATCGCAGGGGCCGGCCGTCGCGAACGCGGCCTCGGGCAGTATCCGCAGTCCGGCACGGGCGCGCACCGGCCCGCCGTCGCGCGACACGCAGCGCACCTGCCAGCGGGCAGCGCTGGCGAGCCCGGCGGGGGCGTCGGCGCCGCTCGCCAGCCGCGCGGCGACCCGGGCGGCGGTGGTGAACACCTCGTAGGGGCCGGCGAGGTCCAGGGCTTCGACCTCGTCGAAGGCCAGGATGTGGATGCTCAGCGTTGTGGAGGGCGCGGTCATGGCGTGGTGGCCTCCTGGGCGTAATCGGCGACCTGGCGCAGGGTGCAGAAGCGGCCCGCCAGCACGGTGGCGGTGCGGGCCTTGATCGCGTCGGCGCTGAGTACGCGGCCATCGGGCTGGGTCATGTCCCAGGTCAGGGTGGCTTCGGGCACGAAGTCGACCTGCCAGCCCAGGTCGGACGCGTGGCGCGTGGTGGTTTCGCAGCATTGTTCCGTGCGGATGCCGCTGACGATCAGGTGGCGGATGCCATGGGTGGTCAGCCAGACGTCGAGCCCGGTGCCCACCAGGGCGCTGTGGCGGTGTTTGACGAAGGTGGCCGCCGGTTCAAAATCGGCCAGGCCTTCGAGCGGCCGCACATGCCCGCTGGCGTGGGCGAACGGGTTGCTCGGGGATTCCGGTCCGTCCGCATGCAGGATGCGGATCACCGGCACGCTGGCGTGCTGGCAGGCCGCGATCAGGGCGTTCTGGGCTGCCAGGTAGGCGGGCAGGTCGGCCTCGTTGAAAAAGGGGCGGTGGCGGAAGGATTCCTGGACGTCGATGACGAGCAGGGCGGCGTGGGTGGGAAGGGACATCGGGTCTCCAGGCGGCGTGTCGGATCGACACGGTATGCCCCGCATTGTGGGCACTTCACCGTCGCCTGTCCGTTTCAGGCCGGACCGGAAGCGTGCATTTTCGGACATGAAAAAGGGCTCCCAGGGAGCCCTTCGGATGGCCGGTTCGGAGGGCCGTTCAGGCGACCACCACCGACGCGCCGTCGCCCTGGGCGGCGATGGCGCCGATCTCGTAAACCGTCTCGCCCAGTTCGCGCAAGGTGGCGGCGCAGGCAGCGGCTTCTTCGGCAGCGATCACCACCACCATGCCGATGCCGTTGTTGAAGGTGCGGTTCATCTCGATATCGTCGATGCCGGCCACCTTCTGCAGCCAGGCGAACAGCTCGGTCTGCGGCCAGCTGCCCTTCTTGAGGTGGGCAGCCGTGCCTTCGGGCAGCACGCGCGGAATGTTCTCCAGCAGGCCGCCGCCGGTGATGTGGGCCAGCGCCTTGACCGGGTGCTTGGCGAGGGTGGCGAGCACGTTCTTCACGTACAGGCGGGTCGGCGCCATGATGGCCTGGCGGAACGGCTGGCCGTCCAGCGTGGCCGGCAAATCGGCGCCAGCGCGCTCGATGCACTTGCGCACCAGCGAAAAACCGTTGGAGTGCACGCCGTGCGAGGCCAGGCCCAGCACCACGTCACCAGGCTTGACGTTCTGGCCGGTGAGGATCTTGCTCTTTTCGACCGCGCCGACGCAAAAGCCCGCCAGGTCGTATTCGCCGGCCGGGTACATGCCGGGCATTTCGGCGGTTTCGCCGCCGATCAGCGCGCAGCCGGACAGCTCACAGCCCTTGGCGATGCCGCCCACCACAGCGGCAGCGGTGTCCACGTCCAGCTTGCCGCAGGCGAAGTAGTCCAGGAAGAACAGCGGCTCGGCGCCCTGCACCAGCACGTCGTTCACGCTCATGCCGACGAGGTCGATGCCCACGGTGTCGTGCAGGTTCCATTCGAAGGCCAGCTTGAGCTTGGTGCCCACGCCGTCGGTGCCGGAGACCAGCACCGGCTCTTGGTAACGCTTGGGCACCTCGAACAGGGCACCGAAGCCGCCGATGCCGGCCATCACGCCTTCGCGCAGCGTCTTCTTGGCCAGGGGCTTGATGCGTTCGACCAGGGCGTCGCCAGCGTCGATATCGACACCGGCGTCTTTGTAGGAAAGGGGCGTGCTGCTGGAGGTCATGAAATGGGGGCGTCCCGGGGGCGCGGGCGGAAGTTCGGGGGGAGAGGGCTGCGGACGGCCGCCCAAGGGGGCCGACTAGAATCAGCACCGGATTTTAAGGGTTTGCCCCTTGCCCCTCCGTCGGCCGTGCCGACTCTTGCGGATCGACCCATGACCTTCACCCCTTACCAGCTGCGCCTGGTCGCCTGGGCCGCCATCGCCGTGGCGGTGTGGCTGCTGCTGACGATGCTGTCGCCGGTGCTGATGCCCTTCCTGCTGTCGGCGGTGCTGGCCTACGTGCTGCACCCCGGGGTGGAGCGTTTGCGCGCCAAAGGGGTCCCCCGCTGGCTGGGCGCCGGGCTGGCGCTCACGTTGCTGGTGATGGTGCTGCTGGCCGTGCTGCTGCTGATCGTGCCGGTGATCACCAAGCAGGTGCCGCTGTTCAAGGAGCAAGTGCCGCTGCTGCTGGACAAAGCCAGCGAAGGGGTCCAGCAACTGGGCGCCCGTTTCGGGATGGCCTTGCAGATCGACGTGTCCCTGATCCAGGGGTGGTTGCGCGGGCTGGTGGTGGCCAACGAAAGCGAACTGATCAGCGGGCTGCTGTCGTCCTTGCGCATCGGCGGCAGCGCCGTGGCGGCGGTGTTCGGCAATCTGGTGCTGGCGCCCATCGTGGCCTATTACCTGCTGCTCGACTGGGACAACATGGTCGCGCGCGTCAAGCAGCTCATTCCGCCGCGCTGGCGCGCCAGCGTGCAGAGCTTTCTCGACGAGACGGACGAGGTGCTGGGCCAGTACCTGCGTGGCCAGTTGCTGGTCATGGGGGTGCTGGCGGTGTTCTACACCGTGGGCCTGGCGTTGACCGGGCTGGACCTGGCCTTGCCCATCGGTGTGTTCACCGGGCTGGCCGTGTTTGTGCCCTACCTGGGGTTCGGTCTGGGGCTGGTGCTGGGCCTGCTGGCCGCCCTGCTCGAATTCCAGAGCGTCTGGGGCGTGGCCGCCGTGGCCGGTGTCTACACCGTTGGTCAGGTGGTGGAGAGCTTTTTCCTGACCCCGCGCCTGGTGGGCGAGCGCATCGGTTTGCACCCCATCGCGGTGATCTTTGCCCTCATGGCCTTTGGCCATCTGTTCGGCTTCGTGGGCGTGCTGGTGGCGCTGCCGGCCAGTGCCGTGCTGCTGGTGGGCATCCGCCGCGTTCAGGCGGGTTATCTGGCCAGCGATATCTATCTGCAGCCGCCTTTGCCGCCCGCCCCCCCGGCCCAGCGGCGCCCGGCACCGGAAGACAAGGCCTCATGAGCGCACCGATCGTGATGCGGCAGATGGCGCTCGACATCGGCATGGCGCCGGTGCCCACGCTGGACAATTTCGTGGCGGTGGGCAACGAGGCGGCGCTGGAGCACCTGCAGCTGTGGGCGGGCAACCCGCTGCGTTCGCCGGTACCCACTTTTCTGTGGGGCGAAGGCGGCAGCGGCAAGACCCACCTGCTGGGCGCCGTGCGCGAAGCGCTGCGAGAGCAGGGCGCCCGGGTCGGCTGGCTTGACGCCGCCACCCTGCACCCGGTTGCTTTTGACGACCACTGGGACGCGGTGCTGCTCGACGATTGCCAGCTCTATACCGCCGAGCAGCAGGCGGCGGCCTTCAACTGGTTCGTCAACGCGCAGACGCCTGCGCAGGGGCGCGCCCGCTGGGTGCTCGCCGCCGCCGACCGGCCGCCGGCCGACCTGCAGTTGCGCGAAGACCTGCGCACCCGCCTGGGCTGGGGCCACGTGTTCCAGTTGCACGCCCTGGGTGAGGCCGAGCGTCGCGCCGTGCTGCGCCGCGCCGCCGACGAGCGGGGTGTGTTCCTCGGCGACGAGGTGATGGACTTCATGCTCAACCGCTTCTCCCGCGATCTCTCCAGCCTGATGATGCTGCTGGACCAGCTCGACGCCTACGCCCTGCGCACGCAGCGCGCGATCACCATCCCGCTGATCAAGTCGATGCTCGAAAACGAATAAGACCCTGCATGAAGCTTGCCCTGTTTGACCTGGACCACACCCTGCTGCCGCTCGATTCGGACTACGCCTGGGGCGACTTCGTCGTCACCCTGGGCTGGCGTGCGGCCGAAGCCCAGACCCACGCCAACGACTACTTCTATGAGCAGTACAAGGCCGGCACGCTGGATATCCACGAATACATCCGGTTCTCGGTGGACGCCCTGCGCGAGCACGGCGTGGCAGCCGCCGACGCGGCCCACCGGCGCTTCATGCAGGAGGTGATCGGACCGGCCATCCGGCCGGCGGCGCGCGAACTGGTGCAGCGGCACCAGGCTGCGGGCGACCAGGTCATCATCGTCACCGCCACCAACGAATTCGTCACCCGGCCGATAGCCCAGGCCTTCGGCGTTTCCGAGCTGATTGCCATCGACCTGGAGCGCGATGCCGCCGGCAACCCCACCGGAGCCATCCGGGGCACCCCGTCCTTTCGCGAGGGCAAGGTGGCGCGTGTGGAACAATGGCTGGCCGCGCGGGGCCTGGACTGGTCGCGTGTCGAACACAGCACCTTCTACAGCGACTCGATCAACGACCTGCCGCTGCTCGACAAGGTGCACGAGCCGGTGGCCACCAATCCCGATGCCCGGCTGACCGCCATCGCCGCCGAACGCGGCTGGCGCATCCTGAACCTCTTCGAATGATCAAGAAATTCATCGACAAGCTGCTGGGCAAGTCCGGCGGCAAGAAGGCCGGCAAATTCGGCCAGCGCGCCGACGTGCCGGCCAGCGTGCACGGCATCAACCCCAAGCTGGTGGACCAGCGCGCCATCGACGTGGTGCACACCCTCAAACGCGCCGGTTACGAGGCCTACATCGTCGGCGGCGCCGTGCGCGACCTGCTGCTTGGTCTGCGCCCCAAGGACTTCGACGTCGCCACCAACGCCACGCCCGAGCAGGTCAAGAGCCTGTTCCGCCGCGCCTTCATCATCGGCCGGCGCTTTCGCATCGTGCACGTGGTCTATGGCCGGGGGCGCGAGCACGAGGTCATCGAAGTCTCCACCTTCCGCGCCTACCTCGACAGCGCCGATGCCGAACAGGTCAGCGGCAACGAACGCACCAGCAAGGGTGAACTCTCGACCATGAAGCACGCCGTCGACGCCAGCGGCCGGGTGCTGCGCGACAACGTCTGGGGGCCGATCGAGCAGGACGCCGCGCGCCGCGACTTCAGCATCAACGCCATGTACTACGACCCCGAGACGCAGGTCGTGGTCGACTTCCACCACGGCATCCGCGACGCGCAGAAGAAAACCCTGCGCATGATCGGCGACGCCGCCACGCGCTACCGCGAAGACCCGGTGCGCATCATCCGCGCCGTGCGTTTTGCCGCCAAGCTCAGCCGCCTGGGTTTCAGCTTCGATGCCAAGACACAGGCGCCGCTGGCCGCCTCGCGCACGCTGCTGGCCGACGTGCCGCAGAGCCGCCTGTTCGACGAAATGCTCAAGCTGCTGCAGACCGGCCACGCGCTGGCCAGCATCGAGCAGCTCCAGGCCACCGGCCTCGGCACCGGCATCTACCCCTTGCTCGACGTGGTGGTGGAGCGCGCAGGCGACCCGTTCGTCCAGCGGGCGCTGCAGGACACCGACCGCCGCGTGGGCGAAGGCAAGCCGGTGGCGCCCAGCTTCCTGTTGGCCTGCGTGCTCTGGGCCGACGTGCGCAAGGGCTGGGAGCGCCGCCTGCAGCCCCGTGGCAACCAACGTCCGCCCACGCCGTTTGCCGCCCTGCAGGACGCGGTGGACGAGGCCTTCGATGCCCGCATCGGTGACGTCTCCGGCCGCGGCAAGCTGGGCACCGACATGCGCGAAATCTGGCTCATGCAGCCGCGCTTCGACAAGCGCGTGGGCAGCGGCCCATTCAGCCTGGTCGAGCAGCCGCGCTTCCGCGCCGGCTTCGACTTCCTGCGCCTGCGCGCGCAGACCGGTGAGGTCGAGGAGGAACTGGCCCACTGGTGGGAAACCTTCAGCACCGCGGACGAAGACCACCGCCAGGACATGATCGACGCCCAGCGCAAGTCCGGCCAGCCCAAAGGGGCGGGCAGCGGCAAGGCCCGGCGCGTGAAAAAGGGCGATGCCGACCATCCGGGCACCGGCGCCGCTGAGCAGGACGACCCGCGCTTCCGGCCGCCGGATACCGAGGCCGATGACGACGGGGCTGGTGAGCCGGGCGACGATCTGCCCGAATTGCGTACGCCCGATGGCATGCCTGCCGATGGCAGCGCACCGGCCAAGAAACGCCGTCGTCGCCGACGCAAGCCTTCGGGCAGCGGGGCCGCGCCGGCCGATGACGGTGGGGCGCCCCCGGCGGGCGAATGACCCTGGCTGGCGCCGCTCTTGCGCGCGACCCGGTGCGGGCCTGCGTGGCGCTGGGGGCCAATCTGGGTGATCCGGTGCAGGCGCTGCAGGCTGCGCTGGCGGCCTTGCAGGCCCATCCGGGCATTGCGGAGTTGCGCGTCTCGGGCTTCTACCGCACCGCGCCGGTGGACGCGACGGGCCCGGATTTTGTCAACGCGGTCGCGCTGCTGGACACGACGCTGACGGCTCCTGCGCTGCTGGACCTGCTGCAGGCCGTCGAGGCGGATGCCGGTCGGCAGCGGCCCTACCACCACGCGCCGCGCACACTGGATCTGGATTTGTTGACGTATGGCACGGCGCGCATCGTTTCGCCCCGGCTCACCGTGCCACACCCCCGTATGATGGACCGGGCTTTTGTTCTCGTCCCGCTGCACGATCTGGCCCCCGAACGGGTGCCGCCGGCGGCGCTGGCGGCGGTGCAACACCAGGTGGTGGAGCGGCTGCGCTGACGGGGCGGACCCTCCTGTCATGCCGTCCGTCTTTTCGCTCTCCCTGTTGTCGATGACCTGGCGCTCCGGGGCCTGGTGCCTGCTGGCGCTCATGGCCTGGGCGCTGCTGGCCGGCTGCACATCGACGCCGGCTCCCCGGGGCGAAGTGCAGCCCGAGCCCATGGCCTCCGGCGATCTGGCGCAGTCGGACGTGAACCGCATGGCCACGCTGGGCATGCGCGACAACCTGGCCAGCCTGTTCCTGCTGATGGACAAGCTGTACCGGCGCAATCCCCAGGAGTGGCGCAAAGGGGGTTTTTCCAGCCGCGAAGCGGCGATGGACGCGGTGCGTCAGGCGCTCGAAGCGCGCCGGTCCTGGCCCGATCTGGCCCTGGCCGACAAGCGCGACATCGCGGCGCTGGCCGTGGCGCTCGACCCCGCGTTCGCAGGCGACCGGGTGGCGGCCTTCACCTATGGGTTGGGTGACATGCTGATCACCGCGCACGGCGGCAAGACCCGCTTCTACCTGCTCGACGGTCTGGACGCCCAGGCGCTCTACAACGCCGCCCGCAACATCGAGATTGCCGCGTGGATGCTGGCGCAGCGGCGCGACCGGGCGGGCAGGCCGCTGCTGCTGGCCGACGAGATCACGGCGCAGGCGCGCAACCTGAGTTTCGAGCGCGAGTTCGGCAAGATGATTGCGCGCGTGGACCTGCTGGCCTCGGTCACGACCGAAAAATACCGGCGCGCCGTGGTCAGCTATGTGCAGAACTTCGTGGGCGGCACGCTGTTGCAGTTCCTGCCTGTGCAGGCGGTGACGGCGCCATAGGGGGCCTTAGCAGGCTGTTGAATTTCGCTCCCATAAAACCTGGCATTCAGGAGCATCGTTGTAGATACTGACTGCTCGCTCAACAAGGAGTCCAGACGATGCGAGGTTCAGACGCGATGCAGGAGT
>Ga0067045_1002482_pt1 | contig 102743 bp, 108 predicted proteins | sample TerdegcTABiofilm_FD_59184 | JGI IMG/M metagenome (GOLD analysis project Ga0067045, IMG submission 59184) | Combined Assembly of (Gp0054472, Gp0054536) Wastewater bioreactor microbial communities from Singapore -Terephthalate degrading...
CGATCGACGCAGACGTTGGGCATGTAGCGCTCGGGAACGGAAATAATTGAAGCGCTTGGGGAAGAACACTGCGGACCGGCTATCCCATTGTTTATACTTCCGCCGACAGCGTGTTTCAGGTGGCGGCCCATGAAGAAGTGATCCCTCTTGACGAACTCTATCAGATTTGCAAAACCGCCCGGGAGCTGCTTGCCGGCCCCTGGGCCGTGGGTCGGGTTATCGCCCGGCCCTTCGTCGGGATGCCGGGGAGCTTTGTCCGGACGGCCAACCGCCACGATTATTCATTGCCGCCGCCCGCCCCGACAGTGCTGGACAGTCTGAAGGAAAGCGGGTATGAAGTGATCGGCGTAGGGAAAATTAGCGATATTTTTGCCGGGCGCGGGCTTACAGGCAGCCTGCCTACCCGGAATAATGCAGAAGGAATCCAAAAGATTAAAGAGGCATGGGCGGATTTAAAACAGGGCCTGATCTTTGCCAACCTGGTAGAGTTCGATTCTGTTTACGGGCATCGGAATGATGTTGACGGGTATGCCGGCGCACTAGAAGATTTCGACAGGCAAGTGCCGGATTTAATGGAACTGGCCCAAAAGGAAGGCTGGCTGATAATCACTGCCGACCACGGCAACGACCCGACCACCCGCAGCACCGACCACAGCAGGGAGTATGTTCCGCTTCTTGTATGCGGCTGCGAGGCCAAAGCCGATGTTGACCTGGGAACCCGACAAACCTTTGCCGATATTGCTGCCACCATCAGCGATCTGTTTCGGCTTCAGTTCGAATGCCGAGGCACAAGCTTCTTGTCACTGATAAGAAACGGGAAGGAGCTGAAAGAATGAGGGGTTGTGGATCTGATCGTGAAAAAGCGCGAAGGCAAAGAATTGCTGCCCGAGGAGATTGACTACCTGGTAGGCGGCTACGCAGAGGGAAAAGTCCCTGATTACCAGATGGCGGCATTCTGCATGGCGGTTTACTTTCAGGGGATGAGCGACGAAGAAACAGCCCGTTTCACCATGAGCATGGTCGCGTCGGGAAAAACGGCAGACCTATCGGAAATTCCGGGAATTATAGTGGACAAGCACAGCACCGGCGGGGTGGCTGATACGACCACCCTTGTCCTGGCCCCGCTGGTGGCGGCAGCGGGTGTTCCGGTGGCAAAAATGGCCGGCCGCGGTCTTGGCCACACTGGCGGGACCATCGACAAGCTGGAAAGCATTCCAGGTTTTTGCGCTTCTCTTTCCCGTGAACAGTTTTTGGCCCAGGTCAAAAGGATCAATCTGGCCATAACCGGGCAAAGTGAGGACCTGGTGCCGGTTGACCGGAAATTGTACGCCCTTCGCGATGTTACCGGGACAGTTGAATCCATCCCCCTTATTGCCAGCAGCATCATGAGCAAAAAGATAGCGGCAGGGGCGCAGGCCATTGTCCTTGATGTCAAAACCGGCAGCGGGGCCTTTATGAAAAAGAGAGAGGAGGCATTCCGGCTTGCCCGGGCGATGGTAGCCATCGGCAAGGGGCTGGGGAGGAAAACCACGGCTGTGGTTTCGGATATGAACGAACCGCTGGGCAACGCTATCGGCAATGCCCTGGAAGTGGAAGAAGCCATCAGGGTTCTGCGCGGTGAATTGAAGGGGCGCCTGCGCCAGCACTGCTTCATCCTGGGTCGGCTGCTATTGCTGGCGGCCGGGCGGGTAAGCACGGAAGAAGAAGCGGAAAAACTCATGGACCGGCTCCTTGATTCAGGCGCCGCGCTGGAGAAGTTGTCGGAAATGATTAGAGCGCAAGGCGGGAACGCTGCCGTGACGGAAGACACATCCCTTTTGCCTCAGGCCCGATACCAATGCGTGCTTAAAGCACCAGAGGAGGGGTATCTCGAAATCAATGACGTGCAAGGGCTGGGCCAGGCAGCCATGCTGTTGGGAGCGGGCCGGGAGACAAAAGAGGCGGCGATCGATCTTGCGGTTGGGCTAAGGTTGCATGCCAGAACAGGTGATAGAATCGAAAAAGGCCAGCCCCTTCTTACAGTTTATTTCAATGACGACCGGCGACTGACCGAAGCGGTCGAACTGGCCACGAGGTGCCTGTCGGTTTCACCTCATGCCGTGCCGTTCAACCCCCTTGTTTACGGGATAATCGAATAGTTGGGCCTGTTATTCTTTCAAGCGCGATTGTTGCTGGAAAAGCTTTATGACCGGCAGAACAACAAAGGCCAACAACAGATACAAAACGGCGATGCCGACCAGCGACAGCAAAAAGGCCGCCAGAAATCTTTCCATAACCCATAATCACCTCCCCGACTGTTAGTTTTTTCCCCGACGGGACGTTATATGTCAGGCATTACATAGAACTGTGCCCGGCAGGGGAAAAATAAAGACAAGATGGTGGGAGGTGATTTTTTTGTTTCGCAGTAAACATGTAACCAAAAGCTTCAGTCAGGCAGTATGGGCAGCAGCTGTTGCCGTATTGCTTGCTGCTTTTCTGTTCCCAAATGTTGCCCGCGGGGTTGAACCGTCCCTGAAGGCTGAATCGGCGGTGCTGCTGGATGCCTATTCCGGCCGGGTCCTGTATGCGAAAAATCCGCACCTGAAAGCGTATCCGGCCAGCATGACCAAATTGATGACCCTGGTCCTGGCGGCGGAAGCGATTGATAGCGGCAGGATAAAGCTGACCGATATGGTGACTGCCAGCGAAAACGCCGCTTCTTACGGCGGTTCCCAGATCTTTTTGGCCCCCGGCGAGGTGCTGTCCTTGAAGGATTTGCTGCTGGGGATAGCGTTGGCGTCGGGGAACGATGCCAGCGTTGCTGTCGCCGAGTACATCGCGGGGTCACACGAGGACTTTGTGGAAATGATGAATGAAAAAGCCCAGGAGCTTGGAATGACCGGAACCCATTTTGTCAACTGCAACGGCCTTCACGACCCGGACCATTATTCCACCGCTTATGATTTTGGTTTGCTCGGCGTGCACGCCTTGAAGTTTCCCATGATCAGGGAGCTTTGCTCGGTTAAGCACTACAGGATACGCGAGGAGACCGGCCGGCCGTTTCAATACGACAATAAAAACAAGCTCCTGTGGCATTATCCGGGGACCGATGGTTTTAAAACAGGATGGACCGTGGATGCCAAATACTGCCTGACAGCCACCTGTGAGCGGAACGGCTTGAGGTTTGTTTCGGTGGTGATGGGTGTTCCGGTTAAAAGCGGGCAGTTTGAAGACACCAAAACGCTGTTTAACTGGGGGTATTCGCAGTTCGTCTTTAAAAACTTTTATCAGGAAAACGAGGTTTTAGGCTCGGTGAGGGTTGGCAAGGGCGCGGTAAATTGTGTTGACGCCATACCCGCCAAGAAGGTCGGCATTACGGTGCTCAAAGGAGAGGATAAGGGGCTGACCGCCAGGGTCGAGTTGCTGCCGATGGTTGAAGCCCCGGTCAGGGCAGGGGATGTGCTGGGGCACGTTTCCATCATGAAAAACAATGAGATCTTGTACCGGATGGACCTGCAGGCCAAAGAAAGCGTGGCCAGGGGATCCTGGTGGCGGGAATTTAAAAAAGTTATGAAGTCCACGGTTGCTGGGCAGTCTTGAACAGGCGCCGTAAATAAGACGGCGCCTGTTCATAAATCAGAGCAAACAAATAATTACCAAATATTAGCAGGAATATTGCCGGACAGTAGAGAATATTATTTTAAAATGGCTGCAAAGGAGGAGATGCTCAAAATGACGTTGATTTTACATAGCAAAAACAGGACGCTGACCGTCAGGGTCAAAGGAGAGCTTGACCTGGTTACGGCTGGGGAATTCCGAGAAACGGTTGATAGGGCCCTTGAGGAAATGGTCGCTCAGAACCTGATCATCGACATGGGGAGGGTCACGTTTATTGATAGCTCAGGGCTGGGCGTTATTCTGGGGCGGTATCGAAAGGTCCGGGACAAAGGCGGACAGGTTGTTATCATCGGGCTTAACCCTAATATTAAAAGGATTTTGGAAATGTCAGGGGTTCAGTCTTTTATCCCTGTCTGCGCTTCGGAAGCCGATGCCTGGCGTCTGCTCGAGAAAAAGGCAATTTAGGAGGAATAAAAATGGATAGGATAGTAAAGAATAGAATAATATTACAATTCATGAGCCGCGGTGAGAACGTAGCCTTATCGAGGATAACCGTTGCCGCTCTTGCTTCCCAGTTGAACCTGACGTTGAACGACCTTGAAGAAATCAAGGTTGCCACCTCGGAAGCGGTTTCCAACGCCATTATCCACGGCTACCAGAATAATCCCGACCGCCTGGTCAAGGTGGTGGGGACCTTATACGAAGACGAGATTGTGATTGAAGTAGCCGATGAGGGCGTGGGGATTGCCGACATCAGACAGGCCATGCAGCCTGCGTATTCTTCAGACCCTGAACGGATGGGGCTGGGTTTTGTGTTCATGCAGTCGTTCATGGATGAGGTGAATGTCGAATCGCAACTCAACCGCGGTACTAAGGTGACTCTTCGTAAGCGGATTGGCGGCGCCGGGGCTGAAAACAAAGCGGTATCGTAATGAGGTATGGATATGAATGTTAGGCTGTCGGAAATGAACTTACCGCGTTTTCCTTTGCTGAGCGACGAAGAGATGGTCGATTTGCTGGGAAAAGCCCAGGCGGGAGATGCGGATGCGCGGGAAAAACTGATAAACTGCAACCTGCGGCTTGTCTTCAACCTTGTCCAGAGGTTCGCCAATCGGGGTTACGAGATCGAAGACCTGTTTCAAATAGGAACGATCGGGCTGATAAAGGCCATCGATAAGTTTGATCTTTCATATCATGTCAAGTTTTCCACTTATGCGGTACCGATGATAATCGGAGAAATCCGGCGCTTTTTGCGGGACGATAATCCAGTTAAAATCAGCCGTTCTCTGAAGGAGAACGCGTATAGAATCAACAAGGTCAGGGATGCGCTGACCAAAGAACTGGGCCGTGAACCGACTCTGCAGGAGATAGCCGGAGCGACCGGGTTTTCCCTGGATGAAATAATCACCAGCTTGGAGGCTGTTCAGGCGCCGACCTCCATTCACGAAACGCTGTACCAGGATGACGGCGACCCGATTTATGTGATTGACCAGCTGAGCAGCGAGCAGGAGGAGTTCAACTGGTTCGACCGGATTGCCCTTAAAGAAATAATGAACAAGCTATCGGAGAAAGAAAGAGAGATCATTTTGATGAGGTTTTTTCAGGACAAGACGCAGACGGAGGTGGCCAATCTGGTAGGGCTTTCGCAGGTCCAGGTGTCAAGGATTGAGCGCCAGGCTCTGAAACGGTTCAGAGCGCTTTTGCAGGAGGAAAACATCCGGAAAGGATTGTGATGAAGAGAGTTTATGACATGAATAACAAACCGAGGTGTGAACAATAATATTACCAGTTACCAACCTGAGTATGGACCGCGGTCGGAGGACGGGAAATGGCAAACGGACTGGAACGGGAAATATTGCGGCGTTATGAGGAGCGGCAGGGCTTGTTGCCTGGTTGGAAGGAAATGAAACAGGAGGACAAAACAAGGGTCCAGAAAGAAATCCAGGATGACCACCAGGCGGTGGTTGCCTGGGAGGCTAAAGCCGCAGGAGACGAAAAGCAGCGGGCGGCTGATTTGAAACGGCTGCTCGAACAGCAGCAGCAGGATTTTCAGCAGATCGATGCGTTGGAGTACCAGAAGAAGACGCTGAAACTTGCTCCCCGGCCGGCAGTAGTTAAAAACACGATTTTAGCCTTTGTTGTAGGCGGGCTCATCTGCACTGCCGGGCAGGTCCTCATCGACCTGTTTTCCTCCGGAGGTCTGGCGGATAAAGATGCCAGCTCAGCCGCTTCAACGGCGCTCGTTTTTGCCGGAGCCCTTTTGACGGGGTTTGGTATCTACGATGAGCTGGGGAGAGTAGCCGGAGCTGGATCGATTGTACCCATCACCGGCTTTGCCAATTCGATTGCCTCATCGGCCCTGGAGTTTAAGCGGGAAGGCTTTATCTACGGCGTGGGAGCACGGCTGTTTACGGTGGCAGGACCGGTTATCGCTTACGGAACAATGGTTTCCATCATGATCGGGTTGGTTTATTATTTTTGGAAATAGGACGGCTGCGAGATTATGGCCCAAAACAAGGTTGGCAAACAGACTTGGCAGTTTGCGGCCCGTCCCGTCATCGTTTCCTGGGGAACGGCTGTCGGGCCGATGGAAGGGCAAGGCCCTTTGCGGGACCAGTTTGATATGATCCTTGACAGCAATCTGTTCAAGGGAGACAAGTCCTGGGAGGAGTCCGAACAACGGCTGATGCAGCACAGTATGGAACTGGCCCTGGAAAAAGCGGGGATGAAAGCCCAGGACCTTGATTTGTACCTGGCCGGCGATCTGTTGAACCAGATAATCACCGCCAATTTTTCAGCCCGGTTTTTCGGCGCCCCGTTTTTTGGCCTCTACGGGGCCTGCTCAACTCTGGTGGAAGGGCTGGCTATTGGCGCTTCAGTGCTCAACGCGGGCTATGTGGACAATGTGGGCGTTTCGGCCAGCAGCCATTACGGCACGGCCGAGCGCCAGCTTCGCTATCCAACCGAGTTGGGGGTCCAGCGCCTGCCGACCGCCCAATGGACAGTAACCGGGGCTGGGTCATATATTATCAATATGTCCGGGCGGGGTGTCGGGATCGTTTGCGCCACGGTGGGTAAGGTTAAGGACCTGGGGATAAGCAATGCCGGTGATATGGGCACGGCCATGGCGCCGGCGGCTTATGACACAATTACGGTAAACTTGCAGGAACTGCAAAGGAAGACGAGCGACTACGACTTCATCGTCACCGGCGATCTGGGGGAACTTGGGCTGAACGCCTTGAAAGAGCTGTTGGCTTCGGAAGGGCACAGCACGAATAATGTCTGTGACTGCGGGATGCTGATTTATGAACCCGCCCAGGACACTCATGCCGGAGGAAGCGGTTGCGGCTGCTCGGCTGCAGTGCTGGGGTATCTCCTCCGGCAGATGCTCGACAAGAAATTCCAGCGGGTTCTGTTCGTGGGGACAGGCGCCCTGATGAGCCCTACCAGCACCATGCAGGGGAATTCTATTCCGTGCGTCGCTCACGCTGTGGTTCTTGAGTCCTCTTGATTTCTGTTTATTCAACTAATCTGGAGGAAAATATAATGGTCGTCTTGTTAAAAGCGTTTGCCCTTGGAGGAGCGATTTGTGCTTTGGGCCAACTGTTGATGGACCTCACTCCGTTTAACATCACGCCCGGGCATATACTGGTGGGATACGTTACAGTCGGAGCAGTGCTGAGCGCACTGGGCATTTACCAGGTTCTGGTTGATTGGGGCGGAGCCGGGGCCAGTGTGCCCTTGTCGGGATTCGGTCACCTGCTGGCCCAGGGAGCGATTGAAGGAGCAAAAGCCAAAGGACTGCTGGGGGCTATAGGCGGCGGGCTGGAAGCGAGTTCGGTCGGAATTGCCGCAGCGGTCCTGTTTGGGCTGTTGACGGCAACGTTCTTTAAACCCAAGGGATGACATATTTGGCCGCGGCCTCAAAACGAGGTTGATTTGGGCAACAAGCGGGCAAATGCAAGCGAAAAAACCACGGGGAGGAAGGATGGGACCGGTGTATAAAGTCGGACTGCCTCGTGCACTGTTGTATTATGAATTTGCTGTGCTCTGGCGCACTTTTTTTAATTGCCTTGATATGGAACTGGTTGTTTCAGGAAAAACCAACAAGCAGGTCCTGGATGAAGGGGCGTTGCGGGTGGCGGACGAGGCCTGCCTGCCCGTAAAGATATTTTTCGGGCATGCCGCCCGGCTTATTGCCGAAGGGCCGGACTTTCTTTTTGTTCCAAGGATTGTGAGTGTCGAACGGAAGGCCTTCGCTTGCCCCAAAGTAATAGGGTTGCCGGATATGCTGGCGGCAAGTCGGGAGCGCGTTTTGCCGCTGTTGAGGCCGACCATTAACCTGGCCGGCCAGCAGCCGGGGATAGGCCTTTTCTGTCAAGAGGTCGGCAAGGTCCTGGGATGCGGCGCAAAGAAGGCAAGGATGGCCTGGGATAAAGCGGTTCGGGAGCAGGAACGGGAAAACGAGCTGAAAGCAGTCCGGTTTTTTCAAATGGAGGAAAAACTCAAGGAACAAGCTGCCGGTTTTGAGGGAAAAGAAGCGGGAGTCCCAATCCTTTTGCTGGGGCACCAGTACCTTATTGAAGACGAGTTTTTGAACTTCAATGTGCTTAATAAGCTGAAAGACCGGGGCTGTCTGGTTTTGACCCCACTGGAGGTCCCCGTTGAGGAGCGGGAAGCGGCTGTCAGTGGATTGCCCAAAAGGATGTTTTGGACATTCGGAAAAACCTTGATGGGCGCAGCGCGCTGCTTCGCGCGGCTGCCTGGAGAAAAGGGGGCGGTGGTCCTGACATCATTTGGTTGTGGAATTGATTCGTTTGTGGTTAATATGATAATAAGATACTTTAAACAGGCGGGCATTCCCCAGCTGAACATCGTGTTGGACGAACACACCGGCGAGGCCGGCGTCGATACCCGCATCGAGGCTTTTCTGGACATGATGCATTGGAGGAAATCAAATGGCAAGAATCACCTTCCCGCACATGGGCCACACCTGGGTAATACTGAAAGGGCTTTTGGAATACCTTAATCTCAATGTTGTCGTCCCTCCCGCCACCAGCAAACGGACGCTGAACCTGGGGGCGCAGTATGCGCCGGAGTTTGCCTGCCTGCCATTGAAACTGAACCTGGGGAACCTGATCGAAGCCCGGGAACTGGGAGCGGACACCTTTATCATGGCCGGCGGCGTCGGTCCCTGTAGATTTGGGTTGTACGCGCAGCTTGAAAAGGAGATACTGGAAGAGATTGGATATGATTATGATTCGCTGGTGCTGGAACCACCGGAAAGAGGAATCTGGCAGTTTCTGCAGAGGATTAAAAGGCTGATCGGGTCCGTTTCCTGGCTGAGGGTCATACAGGCGATCAGGTTTGCTTATCACAAGGCGTGCCTGATTGACGACCTGGAAAGGATGGTTCAGGAAATCCGGCCGCGGGAGTTGAAAAAGGGAACGGCCGATAAGGTCTTTAATAACTCCCTGCTGAATATCGATCGGGCCCGGAATAAAGATGAGCTGGAAGAAGCCTTCGGTCTGGCCAGGCAAAAACTGCTCCATGTTCCCGCGGTGGAAGAAAGCGGGAGAGTATTGAAAGTGGGGCTTGTCGGCGAGATTTATACCCTCCTTGAACCGTTCGCCAGCCTGGAAACAGAAAAAAAACTGGGTTATTTGGGGGCTAAGGTTACAAGGTCCATTTATCTGAGCGAATGGATTAATGAACACCTTTTTAAAGGCATGTTCAAGAGAAAGTGGAGCCGCAAACCGTTCAAGCATTTTGCCGGCCCGTTTCTCAACCATTTTGTTGGCGGGCACGGGCAGGAATCCATCGGGGCTGGGGTTGCCTTTGCCGCCGAAGGATTTGACGGGATTGTCCAGGTTGCGCCCCTGACCTGCATGCCTGAAATCGTGGCGCACACCATTTTTCCGCGGGTAAGCGAGGATTGCGGGCTCCCGGTTTTAACGATTTATGTCGATGAGCAGATGGGGCAGGAGGGTGTTAACACGAGGCTGGAGGCCTTTGTCGACCTGCTGCGCGAAAAACGCGGCCAATATGGCCCCGGCCGCCAAAAAAAGCGCAGCAGCCTTGACCGGCCTATGACGATATGCTAGAATATTGAAAAACAATAAAACGATGCACCTCACCTGTGGAGGGTGAGGTAGAGGTTGCGGAGCAATGAATGTGCCATCAGTAAGCCGGGGAGCTGGCAGCCATGAACCGGTTGAAAGGGGCCTCCGCCGAAGCAGTTAAGCCTGGCCGGGGCTTGCCTGCTGGGGTTGCGACCGAACAGGCGCAGCACTGTCACCCGGGATACGCCCTTGTCCCGAGGTGGAGCGCTATCTCATAACCAAGGGTTGAGGCTGGTAGCTGAGCGTTGCTTGCCGATGGCAGCCGGGACTTGCTTCACCTGGCTGCCGTTTGTTTTGTTATCTACAACAAGGATGGGAGAGAAAAGAGGATGAAACTGCATGGCACCATGGAAATAAACAGCCGGGGGCACTTGTGCATCGGCGGGTGCGATACGGTGGAACTTGCCAGGGAGTATGGAACGCCGCTGTATGTGATGGATGAAGAACACCTGCGCGAGATTTGCCGGGAATACTACCGGGCGTTTACCGGCAGACATGCCAATACGGAGGTTATATATGCCAGCAAGGCTTTCATGACGATGGCCATGGCCAGGATTATTGATGAGGAGAACCTGGGCCTGGACGTGGTTTCCGGAGGCGAGCTGTATACGGCTATCCGGGCAGGCTTTCCCGCCGAAAGGATTTATTTTCATGGCAACAACAAGTCCCGCGAAGAGATCCAGTTGGCGCTGAAAAGCCGGATAGGCCGTTTTGTCGTGGACAATCTTTATGAACTGGAGCTGTTGAGCGAGGAAGCGTCCCGGCTGGGCGAAACTGCCAGGGTTCTTCTCAGGATCCAGCCCGGGATCGAGGCGCATACCCATGAGTACATTAAGACCGGGCAGATTGATTCCAAGTTCGGCATGGCCATAGCTACCGGGCAGGCCATGGAAATCGTAAAAAAGGCGCTCAATGCCAGGTCGCTGGTTCTGAAGGGGCTGCACTGTCACATCGGCTCGCAGATTTTTGAAATCGATTCTTTCCGCCATGCGGCTGAGGTGATGATGACGTTTGTCAAACAGGTGAAGGACGAAACCGGGGTCAGCATGGCCGAACTTAACCTGGGTGGCGGTTTCGGCATATATTATAAGGAAGGCGATACTCCGGTACCGGTCGGCGAATTTGCCGAGGCGATAATGTCCACGATCGGTAAAAAAGCGCGGGAGATGAAGATACGCCAACCCAAGGTGATTGTAGAGCCGGGGCGCTCGATAGTCGGTACGGCGGGGACGACCCTTTACACGATCGGTTCGATTAAATCCATCCCGGGGGTCAGGACCTATGTGGCGGTTGACGGCGGCATGGGCGACAATCCCCGGCCCGCCCTGTACCAGGCCAAGTATGAGGCCATGGTTGCCAACAAGGCGGGAGAAAAAGCGGTTAAACTCGTTTCCATTACGGGGAAGTGCTGCGAATCAGGAGATATGCTGATCTGGGATATTTTATTGCCCGAGGTCAGCAGCGGAGACATCCTGGCAGTTTCCAGCACCGGAGCTTACAATTATTCCATGTCCAGCAACTACAACCGCCTGCCCAGGCCGGCCGTGGTACTGGTAAAGGACGGCCGGGCGGAGGTAATCGTTAAAAGAGAGACCTATCAGGACCTGGTCAGGAACGATGTGATACCGGCCAGGTTGCAGGCCAAAGGGTGCGCCGAAGCAGTTGCCGCCAGATACAGATAGCTGTTCGCATGTGTCGCAAATGACAGCCTTGACAGGCTGGGAACCGGACCGTTCCCGGCCTGTTTTAGTGCGCCCGGCATGGGTTACGGATGGGTTGTGTGATATATTCTGTGATATAATGGAATGCATAGAAGAGATTGCTGTTTAAGGGACGAGAAAATGTACCCTGACCATCCCCTTTTCAATTATACGAGGAAGGTGTTAGCAGAACAGCACCAAGAAAATAAGGTTTATCTCGTGGGCGGAACTGTTCGGGACCTTTTGCGGGGCTGCGAAATAAAGGATTTTGACTTCATGGTCGAAGGAGACGTGTTTGCCGTTGCCGAAAGCCTAGCCAGGGAACTGGGGAGCAAGCTGACGGTCAACGGGAAGCTATTGACGGTTTCCTTGCCCAGCAGGTGGGGACCAATCGATTTTGTGCAGGCCCGGCGGGAGTTTTACCCTTTTCCCGGGGCCTTGCCCGAGGTTGAGCCAGCGAGTTGCCTGGAGGACTTGCTGCGGCGCGATTTCACCATCAACGCCCTGGCCTTGCCGTTGCTGCACGACGGGTGGGGGGAGCTTATTGATCCAGCCGGCGGCGTGAGAGATTTGCAGGAAGGGTTGGTGCGCGTACTGCACGAAAACAGCTTTCGCGACGACCCTACGCGCATTCTGCGCGCCGTTCGATTCACATGTCGTCTGGGGTTTCGCCTGGAAGAGAAAACCTGTGGCTGGTTGCGCCGCGACTGGCCGTTCCTGGAACTCGTTTCGCCGGTACGCCGGCAGAAGGAATGGCATCTGATCTGCCAGGAAGAAAACGCAGCGGCGGTCCTGTCGGAGATCTATGTCCTGGGGGGTTGGACGCATTTTTTCAAGGGGTTGTCCTTCAGCCAGGCTTCTGTCTACAGGCTTTGTGAACTGAAACTGCCTTCCGGCCCGCCGGAACTCCGCCCCTGGTTTTTCTGCCTGTTGTGCCTTTTGGCCGCCAAGCCCGGAGCGCTAACGGATTTGGCGGATTACTGGGGGCTCGCCGCCAGGGATAAGGCAGGCCTGCGAGCGACTTTGGAGTTGTGGGCCGGCGGGAAGGAGGCTTTTTCGTTGGACCAGCGCCGATTGCGCCGCGCCCGGAGGGGGCTCCCCCCGGAAGGGGCATATTTTCTTTATCGGGAATGGTTCGAGGAGAGCATGGACTGGGAAGCCTTCCTGCGGGAAATGGAATCAGCCGCCATGCCTGTTAACGGGCACGACTTGCTCCGCCTGGGGGTTCCACCCGGCCCGGAACTAGGCCAGCTCTTAAGAAGGCTGGAAGACTATTTCCAGGCCGGTTGCTGGTCATCCCGGGAAGAAGGAATAAAACTGGCCAGTCGTATTCTGGCAGGTAAGGAGAACGATAAAAACAATGTTTAATTTAACAGGCTTTTTGGTCAGCATACCGGCAATACTTGTGGCCTTAACCGTACATGAGTTTTCCCATGGCCTGGTTGCCCACCTCCTGGGGGATCCTACCCCCAAACGGCAGGGCCGCCTGACGCTCAATCCTCTGCCGCACCTTGATGCCCTGGGTACGCTGATGCTGCTGGTGGCTCATTTCGGTTGGGCCAAGCCGGTGGAGATCAACCCGTTCTACTTCCGGGGAGACCGCCAGAGGGGAGTGCTATTGGTCAGTCTGGCCGGTCCTGTCTCCAATCTGGCGGTTGCTTTACTGGGAGCCATATTGTACAATCTATTTAATGCCGGCGCAAGCAGGTATTTTGTTTCATTTGTTTTCACCCTGGTGAGCATTAATGTATATCTGGCCCTGTTCAACCTGATCCCGGTGCCTCCCCTGGACGGATCCCGGATCCTCATGGGACTGCTGCCCCGCCGCCTGCACGGGTTTATATACCAGATCGAGGCTTACGGGCCGTTCATCCTGGTGCTGTTGATCCTGACCAACGTCACGGGGCTGGTGCTGGCGCCTGCGGCCAGAGCGATCATTGCAACCCTTTTTCAGGCCGGGCGATTCGTCACTGCTTTCTAAACGAGATAGGAGGTTTATGATGAAAAGAGGCGTCATTTTTAGCGGGATGCGGCCCACAGGCAGGCTGCATATCGGCCATTTGAGCGTTCTAGAAAACTGGGTAAGGCTCCAGGAAGATTACCGGTGCTTTTTCGGCATTGTCGACTGGCATGCCCTTACCACCGCTTTCGATAACCCCGCAGAAATCCAAGAAAACATCCGCACCATGCTATTGGATTGGTTGAGCGTGGGGCTGGACCCTGAGAAAAGCCCCCTCTTTGTCCAGTCTCAGGTTAAGGAGCATGCGGAGCTCCATCTCCTGTTTTCCATGATTATTCCTCTTTCGTGGCTGGAAAGGGTGCCCACCTATAAGGACCAAATCCAGCAGTTGGGCAGCCAGGGGAAAGACATCTCGACTTACGGCTTTTTGGGCTATCCGGTGTTGATGGCGGCTGATATTCTCGTTTACCGGGCCGATACTGTGCCCGTTGGCGAAGACCAGCTGGCACACGTCGAGCTGTGCAGGGAAATCGCCCGCAGGTTCAATCACCTGTATGGAACGGATTTGTTTCCGGAACCGCAGGCCAAACTGTCCAGGGTTTCGCTCCTGCCCGGTGTGGATGGCCGGAAAATGAGCAAAAGCTATAACAACGACATACCGCTCGGCGCTTCCCGGGACGAGATCCTGGAAAAGGTGCAGATGATGGTCACGGATCCTGGCCGCATTCGGAAGAATGACCCTGGCAGGCCGGAAGTGTGCATTGTTCATACTTACCAGGAGATATATAACACGGCTGAGATTGAAGAAATCAGGCGGGCTTGCCGGGCGGGGGAAACGGGATGCGTGTCCTGCAAAAAACGGCTCGCCGCCGTGCTTGACGACCTGCTGGCTCCTATTCGGGAAAGGCGCAGGCATTACGAGAGTAAGCCCGGCCTGTTAAGGGAAATTCTTGTGACCAGCGCTGAGAAGGCGCGTCAGGAAGCGGCTGAGACCATCGAATTAGCCCGCTCGGCGATGAACGTTTCTTTGAAGGTTTAATGTGTGGTGAGGTTATGGTTTACCAGGTCAAGGTGCCTGTTTTTGAGGGGCCGCTGGACTTGCTCCTGCACCTCATTGAACAGAATGAGGTGGACATATATGATATCCCCATTTCGTTAATCGCCCAGCAATACCTGGAATACCTCGCTTTGGCCCGGGAGGTTGACCTGGAGCTGACCAGCGAATTTCTCCTGATGGCCTGCAATCTCCTGGCCATCAAGGCCAGGATGCTTTTGCCCAGGCATGAGGCCGCTTCAGAAGAGGAGACGGAAGAAGACCCGCGGAAGGAACTGGTGCAGAAGCTATTGGAGTATAAGATTTACAAAGAAATAGCCGGGGAATTGAAGTCTATGGAGGCTCTGTGGTCGAGAGTATACTGGCGGGAGACTGACGAAGCTAAGCTGCTCAAGGAATTCCCGCCGTCTAATCCCCTTGGAACGGTGACGGCGGACGATCTTGTGGCTGCTTACAACCGTGTCCTCCGCAAATATGAAAAAAAGAGGGAAGTAGTATCCATCAGCCGGGATGAAATCACGGTCCGAGAAAAAATAGAGTTTGTTCTGGAGCGTTTGAGCCATAAACCGGCCGGGCTTTCTTTCGATAGCCTTTTTTCCGGGATCACAAGCCGCAGCGAGGTGATTGTGACCTTCCTGGCATTGCTGGAACTGGCGCGGCGCGGCATCGTCCTGCTCAGGCAAGCCCGTCTTTTTTCCGACATCCTGATTTTTTTAAACGAAAGCAAAGGGGGAGAGGAACGTGCCGACCCTGTTTCCGGATGAGGCGAAAAGCGTTGTCGAAGCCTTGTTGTTTGTTTCCGGCGATCCGCTGACGGCCCAAGATGTTGCCGGCATCTTGAACCTGGAAGAAAACGAGGCGCTGGCGATTCTGAAGGAGATCAAGGCTGACTGTGAGAAGGAAAGAAAGGGGTTTCGCCTGGTGGAAGTCGCGGGCGGCTTCGCTTTTGCCACCAGGCCAGAACACGCCGCATATGTGGAAAAGCTGGTCAGGCCTCGCCTTTCTTCTCTTTCCCAGGCGGCGCTGGAAACGCTGGCCATCATTGCCTACAAGCAACCGGTTGCCCGGAGCGAGATAGAAGAGATCCGCGGCGTTAAGTGCGACAGTGCCGTCAGCACCCTGTTGGAGCGCGGCCTCATTGAAGAAGCCGGCCGGAGGGAGGCCCCGGGCCGCCCCATTCTTTACCGGACGACGCCTTCATTTTTGAAATACCTGGGGCTCAGGTCGTTGGAAGACCTTCCCGCAATCAAAAGGGAAGAAGCGGAGGGCCAGGACCGTGAAAGCCAGGACAGAGCCGGATGAAAAAGACCCCAGTGGAAAGACCCTGCCAGGGGTCTTTTTTTGGTTAAACTAGATCCTGGCGGTTCATTTTATTTTGGAAGTCTGTCTGGGGGAGGGGCGCCTGTGCCGGTTTTGCCCTGCAAATTATGGATTTGGATTGCTGCGGTTGCCTTCCTTACGGGTTTTTGGTTTCTTCCGGCAAGGCTCTGCCTGTTCTTCTGCCGATATCCCGATCGGCTCATCGTCAATTCCCGCTTTGTTTTTTGGTTCGTTCCCTTGGAGTTGAACCTGGTCAATCCGGTGACCAAGGTGTTTTGGGCCCTTTCGCGGAACAGGCCGTGGGAGGGGAAGGCGCCGGCCGACCTGCCGGCCCGCAGGATCCGGTGGCAATGGGTATTGCGGCGCATAAGAAAGGCCGGCCGGATAGCGGCACGGGCCTGGCGCGGTGCTAACCGGGCGTTTGTTAAAACCGGCAAGCGCATTGCACTAAAGGAATTGAATATTTACACCGAAATCGGCCTGGCCGATCCGGCCCATACCGCCCTGTCGGCCGGATTGGTCTGGGCGCTATGGGGGATGGCTTACAGCCGCCTCCCGGCTTTTTTTGATATGGGTTCAACCCAAAGCATTATTAAGGTGGTGCCAAATTTCAGCGGGGATAATTTGCTGGTTGTGAACTGTTCCTGTATATTTGAATTCCGCATGGGCCATATTATTATTGTCATTTACCAGCTTATTAGACAAGGGCCGGAAATACTCACGTTGTTAAGGAGGATAAGCTCATGAGCGATCACCCGATTGAAGGCCTGATGAAAACGGCCATGGAAAGCATCAAGGAAATGGTGGACGTTAATACGGTGGTGGGGGATGCAGTCGAAGCGCCGGACGGCACGGTCATTATCCCGGTTTCTAGGGTGGCCTGCGGGTTTGCGGCGGGAGGGAGCGAGTTCAGCACCGGAACTGACAGGAAAGATTCAGTCGGTCTGCCGTTCGGCGGTGGAAGTGGCGCGGGCGTTTCGGTTCAGCCTGTAGGCTTTTTGGTGGTCGGCCAGGGTCAAGTCCGGCTGATGCCGGTGGCAGGGCGCAATGCTTACCTGGAAAGGTTAGTGGAAATGGCTCCGCAGGTGATTGACAAAATACAGGGAGTGATCGGCGGTTTCAAGAAGGAAGGGATGAAAAAACCGGTTGCCGAAACCAGGGCGGAAAACGCAGCTGGCGTTAAGGAAATCCAGTGAGCGATAGCGGGCGCCGACGTTTGTGTTCTATGAACAGTTGTTGTCTCATAAAGTTATACCCGGAGGGGAAAAGCGGCGCAGCCCGCCGTTCTGCGCAGTCAGTATTGTCCGAACAGCAGTAAGAATAAGAATGTGAAAAAAAAGACTTGGAGGAGACAGAGGAGATACTTATGATCAATCTTATTTGGGCGGGGATGATCGTGCTGGGGGTCATCGTAGCGGCAGCAACAGGCAAGCCTGAAGCCATTACCCAGGCCGCGTTTCAGTCTGCCCAGGCTGCGGTGAAATACTCTCTGGAGCTGGCCGGAATAATGAGCCTATGGCTGGGACTGATGAGAATCGCGGAAGAGGCGGGCCTGGTGGCGGCTGTGGCGCGTATTATGAGACCGCTCATGCGGGTGCTTTTTCCGTCGGTACCGCTTGATCATCCGGCCATGGGCGCCATGGTAATGAATATGAGCGCCAATATCCTGGGACTTGGAAATGCAGCGACACCCTTCGGACTTAAAGCCATGCAGGAATTGCAGGCCATCAACCCTGAAAAAGAAAGGGCAAGCCCGGCGATGTGCACCTTCCTGGCGATTAATACGGCCTGCATCACTTTGATGCCCACCATGGTCATCGGCATACGGGCAGCCGCTGGTTCGACCAATCCTGCCGAAATCGTCGGGACCACTTTTCTGGCGACGGCAGCGGGCATGGGTGTGGCAGTGCTGGCTGACGGCATTCTGCGCAAGATTTACGACAGGAGATGACGAACGGTGGGCAGCGCCTTACATGATGTCTCGGCTTGGGCTGTTCCGGCCTTTTTGCTTCTCATTCCCGTTTATGCTTTCTTCCGGAGAGTCAGGCTGTACGAGGCCTTTATCCGCGGTGCCGAGGAAGGGGTTGGCATGGCGGTGCGCATCATGCCATACCTTCTGGCCATGATGATGGCTGTCAGCATTTTCCGTCATGGCGGGGCAATGGGTATGTTGAGCCGCGTCTTGGGACCGGTGTTTGGAGCCATCGGCATTCCGGTCGAGCTGGTCCCGCTGGCCCTGATGCGTCCATTTTCGGGCGGTGGCGCTCTGGGCGTGACGGCCGAAATTATTGGGGCATACGGACCCGATTCACTGATCGGCAGAATGGCCTCGACCATGCAGGGAAGCACCGACACCACCTTTTTTGTCCTGGCAGTGTACTTTGGATCCGTAGGCGTAAAACAGTACCGTTATTCTCTGGCTGTGGGGCTGATGGCCGATCTGACCACCTTTCTCGCTTCGGTGTATATTGTTCAAGCAGTGTTTGGCTAACGAGAAGGCCACGGTGTAAAACAACAGTTTGACAGGGCGGACGGTTTTTGACAGTATTATTATTGAAGGGAAAAGCCTGGCAAGAAAGGTGAACCGCAAATGGCTGAAGAAAGGTTGCAAAAATTCCTGGCCCAGGCGGGGATATCTTCGCGGCGTCAGGCTGAAAACCTGATCAGGGCAGGCCGGGTTAAAGTAAACGGCAGGGTGGTTTGTGAAATAGGAATCAAAATAGACCCTGTTCGTGACAAGGTGAGCTTGGACAACCAGGAAATAACGACCGTCGCGGAAAAGGTGTATATCATGTTGAACAAACCGCCCCGCGTGATCACCTCGTTGCGTGATCCGGCAGGGAGGAAAAAGGTCACCGATTTGCTGACCGGGGTGGAGGCAAGGGTTTATCCGGTAGGCAGGCTGGATTACCTTACGGAGGGGCTTTTGCTGTTGACCAATGACGGCGAACTGGCCTATCGTCTTACTCATCCCCGCTATGAGGTGGACAAGACATATGTGGCCTTGGTCAAAGGAAACATGGGGGAGAAGGCGCTGGAAAAGCTGCGGGGCGGTATTTGGCTGGATGATGGTCCGACGAGGCCTGCTCTGGTCCAAATACTGGCCCGAGGTAAGGGGTGGACCAGGTTGGAGATAACGATCCATGAAGGAAGAAACAGGCAAGTGCGCAGGATGTGCGAAGCGGTTGGACACCCGGTGCTTTCTTTAAAAAGGGTGCGTTATGGGCCGCTGCGGCTTGGGAAACTGGCTCCAGGGTCGTACCGTCACCTGGAACCCGGCGAATTGAGGGCCCTGAAAGAAGCCTGCCGGCTGGATTGAGCTGGGAACCGCTTAACGGCCCCCCGTTCTGGTTAAGCTAGGGACAGAGATGCCGGAAAGAAGGGGGGAAGGCCGGCGGTGGAGAAAAGAATAATGAAGAGAAGAAAACGGAACAAGGCTGAAGAAATATGTGGCTGTGTTGATTCGGTTTTGCTGGGGATTGCGATTGGTGTTCTAACGTTTCTTGTTGTCGTCCAGGGGGTGCTGGTCCTGTTTCCACAGGTAGGGAAGAACGTGAATGCAGCCCTGGGCCTGGAAGGTGATCCACTGCAGCCGGGAAACACAGCGCTATATGCCGGGGGGATTTCATCGACACCATGGGCTGTTCTTACGCTCAGGCTGGAAGACGGCCTAAGCCGCCCGGAAGTGAAAGTGATTGTTGACGGTAAGGAAGCGGGCAATTTTGTATACAGCGAAGTTACTGTGAATGTCAGGCACGGCAGCATAGTGGCGGTAAGAAACGATAACCCCGGACTGCCGGTAAGCGTTGTGGTCAGCAAAAAGACTCCCAATATTATGGAACCACAGATAAACAGCGGCGTTTCCGGCAACAATACGCTGTTTTTTGAGCCGGTTGTTATTAAATAGCACAAATTTTTATTATGCGGCAGGATGGGGGTGCGCCGCAAAACGGTTGCATAATATTGCATATTATAATATAATCCATCTGAGTTACCAGCAACGGAGATGAAGAGCTATGAATTTCGGGTCGAAAAAGATCGCGTATGCGGCCATCAAGATGGCTCTTTCTGAAAGCCGGGAAGAAGAAATGCGCCTTAAACAGGAGTACGCTGCGGCTGGGATCAGGACAGCAGCGGTTGACGTGGGCGGAGAATTTACAACCGCCATCAAGAAGATGCTGGAAAGGGCGCTGGTTTGCGCCAAGCGGGAAAACGTGATCAGGGAAAACCATTCAGACGAAGGCGCTGTCGCCGGTGCGGCCCGGGAAGCCATTTCGCAGATTATGCCCAAGGCCCTTGGCCTCAATGTGGGGGGTAAGATCGGGATCGCCAGGCAAAATGACCATATCAGCGTGGCTGTTTTTTTAGGGGTGGGCTTGTTGCACCTGGACGAAGTGGCAATTGGGCTGGGCCACAGGGCCTCGCCCGATATGGAGGGCAGCCGATGAACGGGATGAGCAGCAGGTTGTGCGGAATAAGGGGAGCGACGACCGTAGAGGCCAACGAGAGCGAGGCCATTCTGCGGGAAACGGTGAGGCTGATGAAAGAATTAGTTGCGGCCAACGGGCTGCAAAAAGACAACGTGGTGAGCGTCATATTCACCAGCACCCCGGACCTTACGGCCGAGTTTCCGGCCAAGGCCTGCCGGGAAATGGGGTGGGTGGAGACCGCCCTCCTCGGAGCGGTGGAAGTCGACGCGCCGCACGGCATACCTCGTTGCATACGTGTACTTGTCCATGCCTACCTTGAAGAAGGCCAAAAACCGAAGCACGTTTATTTGAACGATGCCGTTAATCTTCGCCCCGACCTGGTCCAGGGAAGGATTTCTTGTTGAGTTTTATAAGCGTCCTTTGGATACAAACGACTTCATGGCTGACCGACAAGAGATTAAATTGTTTATTGTTTCAGAAAACACGGGCCGGGTATGATAAAATTATTGTGGCGCAATGCGAATAATGAACAAGAACAGGGAACAACGAAGGGATGAGGGGTCTATTCAAATCGCTATTGACGGGCCTGCGGGAGCAGGAAAAAGTACAATAGCCAGGGAGCTGGCGAAACGGCTCGGCTTTGTTTATATCGATACCGGCGCGATGTACCGTGCGGTTACTTACCTGGCGATCAAGAGGAACTTGCCATGCGAGGACGGGCACGGTCTGGCGCGTTTAGCTGCTGAAGCCGATATCAGGCTGGTGCCGTCCGGGGCAGGGGGGCAGCATGTAATCTGCGACGGCGAAGACATAACGGAGGCGATCCGCGAACCGCTGATCAGCCAGAAGGTTTCTGTGGTTTCGTCTCACCGGGAGGTGCGCCGGGAACTGGTAAGAAAGCAGCGCGCTATGGCCAGCGGCCGCGATGTGGTCATGGACGGACGGGACGTGGGCACTGTAGTACTGCCGGAGGCGGAGTGCAAGATTTTTCTTACGGCAACCCTGGAGGAAAGAGCCAGGAGAAGGTACGAGGAGATGGTGGCCAAAGGATACGCCGGCAGCTACGATACGGTTAAAGAAGAGCTGTCCCGGCGCGACGGCCTTGATGAACGGAGAGAGGCGGATCCCCTCCGCCCCGCTCCTGACTCGGTGGTTATTGATACTACCGGGGTCGGGCCTGAAGATGTGGTCAAAAGAATTCTGGAGGTTTGTGAACAAGCAAGAAACAAGCATCAAGCATAGAGGAGAAAGGCAACATGTTTTACCGATTTGCCCGCCGGGTTTTAGGCTGGGTGATTGCACTTTTTAACCGCTGGGAGATTGAAGGCCGGGAAAACATACCCTCTTCCGGCCCCGTGGTGCTGGTTGCTAACCACGTCTCTTACTGGGATCCGCCGGTGATGGGCTGTTCGGTGGAACGGACCGTGCATTTCATGGCCAAGGAAGAACTGTTCAGCCTGCCGGTATTAAAATGGCTGATGCCCCGGCTCCAGTGTTTCCCGGTAAAACGGAAAGCTGCAGATAAAAACGCGCTGCGCACGGCCCTGAAATACCTGGAAAGAGGCGAAGTGCTCGGGATTTTTCCAGAGGGCACGAGAAGCAGGACGGGAAAACTGCTGCCGTTTGAACCGGGCGCTGCCTTGATTGCCTTGAAAGCAGGCGCGCCTATAGTACCCATGGCGTTGCTGGGCACCCGCAAGGCTTTTCCGGCCTCGCTCCGCGGGAGGATTAAGGTTAGGATCGGTAAGCCGCTGTACTATCGTGAACTTTACGGAGCAAAACTGAAAAACGAGGATTTGGAAAGGGTTTGCGCCGAGCTGGCGGCAAAAATCGACGAGTTGCTGCAGGAACCCTGAGAAGCAACAAAGCTGCGATTGCAATTGGTGTGTTTAACGGGTTTTGGCCCTGAATTCAGCAGGGCGCATTGTCAGGCAAGATACTCTTATGATAAAATTATAAGTTGTTTGGAGCTTATGGTGGTGTGATGCTTGAAGATTGTTGTGGCTGAAGAAGCGGGTTTCTGTACGGGGGTTCAAAGGGCCGTTCAGATGGCGGAAGAAGGAGCACGAAAACAGCGTGTGGTTTCCCTGGGGCCTCTCATTCACAACCGGCAAGAGGTTGAGCGGTTGGAAAGGTTGGGCGTGATCAACGCTGACGAAGAAAATTATGAGGCGGAAGCTCGTGCGGGCGACGCAATCCTGATCAGGTCGCATGGGGTTGGGCCGGATAAGATGAAGGAGCTTTTGGCAAAAGGATGGCAGGTTATCGATGCCACCTGTCCCTTCGTAAAAAAAGCGCAACAAATGGCCCGTGAGGCAAAAGAGGAAGGATACCAGGTAATAATCCTGGGCGATAAAGAGCATGCTGAGGTAAAGGGGCTGCGCGCCTGGACTGATGGAACGGCCATTGTCGTCGCTTCGTGGTCGGAATTGGAATCGGCGGCGTTGCCCGACAAGGTGGCGGTACTGGCCCAAACTACGGAGAAGCAGGAACGGTTCGAAGAGCTGGTTTCCGGCCTGAAAGAAAGGGTTCCCGCAGTCAAGGAGATCCAAACCATTTGCCCGGCAACGAGGAAAAGGCAACAGGCGGCAGCAGAACTGGCTCCCAGGGTTGATCTGATGGTAGTAATCGGTGGCAGGCACAGTTCTAATACCCGCAAGCTGTTCGAAATATGCAAAAACTCTAATGAAAACAGCCACCTAATCGAGGGACCAGATGAGGTTAAGCCGCATTGGTTCAAAGGGCTGAGTTCGGTGGGTATCACCGCAGGGGCTTCTACCCCGGCGTGGATTATCAAGGAGGTAATTGAGAAAATGGAAGAGAGCATGGAGCAGAAAGAGAAAAACACTGGCTTCGACGAAGAAAGTGCGGAGGCAGAGCCCCAGGAATTGCTTCAGCAGGAATCAGTCGAACCGGACACGCTGAGGGGAAACGGCCCAGCTGAGGAGAAAATTGGCGAAGACGAGACAGATCAAAAAGACAGCGCGGCTGAAGGCGAAAGGCCGGTTTCTGCCGAACCCGGCGTGCTCGCGATGGACGAGGGGATCGGCTTCAAAAGTTTTAAGCCGGGCGATGTCCTGAAGGGCAAAGTTGTTAAGGTTGACGCCGATGAAGTGCTGGTTGATATCGGCGGCAAATCGGAAGGTATCATTCCGGCATCCGAACTGGCTCCCAGACAGGTTGACCCGCGGGAGTGCGTTGCCGAAGGTCAGGAAATAGTGGTGGAAGTTTTAAAAGAAGACAAAGAAGGGAACATCCTTCTTTCTCATAAGAGAGCCCGGGCGGAAGAGGCCTTGAACAGGCTGGAGGCAGCCCTGGCAGAAGGGACAGTCGTTACAGCGCCCGTGACGGAAGTGGTGAAAGGTGGCCTGCTGGTGGATGTGGGCATTCGTGGATTTGTACCCGCCTCGCAGGTTGATGTATCGTTTGTTCCTGACCTCAGCCAGTACCTGAAAAAGGAATTAAGGATGAAGGTACTGGAGCTGGACAGAAAAAACAGGAAAGCGGTCTTGTCGCAGAGGGCGGTGTTGGAAGAAGAACAGCGCAAAAGAAAAGAAGCCCTGTGGGCTGAGCTGGAAGTGGGGCAGACCAGGAAGGGTATTGTTAGGCGGCTGACCGACTTTGGGGCGTTTGTCGATTTGGGGGGGATAGATGGGCTCCTCCATGTTTCGGAAATGGGCTGGGGTCGTGTCGAGAAACCCTCAGATGTGGTGAAAGAGGGTGAAGAGATCGAAGTCGTTGTCATTAAGCTGGACCCCAAAAAGCAGAAAGTGTCACTGAGCTTGAAAGGCCTGCTTAAAAGTCCGTGGGAATTGGCTGCAGAAAAGTACCCGGTGGGGAAAGTGGTAGAAGGGAAAGTGGTGAGGATAGCGCCCTTTGGAGCCTTCATCGAGCTGGAACCCGGCATTGATGGATTGGCCCATATTTCCCAGCTGTCGGCGAAGAGGGTGGCCAAGGTAGAGGAAGTGCTGTCCGTTGGTCAGAAGGTGGACGTTAAGGTTATCGAGAGTGACCCGGAGAAGAAACGCATCAGCTTAAGCCTGAAGGAGGTTGTCAGCGACAAGGAAAAAAACGAATATAAAACTTTCCTTGACCGCCAGCCTGAAGGAGGAGGCGCGACTATCGGCGAGATATTGAAAGAGAATAACAGGGAAGAACACCGCAAGGAAGAATGACAGCTGGCATACGCCAGCTGTTTCTTTTGTCTGGATACAAGTATCCTTGTCGGTGCGCGCCCGTTAATCGGCTAAAGCAAAGATAAGGGAATGCGAGGATGGAAGTATGGGTGATGAAAGACAAGCCAGAGAAGAAAGAAAACGCGCTCATGTAGCCCATGCCGTTTCTTTGGAAACAGGGCCTCTGCCCGCAGGATGGGAAGACGTCTGCCCGGTACACCAGGCCCTGTTGCGGCACGACCTGGATGAGATTGATACCAGCGGAACGTTGTTTAACAAGAGGCTGAAGATGCCGTTGGTAATCAACGCCATGACTGGCGGGGCACCGGGGCTGGAAAAGATCAACGCTTCTTTGGCCAGAGTGGCCAGGGAGGCCGGTGTTGCGCTGGCCGTGGGGTCACAGGCTGCCGGTCTGGCAAACCGGCAGGTCCGCCGCACTTACCAAGTAGTTCGAGAATTCAATCCCGACGGGTTGGTGATGGCCAACGTCAGCGCGGCAGCCGCGCCCGATCAGGCCCGTGAAGCCGTGGAAATGATCAGCGCGGATGCCCTGCAGCTTCATCTCAATGGCGCTCAGGAACTGGTGATGAGCGAAGGAGACAGGAGATTCAGGGGGTTGGCTGAGAATATAGCCCGGATAGTTGAGGGGTCCAATGTACCAGTAATGGTTAAGGAGGTGGGGTTTGGTATTTCCCGGGAGACGGCAGGGTGCTTGGCCGGACTGGGGGTAGCGGCAATAGATATCAGCGGAGCGGGAGGGACAAATTTTGCAGCCATCGAACTGGCTCGCAATCCGCGCGACAACCTTGATTTTATGAGGTTTTGGGGCATTTCGGCGGCATGTTCATTACTGGAGGTAAAAAGTCTGGGGTTGTCGTTGATGGTGATTGCTTCGGGAGGAATCAGCTCCTCGCTGGACATGATGAAAGCCCTGAGCCTGGGGGCTGATGCCGTTGGCATTGCCGGACATTTTTTGAAGTTGCTGATGCAAAAAGGAGAGAAGGCGCTGCTGCAGAGGATGATGCAGCTGCAAGAGGAGTTGAAGATGCTGCTGTTGATAACAGGCGCAGGCGATATTCAAGGGCTTGCCAGGTTGCCGCTCGTCATCGCCGGGTTTACACGCGCCTGGTGCGAGCAAAGGGGTATCGATACGGCAAGGTATGCGCGAAGATAATAAACAAAAGGCAGCAGGAGGATTGAAAAGGCGATCAATATTGGCGGGAGGTGACAATTTTGCCGGCGGAGGTAAAAGCAGGGATCGAAATAAGGTTTGGATGGTGCAAGGGCTGCGGGATATGTTACAGTCTATGCCCGAAAAACGTGTTGGGCAAGGACCAGCAAGGCAAAGCGGTCGTGGTCAACCCTGAAGCATGTACTAAATGCAGGATTTGCGAAGACCATTGCCCCGATTATGCTATAAGGATTGGAGGATAAGCCATTGGACAGCAAGAGGAAAGCACAGTTGCTCCAGGGGAACCAGGCCTGTTCCTTAGCGGCAATTGATGCCGGCGTGCGATTTTACGCCGGGTATCCCATTACTCCCTCGACGGAGATTGCCGAATATATGGCCGAACATTTGCCCAAAGTGGGAGGCAAATTCATTCAAATGGAAGACGAGATAGGAGGCATGGGCGCAGTACTGGGCGCTGCTCTGACCGGCGTGAAGGCGATCACGGCCACCAGCGGTCCGGGGTTTTCGCTCAAGCAGGAGAACATCGGGTTCGCGGCCATGGCTGAGATCCCTTGCGTGGTTGTCAATGTGCAGCGCATGGGACCAAGTACCGGTGGGCCAACTTCACCAGCCCAGGGTGATGTCATGCAGGCCCGCTGGGGTACGCACGGCGACCACCCGGTAATTGCCTTGTCGCCTGCTTCGGTGCTGGAAACTTATGAATTGACCGTCAAGGCCGTCAATTTTGCCGAGAAGTTCCGGGTTCCGGTAATAATGCTGCTGGATGAGGTAGTAGGTCATATGCGGGAAAAAGTGGTGCTCCCGGACCCTGTAGATTTGGAAAGGGTTGAACGCAAGCGGCCGGCTGTTTCGCCGGGAAGTTATAAGCCCTATGAGGCTGATGAAAGTGGAATACCGGCGATGGCTGATTTCGGGACCGGTTACCGCTGGCATGTCACGGGCCTGACGCACAACGAAGAAGGCGCTCCTACCGGGCAAGCCGATTCTGTTGAACGCCATCTGACCAGGCTGTTTACCAAGCTGGACCGTTATGAAGAAGAAATAACACTCTATAAGACATACCAGGTGGAAGATGCAGCCTGTTTGTTCATCGCTTTCGGTTGTACAGCGCGAAGCGCGGCTGAAGCGGTAAACATCCTGCGGGAAGAGGGAATAAAGGCCGGCCTTCTCCAGTTGCAGACAGTCTGGCCTTTCCCGCGCAAGGTAGTGATGGAATTAACCAAGGACAAGGAGTTTGTTTTCGTGCCGGAGCTGAACTGGGGACAGCTCCGGGGAGAAGTGGAAAAATATGTTCCCGACAAGAGGAACCTGTATGGGATCAACAAGATCAACGGAGAGCTGATCACCCCGCAGGAAATCGCAGCGAGAGTGAGGGAGGTGGCCAAGAATGCTGAAGGATATTGAGGGTATGATGCGCACCTGGCGCCTGCCGCATATTTGGTGCCCGGGCTGCGGGAACGGCATAGTCATGAAGGCCATGCTGGAGGCCATCCATGAAAGCGGGCTCGATACGGACAAGGTCGTGGTTGTGTCCGGGATCGGCTGTTCTTCAAGGGCAACAGGATATCTTAATTTTGATACGGTTCATACCACCCACGGCAGAGCGCTGGCTTTCGCCACCGGCATCAAGCTGGCCAAACCGGAACTCAACGTGTTTGTGGTAACCGGCGATGGCGACGGAACGGCCATTGGCGGAAACCACTTGATACATGCAGCCCGGCGGAACATTGATCTGAACGTTATCCTGTTCAACAACAACATATACGGGATGACGGGTGGTCAGTATTCTCCTCTAACGCCTCAAGGGGGGTTCGCCACCACCTCGCCCTATGGGAATCTGGAGCGTTCCTTTGACATTTGCGAGCTGGTCAGGGGAGCAGGGGCAACTTACGTGGGGCGGAGCACCGTTTTTCATACCAGGCTTCTCACGGAACTCATCGTCAGCGCGATCCGTAATAAGGGGTTCTCTTTTGTGGAAGCGGTGAGCATTTGCCCGGTTTCGTACGGCCGCAGGAACAAGCTGGGTTCGGCGCCAGAGATGCTTAAATGGTTGCGCGACCATGCGGTTACGGCGAAAGCAGCTAGGGTTATGGAACCGGAAAAACTGGCCGGCAAATTTGTGATCGGCGAGCTGTATTGTGAACCGGCCCCGGAGTATACGGAACTTTATGCAGGGTTGATTGCCCGGCTTCAAGAAGGGAGTTGAGTTTTTGGTGAGCGATAGGAAAGAGGTGCGCTTGAGCGGGACCGGAGGCCAGGGGATCATCCTGGGAGGAATTCTCTTGGCTGAGGCGGCCGTATATGATGGAAAAGAGGTAGTCCAGACCCAAAGCTATGGACCGGAGGCCCGCGGGGGAGCGAGCAAAGCCGAGGTAGTCATAAGTACCGGCCCAATCCTGTATCCCAAAGTAATAACGCCGGGGTTTCTGTTGGTTATGTCGGAAGAAGCGGCAAGGCTGTATGCCGGAAAAGTTGCTGCAAATGCCTTGGTGATGATGGATGAGGCTGTTGCCGGTTTCGGCAGGCCGCCGGAAACGGCCAGGGTCATAAGAATTCCTTTTGCCCGGCTGGCCAGAGAAGAACTGAAGAATACGCTTACCACGAATATTATCGCTATTGGAGCGCTGGCTGCCGCTGGCGGCCTTGTTACCCTGGAAGCCTTAAAAGAAGCCGTAAGGCTAAGGCTCGGCAAGGTGGCGGACTTGAACATCGCCGCTTTGCAACGCGGCTGGGAATTGGGCAGTAAAGTATCCTGTTGACGGGGACGGCCGGCAGGGGACAATCAATATTGGAGAAAGGCCCTGAAGGATATTGAAGAATAAATAAAGAATAATAATAGCTAAAAGTTTTATAAGATATTCGCGAAATAAGGCAAGGGCTTAATGGGGAAGCGGAGCCTGTGGAGGTGAGGCTGCTTGGAAACAGCGGTGGGACAAACCAAGCTGACGGTGGTCCAGGGGGACATTACAGCGCAGGAGGTTGACGCGATTGTTAACGCTGCCAATGCTGGCCTGAGGGGCGGGGGAGGGGTTGACGGCGCGATCCACAGGGCAGGCGGTCCAAGCATCATGGAAGAATGCCGGGAGATAATAAGAAAGAGGGGCGCCTTAACTCCAGGCGAGGCAGTGATCACGGGAGGAGGACGCCTAAAAGCCAAATATGTTATACATACCGTGGGACCGATCTGGCGGGGAGGAAACAACAATGAGCCGGAGATCTTAAGAAAGGCTTATTACAACAGCCTCAAATTGTCCCAAGAACAAGGGCTGCGCACGGTGGCGTTTCCTTCCATCAGCACCGGCGCTTACGGTTATCCGGCAGCAGAGGCTGCCGAGGTCGCTTTGTCGACAATCATTGAGTATCTTAAGCTTGAAACAGGCTGCTTCAGCGAGGTGCGCATGGTCCTGTTCAGCGACGAAATTTTTCGCATATACAGCGATACGTTGCGGCGCCTGCAGACTGCCAGGGTTTAAAAAGGCGTCGCGCCGAGACCCGGATTGCCCGGATTCAGGATGATTCCGGGCTTTTTTGTTTTAACAAAAAGGATTTGACTTTCCAATACAGAAATTAATATAGATGTAATGCATAATGCGGAAAGGATAAAATTTGAGAAACAAGGTCAGGAGCTGCGTATGATAATTTCTACAATAAAAGAAAGGTGCAAGCAGTGTTACGCTTGTGTCAGAAATTGCCCCGTCAAGGCTGTAAGAATAGAAAAGGGGCAGGCGGAGGTTATAGATTACCGCTGCATTGAATGCGGAAACTGCCTGAAGGTGTGTTCCCAGGACGCGAAGCAGGTGTTGAGTTATAAGAACGAGGTTATGAAAAAACTGGTTGAGGATGAACCAGTGTCCTTGATCTTGGCTCCTTCTTTTGTTTCCTTATTTGATCTGGAAAAACCACTCCGGCTTGTTTCAGCGTTGAAAGCTTTGGGGTTCAGGGATGTTTGGCCAGCCGCCCTGGGGGCGCAGCTGTTGGTGCGGGAGTACCGGAAACTGGTCGCCTTGAATGAAATGACCATCAGTTCTTCTTGCCCGGCGGTGGTGAGCATGGTGGAAAAACATTTCCCTTCGCTACTTAAATACTTGGCTCCTCTGGCTTCTCCCATGGGAGCAACCGCCCGCTATGCAAGGATGAACGACCATGAGGCAAGGTTGGTTTTTGCAGGGCCCTGCGTGGCCAAACTGGGGGAAATAAATCATTATCAAGAAGAAATGTTAACCTGGGCAATTACTTTTAAAGAGTTGAAACAGATGCTTGAGGAACGCGACATTGATCCGGCAACTATGCCAGAGGGAGAATTTGCGGGGCCTGTTCCTCTGGAGGGCCATTTGATACCGATATCTGGCGGGCTGGCCAAAATGCTGCGTTTTGACCTGAACTTGCTGGATACTGATGTTTTAGTGGTTGACGGGCAGAAAGAGTGTTATCAAGCCTTGGAGGACATAAGCCGGGGCAGGCTGAAGGCCAGGTTTGTTGACATGCTGATGTGCCGCGGCTGTATTGATGGACCGGTTGGTGAAAGCAAGAAAAACATACACACCAAAAAGGCGGACGTCATCGAATATTACGAAAGTATCCCTCAAGAAAAAAAGGCAAAGGGGCAAGAGATAATTGAAACAACAGAAGGGTTGAATCTGGCCCGCCAGTTTTCCAACCGCCAGGTTGTCTTGCCTCAGCCCTCGGAACGGGAAATTAAAATGATTCTGGCTAGTACGGGCAAACTGAGTCCGCAGGACGAGATTAATTGCGGCGCCTGCGGTTATAGCTCCTGCCGGGAGAAAGCCGTAGCGGTATACCAGGGCATTGCCGAAGTGGAGATGTGTTTGCCCTACTTGCTGGATAGTAAAACCAAGCTGCTTGATCAATTGGACCGGGAAATGCGTGTTATCGAGGAATTGAATCGCGAACTGGACGGGATCGTGGAAACGTCATGCGACGGCCTATGCATCACCGACGGGAAAGGGATTATTATTAAAGCGAACAAGGCTTTTTTGCACCTGTACGGACTGCCGGAAAGCATAAAAGGGACTTATGCCGGCGAACTGGAAGAGCGCCAATTGGCCTATCCTTCGGTGACGGTGCTGGTTATGAAGGAAAAACGGCCAGTGACAATTGTTCAAAGAATACACAATGGCCGCAACCTGTTGGTGACCGGCACGCCGATTTTTGACGAGGACGGCAGGCTGAGCAGGGTATTAATCAATTCGCGCGATTTTGAAGAGCTGGAAAAGGTAAAGAATAAATTTGAAAACAACCTGCGACAGAGGGAAAGCATAGGCAAGAATTACGGCACGGACAGCGTAATAGCTTACAGCCTTTCAATGGCCAGGGTGCTGGAGACTTGCCGGAAAATAGCAAAGGTCGAATCGACCGTGTTGTTGAGCGGTGAGTCGGGAGTGGGGAAAGACGTTATAGCCCGCTATATACACAGCATCAGTAACCGGAAAGACGGTCCCTGGGTTAAAGTGAACTGCGGTTCCATTCCCGAGTCCCTCATCGAATCGGAACTGTTTGGCTATGAGGCCGGGGCATTTACTGGAGCTAAAAGGGACGGAAAGGCGGGCATGTTCGAGCTGGCACACGGCGGGACGATCTTCCTGGATGAGATCGGAGAACTGCCTTATAACCTGCAGGTTAAGCTGCTTCAGGTTTTGCAGGAAAAACGGGTTGTGCGTCTGGGAGGCACCAGACCGTTAGAAGTTGACGTGAGGATCATTGCCGCTTCCAACCGAAACCTGGAAGAAATGGTAGCCCAAGAAAAGTTCAGGCAGGACCTGTATTATCGCCTGAATGTGGTCCCCATTGTCATTCCTCCCCTCCGTACCAGGCGGGAGGACATAAATCCACTTATTTATCATTTTTTGAAAATGTATAACAATAAATACGGCGTTAACAAGAGGCTCAGCAGCCGCGCCATCCAATTGTTGAACGGATACAGCTGGCCCGGCAACATCCGGGAGCTTTCCAATCTGATTGAGCGGCTGGTGGTGACGGTTGACCAGGACTTGATAGATGAAGACAGCCTGCCTTCCTACTTGAAAGAGGAGGCTGTCCATCATAGCCCGGAAGGATTACCGCGGCTGAATGATGCACTAGAAATACTGGAAAAGGAGATATTGACTAAAGCCAGCCAAATTTACGGCAGCAGCTACAAAATGGCTGAAGCCTTGGGGGTAAATCAGTCTACGGTAATACGGAAATTAAAGAAATACGGCATCAAATTGAATTAGTAAGGCGATGCGGAACAGCATTGATAATGCAGAAACGCATTGAACGACTGCTGGTTAATTTGATGCGGTATTGAGCGGTTTAATGCAATGGCGCATTACGAAGCCCGGTTTGACGAAGGTTCAGGCCGGGCTTTTTGTTTTTTAATTATGTGCTGAAATGTACAAATAATTGTGAAAAAGTTGTTTTTCTTTATTTGGAAATCCACTTGCCAGGCGGCAGAAGGTTGATTAAGATCGGTGTTAATATTTTATGGCCCGGGCCAAGGATCGACCTGGCTATTTTGGCATGACAATTGCTTATAATTTTGGCAAATGACCAGAAAAAGGAGGAAGGGTTTGATGGAGTATATCTCCGCTCTCTGTCAGGAAGGATTGAAAGCAGAAGAATATGAACGCGTCATGAGCATTATTAAACAGTTTAAAGGGCAACCTGGTGCGGTGATACCTATTCTGCACGAAGTGCAGAAGGACTTGGGCTATTTACCGCCCGCTGTGCAGGAGCTGATCGCTGCTGAATTGGGCATGCCGGTTGTGGATGTTAACGGGATTGTTTCGTTTTACACGTTGTTCAGGGAAAAGCCAAAGGGACAGTATGTCATTGGGGTATGCAAAGGCACGGCCTGCTATGTTAAGGGGACTGAAAGGATATTGAGCAAGCTGAAATCGGTTCTGGGGATCGAGCCCGGCGATACGACCAAGGACGGGGTTTTCTCGCTAGAAGTGCTGCGGTGCTTGGGTTCCTGCGGGTTAGGGCCGGTAATCATGATTAACGACAGGATCTATACACGTGTTAAGGCTGAAAAGATAGAAGAGATATTAGCCGGCTATTATCCCGCTGATAAACAACAATAGAAAGGGGGATAAACAAATGACGCCGGTTAAAGATAAAATGATTGAATTCCGGCAAAATTCAATCAGGATTTACCGCCAGTTGGAAGAGGAGAAGAGGACAAAAACCCGGATTGTTGTCCATTTGGGAATTTGCGGCGCTTCAGTCGGGGCCAGGGAAGTGAAAGACAGGCTCGTCGGGCTGACAGAAAAGCATGGCCTGGGAGAAAAGGTGATTGTTGAGCCTGCCGGGTGCCTTGGTTTATGCAGCATGGAACCTATAATTCAAATATTGAAACCAGGGATGAGGAAGGCCGTGTATGCCCAGGTTACGGAAGAAATGGCGGAAGTGATTTTTATACAGCATGTCGTAAACGGGACGGCTGTAGTTCCGTGGCTGCTGTCTTCGAGATTGGAGAGGAGGTAGGAGATTCGACATGGAGGTTTACAGGAATCATGTGCTTGTTTGCGGGGGCGGCGGTTGCGTTTCCTCCGGCTGCGAAGAGGTGGCCAGGACCCTGCAGGAAGAAATGAAAAAGTATGGGATCGACAAGGAAATAAAGGTGGTAATAACCGGCTGCATGGGACCGTGCGCTCTCGGCCCGATGATGATTGTTTATCCAGAAGGAATTTTTTATAAAAAGCTGACCCCCGATGATGTTAGGGAAATAGTGGAAAAACACCTGTACCAGGGCAATGTGGTGGAGAGGCTGCTGTTCGAAGGAGAAAACAAGGTAGACAACATTTCCTTCTTCAGCAACCAGGTAAAAATAGCCCTGCGGAACGTAGGGCTTATAGATCCCAACAATATTGAACATTACATTGCCCATGACGGGTATTTTGCCTTGGCCAGGGTGCTGGGAGAAATGGACCCGGCCCAGGTAATAAAGCATATCAAAGAATCGGGCCTGAGGGGAAGAGGCGGTGCCGGTTTCCCGACCGGCCTGAAGTGGGAACTGGCCGCCAGGAGCGCGGGACCGGTCAAGTATGTGGTATGTAACGCGGATGAGGGAGACCCTGGCGCATACATGGACCGGAGCATTATTGAAGGCGATCCCCATTCATTAATCGAGGGAATGATCATCGGCGGCTATGCCATCGGGGCCAACAAAGGCTTTGTTTATATCCGCGCCGAATACCCGCTGGCCGTGGAACACCTGGATTTGGCGATCAGGCAGGCGCGGGAAAAAGGTTTTTTGGGTGAGAACATTTTTGATTCCGGATTTAACTTTGATATTGAAATCAGGGTCGGAGCCGGGGCTTTTGTTTGCGGTGAAGAAACCGCCCTGCTCAGGTCCATTGAAGGGGAAAGGGGCGAACCGCGGCCCAAACCGCCGTTCCCGGCAGACAGGGGCTTATGGCAGAAGCCGACGGTAATCAACAATGTGGAGACCTGGGCCAATGTGCCGCCGATTATTTTAAACGGGACGGAATGGTTTAAATCGGTTGGCACGGCCAAATCACCGGGAACCAAGGTTTTTGCGCTGGCGGGGAAAATAGAGAACAGCGGCCTGGTGGAGGTTCCCATGGGCACCAGCCTGGGCGAAGTCATTTTTGATGTTGGCGGCGGGATACCTAAAGGGAAGAAGTTCAAAGCCGCCCAGACCGGAGGCCCGTCCGGAGGGTGCATACCAATACAGTACCTCAATGTGCCCATGGATTACGAATCGTTGACTGAGCTGGGAACCATTATGGGGTCCGGCGGGTTGATAGTAATGGATGAGGACACCTGCATGGTAGACCTGGCCAAGTTTTTCTTGGAGTTTGTGCAGGAAGAGTCATGCGGGAAGTGTGTGCCTTGCCGCGTGGGCACCAAAAGGATGCTGGAAATATTAGACAATATCACCAAAGGGAAAGGTCAGCCCGGCGACATAGAAAGGCTGGAGAAACTGGGCAAGCATATCAAGGACACGGCCCTCTGCGGGCTGGGGCAAACCGCTCCCAATCCCGTTCTGAGCACCATCCGGTATTTCCGGGAGGAGTATGAAGAGCACATTAAACAAAAGTACTGCCGCGCTTCGGTTTGCGCATCGCTGTTCGTGTCGCCCTGCCAGAACTCCTGCCCGGCAGGTATTGACATCCCGCGCTACATAGAGGCTGTGCAGCGTAAGGCTTATGCCGAGGCGGTGGACATCATCAGGGAAGATAACCCGTTCCCCTCGGTGTGCGGGCGGGTTTGCAACCACCCCTGTGAAAGCCGCTGCCAGAGAGGGCAGCTTGACGACCCGGTCAGTATCCGGAACATCAAACGATTTGTCGGCGATTATGAACTGGCCAACTGGGAGAAATCAATAAAACGGGTTCAAAACAAAATGGCCGGCATTAAGCCCAACGGCAAAAAGGTTGCTGTGGTAGGATCGGGCCCGGCCGGGCTGACGGTGGCTTATTTCCTGGCCAAATGGGGTTACCAGGTTACGGTCATCGAGGAGCAACCCGTGCTTGGCGGGATGCTGGCCCTGACCATTCCGGCCTACCGGCTGCCGCGTGATATTTTGAACAAGGAAATCGAATGGATCCTGGCTCACGGCATTGATGTCATGCTCAACACCTCCGTGGGGAAAGACATTCCTTTGAGTTCCCTGGTCAAGGAGTACGACGCCGTCTTTGTGGGGATCGGCTGCCACAAGGACAGCCCTCTCAATATTCCGGGCGAAGACCTGCCGGAGGTTTATTCGGCCCTCAACTTCTTGAAGGATGTATGTTTGGGCCACGAAGTCCAGTTGGGCAAACGCGTGGCAGTTATCGGGGGCGGAAACTCCGCCATTGACGCCGCCCGGGTCGCCAAGCGGCTGGGAGCGCGGGAAGTGAGTATCATTTACCGTCGTAACCGAGAAGATATGCCGGCGGAGAAGAGCGAAATCGAAGACGCGGTGAGCGAAGGCATTGAAATACATTGCCTGACTACGCCCGTGCGGGTAATCGAAGAAAACGGTCATGTGGTGGGGCTGGAATGCATAAGGCTGGAACCGGGCCAGTTTGACAAATCGGGAAGGAGGACGCCGGTTCCTGTAAATGGCTCAAATTTCATTGTGGAAGTCGACACTGTCATTACGGCCGTAGGGCTGTTCCAGGACATTGAAAACCTGGTGATCGAAGACGAAATATTCCTGGGCAACGGGAAGATGATTGAGATTGACAAGGAAAACATGATGACCTCGGTAGCCGGGGTGTTCGCCGGAGGCGACTGCGTCAGAGGGCCGGAAACGGTAATCAGCGCCATTGCCGACGGGCGGAAGGCTGCCCAGGCCATTGACCGTTACCTGGGTGGGAAGAGCTACGAGTCGTTTGACAAACGGCAAATCAAACGGGAGCTTTATCAGCCGGTGATCGAAGGGGAGCGCAAACGCATCGGCCCGGCGGTACTGCCACCGGAGCAGAGGAAGTTCAATTTTGACGAGGTGGAGTCCACCTTGAACGAACAAGAAGTACAGTACGAAGCCAGCCGCTGCCTGCGCTGCGATGTGAAATAGGGAGGAGGGAACGATGATGAAAGTGAATTTTCTTATTGACGGCAGGGAAGTGTCGGTCGAGCCGGGGCTGACGATCTTGGAGGCAGCCAGGGCAGCAGGGATACATATTCCCACTCTCTGTTATCTTAAAGACATCCAGACGATCGGCGCTTGCCGGGTTTGCGTGGTGGAGGTGGAAGGGGCGAAAAGCCTGATGCCGGCCTGCACGACGGAGGTATCCCCGGGCATGAAAGTATATACTAATACCAACAGGGTGAGGGAAGCGCGAAAAAGCGTCGTAAACCTTATCCTGTCGGATCACCCGCAGGAGTGCCTTTCCTGCGTCCGCAACAACAACTGCGAATTGCAGAGGGTTGCCGCCGAACTGGGCATCAGGGAACTGGAATATCCGTACCAGGGACGCAGGAGAAGGAAGGACGAAAGCAACCCGTCAATCGTGAGAGACCCCGACAAATGCATTTTATGCCGGCGTTGCATAAGCATCTGTCACGAGGTACAGGGGGTCGGAGCCATCGGGGCGCTGGACAGGGGGTATAGCACCATTGTGGCCCCCGCTTTCAAACTGCCGCTGGGCGATGTGACATGCACCCTGTGCGGCCAGTGTGTCAATGTCTGCCCGACAGGCGCGTTAAGCGAGAAAAGCTATATCGACGAAGTCTGGAAGGCTTTGGGCAATCCCGACAAGCACGTTGTCGTTCAGACAGCGCCGGCCATCAGGATCGCTCTCGGCGAAGAATTCGGGATGGAGCCGGGGGCCATTGTGACCGGAAAACTGGTGGCGGCCTTAAAACGGCTGGGATTTGACGGCGTTTTCGATACGGATTTCGCCGCCGATTTGACCATCATGGAGGAAGGTTCGGAGCTACTGGAAAGGCTAAACAAAGGCGGGAAGCTGCCGCTCATCACTTCCTGCAGCCCCGGTTGGATCAAGTACATGGAGCATTTTTACCCCGAGTTCATCCCGAATATTTCGACCTGCAAATCGCCGCAGCAAATGTTTGGGGCAATTATGAAGACTTACTACGGGATTGTGAACGGTATTGCCCGGGAAAGGATCTACACAGTTTCGGTGATGCCTTGCACCGCCAAGAAGTTTGAGTGTGAGCGGCCGGAGATGAGGGCGAGCGGCTTTAAGGATGTGGACGCCGTGCTTACGACCAGGGAGTTGGCCGCCATGATCCGGCAGGCCGGCATTGAGTGGGATGTGTTACCGGAGGAGGAATATGACGACCCGTTTGGCCTGGGGACAGGGGCCGGGGTCATTTTCGGGGCGACCGGTGGCGTGATGGAGGCGGCCTTGCGGACGGTGTATGAAGTCGTAACTTCTAAGCCGCTGGAGAAGCTGGAGTTTACCGATGTCCGGGGCCTGGAAGGCGTCAAGGAAGCGGCAGTCCAGGTGGGAGAGCTGGAAGTCAAGGTGGCTGTGGCTCACGGCCTGGGTAATGCCAAAAAGATTCTGGAAGCGATTAAAGGCGGGGCCAAATATCATTTTGTGGAAATCATGGCCTGCCCGGGCGGCTGTCTGGGAGGAGGTGGCCAGCCGCTCAACACCGATGATTACTGGGGGATACGCCGAAAGAGGATGGAAGCCGTCTATGAGGCGGACCGCGGGCTGCCCATCAGGAAATCGCACGAGAACCCGCATATTAAAAAAATCTACGAAGAATTCCTGGGCAGACCATTGGGCGAAATGTCGCACAGGCTGCTGCACACCCACTACCGGGACCGGAAAGGTTCCGGAAGGTAAAGGACGAGAAAAAACTGATTGCGACAGCCAACAAGGATGGCAAAAAACGGGTGTTTGCGCCCGTTTTTTGCTTCGATATGGATCGGAGAAACTGTATAATATAATCATCAATGCAATAATAATCAACGATCACGCCGATGGCAGCCGGATCGAATATGCTTGCCGGCGCTGATCAGACTGGAGATGCATAGTCGCTTGCAAGGGGGCATATGCGGTGGGACGTTATTTTTCGCCCGGATTTGAACAGCCGTTCATTGTTTGGTCGCCGCCGCACCTTGTCGCCCTGGCGCTGATCGCTGCCGTGAATATCCTGCTGTTTGCCGCGCGCCGGGGTTTGCGAGGGTGCAGGGCTGAAGCGGTTGTCCGCCGGAGCATGGCTTATGCCCTTCTGTTGCTTCAGGCTTCCCTGCAAGTCTGGGCTCTGGCCAACGGTTTTTGGTCGGCGAGGTACTCGCTGCCTTTACACCTTTGCGACATGGCCATGTTTTTTTCCGCCGCCATGCTGTTCACCGGTAAATACGGTATATATGAACTGGCCTATTTCTGGGGGCTGGGCGGAGCCAGCCAGGCGCTCCTGACGCCTGATACCGCTTATGCCTTTCCCCATTTTACCTTCCTGGTCTTTTTCGCCTCGCACGGTCTGATCATCACCGCCTGCCTGTGGATGACCTTTATCGAAGGTTACAGGCCACGGCTGGGGTCGGCAGTGAAAGCGTTTGCGGCTGCCAATATTTATCTGCTGGCGATGGCTGTTATCAATTCGGTGTTGGGAAGCAACTACCTGTACATCTGCCAAAAGCCGGCCGGGCCATCGCTCCTGGATTATTTGGGTCCGTGGCCGCGGTATATACTGTCTCTTGAGGCGGTTGCTGCGGTTGTTTTTTTGCTGTGTTATCTACCTTTTGCTGCCGGCGATTATTGGAAGGATTATAAATCCAGGAAGAAAATAAGGCGGAATCAGGTGCGTGGCCTGTCCGCATAAAAGGTCAATGAATTAATATTTTAGAGATATAAAGTATAAGCCGGACTCATAAAAACACCCTGGCTAAAGAAGACTAATAATGTAAGACAGGTGAAAAATGCAAACCAGAGGTGTTGATGTGGTATCATGGCCGAGCAAATGATTGAACAGTTGGTAGAAAACGCCAAACTGGCTCTGGGGGAAATGGTTAAACTGAACCAGGAGAAGGTCGATGCAATCGTAAGGGAAATGGCTATCGAGGGACTGGCCAATCACATGCGGCTGGCCAAGATGGCCGTTTCGGAAACAGGGATGGGGGTATATGAGGACAAGGCCGTCAAAAACATGTTTGCCACCGAGTACATTTATCACAGCATTAAATACCAGAAATCAGTAGGGATAATAGAGGAAAACGAGGAAGAGGGCTATTATGACCTGGCTGAACCGGTAGGGGTCATCGCCGGGATTACGCCGGTGACCAATCCTACATCAACAACCATGTTCAAGGCCATTATTTCGATGAAGTCGAGAAACCCTATAATTTTTGCTTTTCATCCCGGTTCCCAGCAGTGCAGCGCGGAAGCTGCCCGTATCATGAGACACGCGGCTGCCCGCGCCGGGGCGCCTCCGAATTGCATCCAGTGGGTAGAAGAGCCGTCCATTGAAGCCACCCAGTTTCTGATGAAAAATGACGGGGTTTCACTGATCCTGGCCACCGGGGGTTCATCCATGGTTAAGGCTGCCTACAGCGCGGGCAAACCGGCCCTGGGAGTGGGGCCTGGCAATGTTCCTTGCTATATTGAAAAGTCAGCCAATCTCCGGCGGGCAGTTACTGATTTGATCCTGTCCAAGACTTTTGACAACGGGATGATCTGCGCCTCAGAGCAGGCGGTGATCATCGATGACGAGGTCTATGACCGGGTCGTGCAGTTGATGAGGGATAACGGGTGCTATTTTGTAAACGAAGAAGAAAAGCGGCTGCTGGAAGCCCTGGCCATCGATACGGTGAAATGCGCCATGAACCCGGCGATTGTGGGGCAGCCGGCCTCGGAAATCGCCAGGAAGGCCGGGTTCAAAGTGCCGGAGGGAACCAAGATACTGGTGGCCGAACTGGCAGGGGTGGGCCCCGAACATCCGCTTTCCCGCGAGAAACTCAGCCCGATCCTGGCTTGTTACCGGGCCAATGACTCCCGGGAAGGGGTGAGAAGGTCAGTGGAGATGGTTAATTTCGGTGGGTCGGGCCATTCGGCCGTTATCCACTCGGAAAACGAGGAGGTCATCAACGAATTTGCCCGCCAGGTCAACACGGGAAGAATAATTGTCAACCAGCCTTCAAGCCACGGCGCCATCGGCGACATTTACAACACCAATCTTCCATCCCTGACCCTGGGTTGCGGCTCCTTCGGGAGAAACAGCACCACGGCAAACATTACGTCGGTCAATCTCATCAACAGGAAGCGGGTGGTGAAAAGGAGGTACAACATGCAGTGGTTTAAAATACCCGAGAAAATCTATTTTGAACCGGGGGCTGTGCAGTACCTGTCCAAAATGCCAGACATTTCCCGCGCCTTTATTGTTACTGACGAGATGATGGTTAGGCTTGGGTACGTGGATAAGGTTCTTTACTGGCTGCGCCACCGGGAAGGGCGAAATTACGTCCATTCCGAAATTTTCAGCAAGGTGCAGCCCGATCCCACGACCAGGACGGTGGAGGAAGGATTGGAAGCGGTCAATGCCTTCAAACCCGACGTGATCATAGCCCTGGGGGGAGGTTCGGCCATTGACGCGGCGAAAGCCATATGGCTGTTTTATGAATACCCTGAAACGAGGTTTGAGGACCTGCGCCTGAAGTTCATGGATATCAGAAAAAGGGTGGCCAGGTTCCCGCGCCTGGGTCAAAAGGCCCGGTTAGTCGCTATTCCCACAACCTCAGGAACCGGGTCGGAAGTGACTTCGTTTGCCGTCATAACCGACCCGCAGACTCAGACCAAGTACCCATTGACCGATTATGAGCTGACGCCGGATGTGGCCATCATCGATCCTGATTTTGTGGAAAGCATGCCGGCCACGGTTACGGCAGACACGGGGATGGATACCCTTACCCACGCCCTGGAGGCATATGTTTCGGTAATGGCCTCGGATTATACCGATGCGCTGGCTATGAAAGCCATCCAGCTGGTTTTCGCCTATTTGCCACGATCGTTCACAGATGCCGGCGATCGTGAAGCCCGGGAAAAAATGCACAATGCATCGACCATCGCCGGGATGGCGTTTACCAACGCTTTTTTGGGCATCAATCACAGCCTGGCCCATAAACTGGGGGGCGAGTTTGGCATTCCCCACGGCAGGGCCAACGCTGTCCTTCTGCCGCATGTCATCAGGTATAACGCGTCCAAACCGGCCAAGTTCAACGCTTTTCCAAAGTACGAACACTACGTGGCCCAAGAAAAATACGCTGAAGTTGCCAGGAACTTGGGGCTGCCTGCCCATGACGCCCAGGAGGGAGTGGAAAGCCTTATCGCGGCTGTGGTCAATCTCATGAAGAAACTGCGGATGCCTTTGTCTTTGAAGGAAATGGGCATACCGGAACAACGCTTTCTTGAGGTTTGCGAAGAGCTAGCCGAAAAGGCCTTCGAGGACCAGGCAACAACGGCCAACCCGCGCTTTCCTCTGATTTCTGAGCTGAAGGAGATTTATCGCCAGGCCTATTACGGGCTGACCGGAGATGTGCCGGAAATGACCGTTTATCCCCAGCTCCAGACCGTGCAGGGACCGGGAAAAGAAATGCCAGCGGGGATTTCGCCGGTTTTTGGGCAGCAGCCAGGCCTGCATTGAGCCCGCCTGCTCAAACAACGCTGGTTAAGGGCATAGCAAAACAAGGATGGAGGCAGTGGAGAGATATGGAGGAGTTTATTATCCGTAACATGAATGAAAGTGATTACGACCAGGCACTCGAGATATGGAAGGAGTCGGAAGGGATCTGCTTGAGCGAAGTCGACTCCAGGGAATGCATTCTTTTTTACCTGCAGCGTAATCCGGGGATGAGTTTTGTCGCCGAAGGTGAAAACGGCATAGCGGGGGCGGTCCTGTGCGGGCACGACGGGAGGAGGGGATACCTTCACCACCTGGCGGTTAAGAAGGAGGCCAGGGGGAGAGGTGTGGGGAGACGGCTGGTGGAAAAATGCCTTGACGCGCTGAAAGGGGCCGGCATAAAAAAGTGCCATATATTTGTTTTGGCCGATAATGATGAAGGTTTGCAATTCTGGGATGAGCTGGGTTGGCAGAGAAGAAAAGACATCGTCCTGCTGTCGAGGCACATATAACTTCTGGCCAAAAGCATTGCATTAGTTTAAAATGGAGTGAGGAATAAGGAGGGGATGAATCATGATCAACAAATTTATGTTGGCCAGGGAAGAGGCGGTGCTGATGGTGATCGACATCCAGGAACGCCTGGCCGCGGCAATGAAGGACAAAGAAAGGGTTGTCAGTAAAAGCAGTGTCTTAATTTCCGCCGCCGCGCAACTGGGTGTCCCCGTAATAGTGACGGAGCAGTACCCCAAAGGCTTGGGCGCGACGGTTGAGGCGATTAACGATAAGCTTAATGATGGCTGCAGGTTCGAACGGTTTGAGAAAATGACTTTTTCGGGGTGTACGGACCAGGTGATGTCCTGCCTGGAGAGAATGGGAAGGCGTAAGGTGATTCTGACTGGCATGGAAACACACGTCTGTGTTTTTCAGACGGCCAGGGGTCTTTTGGAGCGCGGGTATGACGTTTTTGTCGCGGCAGATGCCACCTGTTCCAGGGCGGAAGATAATTATTCCAACGGTCTTGATTTGATGCGGGAAATGGGAGCAGTAATTACCAACACTGAAACCATTTTGTTTGATTTGATAAAAGAGGCTGGCACAGCGGAATTCAAATTCATAGCGGGACTGCTCAAATAATTTGGTTGACATGCTGTGCGGACGCTGGTGAAGGCGAGGGGCGAAATGCTGTATTCAAGCGATGATCGGATTGAGCGGCAGTTAAGGTTTATCGTTGAGATAGACAGGCTGAAAACAGTGTTCAGGCAAAGCTATTTAACCGACGGCTCGCGAAAGGAGAATGATGCCGAGCACTCCTGGCACCTTGCCGTGATGGCCATAGTTTTAGCCGAGCATTTTCCGGAAAAGATTGATTTGCTCAAAGTTCTCAAGATGACCCTGATGCACGATCTGGTAGAGATTGAGGCCGGCGATACCTATTGTTACGATGAGGAAGCCAACTCAGGCAGGTTTGAACGTGAACGTCAGGCCGCAGACAAGCTGTACAGGCTGCTCCCAGCAGAGCAGGCGGCAGAATTTTACAGGCTCTGGGTAGAGTTTGAGGAAGGTAAAACCCCGGAAGCCAGGTTCGCAGGCGCCCTTGACCGGCTGCAACCATTATTGCTGAATTTTGAATCGAAAGGCAAATCATGGCTGGAGAACAATATTTCTTGCGAGCAGGTCCTGACAAGAAATGAGGCGATCAGGAAAAGTTCGGACGCACTGTGGGGCATTGCCGCAAAAATAATCGACGAGGCAGCGGCAGCAGGCTTTTTAGCCCAGGGAAAATGAAAAAATCAGAGTATTATTAACAAGGCGGCGTAAAAGCCAGCAGGTGTTTGGTAACCAGCCGGCGAATATGCCAAACTGTACAGGGAATTGAGTTGGATGATAGAATAGACAAATAACAAACAAGACAAGGAAAGGAAGCTGTAAACTGGTGATGAGGGCAGACCTGCACATTCACACTACCGCATCCGACGGCAGCTGGACACCTGGCGCGCTGGTGGACGAGCTTAAGAAAAAAGGCATCAGCATGTTTGCGGTAACTGACCATGACTCGGTTTCCAACTTGAAAAAAACTCAGGAGCTGGCCCGAAAAGAAGGGCTTTATTTCATACCGGCGGTCGAAATTTCCGCTACCTTCCAGGGGCAACTTTTTCATATCCTGGGTTACGGCATCGATCCGGCAGACCCAGGGTTGACAGAGCTTCTGCGGCACAACACGGAACTGATGAACAAAAAAGACGACGACAGCATCAGGACATTGATTGCCCAGGGGTACCAGATTGATTTTGAAAAGTATAAGAATTACAAGGATGACGGAAGCCGCGGAGGATGGAAGGCGCTGAATTTTTTGATTGATGAAGGCTTCTGTAAAGATCCGAAAGATTTTTTCAAGAACTTGTTTAATGACAAATACAACCTTGGATTTCCCGTGTTTCCATCACCGCAAGAGGTGATAAAAACGGTAGCGGGGGCGGGAGGAGTGGCTTTCCTGGCCCATCCGGCCGGCGGTCTTCAACGAAAACTGGACCTGTCCGAAGTGCTGGAGAGCTTCACGCAAATGGGTATTGCCGGAATAGAGTGCTGGCATCCTGAACACGACCGCGAAGAAACCGATTATTGCCTGGACTGGTGCATGAACAACAGGCTCGATATTTCCGGCGGTTCGGACAGCCACGGTGTATTTATCAAAACCAGGCAGTTGGGAGTTCCGCAGATTTTTTTGGAGCAGCTGCGGTTGGACAGCTTAAAGGCATATCTTGCCGGGTGACATTATCACAGAATGAACCCAGAGCGATTGGTTAGCATTTGACATGACCGAGACAACAGGGTAAAATATACCCTGTTAAGTTATTTTGCTTAACGGCGCAAACGGCAGATTATTTAAACGGCAGGGTTGGTGGATGACCGTGGACGGGATGGTTCGCCGCGCTCTTTTGTTCGATTTTTACGGTTCTCTTTTAACCCCCAAACAGCAAGAGGTGTATGACCTTTATTTTCAACAAGACCTTTCTTTGGGTGAGATAGCCGAACTGAAGAGCATTTCGCGCAACGCCGTCTACGATTTGCTACAACGGGCCCGGGAGGCGCTGGAAACGTATGAAGACAAACTCGGGCTGGTGGGCAGGCATATGGAAAGACGCAGGTTGGTTGAGGACCTGAAGGCTAGATTGGCTGGCCTGCAGGGAAAAGTGAGCCCTGAAGAGCTGTCGGATCTTCAGGCTGTTCTCGAGCGAATTGAAAAAAGCTGGTAGGTGAAAGGATATGGCGTTCGAGGGACTGGCCGAGAAGCTGCAGAAGGCTTTCAAGGTTTTGCGCGGCAAGGGGAAGGTTTCCGAAAAAGACGTTGAGCAAGCTATGCGGGAAGTCCGGATGGCCCTGCTGGAAGCCGACGTGAATTATAAAGTGGTGAAAGACTTTGTTGCCAGAGTGAAAGAAAGGGCCGTGGGAGCAGAAGTCATGGCCAGTCTTACTCCCGGGCAGCAGGTCATAAAGATCGTTCATGAAGAGATGACAAACCTGATGGGCGGTGCAGCGAGCAAAATAACGACAGCTTCGCGCCCGCCTACCACAATAATGCTGGTGGGGCTGCAGGGTTCGGGCAAGACAACGACCTGCGGCAAGCTGGCGCGGTTGTTGAAAAAGCAGGGCAGAAGGCCGCTGCTGGTGGCCTGCGATGTTTACCGCCCAGCAGCAGTAAAGCAGTTGGAAATATTGGGCGAACAGGTTGAAGTTCCGGTTTATTCCATGCGAGAAGGAAATGATCCCGTAGCGATTGCCAGGGCGGCAAAAGCACACGCAGAAAGCCAAGGATTTGACACGGTTGTTATTGATACTGCCGGCCGTTTGCACATCGACGATGAGTTGATGAAGGAGCTGGAACTGATGAAGTCCGCCTGCCGGCCTCACGAGATTTTGCTGGTTGTGGATGCAATGACCGGCCAGGATGCCGTAAATGCAGCGGAGGCTTTTGACAAGCGCTTGGGCATAGACGGCGTTGTTTTGACCAAGCTTGACGGCGATACCCGCGGTGGGGCGGCTATTTCGGTCAAAGCTGTCACCGGGAAACCGATCAAGTTCGTCGGGTTGGGAGAAAAGCTCGATTCCCTGGAGCCGTTTCACCCCGACCGGCTGGCTTCGCGCATCCTGGGTATGGGTGATGTGCTGACCTTGATTGAGAAGGCTCAGGCCAGCGTTGATGCTCAAAAGGCCGCTGAACTGGAAAGAAAGCTGCGAAAAAGCGAATATACATTAGAAGACTTTTTGGAACAGCTGCAGCAGATGAAGGCCATGGGACCTATCAACCAGCTTATGGATATGCTTCCGGGCATGGGGAAATTCGCAGGAAGGCCGGGTATGGACATCAGCGAAAAGGACATCAAAAGAACGGAGGCCATTGTCCTTTCCATGACCAGGGAGGAAAGAAGAAGGCCGGAAATCATAAACGGCAGCCGCAGGAAACGCATTGCTGCCGGCAGCGGTACATCCGTGCAGGAGGTCAACAGGCTCCTCAGGCAGTACGAACAATCCCAGAAGATGTTCAGACAACTTGCGCAGGTGAAGCAACTGGCCAAGGGAGGCAAAAAGGGCGGCTTCGGCTTACCCTTTTTCAAATAAAACAAACAACAAACAAAGCGGAACTGCCGGACGCCGCAAGGAGGTGAATACATTGGCGACACGAATCAGACTTAAGCGGATGGGAGCAAAAAAGGCACCTTTTTATCGGCTGGTAGTGGCTGATTCTCGTTCCCCGCGTGACGGGAAGTTTATTGAAGAGCTTGGCTATTATGACCCGACCAAGACCCCGTCAGTAATCAGAATAAACGAAGAGAGAGCATTGTACTGGTTGAAAAACGGCGCCCAACCATCCGAGACTGCCCGGTCGTTGCTGAACAAAACCGGTATTATCGCCAAACTGAGCGAATAACCGAATGTTTGGGGGTAGGCAAGTGAAGGAATTGATAGAGGCTCTGGTGCTGGCGCTGGTTGATCACCCCGAGGAAGTAAGGATTACGGAGCGGGAAGAGCACAGGATCATTTTTATTGAGCTGAGGGTCGATCCTGCTGATATGGGTAAAGTTATCGGCAAACAAGGCAAAATAGCCAGGGCGATCCGGACCCTGGCCAGAGCGGTGGCTGCCCACCAGCAAGGGAAGAAATTGATCTTGGATATTACGCAGTAATTCATTAAGGAGGGGCCTTTTGCCTCTCTTTGTTTTAAACGGCGCCCGGAATCTCCTGGCCTCCCAATCCACCGCCCGTGCATTTCAAAGCCGGCCGACACTGGATTGGCGCGGGAGCAGGGCTGGAAAAAGGCAGGGGTTTTTATGGAGCAGCATATTAAAATCGGGCTGGTTGTTGGCACACACGGCTGCAGGGGAGAGTTGAAGGTATTGCCTTTAACCGACGATCCCGGCCGGTTTGAAGAATTGACCCGGGTTTACATATTGAACAAATGCATGAGTTATACCGTGTACAATGTGGCGTCTGCCAGGATTCACAAAGGCATGGCGCTGGTCGCCTTCGAAGGAATCAACGACCTGCTTGAAGCTGAAAAAATGAAGGGCCTTTATCTGGAACTGCCGGTTTCTGAATTAAAACCTTTGCCAGCAGGGCATTATTATATATTCCAATTGATAGGCCTGAGCGTATATGAAGGCGATAAACTGCTGGGAAAAATGATTGACGTGATTAAAACCGGCAGCAATGACGTTTATGTTGTTAAAGCCGTAGGAAGCAAAAAAGAGATTCTAATACCAGCGCTAAAAGAAGTCGTACAGAAAATCGATCTTTCCTCCGGCGCAATCACGGTGAAACTCCCGCCCGGGTTGCTGGATTGATGGCTTATTGGAGGAGTTTATGGAAATTTGCGTTTTTACTCTCTTCCCAGAAATGTTTGCCGGGCCTCTTGACAACAGTATCCTGAAAAAAGCCAGGGAAAAAGGGTTGATAAACATTAGGGTCATCGATTACCGCCCCTATTCCCCTACCCGACACAAGAATGTTGATGACAGCCCGTTCGGCGGGGGGGCCGGTATGGTGTTGAAGCCCGAACCCATATATTATGCTCTGGAAAGCAACTGCCCGCGACCCGGCAAAGTGTTGCTCATGACTCCTCAGGGGACGACTTTTAACCAGGAACTGGCCAAGAATCTGGCCGGGGAGGAATCGCTGGCGATCATCTGCGGCCATTATGAGGGATTTGACGAAAGGATCCGCGCCCTGGCCGATTATGAGCTGTCGATAGGCGATTATGTTTTGACGGGGGGCGAACTTCCTGCGATGGTGGTCATTGACGCCGTCTGCAGGCTGTTGCCGGGTGTTTTGGGGGAAAAAGAGTCGCCGTTAACCGACTCGTTTTACGATGGGCTTCTTGAGTATCCTCAGTATACGAGGCCAAGGGATTTTCGCGGCATGAAGGTCCCGGAGGTTTTGCTTTCAGGGAATCACGAGCTAATCAGGGTCTGGCGCCGCAAGGAGTCGTTAAGGCGCACGCTGTTGAGAAGGCCCGATCTTTTGGAGAAAGCCAGCCTTTCCGAAGAGGACCGCCGATTGCTGGAGGAAATTGCCCGGGAGGAACGTCAACGAAATGAATAACCGTGTGTTTCTTGGATTGGTTCACTATCCTGTTTACAACAAGAACATGGAAATAATAACGACCTCCATCACCAACCTTGACCTTCACGATATTGCCCGCTGTGCGTTCACTTATAATCTGGCTAGATATTATATCATTCATCCGCTTCCTGCCCAGCGCATATTGGCGCAGGAAATTGCAGATTACTGGCAGAAAGGCTGCGGGGCAAAATACAATCCTGACCGCAAGGAAGCGTTGTCGCTGGTGGAATTGACGGGGTCCATCGAAGAGGCCAAGCAGGCCATTGCCGCCAAATATGGCGGGCAGGTCTACACGGTAGCTACCGATGCCAGGACTTATCCGTGCTCGATCGGGTACAGGGAGTTAAGAGACATTCTGGCCGGCGAAGAGGGGGACAATTACCTGTTGTTGTTTGGAACCGGTTGGGGGATGGCGGAGGAAACAATCAAGCAGGCCGATTACATATTGCGGCCGATTCTTGGCCGGGGCGCATACAATCACCTGTCGGTCAGGAGCGCGGCGGCTATAATTCTTGACCGGGTTCTGGGCGAAAACTGGTGGCAATAAAAACGGCGGAAAATGGGGGCAATACATTGCCAGCAGGGAATTGTTTGTGCTATAATTACTGTCGGTTGTGGTGGAAAACGGATGGTCCGCTGTCCTGACCTGGGGGCAGGATAAGAACATCCAGGCGGGAAGGAGGGTTACACCTTGGATTTATTGAAATCAGTCGAAGCGGAACAGATGAGGAGCGATATCCCTGATTTTCGTCCCGGCGATACTGTGCGGGTTCTGGTGAAGGTGGTTGAAGGCAACCGCGAGAGAATCCAGGCTTTTGAAGGCATAGTTATCAAACGCAGGGGCAGCGGGTTGAACGAGACCTTCACCGTGCGCCGCATCTCATATGGCGTAGGTGTGGAACGCTGTTTCCCCGTGCACTCGCCCAGGTTGGAAAAGATTGAAGTGGTTCGCAAGGGCCATGCGCGCAGGGCAAAACTGTATTATCTCCGCCGGCTTACAGGGAAGGCGGCCACAAGAATTAAGGAAAGAACCCGTGGCGAAAACAAGTGACAGTTCGATCGGCATGGGTAAATGGCGAATACCCCTGCGGCAAGCAAATTCAACGGTGAGGGGGGCTGATTTTCAGCCCCTTTGCGCATAATGAGGGAAACTGGTGTTCATTGAATCGGAGCGGCGAGTCATCAGCATATCCCTGAATTATTGAGAAATGGAGCGATCGGTCTGGTGCAGTGGTTTCCCGGTCATATGGCCAAAGCAAGGCGGTTGGCAGAAGAGAACATCAAGCTGGTTGATGTCGTTACGGAGCTTTGCGATGCCAGGATCCCTGCCAGCAGTCGAAACCCGCTGTTCGAAAAGCTGGCCGCCAACAAACCGCGCCTGCTGGTTTTAGGCAAGGAGGACCTGGCGGATCCGGCCGCAACCGTTTTGTGGCTGGAATACTACAGCCGGATAGGGCAAAAAAGCCTGGCTGTGAATGCGGCGCGGGGAACAAAAGCCGGTAAAAAGGCGCTTCTGCAGGCGATCAGGAGCCTGGCCGAACCGGTGCTGGTCAAAAGGGCCCGGCGGGGAATAATGAACAAGACCGTACGGACCATGGTGGTGGGTATTCCCAATGTCGGCAAATCGACGCTGGTTAATTTTCTGGCCGGTAGGGGAGCGGCGGAGACCGGCGACAGGCCGGGAGTGACCAGGGGCAAACAGTGGATCAGGCTGGAAGACGAGGTCGAACTGCTGGACATGCCAGGGCTGCTGTGGCCGAAGATCGGAGACCGTGAAACTGGCTTCAAGCTGGCTGCCACCGGGGCCATCGCCGATGGGGCGGTGGATCGTCAGGAACTGGCGCTGTGGCTGATTGGGTGGCTTATTGTTCATGCCCCTGGAAAATTAATGGAACGGTACGGTGTGGAAGAAGGGGAGGAACCCCGTTTGTTGTTGGAAAGGATAAGCCGAAACCGTGGTTTGTTGCAAAAAGGCGGCATGGCTGATGTTGAGAAAGGCGCAGCGATGTTAATCGATGAATTTCGTGCCGGGAAGGTCGGCGCATTTACCCTCGATGGCCTGCCCAGCGAATCCTGGGGTGGGGGCCAATGAAGATGAAACCGGAAAAGCAAGCAGCCGAACAAGAGCGCCTGCATAAATTATGGAAGTGGGAGAGAAACCTGTGGGCGGCTGGGTACAGCAGGATTGCCGGAGTCGACGAGGCGGGCCGAGGTCCCTTGGCTGGCCCGGTGGTGGCGGCTTCCGTGATCCTGCCGCTGGAGGTAGATATACCCGGCCTCAATGATTCGAAACAGCTTTCTCCGAAGAAAAGAGCGGACCTGGCGGAGACAATAAAACAGCAGGCTTTGGCCTGGGGGGTGGGGGTGGTGGATCACAGCGAGATTGACCGCATCAACATCCTGCAGGCTTCGAAGAAAGCCATGGTCGAAGCGGTGCGCCAAATGGGAATGCAGCCTGATTTTTTGTTGATCGACGCGCTTACTGTCGCCCTAGATATTCCTCAAGCCGGGGTTGTTCACGGGGATGCCCTCTCGGCCTCCATCGCCGCCGCATCAATTATCGCCAAAACTTATCGCGATGCGCTGATGGAGATGATGGACAAGCTTTATCCAGAATATGGATTTAAGGACCATAAAGGATATGGCACGCCGCGCCATATTGAGGCTTTAAAGCGCTGCGGGCCATGCCCTGTTCACCGCGTTACGTTTGTTAGCAAAATAATTAAGAAAGCAGTAGATTAAACAAACCAGGAAACCGCTCGGGTTCTGACTGAAATATGACAAGAATTTGAAGATAAATACCTGTAAGATTAGCTGGCTTTGCGCCTGGAAAACTGGTAATATAAAAAAGATAGAAAACTTTGCTGGGGCCAGACCGGGGAGCCGCTGCGATTTTTTAGTAAAGGGGCTGATTTTGAATGTTTATGCAATATGCAACCGTCGGTATCTTGTTAATTGCAGGTATTATTTTCGGCTTTGGAGCCCTCGTTGCCAACTGGCTGCTGAGGCCCAATCCGAAAACCGCCCCGCCGGCCAAGCTGGAGGCATATGAATGCGGCATGGAGACCATCGGGCCGACCTGGATCCAGTTCAAGATAAACTATTTTATTATCGCCTTAGTGTTTATGGTTTTTGACGTTGAAACCATCTTCCTTTATCCCTGGGCAATTGCCTTTCAAAAGTTGGGGTTGTTTGCGGTCGTCGAAATGTTTGTTTTCCTGGCGATCCTCGTTATAGGCTTATGGTATGCCTTGAAGGAAGGAGCATTTGAATGGCGCTAGAACGGTATCACAGAAAAAATGATGAAAGTTATTTGGAAAAAACACTGATTGTGGGAACAAATGTGGTTCTTACGACCCTGGAAAAGCTTTTCAACTGGGGCCGAGGCAATTCCCTGTGGCCATTGCAGTTTGGTTTGGCCTGCTGCGCCATCGAGATGATTTCGTCCGGACAGGCTCGCTTTGACCTGGCGCGTTTCGGGTATGAGGTGTTTCGACCTTCTCCGCGGCAGGCCGATGTGATGATCGTGGCGGGCACAATAACCAAGAAAATGCAGCCGGCGATCAGAAGGATTTACGACCAGATGCCCGAACCGAAATGGGTCATCGCTATGGGAAACTGTGCTATCGGCGGCGGGCCGTTTGCCGACTCTTATGCGGTGGTCCCGGGGGCGGACCAGTTCTTACCGGTGGACGTTTATGTCCCGGGGTGCCCTCCCCGGCCGGAAAGCCTGTTTTACGCCATGCTGAAGCTGAAAGAAAAGGTGATGAATCCAGAAAAGGCGAGGGCGAAGGACGATGGCCGATAAAGATTTTACATTTTTAGAAGAGAAAATCCAGGGCGTAAAGCGCGTCGAAAACGCTGTCCAGGTGCCGCGGGAAAAACTTATCGAAGTGATGGGGTTTTTAAAAGAACAGGGTTTTGATTATTTGCACGATCTTACGGCCATCGACTGGCAGAAAGAACGGTTTACTATGGTGTATCGTGTTCGTTCGTACACCAAACCTGATGAAGTTACGATCAAGGCCGATGTGGAAAGGGACAATCCCAGGGTGCCTTCGGTTGTCGGCATTTGGAAAGCGGCCAATTGGATGGAGCGCGAGGTTTACGACATGTTCGGAATCGTGTTTGAAGGGCATCCCAACCTGAAACGTATCCTGCTGGAGGACGACTTTGAAGGATATCCCCTCCGCAAGGATTTCCAACCATAACCGCGGGCAGTACTGAACAAAAATCACTGAAAGAAACGTTCGAGGTGGGAGCGAGTGAAGACTCAAGAGCTGACTATCAATATGGGCCCGCAGCACCCCAGCACCCACGGGGTGTTTCGCCTGATACTGAACCTGGACGGAGAAGTGGCTACCGGCTCGACTTCGGTACCGGGCTATTTGCACCGGGGTCTGGAAAAACTGGCCGAAGGGCGCACATATGCCCAGTTTATCCCATATACGGACAGGCTCGATTACCTCTCGTCGATGAGCAACAACCTGGGATACGTGCAGGCAGTGGAAAAAATGCTATCCATCAAGGTGCCGGAACGGGCCGAATACCTGCGGGTTATTTTTGCGGAGCTGCAGCGTATCGCCAACCATCTGGTGGCGATAGGCACGTTTGCTCTGGACCTGGGGGCCTGGACGGCGGTGGTTTTCGCCTTCAATTACCGGGAAAAAATCATGGACCTGTTTTCCATGACCTGCGGGGGCCGTTTGACCTATAATTACATGCGTATCGGAGGCGTTTCGCACGACATCCCCTGGGCCTTTATCCCGCGCCTTCGCTATTTCCTGGACTACATGGAAGATTCGCTGGCAGAGTTCCAGCGCCTGGTGACGGGCAACGAGATTTTCCAGGCCAGGACTAAAGGCATCGGGATTATTTCCAGCGAAAAGGCGCGCGATTACGGTCTTAGCGGTCCCAACCTGAGGGCTTCAGGCGTCAACTACGATGTGCGCAAGAACAGGCCGTACGGAATTTATGAGCGTTTTGACTTTAAGGCCTGCGTTTTGGAGAACGGCGACTGTTTTGACCGCTATATGGTGCGGGTGATGGAGATCGAGGAGAGCATCAAGATCATCAGGCAGGCCGTTCGCGATCTGCCCGAGGGCCCGGTTATGGCTCAGGTGCCCAGGAACATTAAACCGCCGGTCGGCGAGGTGTATCACTCCATCGAAAACCCCAAGGGCGAACTCGGGTTTTACCTGGTAAGCGACGGTGGACCCAAACCTTACCGGCTGCATATTAGAAGGCCGTCCTTTGTCAACCTGGCCGTGCTGGACGAGATAGTACCCGGCTGGCTGGTGGCTGACGTGGTGGCCATACTGGCCAGCCTGGATATAGTTCTGGGCGAAGTTGACGGGTAAGGAGGGCGACGTAGAGAAATGAGTTTAATCCATACAGCCTGGAATTATCTTTGGGATTTCGGCGTGCAAATGTTTAAGCTGGGGATTGACCTGTTCTGGTTCCTGCTCGATTTTGCAGATAATATCTTTTTGCTGGCAGCGGATCTGGTCAGGCTGGCATTGACCATGCTGACCGGCTGGCTGGGGCTGGATAGCATATGGGTGGAGCTGGGCATGGTCCTGGTATATCTTGCCGGGATTTTGGGCGTGATTATGCTCGCCGCCCTGGTGCTGCTGCTGGTGGAAAGAAGGGTGGCCGGCTTTGTTCAGTACCGGCTTGGTCCGAACCGAGTTGGTTTCCAGGGAATACTGCAGCCGATAGCCGATATGCTTAAACTGCTGACCAAAGAAAACATAACGCCGGCAGGCGTGGACAAACCCCTTCACACCCTGGCTCCCGTCCTGGTTCTTGTGCCTACCATAATGGCCTTTGCCGTTGTTCCGTTCGGCCGGGGCATGGCAGCCCTGGATCTTAACATCGGCCTCTTTTACCTTATAGCCGTTACGTCTTTGACTACCATCCCCTTTTTGATGGGTGGCTGGGGATCAAACAACAAGTATTCCCTGCTGGGAGGGATGCGTGCAGTTGCCCAAATGATCAGCTACGAGGTGCCCATGGTCTTTTCCCTGCTTGGTGTTGTAATGATCGCCGGATCGCTGCAGATGTCGCAGATCGTCGAGGCCCAACAGAAGGTGTGGTTTGTTTTCCTGCAGCCGCTGGCGTTTTTTGTATATATCATAGCGGCTACGGCCGAATGCAACCGGCTTCCGTTCGATATCCCCGAGGGAGAATCGGAGCTTACGGCCGGCGTTTATACGGAATACACAGGCATGAAATGGTCATTGTTCATGATGACCGAGTACGGTAACCTGGTCCTGGTTTCGGCAGTGGCTACCACCATGTTTTTGGGAGGCTGGCATGGGCCGTTGCTGCCTGGTTGGTTCTGGTTCGGGCTGAAAACTTCGCTGTTGCTTGGATTCTTTATCCTAATGCGGTGGACCTTTCCGCGGGTCAGGGTAGACCAGTTGATGAAGATTGGCTGGAAATACCTGGTTCCTGTTTCCCTGCTCAATGTTTTCATTACGGGGATCGGGGTTTACCTTTATAAATCAATGGGGTGGTGAGATCGATGTTCGGCACGGGTTTACTTAAAGGATTGTCCTTGACGTTCAAGGTAATGTTTGCCCCCAAGATTACGGAGCAGTACCCGGATGAAAGGCCGTTCATAGACCACCGCTGGCGGGGGTCCTTTCAGCTCGACAAGGAAGCCTGTATTTGTTGCGGGATGTGCGTGAATGCCTGCCCCAACAGGGCCATTGTTATGGACGCCACCAAAAGCCAAGACGGCAGACGTGTATTGGCCCGTTATGAGATTAATTTTGAGCGGTGCCTGGTCTGCGGCCTTTGTGTAGAGGCCTGTCCCCAGGGCTGTCTGCGGTTTACGCGGGAGTATGAGCTTGCCACGTATTCCCGGGAGGATGTGGCACTGGACTTGATTAGCAACGACAACCTCGGCGCCCCGGCGTCGAAGTATGCCCAACGGGTTCCGGTCGGAGAGGAGGAGGCGTAACAGGTGGGATTATCCGGGCTGCTGGTGTATATTAACGATTTGTTTGTCAATCATGTATTCGACCTTGTTTTTTTGGTTATATCGTTCATTACGGTGCTTTCCGCCCTGGGAGTAGTTTTTTTCCGGAATATCGTGCACAGCGCCCTGAGCCTGGTGGTCACTTTTTTGGGGGTCGCCGCGCTGTTTATTACCCTGGAGGCCGAATACCTGGCCTTTGTCCAGGTCCTGGTATACGGCGGCGCTGTTTCCGTGTTAATCGTGTTTGCCCTTATGCTTATCCAACGGGGAACGGTGAAGGAAACAAACATGTTCGGCCGCCTTGCCATACCGGCTTTGTTTACTGCCTTTGCCGTGTTTGCGTTGCTTGGCTGGGCGCTATGGCAGAAAAGCTGGACGGCGAAAGTTGTTCCGGCGCCCGCCGCTGCGGGAAACGCGGTTTTCAACCTGGCCGAGGTGATGCTGTCCCAATATGTGTTCCCCTTTGAAATCGCGGCGGTACTGCTGTTGGTGGCGATGATCGCGGCAATTGTTATCGGGAAAGAGGTGAAAGGCACAAAATGATCAACATCAACCACTACCTGTTGTTGAGCGCGTTGCTTTTTTCGATCGGATTGTTTGGCGCTCTTTCCAAGAAAAATGCGGTGGCAATACTACTATGCATCGAACTGATGCTGAACGCCATAAACATAAACCTTGTGGCTTTTACCAGATATCTCCAGCCGGGCGACATTACCGGGCAGGTGTTTGCGGTGTTTGTTATTGTCGTCGCTGCGGCTGAAATAGCGTTGGCCTTGGCGATTGTCATTGCCGTTTATCGACGCCGGGAAACGATTGCCATCGAAAACCTGGATTGGCTCAAATGGTAGCAGCCCTTTTAGTAAAGGCAGGTGTTGATTGCAGATGATGGATAAAGTATGGCTTGTACCGTTTTTACCCCTGGCGGCGTTTGTGTTGATAAGTTTTGTGGTCAAACGGCACAAGATGGCGAGTGCCCTTACAGCGATAGCGGCCATTGGCGCTTCGTTTGTGATTTCCGTCGGCATTGCGAGGGAGGCATTGGCTGGAGGCCTAACCATGGAAAAAACCGTCGAATTGGGAGTCCAATGGATAGGCCTACCCGGCGTGTTCATCGAGATGGGCGCACTGATTGATCCCTTGACAGTCATAATGCTGCTGGTGGTAACATTCATTTCGCTCCTTATTTTTATCTACTCGGTTGGGTATATGCACGACGACCCGGGTTTTTCGCGGTATTTTTCCTATCTGGCGTTTTTCACCTTTTCCATGCTGGGTCTGGTTATATCCAACAACTACCTGCAGATGTACGTGTTCTGGGAACTGGTGGGCCTGTCATCGTACCTCCTGATAGGCTTTTGGTACCATAAGAATTCGGCTGCCGACGCCAACAAAAAAGCCTTTATCACCAACCGCGTGGCTGATTTCGGGTTTTTGCTGGGCATATTGGTCCTGTTCGGTTATTTTGGCACCTTTAATTTCGGGGAACTGGCAGCCTGCATCCGGGGTTGTGCCGAGACGGGCTTTTTAACGTTGGCTGGAATCCTCGTGTTCCTTGGGCCGGTGGGCAAGTCCGGCCAGTTTCCGTTGCATGTCTGGCTTCCCGATGCCATGGAAGGCCCGACACCCGTCAGCGCCCTGATCCATGCCGCAACCATGGTGGCAGCGGGGGTTTACCTGCTGGCTCGCGGGTATATTCTCTTTGCGTCATCAGCTACAACCATGCTGGTGATTGCGGTAACCGGCGGATTTACCGCCCTATTTGCCGCGTCCATTGCCCTGGTTCAGCGCGACATGAAGCGTATTCTGGCATATTCCACGTTGAGCCAGCTGGGGTACATGGTCCTGGCCATGGGGGTGGGCAGCATGACGGCCGGCATGTTCCACTTGACGACCCACGCCTTTTTCAAGGCTCTTATGTTTCTTTGCGCTGGCAGCGTGATCCACGCCCTGCATGAGCAGGACATTATGAAAATGGGCGGTCTGAGCCGGGAGATGAAGACGACAACCGCCACCATGGTTATCGGCGGGCTGGCCATAGCCGGCATACCGCCTTTGGCGGGGTTCTGGAGCAAGGACGAGATTTTGTCGGCCGTGTATGAAAACGGGCCAGGCATCTTTGGATATAACGTTCTTTATGTTATGGCAGCCCTCACCGCTTTTTTGACCGCCTTTTACATGTTCAGGATGATTTTCCTGGCCTTCTTTGGCGAAAAGAGGAGCGAGCATCACCCGCACGAGTCACCGCCGGTGATGACCATGCCGCTGGTTGTTCTCGCCTTCTTTGCCGTTACCAGCGGACTGCTGGGTGCCCCGTTCGTTGAACACGGGTTCAGCTCAATGGTATATTTCGGCGAACCGCATCACCCGGAGACAAACTGGACCGTAATGTGGACATCTGTCCTTCTCGGCATCGGGGGCATTGTGCTGGCCTGGTTGATATACATCCGGAAAGCTATCCCTGCTGAAAGCATTGCCCGCGCTTTCCCCCGAATATACAAGGTTCTGGAGAACAAGTATTACATTGACGATCTCTATCTATGGCTTTTCGATCATGTCGTGCTGCGAGTCGCCGCAGCCTTCAACTGGAGCGACCGCAACCTGGTAGACGGCACGGCACATGCCATTGCCGACGGAACGCGGGGTCTGGGAAGGGTGCTTCGGTATCTCCAGACCGGTAATTTGCAGGTTTATGCCCTGGTAATATTTGCTGCGGTTGTTTTCATTGCCCTGTTTGCTGCAGCGCCTGTAATAGGAGGTGTGAGATGAGCCTGCCAGTACTTTCGCTTATCATCCTGTCTCCCCTGATTGGGGTGCTGGCCATTCTTGCCTTGCCCGCCGAAAAAACAGGGACGATCAAGAGGGTGGCCGCTGCCTGCACCGGTGTTTCCCTTACGCTTTCGGTTTATGCCTACGCGACCTATGACAAGGCAAAGGGCGGGCTGCAGTTTGTCGAAGACATCCCCTGGATTGACCGGTTCGGCATCAGTTATTCCCTGGGGGTCGACGGCATCAGCTTACCCCTGGTCCTGCTGACGGCCATTGTGATTTTTACCGGCGTTTTTGCTTCCTGGGGCATGGAATTGAGGGTCAAGGAGTTTTTCATCTGGTTGTTGACCCTGGTGACCGGCGTGTTCGGCGTGTTTAGTTCCCGAGACCTCTTTTTCTTCTATCTTTTCTACGAACTGGCCGTTATTCCCATGTACCTGCTGATCGGCGTCTGGGGCAGCACCCGCAAGGAATATGCGGCAATGAAACTAACCCTCTATCTTTTGGTGGGGAGCGCTTTCGCCCTGATCGGCGTTATCGCCGTATATCTGGAAAGCGGACTGGGGACCTTCGATATTCAGGCCTTGACTGCGGTTGATTACAGCCATTCGTTCCAGAAGTTTGCCTTCTTTTTCATGATGATCGGTTTCGGTTTCCTGGTTCCCATGTGGCCGCTGCATACCTGGTCGCCTGACGGGCACGTGGCGGCGCCGACGGCGGTAAGCATGCTTCATGCCGGGGTGCTGATGAAGCTGGGGGCTTACGGCCTGGTCCGGGCAGGTATTTTTATGTTCCCTCAGGGGGCAGCCTTCTGGTCGCCGCTTATCGCCACGCTGTGCATCGTCAACGTGGTATACGGGGCCATGGTGGCCATGTATCAGAAAGACCTTAAATTCGTGGTCGGTTATTCCAGCGTGAGCCATATGGGCTACGTGCTGCTGGGGATCGCCGCCCTCAACACCATCAGTATCAACGGGGCCGTGGCCCAAATGTTCGCTCACGGCATCATGACGGCGCTCTTCTTTGCCCTGGTGGGCATCATTTACGACAAGGCCCACACCAGGGTGATCGCCGAGTTTGGAGGGTTGGCCGCGCAGATGCCGCGAGTGGCAACCGGGTTTGTCGTAGCCGGTTTGGCTTCTTTGGGGCTGCCGGGGCTGAACAATTTTGTGGCCGAGTTCTTGATTTTTGTAGGCAGTTTCAAGGTGTACCAGGTCTCGTCAGTATTGGCCATTTCCGGGATTGTCATCACGGCGGTGTATGTGTTGAGAGTTGTGCAGAAGGTTTTCTTCGGGCCGCCCAATCCGAAGTGGGAAAAACTGACCGATGCCCGGGGCGCCGAGATGGTCCCCATTGTGGTTTTATGCGGAGTGCTTATTCTTTTCGGGTTTTTCCCCTCGCTGCTTATTGATGTCATCAATAACGGAGTTGATCCATTCGTGCGGACATATCTGGGGCAAATAAGCGTAGGGGGTGGTTTGTGATGGACTTCCGCCTGATTTATCCGGAACTGTTGACCACCGCCCTGGCATTCGGCGTGCTGGTGTTGTCGCTTGTGCTTCCCCGCGGGCGCAAGGCCATTCTGAATCAAATCTCGGTCCTCGGTCTGGCGGCGGTCTTAATTGCCCTGGCAGGCATGCTGGGTGTAAACGATACATTCTGGGAGGGCAGGTATATTGTCGATGGGTTGGCCACGTATTTTAAGATCCTGGTCGTTGTTTCGGCCATTATGGTCAGCCTGATCTCGCCGGGATACACCAGAAAATTCATGCCCGACAGCGTGAACGAATACAATTCTGTGTTGTTGTTCGCTGTCCTGGGGATGATGCTTCTCGTTTCCGCTGGTGACGTTATCACCCTGTATGTTTCATTGGAACTGATGACGATTTCGTTCATCTCGTTGATTGGGTTCGGCAAGCTATTACGCAAAGTGCCGGAAGCTGCGATAAAGTATATCCTACTGAGCGCCCTTTCATCGGCGCTGCTACTGTATGGGTTGACCCTGGTATTCGGTTTATCCGGGTCAACTCTGCTGGCGGACATTGCCCGGCACGTTGAAACGGAGCGCGCCGTTGAACCGCTCATGCTGATGGGGCTTGTCTTCATCCTGGCCGGGTTCGCCTTCAAAGTATCGGCGGTTCCGTTCCACATGTGGACACCGGATGTCTATGACGGGGCCCCTACCACCATCACTGCCTTCCTTTCTGTCGCCTCGAAGGGTGCGGGGTTTGCCGTGTTGCTGCGCCTGTTTATGCGCGTTTTTACAGACACACAAGCCTGGATGCCGGTCGTGGTAACGATCGCCGCCCTGAGCATCCTGCTAGGAAATTATGTGGCCATCCCGCAGACCAACATCAAAAGACTGATGGCCTATTCAGGCATTGCCCAGGCCGGTTATATCCTGCTTGGGCTGGTCGCTTACACCCGGGCGGGCCTGGAAGCGTCAATATTCTATGCCATGCTGTACGTTTTCTGCAACCTGGGGGCCTTCGCGGTGATTACCGTGATGGGCGAAGCGCTGGACAGCGACGAGATCGAAGACTATGCAGGCTTGTGGAAACGCTCGCCGTTGATGGCGGCTACCATGCTGATCTGCCTTCTTTCCCTGGCCGGGATACCGCCCCTGGCAGGGTTCTACGGCAAGTTCTACCTGTTTACTGCAGCCATGGAGCAGGGTTACCTGTGGCTGGTGATAATTGCGCTGGCGATGACCATGGTGTCGGTATATTATTACTTGATGGTGGTCAAGGTCATGTATTATTTAGAACCCAAGGAAGACCGGCCGATACCGGTGCCCCTGGCAGCCAAAGCGGTTATGCTGGCGGCCGTGATCATTACGGTGTTCATCGGGGTGTACCCCGACCCGCTGACCGATGTTGCTGTTTCGGTGGCCAAAACCTTTCTGCCCTGAATAATGATTGTGAAAATCGCCGTCATCCGGCGATTTTTATTCAGACCGGCATTTAATGACGGATACCTGTAATGCTTTATGCCTGGATAATAAATGGAGAAAAGTAAAACAAAACCGGGGTGGAAAGCGCGGTGGATAGAATAGAAATCGGGCGCAAGGCTGAGGATTTGGCCATAAAACACCTTTTGCAACAAGGTTACAGGATAGTGGAAAGGAACCGTCGCTTTCGGCAGGGCGAAATTGACATCGTGGCCGAGGAGGGGCCCTGCCTGGTGTTTATCGAGGTGAGAAGCAGACGCGGCACGGAGTTTGGCTTGCCCCAGGAAACGGTTGACCGGGCCAAGCAGCAAAGGCTAAAGAAACTGGCCGGTGCTTACCTGCAACGCAACAGCGACTGGGAGCGTACTTGCAGGTTTGATGTAGTCGGAATAGTTTTTGACGAGAAGGGCGAACTGAAAGAGGTCGAACTGTTACGCAACGCCTTCTGATCTTTTTTGGGTTTGTCTGTTCATAGTTGTTGTTATTTAATAAAACAGGGAGGTGAGCGGCAGTGAATGAGCAGGGAGGAGGCGCCGGCTTCCAGCCGGAACCCGGCCGGGCGGCAAATCGCAAAAGGAAAAGGGCTGGCGGCGTGCTGGCCGTTTTTCTGGCAGTGGTTGTGTGGTGCGGGCTGGTTGGCGGCGGGTATTTTGCGGCCAAAAGGTATGTGGACCAGGCTGTGCAGAAGGTGCAGCAGACCAATGCCATGCATGTTCAGATGTTGAACGAGAGGCTGAGCGGCCTTTCTTCTGAAATGGACGAGTTGAAAAAGCTGCTGAGCAGCGCGGACCAGACCATTTCCAGTACTGGGAGCCTGCAGCGGGAGCTAAATGCCCGGATCGAGCAGCTTGATTTGCAGATGCGTGAACTGGAGAAAAGCCTCAAGATATTAAAGGAGGCTCCCAGATGAGGTTTATAAATTGTTTGATGTTCTTTGTGCTTGCTCCGCTGTTGGGGCTGGCCTTTTCGATATGCGGATTTGTGTCCGGAGCCGAACGCATGCTGCTGCCGCTTGAGACTACAGGACGGGCGGTGGAAACAATAGCTGCAGGGTTTGAAACGGCCCTGGCGAAGATGGGGCTGATTACCGAAACGGCCGAGGAACAGGAACTGCGGTTTCGTGAGCAGCAGTCCACCCTTGGGCAGCTTGGCGAACAGGTTTCTATGCACAAGGAGCTATCGGACCGTATTTATGAAGAACGTATCTTGGCCATGCTGGGGTCACCGGTAAAAACGCACAGATCCAGCCGGGTGGAAGTAAAGGTGTTCAAACTGGATGAGATGGGATACCGGGGCTATATCGCCAAGGTCAAGCTGTTCGATCCCGGCGCGTTCAAGGTGGTGCTGGCCAAGGATACGCCGGGCGAAAAAGAGACGACCCTTGAAGCGGCAAAACGCACAGGCGCTATACTGGCTATCAATGGCGGCGGTTTCTACACCGAAATGAGGGATGGCAAGCCGTATGCGGTGCCAATGGGCAACGTCATGATTGACGGCAAACTGCTGGGGCCTTTCAACCCATATCCTGAAAACCTGTTTTTCGCCGGAATTAACAGGCAGGGCAAATTCATCGGCGGAATTTTCTATGAATTCAGCGGTTTGATGGCGCTTGACCCCTGGCAGGGCGTAAGCTTTGTACCTGTGCTGATCAAGGGCGGGCTTGCTCGCCCCGTCGACCAGGACTGGAAAGAAACCAAACACCCGCGGACGATCATCGGCGAGTACGCCAACGGGGACATAATATTTATTGTGGTGGACGGACGCCAGGCGGACTGGAGCAGCGGCGTAACACTGGAAAGACTGGTTGATAAGCTGGTCGAGCTTGGCGTCAAAGAGGGGTATAACCTGGACGGTGGCGGGTCGAGCACCTTCGTGTATGACGGAAAAATACTGAACCGGCCTTCGGACGGGAAACCGCGGCCGGTGGTGACAAATATTGTGATTATGCCATGAACATTGAAAAAAGACGATTAACGAGGGAGGCGGCAAGATGAAGGGTTATCCTGAAACGCTTGTGGAGTTGGCGGCAGCTCTCCGGGGCGGGAAGATTGATCTGCAGGAATACATCAACTTCATTTGCGACCGGATTGATGAGCAAGAGCCACAGGTCAGGGCGCTTATTCCGGAAGAAGGAAGGAGGGAACGGCTGCTCAGGGAAGCCGCGGATCTGGAGAAGATGTATCCGTCAGATGGCCCGCGCCCGCCGTTGTTCGGGGTGCTGGTTGGAGTAAAAGACATTTTCAGGGTTGACGGGTTTTTGACCAGGGCGGGGTCCCGGCTTCCGGCAAGCCTGTTTGATGGGCCGCAGGCCAAGTGCGTTACCCGGCTGCGTGAGGCCGGAGCTCTGGTCCTGGGTAAAACGGTTACCACGGAATTCGCGTATTTTGAACCGGGGCCGACGCGAAATCCCCATAACCTTGCCCATACTCCGGGCGGTTCAAGCAGCGGTTCGGCTGCAGCCGTGGCTGCCGGTTTTTGTCCGCTGGCCGTGGGCACCCAGACGGTGGGATCGGTGATCAGGCCGGCGGCATTTTGCGGCATAACAGGTTTCAAGCCGAGCCAGAAGCGGATACCTACCGAAGGGCTGCTTTATTACTCGCGGTCCTTGGACCAGGTGGGGTTGTTTACCCGTGATGCAACCGGGATGATGCTGGCGGCCGCAGCTGTTTGCCGCGATTGGGACGGGGAAAGGGCGTCGGGAGAAATGACCATGCCGGTGCTGGGCGTGCCTGAAGGCCCGTACCTTCAGCAGGCCCCTGCAGGCACACTGGCCGCTTTCGAGAAACACCTGCTGCGGTTGGCGGAAGGCGGGTGCAAGGTCAAAAGGGTTGAAGCCCTGAAAAACATCGAGGAGATCAACAGGCGGCACAACCGTCTCGGGGCGGCCGAAATGGCCATGGAGCACGAACGGTTGTTTGCGGAATATGAGGGATTGTATCGGCAGCGGACGGCAGAAAGGATCAGGGAAGGCAAACAGGTGGGCGCAAACGAAATAGAGGAAGGAAAAAGGTCCAGAGGCCTTTTGAGGGCAGAACTGGAAGGCTTGATGGATGAGAACGGCATTGACCTTTGGGTGTCTCCGCCGGCCACCGGCGAGGCTCCTGCCGGGATAGAATCAACAGGCGACCCGGTAATGAATCTTCCCTGGACCCATGCCGGGCTGCCGACCATCACGCTTCCGGCCGGCAAGGGTGAACAAGGGCTTCCTTTGGGTCTGCAGTTTAGCGCCAGGTTTATGGCTGATGAGATGCTGCTGGCTTGGGCCGTAAGGCTGGAAGGATTGCTGGCCAATTCAGAGTAGGACCGCATGTTGGATGCGGCCGGCGGCGGGCGTGCCGGTTTGTTTGGCACATGACGCTTGACTGGCGCCCTTCACTCCCGAAGGGAAAACCCTGAAGAAAAAACATTGCAAATAATGTTGATATATGCAATATTATGTAATAATAGCAAAATATGCATTGAACCGCGGGAGTGATGGAAGTGCTGGCCAGGGTGTACAGTTGTACCACGGTGGGAATGGACCCGCATTTGATCGAGGTGGAGGTTGATGTTTCTGGAGGGCTACCTTGTTTGGAGATCGTAGGCCTTCCGGATACAGCGGTCAGGGAGAGCAAAGAGAGGGTCAGGAGCGCCATCAAGAATTCCGGTTTTGAATTCCCGCCGCGCCGGATCGTCGTAAACCTTGCGCCGGCCGATATAAAAAAAGAGGGACCGGGCTTCGATCTGCCCATCGCCGTCGGCATCCTTGCTGCGACCGGGCAAGTAAATGTTGAATCGCTTGAGAGGTATGTCCTGGCAGGGGAACTGTCTCTGGGCGGCAGGTTGCGCCATGTCGCGGGGGTGTTGCCCATGGCCCTTTATTTAGCGGAGCAGTCGGACAAGGCGTTCGTGATACCGGCCGACAACAGCGGGGAGGCCGCTTTAACGCCGCTGGACGCTTATGTTTTCGCCACGCTGGCTGAAGTCAGGGATTTTTTGGAGGAGGGCAGTTTTAGGCCGTTGGAAAAAGTGAGCCTGGCGCACTACCTGCAGGATTTGCCACCCGCCGGGCCGGATTTCAGCGAGGTCAAAGGTCAGAAGATGGCCAAACGGGCTATGGAGGTTGCCGCGGCTGGCGGTCATAACATCCTGCTGATCGGATCCCCGGGTTCGGGCAAAAGTCTGTTGGCCAGGTGCCTACCGTCGATATTGCCGCCGCTTGCCGTTGAAGAGGCCCTGGAGGTGAGCAAGATTTACAGCATAGCCGGGCTGCTTACCAAAGACATGCCGCTGGTCACAACGCGGCCGTTTCGATCGCCGCATCATAGCTCGTCGCCAGCCAGTCTGATCGGTGGGGGCCAGGTTCCAAGGCCGGGGGAGATCACTCTTTCCACCCATGGAGTTCTCTTTTTGGACGAACTGCCCGAATACCGCCGCGAAGTGCTGGAGTCGCTGCGCCAGCCGATGGAGGAACAGGTCGTGACCATTTCCAGAGTTGCGTCGGTGGTTACATATCCAGCCAGGTTCCAGCTGGTCGGGGCGGCCAATCCGTGTTATTGCGGGTATTTTGGCGACCCCACCAGGGAATGCACCTGCACGCCATACCAGGTTAACAAGTACCGGAGCAAACTCTCCGGGCCACTATTAGATCGGATTGATATAAATTTAGAAATACCGCGGGTGGCCTTCCGGGATCTGAACAGCGAGAAGCCTGAAGAACCGTCAGCCGTGATCAGGGAAAGGGTGATTAGGGCTAGGGAAAGACAACTGGAACGGTTTGCCGGCAGCGGCATCGCCTGCAATGCCTTTATGAAAGCGAGGGATATCAGGAAGCACTGTGCCGTGCGCGGAGAAGCTGAAAAGCTGTTGCAGGGTGCTTTCCGGAGCCTTGGACTTAGCGCGCGCGCTCATGACCGCATCCTGAAGATTGCCCGTACCATCGCCGACCTGGAGGGAAACGATGCAATTACGGCCGAACATGTGGCCGAGGCCATACGATACCGCAGTTTTGACCGGGCAGCGGTTTGATCAGCCTGCCGGACTGTCTTTTATCTTGTATTTCATGTGCATAGAAGCAGCTGTTTACCGACAAAATATTCTTCAGGAAGACAGTATGCCAGGGAGATGATGCGCCGTGCAAGGCGTGCAGCTTGAAACTCTGCACTGGGTGTTGCTGGCGATCGTTATATATACGGCAATGTTCATTGTTGTACCCCCCGCTAAAGGCCCTGAACTTGCTCCCTTTGGTTTTTGGTTCGGGTTCGTGCAGGCGGTCGTTGTCCTTTACCTGGGCCAAACGCACTTCAAGGTATTCAGGTTGGTAGGCGATCCTAGCTTTTTTGGTGTGCCCCTGATTTCGACTGTTATCTGGATTGTTCCGGCGGTATTTTTTGCTTATTTTTTCCCATGGGCCGGCACAACAATTAGAAAAGCCGTCCTCGTGCTTATTTTTGCCGCGGGGGCGGCTTTTGCCCAGTATGCCCTTGATCTGATGGGCCTGTTTGAAAACCTGCGTTGGAACCCGTTTTACACCTTTTTGCTGGCCGTGTTCACCCATTCCAATATGCTCGGGTATTTGCTGGCAAAAAACAGGACGGCGTGGCGATAAAACAACTGCGACAAAACAACGCGGAACCAGAAAAACTGTTGAAAGTTTAATATAAAAGTAAAATATACAGAAGGATTACATAATCTTTGGAAGAATATATTAATCGATTGCCGGATAATGGTTAATAACATTGCCTGGAGGAGGTAGTTGCGTCGTGCCGGAGACGACCATGCTTGACCATTTACTGAAAGTGGCCCCTCTGATCAATCAGTTTACCCAGGCTGACCTGGGTGTGGCCATATGCGATCGCGAAAAGTGGCTGGCTTATTATCCTGCCGTGACGCTGGATCTTAAGGTGAAAGTGGGCACGCCAATACAGGAAGGAGCCGTTGCTTGCAAGGCGATGAAGGCGAGGAAGAAGATAATCGAGGAGGTTGACGCCAGCCTTTTCGGCTTGCCATACATTGCCGTGGGTTTGCCGATCTTTAACGATGAGGGAGAGGTAATCGGGGCGATCGGAGTCTCGGAAAGCGTGGAGCGTAAACAGTTCTTGCTGGATACGTCTAAGGAACTGGAAAGAGCCGTGCATGACATTCAATCGACAATCCAGGAAATTGCCGCCGAAGCTCAGGAACTTTCGGCCACCAGCCAGGAGCTGAAGGCCATCTCGCTCGAGGCTGCAGCAGGAGCCGAGTCTACGGCGCGGATCATCACGGCGGTGAAGCAAATAGTTAAGCGAACCAATCTGATCGGGTTGAACGCGTCAATCGAGGCTGCCCGCGCAGGCGAGATGGGCAGGGGATTCAATGTGGTGGCCAACGAAGTGTGCAAATTGTCTCAAATGACCAACGAGTCCACCGGTGAGATTGCCGAGATCATCGACCGGATAAAAAAGGCCATCGATTCCGTTGATGCGGCTTCGGGGACTGTGAGCAGCGTGTCGCAGAGCCAGGCGGCAAAACTGGCGGCGGTTAACCCCGTTTTGGATGACCTGACGAAACTGGTTGAAAGGCTGATCAAGGCGGCGGAGGATCTGACGAAAGCCATGGAATAAAAAAAGGGCCCAAGCCGGGCTGAAAAAGGCTAAGGCTTCAAGTCCTTATTGGGACGGACACTGATCACCACATTGTTTGTCAGGCGCCATTCGCGCTGCTGCTTTTTTGGCTTAAAATAGGCAGCAATCAGTTCGATAACGTCCATAGTCAAAACCCCTTGCAGTTTGATCATAACATTCCGATTTTGTTTATATTTTTTGCTGCCGGGCAGTTTTTATGCTGTAAATTGCTGCATGCGCCGGATACCACTCAAACGTCGCGGCAAAAAAATCAAAATTTTTCTGGCAAAGGAGAAGGGTTGTGATGAGACAAAGAGTTAAAGTCTGTTTGGAGTTATGCCATCCGGAAGCGCGTGTGCCAACTTATGCCAGGCCTGGAGATGCCGGGATGGACGTTTATGCCGTGGAAGACGTGATCATTGAACCGGGAAGCACTGTCGTGTTGAGAACCGGCCTTAAGGTGGCTATCCCCGACGGCTATGAACTCCAGATCAGGCCGCGAAGCGGCCTTTCTTTAAAAACACCTTTGCGGCTGCCGAACAGTCCGGGGACTATCGATGCCGGGTACAGGGATGAGATTGGAATAATTGTGCACAACACTTCCGCGAGTGAGCCTTACCGGGTGAACAAGGGAGACCGGATAGCTCAGATGGTGCTACAGCGTGTGCCGGCTGTTGAATGGCAGCTGACCAGGTCGGTTGCCGGGATTGGAGAAGACAGGGGAGGAGGGTTCGGGTCGAGCGGCAACTGAAAGAAGCTGACAGTATTACAGAATGGCTTCCAGGTGGTCCATGGATTCGGAAAAATCTTGCAGCGCGGCGACGATGGGAGCGGGAGAGGTCATATCCACTCCCGCCTCTCTCAACAGGTTGATGGGATAATCGGATCCGCCCCGGCCCAGAAAACGCAGATAGGAATCAACAGCGCCCGGCTCCTTGCTCAAAACCCTTTTTGCCAGGCTTATGGCGGCTGAGATGCCGGTGGCATACTGGTAGACGTAGAACGAGTTATAGAAGTGAGGGATGCGAGCCCATTCGAAAGCAAGCTCCTCATCAATGGTAAACTCAGGGCCGTGATAGTATTCATAGAGCTTTTTGTATTGTTCGCAAAGTGTTTGGGGAGTAACCGGGACATCCTGTTCGACCAGGTGGTGCATTGTTAGCTCAAAATCGGCAAAGAAAGCCTGGCGGTACAGCGTCGAACGGATGCTGTCCAGGTGCATGTTCAGCAGGTAGGCTTTCTTGTCATTGCTGACGGCGTTTTCTAGGAGGTGTCGGTACAAAAAATACTCGTTGGCTGTCGAGGCGACTTCGGCAGTAAAAATCGCATAACCGGAGTTTACATACGGCTGGTGCCTGTTGCTGTAATAGCTGTGCATCACGTGCCCCAGTTCATGGGCTAACGTAAACGCATCTTCCAGGGTGCCTGTAAAGTTTAGCAGGGCATAGGGATGCAGGCCGTAAATGCCGTTGGCGTATGCTCCGTGGACTTTGCCCTTGTTGGGATAAACGTCCAGCCAACGCCGGTCAAAAGCTTCGCGGAGCACGGTTTGATAATCTTCTCCCAGGACCTTCAACGCAGCGCAAATCGTATCCCTTGCTTGTTCAAAGGAGTATTCTTCTTTGCTTTCCTTGACCAGCGGCACAAACAGGTCATAGAAATGCAGGCGGTCCAAGCCCAGGCGCTTTTTCCGCAGCTCAAGGTAACGGTGCAGGAGGTGAACATTGCTGCGGACGGTCCGGATCAGGGTTTCGTAAACTTCTGTAGGGATGTGGCTGGTGTTCATGGCCATTTCGAGCGACGAACGGTATTTTCTGGTTTTGGCCATATAGCGGCGGTATTTCAGGTTGCCGTAAATGACAGAAGCCAGCGAATTGATGTGGGATCCGTAAGTGCCCAGCAGTCCCTTGAAAAACTTTTCCCTGATATTCCGGTTGTAAGAGGTCAGCATCCTGCGGTAATTAACCTCGTTGGCGATAATCTTTTCGCCGTGTTCGTCTTCGATCTCGGGAAACACCAGGTCGTTAACCGTAAGGTCGTTGTATATCTTCTGGAAGGCAGACCCCAGGGAACTCATCCGGGCGAGAATTTCTTCCTCCGATACGCTCAGGATGTGTTCTTTTTGTTTGAACAGCTTTTCAAACATAAAGGAGTAAACGTTTAGGGCGGGGACCTGATTCTTGTATTCGTCAAAAACTGACGGGTCGAGCTGCAGCAGCTCAGGCTCGTAAAATGCCAGGCTGTCGCTTATTCGAGCCCAGAGGTTGTCTATTTTTTCGTAATTGAGCTTGGCGCGCGGGTCGCCCATATCCACGTCGAACGACATTTTTGCATAACCCCAAGCCCATTCCATCTTGATTCCCAACTGGTCCATCAGGCTCAAGGTTTCAAAAAGGTTGCCGGCCGAGGCTGCAAGGCGCCCTTTTTTTAGCGCTATTTTGCCGGCGATTTCTTCGATCTCCTGAAGGGATTTTTCCCATTCCTCGTCTGACTGGTAGAGGGCGGTCAAATCCCAGGTGTATCGCGGATCCAAAGACTGCCGTTCTGCCGGTTTAATCAGGATAATCACTCCGTTTCATACCTTCTGGCGTTGCCAGTCGTTTTTACATCCCATCAGCATTATATTACATAAAAGCACCGAAGTGTATTCATTGCCGCAGTCTTTACCCCGGCGGGAAAACTTGCAGCGAGTCGATTCGCACTCACGGATGGATGGGAGCATGCATAAACGCTCCTGCATCAGGGAAATATACGGTACAAGAAAGCCATGCCGCTTATGGGGTAACGAGTATGGTTATAAAAACCTGATAAGGAGGACAAATGCTTGAACAGGGCGCCGTTAGGTTTGATAATCCTTGTAGCGGTTTCGATATTGATTTATTTTGGGCTGGCCCAGCGGCTTTTAGACAGAATGCGCTTATCGGACAAGGCCGCATTGGCCGTTATCGCCGCCTTGATCGTCGGCAGTTTCATTGACATCCCGATCATGAGGGGCAGAATAAACGCCTCCATCAATGCCGGCGGGGCGCTGGTTCCTCTGGGGCTGGCCGCCTATTTGCTTGGTTCGGCCGGAACAACGAGGGAGTGGCTGAGGGCGCTGGTCGCCACCATCGCCACTACTGCCGTGATTTTTCTGGCAGGCAGTATGGTCAGCGGGGACCCAAGGGGCGGCGGCATGTTAATCGACCCTCTTTATCTTTATCCGTTGGTGGGAGGAGTAGCGGCCTACCTGGTCGGGCGTTCCCGCCGGGCGGCGTTTGTCGCTGCAACCATCGGGGTGTTGGGGTTGGATATTGTGCATTGGGTTTGGCTGGGCATGACCGGGACGCCCGGTGATGTAAACATCGGCGGCGCAGGAGCTTTTGATTCGGTTGTTGTCGCCGGGCTGGTGGCTGTGTTGCTGGCTGAACTGATCGGGGAGACCCGGGAACGTTTGCAGGGAGGGCCGGCCGAGGCCGGCCGCGATCCGCGCCTCATCAGCAACCTGAAAGGCATTGGCGGCAACGGCAATGATGAAAACAACACCACGATGCAGGATGAAACCGCCAACAGCATAACCGTAAAGGAGAAAAACAAAGGATTGGAAGGTGAGGACAAATGAGAGACCGGATAAATAGGATTGTCCTCTCGCTCGGACTTTCTTTCGTTATTATTGGCGCTACGCTCTATTACTATGAAAGCAACCCGCGGGTTTACAACGCTTTGGCGGAAGCAGGACTGGACCTGGATATCCTTGATAGCCTGGGGAAATGGGAAGGAGAAATGACCGACGGGAAGTACTTTGTGTTGGAGGATGAAAACGGACAGGAAATAGACCAGACGGCTCATGAGGTTTTTATCGGCGATGAGGTCATCCTGGAAAACAACAACCGCTATAAGGTCGTAAATGTCGATAATAAAAACACCAGGGCTTCCTGCCAACTGGTTGGCAGGGAAAACGTAAACTGGCGGGAGGAATGGGACCAACCCGCAGTAATGGAGGTCGCGCTTTCGTCAAAAAAGGTCGGTATTTACATGACTCATTCCGATGAATCTTATGTGCCTTCCGAAGGGACGGAAAGCAAACCCGGCCGCGGAGGTGTCATGGATGTCGGGAACGTCCTGGCCCAGAAACTGAAAGAAAACGGGATCGATGCCCAGATCAGTTACAACCGGCATGAGCCCCATGACGCCAACGCTTATCACCGCTCGCGCCGTACTGCAGTCCAGTTGTTGAAGTCGAACCCGCTGGCCCTGATTGATGTGCACCGTGACGGCATTCCGGACCCCAATCAGTACAGGACTGTGGTCAAAGGGGAGAGAGCCTCTAAAGTGAGACTTGTGGTCGGGCGGCAAAACTCTCACATGTCGGCAAACCTTGAATTCGCCAAGCAGATCAAGGCCTATTTTGATAAAAAGTATCCCGGTTTGATCAAAGGTATTTTCATTGCCAAAGGCAACTATAACCAGGACCTGGGGCCAAGGACCATTCTGATTGAGGTCGGTACCCACACCAACAGCAAGAGCGATGCAGAAAAAGGGGTGGCTTTGTTTGCCGAGGGGCTGCCTCGGGTGCTTGGCGCTGTTGGCCCGGGCGTGCAGGGTCCAGCAGCGGCGCCCGTAAGGACGGGGGCCGGACGGTCTTTGCTCTGGCTGGTTGCCATAGTGATTATCGGCGGTGGGGTTTTCCTGCTGATCAGCACGGGCAGCATAAAAGGGGCAATGGACAAACTGTCAGGGCTGGGCCGGGAGTTCTCCAATTACCTGGGGCCGCAAAAAATAAAAAGAAAAAACGGCAATGAATAAGCGGCCGCAATTCTTCATCTTAAGCTCATATCGGCCGGATATGCATTGGCCGGCTCGGTTGTAATGTCTCCGTAGCGGCTGCTTCCTGTCTTGCGGGGAGAATCGACAAAACATCACATCCCGACATGATAATACGCCTGCCTTTTTTGCCTCTCACCGGGACCTGAAGGCAGGCGGGTTTTATTTCCTTGGCAGGGACCGCCGATATAATGTCGTCGGCTCTCGATTTGGCGAAGGCGCTGGAAAACAGGCAGGAAATTATTATTGTTGATATTTCCGGGGAACGACACCTGTTGTTTACGTTGATTGCGCCGCTGAAATTGTGCCGGCCGCTGGGGAGGGCGGCGGTCCGCCTGGCTGGCATGGTTACGGCCCGCCTGATGCCCGGCCTGGCATCGAAAACGGATTCGGAGTTGGAGCAAGGACCTGAGTTGGGAGCCACTTGACGCTAACGGCCTGATAAAGGATAATTAGGAATGAGCTCTTTGCTTGGCTTATTGATAACAGGAGCCGGTGACGAAACGTGGCACCGGCTGCGGTATTGTGGTGATTTGCGGATGGAAGGGGCTGTCGTCGCCGCTGTTGAATCCGGATCAATTGCTGAACAGCTGGGACTGCAGGCGGGTGACAGGATAATCCGGATTAATGGGGAACAGTTTGCCGACTTGATCGAGTTTCAGTTCGAATGGGCCGGAGAGAACGTGTTGCTGGAAATTGAGAGAACAAACGGCAAAATTGAGTATTACGAGATTGAAAAAGACTATGACGAACAACTGGGCGTCATTTTTCAGCAGGCTGTTTTTGACGGGCTGAAACGTTGCCGCAACAGGTGCATCTTTTGTTTTATCGATCAAATGCCTGCAGGAATGCGGCCGGGTCTGTATGTCAAAGATGACGATTACCGGCTTTCGTTTTTACAGGGCAGCTATATCACCATGACCAATCTTGATGACCGTGACCTGGCCAGGATAGTCAGGGAACACCTGTCGCCGCTCTATGTTTCCGTGCACACCACCGATCCCGGACTTAGAAGCAAAATGCTGGGGAATCCCCGAGCCGGCAAGATTGTTGAAACTTTGCGCAGCCTTTCCAAGGAAGGGATAGAGTTTCATACCCAGGTTGTGCTTTGCCCCGGGCTGAATGATGGACAGGCTTTGGAACAAACTTACCGCGATTTGTCTTCCATCAAGGGTGTTAAATCAATGGCCCTTGTACCGGTTGGATTAACCAGATACCGGGCAGGCCTCCCTGTTCTCAAGGCATATGACCGGGAGAGTTCTCGACAGTTGATAGACTGGGCTGACGCCAGGCGGGCCGAGTGCAGGAAAAGGTTGGGAACGGCTTTTGTATGGCCTGCGGATGAGTTTTTCCTTGCCGCCGGCCTTCCTGTGCCGGACGCCGGCTACTATGAAGACTATCCTCAGTTGGAGAACGGGGTGGGCATGATCAGGCTTTTCTGGGAAGAATTTAACGAACTGCGGCTGCCGGACCGGGTCAATCCACCGGCGAGGTTTACCCTGGTTACAGGGGCGGCGGGGGAATTTGCCCTGAGGCCGGTGGTTGAGAGGCTTAACCGTATTGAGGGATTGGCGGTTGAATTAAAAGCGATCCCGAACCGCTTCTTCGGACCTACGGTCACGGTAACCGGTCTTCTTACCGGCGGGTGCCTGTTGGATGGGTTGGCCGGGATTGCTCCCGGAAGCCGCGTTATAATCCCGGATGTGATGCTGAGGGCTCAGGAGGGCAGCTTTCTCGACGACCTGACTGTTGGCGAACTGTCGGAAAAGCTTAAGGTTGACGTTGTCGCCGTGCCTGCCAAGGCGAAGGGGCTGGCGGAGATGTTGCTAATGAACACGGGTGGGTGAAATGATGAACAAGCCTATTGTCGCTATAGTGGGGCGTCCGAACGTGGGAAAGTCCACCTTGTTTAACAGGCTGGTGGGCGGAAGGACGGCCATAGTCGAGGATACGCCGGGCGTAACCAGGGACAGGATATACCGGGATGCAGAATGGCTGGGAAGGGTTTTTACGCTGGTAGATACTGGCGGCATTAATTTCAGCGGCAGGGATGATTCGATTGCTCTCCAGGTAAAAAAGCAGGCGGAAATTGCCATCCGCGAAGCGGATGTCATATTGTTTCTGGTCGACGGCAAAAGCGGTCTGAGCGCTGATGATGAGGACCTGGCCGCTTTATTGCGGAAGACTCAAAAACCTGTCATCCTGGTCGTCAATAAGATTGAAAACTTTAAAAAAGTGGAAGAATTTTATGAGTTCTACCGGCTGGGGCTTGGCGATCCCATTCCGGTTTCGGCTGCCCACGGTTTAAACATCGGTGACCTGCTGGACCGCGTGGTGGATAATCTTTCTTCACAGGGGTTTGAGGAGCAGGAACATGAAGCGGTTAAGATAGCGGTTGTCGGCCGCCCCAATGTAGGCAAATCGTCACTGGTGAATGCCATTTTGGGGCAGGAACGGGTAATAATCAGCGAAATACCAGGCACAACACGTGATGCTGTTGACACTCCTTTTGCCCGCGGCCAGCAGCGTTATATCCTGATCGATACTGCCGGGATGAGAAAAAAGGGTCAAATTGAGGACAACACCGAGCGTTACAGCGTGATCAGGGCCTTGAAGGCCATCGACCGCTGCGATGTGGCGGTGGTGGTAATTGACGGGACGATGGGGGTAACTGAGCAGGACAAGAAAATAGCCGGTTATGTGCATGAATCCGGTAAGGGGATCGTCCTGGCCGTCAATAAATGGGACCTGGTGGAAAAAGACGAGAAGACCATGCAAAGGTATGAACGGGTATTGCGCGAAGAGCTGGCATTCATACAATACGCGCCGGCCATATTTGTTTCGGCGGTGACCAGACAGCGAGTGTTGAAAATGATCGATCTTGTAGATTTTGTGGCCGAGCAGCATGCTCAACGTGTCAGGACCAGCGTTTTGAACGAGGTTGTCAGCGAAGCGGTGCAGCTGACGCCGCCGCCGTCGGAAAAGGGAAAGAGACTGAAGGTGTTCTATTGCGCCCAGGCCGGTGTCAGACCGCCGCATTTTGTTCTGTTCGTTAATGATCCTGAACTGCTCCATTTTTCCTATCAGCGTTACCTGGAAAACGTCCTCAGGAAAAACTTCGGTTTTGAGGGGACGCCGATTCGTTTTACAGTAAAAAGAAGAGAAGAGGGTAGGGGTTGATGACCGTGTTGGCTTGGCTGTTGTCCGCAATCAGCGGGTATCTTATCGGCTCCGTTTCTTTTGGAATAATCGCCGGCAAGATATTGAGGGGTATCGACATCAGAGATTACGGGAGCGGCAATACCGGGGGAACCAATGCGCTGAGAGTGCTGGGCAAAAAACCGGCGGCTGCTGTACTGGCCGGCGATGTACTAAAAGGCGTAGCAAGCGTGGCTGCAGGTTTTTGCATTGGCGGGGACATGTCCTGCGCGGTGCTGGGAGGTTTTGCAGCCATAGCCGGTCATACTTACCCGTTGTATTTCGGTTTCCGGGGTGGCAAAGGCGCGGCCACCGGTTTCGGTGTCATTCTTGCCCTGGCGCCGGATGCAACAATTATTGCCCTGGCGGTTTTCGTTGTTACCGTGGTCGTCACCCGCTATGTCTCTTTGGGCTCAATCCTGGGAGCGGTGAGCGTGCCGCTGTCAGTATTCATGCTGGACAAGCCGCGTCCCATACTGCTTTTCAGCATTTGCGCCGCATCATTTGTCATTTACCGTCACCGGTCAAATATCTTGCGCCTGTATAGAGGCGAGGAGAACAAGCTGCGCTGGTGACGGGATAAGAAGTAAAGGGGGAGGGGGAATGTGTTTGCCTGAAGTTGCAGTTATTGGGGCGGGCAGCTGGGGAACGGCGCTGGCCATGCTGCTGGCCAAGAAGGGCATGAAGGTAAGCCTATGGGGCCGTGAAAAAGAGAAGGTTTCTTCTATCGAACGCAGCAGGGAAAACATTTATTATCTGCCAGGCGTTGTTTTGCCTTATGGAATAAGCGTTACCAGCGAACTGGAAACGGCTGTTGCGCAGGCAAAATACCTGGTGCTGTCGGTGCCTTCGCACAGCATCCGTGAGGTATGCCGGAAATTGAGGCCGCATCTCAAGCGGGGCTGCGTCGTAATCAACACAGCCAAGGGCATTGAAACCGGAACATTAAAGAGGTTGAGCGAGGTTATCGGTGAGGAGCTGGATGGAACGGGTATCGATGTCGCAGTTTTATCCGGGCCGAGCCATGCTGAAGAAGTGGCCAGAGACATGCCCACGGCGGTGGTGGCCGGTGCAAAGCAAAAAAGCACGGCGGAAGAGGTTCAGGATTTATTCATGTCTCCTAAGTTCAGGGTCTACACCAACCCGGACCTGATCGGCATCGAGCTCGGCGCAGCCTTGAAGAACGTAATCGCGCTTGGCACCGGGATCGCAGAAGGCCTGGGATACGGCGACAATTCCAAGGCAGCGCTGATTACAAGGGGGGCTGCGGAAATCGCCCGTCTTGGTGTTGCGGCCGGGGCCAACCCGTTGACCTTTGCCGGGCTTACAGGGATCGGGGACCTTATTGTAACCTGTACCAGCGTGCACAGCCGTAACCGGCGGGCGGGCATACTTATCGGCAAAGGGGTCCCGGTTGACCAGGCAGTGGCTGAAATCGGTATGGTGGTGGAGGGGATTAAGGCTACGGAAGCCGCCTGTGCCCTCAGCCAGAAATACAACGTGTCCATGCCCATCTGCCGCGAAACGTATCATGTGCTTTTTTCCGGAAAGAATCCGCGAGAGGCTGTGGTTGATTTAATGATGCGTCATAAGAAGCATGAAGTGGAAGAAGTGGTGTTGCAATAATTATTAATAATTTTGTGAACAGCATTTACCATACTGGCTATAATATGGTAAGAACCGGGTTTTACCTGACAAAGAAAGTCTTGATTGGGGCCCGGTTATTTCTTTTCTTCTTCTTGTAATAAATAAGTCCAATTGCAAGTATATATGTATTGTTAAATTGTTGTTCACAAAGTCAGAAGGAGGGGATAGTGTGGAAAGCGTTTTCCAGGATATTGCCGAAAGGACGGGCGGCGATATTTATCTGGGGGTGGTTGGCCCGGTTAGAACAGGCAAATCCACTTTTATCAAAAGATTTATGGACCTGCTGGTGATTCCCCATATCGTCGACCCGTTCGACCGGGAGAGAGCTACGGATGAACTGCCGCAAAGCGGAGCGGGCAGAACGATTATGACTGCGGAACCGAAGTTTATCCCCCGGGAAGCGGTGGAGATTCGGGTAAAGGATGGGCTTAATGTCCGAGTGCGGATGGTGGACTGTGTCGGCTATACGGTGCCCGGAGCCAAAGGATATGAAGACGAAGCCGGGCCGCGAATGGTCAAGACTCCCTGGTCTGACGAGGCCATGCCTTTTCAGGAAGCGGCTGAAATTGGAACGCGCAAGGTAATTGCCGATCATTCCACCATCGGGATCGTGGTTACCACCGACGGGAGCATAACAGAGATACCGCGTGAAAACTACCTGCAGGCTGAAGCAAGGGTTGTGCAAGAGCTGAAGGAACTCGGCAAACCTTTTGTCATTGTATTGAACTCAGTGCAGCCGAACGATGCCGGTACCGTGGAGCTTTCCCACGAGTTGGAAGAACTCTATGAAGTGCCCGTAATACCGGTGGATGCAGCCCGGCTTTCTCAGAGCGCCGTTTTGCAGGTGCTGGAGGAAGCCCTTTTCGAGTTCCCGGTAACCGAGGTGAACGTCAGCCTTCCCAAATGGATCGAAGAGTTGGAAGAAGAACACTGGCTGCGCAAAAATTTTGAAAATGCAGTCCATGAAACAATCAGCGGGATAAGAAGGATCCGGGATATTGATCAGGCCATCGAAGCGCTTTCAAAGCTTGATTTTGTGCATGAGGTGGTCCTGGACAATATGGATATGGGCACAGGGACAGCCTCGATAGAAATGACAGCGGCCGAAGGTCTTTTTTATAAGGTGCTCAATGAGAAAACAGGTTTTCAAATCGAAGGCGACCATGACCTGCTGCGGGTCATGAAGGAACTGAGCTCGGCCAAGGCGGAGTATGACAAAGTGGCAGAAGCGCTGGTGCAGGTAAGGGAAACAGGGTATGGAATGGTGAACCCGATCCTTTCTGAAATAATGTTGGAAGAACCTGAGCTCATCAAGCAAGGAGGCCTTTTCGGCGTAAAACTGCGGGCCAGCGCCCCGGCATTGCATATTATCCGCACCGATATTTCAGCGGAAATCACTCCATTAATGGGAACGGAAAAACAATGTGCAGATTTGGCCCGGTATATAACCGAGAAGTTTCAAGAGAACCCTTCCCAGATCTGGTCGTATGACATTTTCGGCAAATCACTGCATGAACTGGTTAAGGAGAGCATTCAAGGCAAGCTGCAGACCATGCCTGAAAACGCTCAGGCGAAACTGAAGGATATGTTAGACAGGATTGTAAACGAAGGAAGCGGGGGTATCATTTGCATAATCATTTGACAGGGTCGGTCGATGAGACCGATTTTTTTTAAAACTTGCGGCTTTGCACACCAGGTACCTGCAGGGGTGGAATTTGCTTTTTCAATTAGGGGAGGAATATGCGAAGAGGATATATATGAAAAGGATATTGATACATCGGTAGTTAGATGGTATAATGTCTACCATGTAAAGAATTGTATCCATAAGGAAAGGACATGAAGGAGCGGAGTGGAGAATATTGAACAGCGCGCGCAGCAAGCAGTTTTATATGGTCAGCAAAGATATTTTACCTGAAGCCATCCTCAAAACTGCCGCGGTTAAAGAGATCCTGGCGCGGGGCGAGGCGCTCACCGTAAATGAGGCGGTGGAAAGGGTGGGAATAAGCCGCAGCGCTTTTTACAAGTACAGGGATGGCATTTTTCCGTTTTACCAGGCGGCAAAGGAAAAGATTGTCACGTTTTCGCTGATCCTTGAGCATCGCACGGGTGTCCTTTCCAATGTTTTGAACACTGTGGCCGGCATGAAGGGGAATGTTCTGACCATTAACCAGGGTCTTCCCCTGCAAGGGCTGGCGGTAGTCACCCTGAGCATAGATACGCTGGATGTCACCGGCGATGTGGAAGAGTTGATCGAAAAGCTGCGGGCGATTGACGGCGTTAAACGGGTGGAGATTGTTGCGCACAGCTAGGAGGCGACACAAGTTGGACAAAGTGGATATTGCTGTTTTGGGTCTCGGAACGGTAGGGCAGGGAGTAGCAAAAGTCATACTAAAAAATAAAGGGCGCTGGCGCGAAAGATGCGGTGCGGAACTCAATATTAAAAAAGCCCTGGTGAGAGATGCCAGCAAGAAAAGAGAGGTTGAGCTTCCCGCAGGGGTCATCACTGCCAGCTGGGAGGAAATCATTACCGATCCTGAGATAAAGATAATAGTCGAATCAATGGGTGGCATTGAGCCGGCGCGCAGTTATCTACTGGATGCCTTCAGGCACGGTAAAAATGTGGTGACGGCCAACAAGGACCTGCTGGCCGAGCACGGGGAAGAGCTCTTTGAGGCCAGCGAAGCCGCAGGAGTTGACTTGTACTTTGAAGGAAGCGTTGCCGGCGGGATCCCTATCATAACTCCGCTAAAACAGTGTTTGGCAGCCAACAACATCAACCAGGTGATGGGGATCGTCAATGGAACAACAAACTATATACTCACGAGAATGTCGGAAGAAGGGATCGATTTTGCGACTGCCCTGAGGGAAGCGCAAAAGCTGGGGTACGCGGAGGCCGATCCCGCGGCTGACATCGGCGGGTTTGATGCGGCCCGTAAAATTGCGATTCTGGCTTCCCTGGCCTTTCACACCAGGGTTAAGTTTCGTGATGTTTACGTGGAAGGCATCACCTCAATAACCCCCAGGGACATTCACCATGCCAGGGACCTGGGTTATGTCATCAAGCTTGTGGGCATTGCCCGCGAGGAAAACAAACATGTCGAGGCCAGGGTTCATCCTGCGCTGATACCGGTTTCTCACCCTCTTTCCAATGTTCGGGATTCGTATAATGCCGTTTTTGTCAAGGGAGACGCGGTCGGGGACGCAATGTTTTACGGGCGAGGGGCGGGGCAGATGCCGACCGCCAGTTCGGTTGTCGGGGATATCATCGATGTTGTTAACAACCTGAGAAAAAACAGCACGGGCCGGTTCAGATGCACCTGCTATGAACATAAAGCAATCAAGCCGATCGGGGAAATCATAACAAAATACTACCTGCGTCTCCATGTGCTGGACAGGCCCGGTGTCCTGGCCAGCATCGCCGGGGTGTTCGGCAATCATGGCGTCAGTTTGGCTTCGGTAATCCAAAAAAATGGCAGGAATGAGGGGGCGGCCGAGCTGGTGGTGATAACGCATGCCGTGAAGGAGAGCGATATCCAGGATGCCTTACGGATAATAAAGGAGATGTCGATAACCAGAAAAATAGACAACCTGATAAGGGTTGAGGAGAACTGAAAGCGGCCATGCTTAAAATAAAAGTGCCCGCCACTGCGGCCAACCTGGGGCCGGGTTTTGACCTGGCGGGATTGGCGCTGGAACTATACAACGAGTTTTTTTTCTATGACATACGGCAAGATGAAATGCAACCGGAAAAGTGCCAGGTTTTGCCGGAGAACAGCCTGGTCCATAGGGCCATACATTCTATTGAAAAAAGGGCCAACAAAGAGATGCCTCCGCTGCGGGTCGCCTTGCGAGCGCAGGTGCCGCGGGCCAGAGGGTTGGGAAGCAGCGCGACACTTACGCTGGCTGGGCTGGTGGGCGGAAATGTTCTACTGGAAGCGGGCCTTGACCAGGGGGAACTTTTGAACATGGCTGCCGAGTTGGAAGGTCATCCCGATAATGCTGCGCCGGCATTGCTGGGAGGCGTGGTGATCTGTATGACCTGCCATGAAGGGATCAGGTGGTTGAAACTATTGCCTTCAAAACCGTTGCGGGCGGTTGTAGCCGTGCCGGATTTTGAAGTAAATACGCCCGATTCTCGCAAGGTGCTGCCGTCAGAAATCCCGCACCGTGAAGCTGTAAAAAACGCAGGGTGTTTCGGCCTTTTCATCGCTTCATTGCTGACGGGCGATTATACAAACCTGGCGTTTGCCATGAAAGATCCGCTCCACCAGCGATATCGTCGTGCTCTGGTGCCGGGATTGAACGAAGTGATGGAGTCGGCTCTAGCTGCTGGGGCCCTGGGTAGCTGCCTAAGCGGGGCAGGGCCTTCCGTTCTGGCGTTGTGCGACAGCCGGTATGAGCAGATAGGCGAAGCGATGAAAGAAGCCTGGAGGGGGATGGGCGTGCAAGCCGAGGTTTATATCCTCGACATTGCTTCCGAAGGGACAACGCATGAAATAGTATGACTCGACACAATAGAACGAACATTCCCTCCCGCCCCTCCCGCTGGACACATTCCCCCTGGCAGGCAGCCTTGACACCGTCAAAGATGGGTTATATAATATCAACTGTCAACCGTGGTTGTCGGGGCGTAGCTCAGTTTGGCTAGAGCGCCATCTTGGGGTGGTGGAGGCCGCTGGTTCGAGTCCAGTCGCTCCGACCATTTATTTATCGACAGATTTATATGGCAAGCAAAGGGGAAAGCCAGGCCAAAAGAAATCCAGGCCGTGGCTTTTTGATTTTTCATGACCCCTTAAGGGAAAAATTGAATTTACATATCCCGTTGCCGGTTTATTAAACAGACGGTCCGCATAACGCATAATATGATATATAAAGGGGAAAACCTTTAAACAAACCGGGGTTTACAACAAAAATTATTTATGGTTGACATCAATTCAGATTGTGCTAAAATTTATTTTGATTGGTTTTGGGCCATGATTACTTGTTGCAAAAATACATTTAAAGGGGGCATGGTAAATGAAAGCACTGGGCCGTCATGTGCTGGCCGAAATTTACGATTGCCAATTCGAGGTCTTGAACGATGTCAAAAAGGTTGAAGAGTACATGGTCAATGCAGCTCTTGAGGCCGGGGCCGAAGTTAGAGAATTCGTCTTCCACAAGTTCAGCCCGCAGGGCGTAAGCGGAGTGGTGGTGATTTCCGAATCGCACCTGGCTATTCACACCTGGCCCGAATTGGGATATGCAGCCGTAGACGTATTTACCTGCGGGAATACTGTGAACCCATGGGATGCGTGCAATTACCTGGTTGAGAAATTCAAGGCCGGACACATGACCGCTACTGAAGTAAAACGAGGGATCTATGATCGCCAAAAAGAAGCGGTAAATCTTTAGGAGGGATATTTATTTTACCTCGATGTATGAAAAAGCGATAAAACGCCAGCTCTCGCGAAAGAATCAAGAGAGATGGCGTTTATCGTTTTTTTATGGTTTTGTTCGGCATTTTTTGATGTGTGCTTGTTTCCATTAAAAAACAATCACATCAACCGGACGATATTTTGGTATAATACACGAATAGGGGGTAATATTTATGCTGAAACAGGCCATCCATACTTTTTTACCCGAATTGACCGCCATTGAATCAAAAACTCACCGCATTCTTGCCAAAAATGCCGGATTTGCCTTTATCGAGGATAATTACCCGCTCGACAGGGAAAACAGGCTGTGGTTGCCGGCATGTTGCCTGTTGTCGGCTAAACTTGTCAAGGATGTCAATATCAAGGCAGTTCAGCTGGCAGGGATTCTTCACCTGTTAAATTATGCATCAAGGCTTCATTGGATACTCCCTGACGGCGAAGGGAAGAGCGCTGACAGGCAGAAAACCCAGATGACCATCCTGGCAGGCGACCTGTTGTACAGCCAGGTTTATTTTGATATTTGCCGGTATGGGCTTAAACAATACCTTGCTCCCCTGACTTCATTGATAAAGTCCATCCATGAAGAAATGGCGCTAATGGATCATTCCAGGAAGCAGAACCGTCCAATGCGCCGGCATGAAATTAAGATCTATGCCCTTGCCAGCGGGAGCGCGTGTTTTTTGGGAGCGCATGCAGCTTTGGGCAGCAAGTTTTTGACGGAAAAGCTGAGAGAAATAGGTTACCACCTCGGTGTGCTCAGGGGTGTCTCGGAAACCGGCGAGGCAATGGACGAATACATCTCCAGCTGGAAACAATGCTGGGATCATCTGCGGGTGCTCCCGGCAAGCCCGGAGAGAGATATTTTTAGCGGCATGCTGCTGTGCCTTGGAGAAAAATGGGGATTGCAGCAGCCTTCCCTGTTAGAAGGGTGCCTGTAGTTTTTAGCGAGGCTATTTGAAAATGAATATTGGACAATTGTTCAAGCCGATCGAAAAGGAACTGCAAAAGGTTGACGATTACCTGATCAAGTCTTTCCAGGATACGCACGAGCGTTTGAGAAGCGGCTTCCTGCACATGCTGAAGGCAGGAGGTAAGAGGATGAGGCCTGCTTTTACCATTTTAGCCTCGCGCTACGGCGGTGTAGACAGCGAAAGCATAATACCTTTGGCCGCTGCCTTTGAAATGGTGCACATGGCATCTTTGCTCCACGATGATGTCATCGATTCTTCAGACACAAGAAGAGGAGAACCGACAATACGCCTCCTGTTCGGGAACGAATACTCCCTGTACCTGGGCGATTTCTTGTTCGCTGCCGCGTTGAATATTATTGACGGGTATAAAAACCATGAGATCAACAACTTGTTGGCTGTGGCCAGCATGGAAATGTGCAGGGGAGAAATCGAGGAGATCGCCTCATCCCACTGCTGGCAGCAAAATATGCGGAATTATTTGTACAGAATAAAGCGCAAGACCTCGCTGCTCATTGCAGTTTGCTGCCAGGCCGGGGCGCTGGCCGCGGGGGCCGAACACCAAGTGGCGAAGGCGCTGGGAAGATATGGCCATAACATCGGTATGGCCTTTCAAATCACGGATGATATTTTGGATTTTGTGGCTGACGAGAAAATGTTGGGGAAGCCGGTCGGTACCGACCTTCTCCAGGGAGTAATGACCTTGCCGCTCATATATGTTTTCAAATACGGCGATGACTCAACCAAACGGGAAATCATAAAGGTACTGGGACAGAAAGCTGTTTCCAGGGAAGACGTCCTGGGCATCGTCAGGATCGTGGCGGGGACGGAAGCGGTGAACTATTCCCGCGGCATTGCCGGCAAATTCGTCGGAAAGGCACTCCAACAACTAGAGCAGCTTCCTGATAACACCACAACCGATACCTTAAGAAAGATCGCCCACTATATAAATACTCGCGAATATTGAATAATTAGAGAATGGTTGAACTAATCGAACCGGGGTGTGGTAAGCGTATGGATGAATATGAAATGTTCCTGGTCGATTTGAAAAAGAACCTGGACATCGATCTGACAGGCTATAAAAGGCCGCAGATGGAACGAAGAATCAACTCGCTGATGAGGACGCTGAACATTGGGGATTATGCTTCGTTCGTCAAGCGGATGAAAAACGAAAAAGAGGTGCTGGAAAGGTTTGTTGATCACTTAACGATCAATGTTTCGGAGTTTTTTCGCAATTTTTCGCAATGGCAGGTGCTGGAAAAGCAAATTCTTCCTGCGCTCTTGTCCGATTCGCCAAATTTGAGGGTATGGAGCGCAGGCTGCTCAACGGGCGAAGAGCCATATACCCTGGCCATGCTGCTTTCCGAGGCGGCTCCTGCGGGGCAGCACATGATCCTGGCCACTGATTTCGATCAACGAGCGTTAAACAAAGCAGTTGAAGGTTTTTATCCGGCCAAGGCATTGTCCGGCCTTTCCCCGACTTATTTGAAAAAGTATTTTATTGAGCAGGATAACGGATACCGGGTTGTGGACGCACTTAAAAGGATGGTGACTTTTAAACGTCACAACCTGCTGAGGGACAGTTTCCCGAAACAGCTTGATTTGATCGTATGCCGGAACGTAGTGATTTATTTTACGGAAGAGTCGAAAACGGAGCTTTACCATAAGCTCCATGCGGCGTTGCGGCAGGGGGGGATATTATTCACCGGCAGCACCGAGCAGATCATCCAGGCCAGGGAGATTGGTTTTCAACCGGTTGCCATTTTTTTCTATAAAAAGGTATGAGCAACATCTATTCATAAATGGGGTGAAGTCCATGCAGGGAGACATTTTCGTGCTGGACATCGGGACGCGTACGGTAATGGCTCTGTTGGCCAGGCTGGAAAAAGAAAACCTGGTCATTTCACATCTCCGTTACAAGGAACACAAGTCGAGAGCCATGATGGACGGGCAGATCCATCATGTCGAACAAGTCGGCAAAGCCATTGAAGAACTTGTGTTGGAAATGGAAGAAAGGTCAGGACAGGACCTTAAAAAAGTTGCGGTCGCGGCTGCCGGCCGGTCCCTGATTACTGTTAGGGGGAAGGCCAAACAGAAATACGCCGTGAGCACGGTTATCCCAAGGGAAGATATTGTTTCCCTCGAACTGCAGGCCGTCCAACACGCCCAGCTGTCCCTGCCCAAGACATGCTTCGAGCATTTACCTCTTTCCCAGCAGTATTACTGTGTGGGATACAGCGCCGTTGAAGAAAGATTGGATGGGGTTAGAATCGGCTCGCTTGTCGGTCAAAAAGGGCAGGAAGCAGAAGTGGAGGTCCTGGCCACGTTTTTGCCGCGGATGGTAGTTGATTCCTTGCAGGCTGCCGTCAATCTTGCCGGCCTTGAGCTAAACAGCATTACTTTGGAGCCGATCGCCGTTGCCAACCTGATCCTGACCCCGGCGATGCGCAGGCTCAATCTTGTACTGGTCGACATCGGCGCCGGGACATCAGATATTGCTGTCTGCAAAGAAAACAGCATTTCGGCATTTGGCATGGTTCCAATGGCCGGAGATGAAATAACCGAGGCTTTGAGCGACAAATACCTGCTGGATTTCAACCGGGCGGAGGAAGTTAAGATCCAGCTTGACACCAGCGAAAAGATTATTGCCACCGATGTTCTGGGGATTGAACAGGTCATATCCAGCCTTGAAGCCAAAGCTTCTCTGGAACCAGCCGTCAACAACCTGGCCGGGGCGCTGGCTGCGGAAATACTAAGCCTGAACGGCAAGCAGCCGCAAGCCGTGCTTCTTGTCGGCGGCGGAAGCCTTACACCCGGCCTTGCGGCCAGCCTTGCCAGGGCTTTGGAAATACCGGAAAACAGGGTTGTGGTCCAGCGGGTTGAAAAGCTGCCGCTGGTACGGAACCTTCCCGAAGAGTACAGGGGCCCATCGTTTATAACTGTCCTGGGTATTGCCTATACCGCTTTAACTTGTTCCACCATGGGGTTTATAACCGTAAACGTAAACGGCGTGCCGGTTTCGCTTCTGGACCTTTCCCAGAACAATGTAGCCGAGGCGCTGATCGCTGGCGGCTACAACCTAAGGGATGTTTACGGCAGACCGGGGGCGGCCTTGAGTTGCGAAATAAATGGACGCTTGTATACGATTCCGGGCAAGCCGGGCAAGCCGGGGCGCATACTATTAAACAAGAGAGCGGCCTTATTTAATGACAAGGTAAAAAACGGAGACAGCATTACATTTGAACCTGGAACAACCGGGGAAAACGGACGCGGTACTTTCCGAGATCTGCTTCGGGACGCTGCCGGGATCTGTACCGTCAATGGAAAGAGGTTTGAGCTGATACCGGTCATTCGTGAAGGGGAATCGGTCTTATCCATCGACGATGAGATCCGGGATGGCTGCAAGGTTCAGGCCATCATGAAATGGACGATTGGCGAAGTGTTGGAACAGATGGGATTGGCGGATAAAAAACAGAACATAACTATCAACCAGCAAGAAATAAGCCTGCTCAATCTGGCGGAGATAAAAAAGAACGGCCGGCCAGCCAGACCAGAAGAGGCGGTTGGACCTGGGGACAAGATAGTTTATAAGCTGCCGGATCTGACGGTGGGGGATATCTTGCCGCAGGAAGCCATAAATGAATTTGTTGTGTATGTTAATGGTCAAAAAGTCGTCCTGAATAACAGCCAGATCAAGGTTAACGACAAGCCGGCTGATTTGCGAACCCCAGTCAAGTCAGGCGACAGGATACAATACGAACCGAGGCCGCAGGGATTAAAGCCTATCCTGATTGATGTATTTAAAGAGATGGATTTTTCGCCCCGCCCTCCTTCAGGGAAAACAAGGATTGTGTTGTTGGTGAATGGCGAAGAAAAGGAGTATACTTACGAACTGCAGGCAGAGGATAGAATAACCGTTACCTGGAAATAGCGGCGACCGTGGCGGCTCGGTTGCAAGTTCAACCAAAGCGCGGCAGCTTCTGGGAAAGGGCAAGAAGATTATTGATTTCTTCCGGTTCGATTTTCACCAGGCTTATTTCGTTTTTCCGCAGGAGATAATCATGGATACCGTTTTTTGTGCGCTTTTGACTTTCAACCACGATTGCCGTTTTTCTTTCTGGCAAATAGTAGTCGAATGACAGGCCGTAGAAAATGAAGCCCCGGATGATAGTTTCGTTTGCATACATGCTGTTGATGAGACCTGCCAGATTATCGGCATATTTTTGCTCTTGAGCGTCTTGGATTTCCTGCCTTGGCAATAAGGCGTCCGGATCAGCCTGTTCCTGAACCGGAGGGGCGCTCAGGACGGCATCTGCCGGATGGGGGTCTTGTTCGCCGGGGGGTTCTGTCACAACCTGGGGCGCAGGCCTTTCGCCCGTATCTTCCGCAGGCGGTTCAAGGCTTGCATCACATCTGTCAACCGCAGCATTCATCGGAACATCGGCCTCCGCTGGATCAGGCGCCAGGTCTTCAGTTACCGGTGCTGTTGAAGAGCCGGCCATAAGAGCGGTTTCGGCCTCGGTGTAGGGCAGTTCCTGGCCAATGGGCGAAGTTTGGATGCCGCCAAGGGCCCACGAGATTATTACGGTCAAATCGTGTTGCAAGGTTCCGAAACTTCTCAAAACCGATGGGTGAGGAAGTTTCTGCGAAATTAGCTGTCTGATTAACGATTCCAGCAGAGCCTCTCTGCCGTCCACCAGACGCAAAAGAAGAGGGTGTATTTCTTGTAACAGCGAAACGGCTTCTTCAAACAGCGGCCTCTTTTTAGACTCGTCCTGCCGGCTCAACTCAATGAGGATCTGCACCACACGGTTGATATTGCTGAGAATTTTCATTTCCATTAAACGGTTCATCGGATGCATGACTGTCGTCACCTCACGGCCATCAGCATGTTTGAAAGCTTGAATAATAAACTGCTCAGAATAATAATTATTTAATCGCCGGGCATTTATGACAAGAATTATTGGTGACACGCTCCATAAAAATGGCAGGCCAGTGCTATTGACCTCGGAATGATAATTTGCTAATATATATTTCGCCACGTCAAAACGGGGCATAGCGCAGCTTGGAAGCGCACCTGGTTTGGGACCAGGGGGTCGGGGGTTCAAATCCCTCTGCCCCGACCATGAACAAAGAACAACCGGTTGACGTTGTTTGATATGGCCCGGTGGTCAAGAGGTTAAGACACGGCCCTTTCAAGGCTGTAACACGGGTTCGATTCCCGTCCGGGTCACCATAAACAAAGTGAACAGCGGGAAAGCGGGGACAGCCCCCTGTGCCCAACCGCCTCACATAAAAACCAAGCAACGGAGCTGTGGTGTAGTGGCCTAACATGCCTGCCTGTCACGCAGGAGATCGCGAGTTCGACTCTCGTCAGCTCCGCCATATCAAAAATGCTGCCGGTAATATAGCCAAAAACAAGGTTGTTTGCCGCAGGAAAATATGCCGACGTAGCTCAATTGGCAGAGCAGCTGACTTGTAATCAGCAGGTTGCGGGTTCGAGTCCCATCGTCGGCTCCATTCTCAGAACCAAAAACCACAATTGTGATAAACGGAGGGGTTCCCGAGCTGGCCAAAGGGGGCAGACTGTAAATCTGCTGGCACTGCCTTCGTAGGTTCGAATCCTACCCCCTCCACCATTACTGGGGCGTAGCCAAGTTGGTAAGGCAACGGACTTTGACTCCGTCATGCGTAGGTTCGAGTCCTGCCGCCCCAGCCAAGAGAAAAACAATTTTCCCCTTGCATTTTCAAGAGGAAAGTCTAAAATATTAATTGCAATGCATTAACACAATTAATCAAATAATCAAAGATGCGGCTGTGGCGGAATTGGCAGACGCGCTAGATTCAGGTTCTAGTGGGTGCAAGCCCGTGGGAGTTCAAGTCTCTTCAGCCGCACCAAGAAAATCAAGTAGTCAAGGATATTGAAAATCCTGGACTTAAACATAAAACAGCCTCAGTAATGCAATTGTAATGCAGTTTACGGTAAATAAATTAGCAGGGGCCGCGTCCCTGCTATGGTAAACTAAACGGTTTCTATTTTTCGCCTTGCGATTTCGCAGGGCTTTTTTCTTTGCTTAAAAGGCCGTTCAACGTGGCCGCCGCCGCTTCCTGCAGGCCGGGGGTTAGGTGACTGTAAAGGTCAAGGGTCATGGTAATGCTGCTATGGCCTAACCGTTCCTGGACAACCTTCGGGTGAACACCACGGGCCAGCAATAGGCTTGCGTGGGTATGCCGCAGGTCGTGTAACCTTACTTTTGGCAAATCGGCTTTGGCTAACTGCCGCTGGAAACGCTTTGTAAACTCCCTGGGGTCAAGCGGGGTTCCGTCCTCTTTGCAGAATACAAGTCCGTTGTCCTGGTAGGCTTCACCCAAAAGCAGTTTCTCCTGTGCCTGGCGTTTCCTCCACGCCTTCAGTTCCCGGACTGCGTCATCGGTCAGGGTAACACTTCTCCTGCCGCTCTTGCTCTTGGTGGTTTCTTCCAGGGATAACCCGTCCTTTAAGACTAACAACTGCCGCTGGACGGTAATAACGCCATGTTCAAGGTCTACACAGTCCCAGCACAAGCCTAATAGTTCACCGCGCCGAAGGCCGGTTGTCGCCGCCAGGACGTAAGCAGGAAATAACCTGTCGTTTTTAGCTGCCTCAAAGAAAGTTAGCAATTCATCTTCTGCCAATGGCCGCATTTGTTTATTTTTGACTGTTGGGGGGCTGGTAGCATCGGCCACGTTCCGGGCTAACAGTCCCTCCTTGACGGCTTGCTGCAGGGCTTGACGAATCACGGCATGTAAATATCTTACCATCCTTGTTGACAGGCCGCCCTTGCCGTCCGCTCTGCCAGCCGCCAGCTTCCCATTGTAGAATGACTGCAGCATGTGGGCCTGTAGCTTAGCAAGGGGGATTTTACCCAAAGCAGGCTTAATGTGGACGTTAATCAAAATTTCATAACCCTGGTAGGTAGTAGGCCTTAACTGGCCCTTCTTGTAGCCAGCCAACCACTTGTCAAGCCACTCCGCGAAGGTGGTTTGCGCCGGTTCAATGTAAGTCCCGCTTCTCACTTCCTGCAGGGCCCGGGCCATCTTGTCCGCAACCTCTTTGCGGGTCTTACCGTAAAAACTCTTACGTTTCAACTTGCCTGTTGCCGGGTCATAGCCAACGCTAACCTGTCCTGCCCATGTCCCGTCAGGCCGCTTGTAAATGCTTCCTTCACCGTTACCGCGCCGCTTTGACATCCTTATTCACTCCTTCCAACCGTTGAATTAATTCCCGCACCTTGTCCCCGGAAAGTCGCGCCACAAACTTTATTCCTTCGTATGTCTGGGTCACAACTTCCGGGTCATCGTAACCTGCTTCCTGGGCTACCGCCGCAACCTGGGCAAGTGTAATGCCCTTGTACCTAGACCACCTTTCCGGCTTCTTCAGCACCTCCCGCCAGACAGAGTAGCTACCGGGCCGTTCAAAAACTCCTGCACCGCACCGCTAAGCTCTGCCATACTAAAACCCCCTTGTATGAAATATAGTGAAATATAGTGTAATATAATGTAACATAATATTACCAAAACCGCAAACAATTTGTCAATCAATAGTTTGAAATTAAGTGTAACCTGTGGTAACATAAAACAAAGGGGGGGATGAACACGGAAAACTATTATACGCCAAAAGAAATTTCCGATAAACTAAAACTTAACGTCAGGACTGTTTACAAATGGATTCGTGAAGGAAGGGTAAACGCTATCAAGTTAGGTGATGTTTGGCGCATCTCCGAATCCGAATTAAATCGTATCCTGGGGGGTGAACGTGATGGCCAGAAAGAGAAGTAGCCTCTCTCAAACCCGCGGCCTCCTGTACGGTTTGGCTAAGCTCCTGGGTGACATCTCGGCCATAAGTAAAGGCCCGGGGGCCACGGCCAGAAGGATAGGGAGAAGGGCGGCAGGGAAAGCCATAGGGAGAGGGCTGGGGAGATTGTTCAAATAGGCCGCATCCACGTCGTCCCACACACAGCCTGACGTTGCCAGGCGTTCGGGCAAAGAAGTTAAATCAATCATTGGATTTTTCCCTCCTTTTTAGTTTCAACGCCCGGCTTATCTCCAGCCGGGAGGCCGGGGTTAGCCCAAGTTTCCCGGCCCATTCCCGCGCCTCGGCTTCTTGGCCAGCCAACAGTTCCTCCCATACACGCCTTTCCTGTTCTGACAGCCCCTTCTGTGCCAGCTTCGCTTGGGCTTTGGTAATCCGGTCAAGCAAGATGACGTAAATTGAAACCGCTACCACGTCTAGCACCGGGTCAAACCCCGGGATTAAGGGAATGATCTGTCGCCACAGTTTTCTTGCGCCGGCTGACAGCCACCTAGGGGGCTTCGGAATCCCGTCTGGCACGAATTTCAGCTCCTTTCAGCTTTCCGTAATAGGTACTCCATGAAATCATCTTCCGGCTCAGGCTCCGGCAGGTCTATCCGGCTTCGGTTCTGCGGATCCATGCCGAAGTCTGCCGCGTAGCGGTCGAACGCCGCCGAATTGTCGCGCAAAATTTGTGCTGCTGGGTTTTTCACCAGCGCCCCGTCCTCCCGTACGCTCGGAATTAATATGCCGCGCTTTTTTAAGTCTTTTGCCGCTTCTACCATGACCGCCCAATGCAAGCACATAGCCGCAAACTTCTCGCCGTCCACTTCAGTCAGCAGGCCCAGCCTTTCCAGCTTTGGCGCAAGTTCCCGCCATTTTCTTTTTGCCTCACGGGGTAGCCAGGCCGGGGGTTTGGGCGCAATCGGTTGAGGTTTTGGTTCGTTGACCGCTCGGTCTTTTCGGAAAGTCCCTTCCAGAATTTTTAACTTCGTTGGTTTTTTGTTATGGCCGCCTTTTGGCATATTTACCACCTCCTGACGAAAAAGGGTTTTTTGCTGCCGCTGAATGTGCGAAGCTGCCGCGCCGGTCTCGACTATGCCAGTTCGCGGAAATCATGATCCCCCTACCCCCGGCCAAAAGCCTGATTGTCGTATTTTTGCATTACGGCCTCTGGAAAGGCTGCCATTCCTCGTTTTAGCACTTACCGTTAGACACAAGGTCAAGGGCCCCTAGCTGTTTGCCGCATACTCACCCGCTTCCTGCGCCATCCCCAACGCCACGTTAAGGGAAACAGGCTACAATCCGCTTCCCGGCTCAATTGCAAGCAATGCCCCGCCTCCAGGCAAGCCTGCCTTGCCCGGTAAACTTTTGATTTAACGCCGGGCCAGAACACCACTTCCACAGGCTGGCAGGAAAGCAGGGCCATCAATGCTGGCTTATGCTGTTGTACGGCTCCTTTTAGTTCCGGGGTAAGCACCCCTGCCGGGGCATCCAGCCTTAATCTGTCCCCGGCCAGGGATACTTTAACTTTGAGTCGCTTCAGTTCGGCCAGAAGGTCAAGGGGGGTCATATCTCCCATACCTCCCGGTCGGGGGTAACCTGTTCCAACGTTCCAAGTGTTCCAAGTGCATTGGGACTCAATGAAGTTGGAACATTTTCTGTATCGCTGTCGTGTTCCGGCAGAATATATCGTTTTCGAAGTTTCTCAAACTTGGCCTTGTCGTAAAGTATCATCCGTTTGTTTTGGCCGCTTTGCCTCATCCGCTTTGTTTCAAGCCCTAAGCTTTTAAGGATTGCCCCTACTGCTTGGGAAGTGAGGCCGGTCTTTTCTGCAATATCGCTGGCAGCTATTCCTGTTCCAAGTTCGTTGTCTCCCATATAGCTTGGAACAGTTGGAACATGGAACACCTTCTCATCAAGTAATTCAAACAACACCTCCACTACCTGCCCGGTCTTGGTAGCTGCCCGCTGCTCGATTAGCTCCCGCTGGTGGGCTTGAATGAATTGCTTATAGCTCTCAAGAACAGCAGGCTCATTCGCAAACAGGGAAGTAAACGCCTCCGATATTTGCCTTAGCCGCGGTTCTATGCCGTCCAGGTTAAGGTATGCTGCCGCTTCGGGGTCTACTTTAAAGTAGTTTTTCAGCCGGAACAGCAACAGCTTGTTCCGCAGCTTCTGCTGTTCCTCGAAAAACATTTTCCCTAAGACTGGAGGAATATCGTCCCGGTCAGTTTCCCGCATTATTTCCGTCAAACACCTAGCTTCAAGCGCAACGTCCTTAAACCGCCGCCGGGTAGCGAATACCTTCGGGCCGTACACCGGCAGTATTTGGATTTTGTCGGGGTTGTCTTTGGTCGCCCGAATAACCGGCCTGCCACGCTCAAAGCCGCAGTTAAGAATTGTTACCACTTCGTTATACTCGTCCGAATTCTTCATGTCCGCTTCATCTAAAACCAACGTTCCCTGCCACTTCCTAAGCATCCGGTAGATTGGGGCAGGGGTGACGCAGCCGGAAGCGGAAACAGGCTTATAGCAAAGGCCGCCTATCACGTCCAAGAAACGGCTCTTGCCGCAGCCGGTATCGCCCAATGCCCGAAGGTAGGGCAGGGTATGAAAACGGTCATACAGCCAGGACAAAAGGACATAATAAGCCGCAAACTTTAAGTAATTTGGCGAAACGTCCAGGTAGCGGTAAATGTGGGCCTCTATTTCGGCCAGCAGGGTCAACGTGTCGCCATATTCCTCTGCGCCGGAAGGTAGCTTTACCGCTCCAAGCTCCACGTCCTCGCCATTAATTGGCTCGATTATTTCTTCCTCAAGTTCCAAGAAAGGCATTGTCTTTGTTTCGCCTGTTACTATGTTAAACGCCAGAAATAAGCTCTTACCCTCCAGGTAAATTTGCTCAAAGAAGGTTTCGCCGTTAACAAAGAAACTTGTTTGTCTGCCTGGTTTGCGTTCGTCCTCTTTTTTTACCCTCTGTTTTTCTTCTGCCGGTTGCGGTCTCCACTCCGGGGCTTCTTCCGCCAATCTCATCAGTTCTTCCTTTGTCCCACCTGCCGCCAGCCAGTCCGAAACGTCACCCTTTTCCGGAAGGTCGGACAATTCCAGCACCTTAACGCTGGCCGCCTTGCCGTGAATGGATTGTGCTACCTGTTGGGCATGTTTGCGGCCAGGCCCGTCATTATCGGGGAGAATGACCACATTTGCACCCTTCAGCCAATCGCTGTAATAGTCCCGCCATTTTCCCGCGCCCATTGGGCTTGTCGTGGCCGCCAGTTCCAGCCGGGCCAGGTTGTCAACGTCTTTTTCGCCCTCCGGGATAAACACCGTTTCGCTGCGTTTGACAGCCTCTAAAAGCTCAGGCAGCCTATACAGCACCGGCTTAACGTCACCTAAACCGTTTACCCAGCCGCCTTTTCCGTCAGGCCGCCGCTGAAAGAAACGCTTATCGGCAGTCCGGCAAACCTGGTACAGCAGCTTACCGTTTGCGTCTCGATAATCGTAAGCCGCTACGACTACGCCGTGGCCTACCTGTTTTTGCTTCGGCTCCGGTTCCGGGTATAAGTCCTTAAGTGTTAACCCAATGGCAGCGCAAACGTCATCAACTGAACAACCAGCATGGCAATAAAGCAAAACCCGGCCGTCCTTGCCTTCGGAAACGTGCAGGCTTTGTTTCCTGTCATCGTGGCGGGGGCAAAATGCCTGCCAGCCGTTGCCGCACCGTTTGACGCCTTTTAAGCGAGAGAGGACGTTGGTCAATGCCTGGTTCATGCGCTTGTCCTCTTCCTTCTTTTAAACTCTTCCTTAACTGCCTTATGGCGGGCTTTAAGCCATTCAAAGGCCGGAACAAACTTTCCGGGTTTAATGAACAGCCAGGTTTGCCGCTGTGGGTCTATATACGCCAGGGCCGCTTTAACCCTGAATAGCTCTTGCCATAAGGAAAAATTGTCCATTTCCTGCAAGTCCAGATTGTAAAACCTCTGGTATTCCTCAAGGCTGTGAAAAATATCCGGCAAGATATAGCCTGTATTGCGAATCCTGGTTTTTCTTGTTAAAATGGTCATAAAGGTATATCACCTCTCTTTACCGCCCCGGTCTGCCGCCAAGCCGCCGGGGTTTCGTTTTGCCCGTAAACTGCTTTACTTCCGCTAAGCCTGCCATTACTGATTTTCCGCTGCACAGCAGGATTGTTTCTCAAATGCCGCCTGCTCAAGCCACCGCTCAAAAGCCGCTTTGGGAACAATAATCCGTTTTTTGCCAATTGTTACTGCCGGAAAGCCTTCACTTTTGGCAAGCTCGTATGCTTTGGGCAGGTTTATGTCCAAGAGTGCTGCTATTTGCGGCACAGAGTAAACGAGAGGGTCTAACCTCGGCTTGCGCGGGATGTGCTTGTTCATTTGCAAACCTCCTTGATCATCCTGGTTTGGTTTTAATATAATATAAAAAAATACATGATAGGAGTTTCTAAAATGACACACTTAACCCCGACAGAATGGAGGAAGCGGGTTCAAAGAGAGATAGGGAAAGTACCTGATGTTGTTTGGAAAGAAGTCGTTAAAGATGGTTGGATTGAATATGCAAACGTTGATGAGGAAGAGGAACAGGGGGCTGGTCTCCGCACTTTGATAGATACCGTTGAAAAAGAAATGCACAAGTGTGAGGTTTATTCTGTCGGTCCAAAAATCCCCAAACATCAACAAGGCCAGGATACGCCGCCAAGGGAAGTACCCCCCGATAAGCGGTTCCAGGCCTTGTCTAAGATTATTTCCATACTTGCCAGCCGTGATGAGGAAATTCTAAAGTTCCGGCAACAAGTCTTAAACAGCAAGCTCTTAAAACCAGGAGAAGTTCCAGAATGGATTAAGTCAACCGCAAAAAAGGAAGGGCATACATTAACCGTAACGCTGAATGTTTCTAGAGGGAATAACTATAGTGAATCCCTGGTAGAAATAGCAAAGCAATTAGCTTTAGATATTAAGCAAAGGAAATTTACTCCTGGGGTAGCTTATGGAATAGTAACTTTGTCTTACATTAACCCCAGTTCCGAATGGACAGAAACTGTCCCTATCAACAAATCGGGCATCTTGGGCTGGCTGAAGCACCTTGCCAGGCAGTATGAAACCTTCTGGCCGGAAGCCGGGGCCGTCCACTTCATACTTACTGGCATTGCATACCCTATAAGCCAGGCCAAGGTAGGAATAAAACTAAAATCTCCCGGCTTGAGTAAAGTTACCCTAGAAGTTTCCCCGCACCTGCCAGGGGCTAAAGTTGCAAAGTACTACCTTGAAGAGAGAAAGAAGCTCTTGAGAGATATAGGGAGAAAAGAAGAGAAAAGCAGAAAACTCACAGAAAAGCATTTGGCCTTAGCCGTCTTTGCCGTGGAGGAATCTGGTTCCTGGGCAATGAAGTTGAGGAAGTGGAATAGAAAGCACCCACAATGGGCTTACCCTGATACTGCTAGGAGTACATTCGCTAGAGATTGCAGGACGGCTTATGAGAGATTGACGGGCTGGAAATGGGAAGCGTAATAAAATAGCAGTCAATAGGCCGCCTTCGCGGGGTTATTGCAGTAATGTAATTTATACTGCAAACACAGCAAAAAACATTTAACAAGGTTAAATCATCAGGGAATATATGCCAACAGGAAGGCCGGAAATGCCCGTAAAATCGGGCTTTTTTAAATTAGGCTAAACTACCTTGAATGAAAATTGTGGGATTCAGGTTCTAGTGGGTGCAAGCCCGTGGGAGTTCAAGTCTCTTCAGCCGCACCAGGAAAATCAAGTGGTCCAGGATATTGAAAATCCTGGACTTTTTGCTTGTGTAATAAATAAATTTTGGAATGAAATTTTCGGGGTCATGGAAATTTATCGCTATATAATATATAATATATAAAGCCAAACCATTTTAAGCGAGGGAAGGGGAGAAGGAATATGTTTGCGGATTATAGTTTGTTGGAGGGCGCCATAGATTTGCATATCCATGTTGGCCCGGACTATGTGCATAGATATGGCGACAGCATTACCCTGGCCCAGGAGGCAGCCAGGGCAGGCATGAAGGCAATAGTTATCAAGACGCATTTATCGTCCACAGTGGCATCCGCCCATGCGGCGACCAGAGTGGTTGAAGGGATCAAGGTTTTTGGCGGGATAGCCTTGAATGAATGCAACGGCGAATTAAACCCCAGGATCGTTATGGCCATTGCCAGGGCCGGCGGGAAGATGGTTTGGCTGCCGACAGTCGATGCCGCGTATGCGATGGAAAAAGCTCAACAAGGCCATTGGATCGGTCACTATGTGAACGGTTCCACCTTCGGCTATCCGCGGCAAGGAATGCGTATCTTGGATGAAAATGATACCCTTAAAGAAGAGGTATTGGAAATTATCAATATCTGCAAGGAATATGATGTGATTTTGGGCACGGGCCATATTTCGCCGCAGGAAGCGCTTGCACTGGCCAGAGAAAGCAAAAAAGCCGGTTTTACCAAGCTGGAAGTGACTCATCCTAATGCCTGGCTGGATGATTTTACGATAGAAGTCCTCAAGGAACTGGCGGACCTGGGAGCGGCCATTTCCCTTTCATTCGGGGCATGTTCGCCCCACAACGGCAGGCAGGACCCACGGGAAATAGTAAATGTCATCAGGAAGGTTGGAGCGGAACACTGCTGCCTGATTACCGATTACGGTCAGACGGTTCATCCTTCGCCAGTGGAAGGGTTAAGGGCTTATTGCCAGTTGTTGATAAGCCTTGGGGTCAAACGGCAGGAAATAGAGATTATGACCCGTGATAATCCGGCTCGCTTGCTTTCGCTTTAGCTTATCAGATATTGGGAGTATAATAACTAAGGAGGGAACAGGAAGAATGAACAGGTGGAGAACAGAGAACTGGTGGGTCAGCAACTATAATTTCTGTGATGAAGTGAGGCGCGGGATTGATATAAAACTTGAAATAAAGTTGCATGACGCCACTTTGCGTGATGGCGAACAGACTCCGGGGATAGTTTTAAAGAAAGAAGAAAAGGTTGAGATCGCCAGAAGGTTGTCCGAAGCAGGTGTACACCGTATTGAGGCCGGGATGCCTGCCGTATCAGAAGATGACAGGGCTGCTATCGAACAAATAAAGAAGCTGGGATTAAAAAGCAAGGTGTTTTCTTTTGCCAGGGCTATGGCTGAAGACATAAAAATGGCTGCAGACTGCGGCGCGGATGGCGTGGTGATCGAAGTCCCCATTGGTAAGCCAAAACTGGAGCTGCAGTTCAAATGGGAAGTGGACAGGGTAATAGAGATGAGCCTGAAAGGCATTCAAGCGGCAAGGGAGTATTCGCTGTACACGGTCTTGTTCCCTTACGATACGACCAGGGCTGACGAGACTGACCTGGATAGATTTCTTTCGGCCATCATGTCTGAATATCCCCCGGATTCGATAGGGCTTGTCGATACAATGGGGTCTGCCCTGCCAATGGCCATCCGTTATTTAACCAGGTATGTTAAAGCAAAAACAGGGCTCCCAGTAGAAATACATACTCACAACGATTTTGGTCTCTCCCTGGCCGGAAGCCTTGAGGCGGTTCTGGCCGGCGCCGAAGTCGTTCACTGCTGCATGAATGGTATTGGTGAGAGGACTGGCAACTGTGCCACTGAAGAGATCGCCGCCGCGTTGCAGCTGCTTGTCGGCTTGGATCTGGGGGTTGACCTGCGAAAACTGGTCGAATTGTCAGGGACAGTGGAGGCCATGACCGGCTTTAGGCTTGCTCCGAACAAACCAATTGTGGGCGAAGGCAATTTCACACGGGAATCCGGGATAGGAGCGGACACCCTGCTCGAGGCGCCTTTGGCCATGTTTGCGTTGAACCCTAGGTTTATGGGGCGCGAACCCAGGCTGGTTCTTGGGAAGAAAAGCGGTATGACATCGATTGAGATGAAGTTAAAGGCTCTGGGCGTTGAGCTCGATCAGGAAAGCAAGAGCAGCCTGTTGAAGGAAGTAAAGAAGATGGGCATTGAAAAAAAGAGGTATTTGACTGACGAAGAGTTTTTGGGGTTGCTGAAAAAATACGGCAAACAGCCATGCTAACAGTCAGATAGGAATATAGGCGATTGCGGAGGGGATGACCATAAGCGAGTTGAATATCGTTAACATTAACAGGGAACAGCTTATTACCACCAAGATTGAAGCTGTGTATAACGTGCTTCGTGAAAACATTGTGAATGGGAATCTTAAACCCGGCACCCGGCTGGTGCTCAAGAAAATTGCAAATGACCTCGGGGTGTCGGAAATACCGGTGAGAGAAGCCGTGAGAATGCTTGAAGCCCAGGGGCTTATTACCATTACACCTCATACGGGGGCGCAGGTATCCAGTTTCAACGCTGCGGACGCTGAGGAAATATTCAATATCAGGAGTGTTTTGGAGGGATACGCGGCCAAAACAGCCTTACCGAATTTGACCCCGGAGATTATGGACCGTCTCAATGGGTTGATCGCGGAAATGCGCGAGTGCATTAAACAGGGCGATGTGGTCAGGTACGGCTTGTTGAACCGCGATTTTCACCGTTTGATTTACCAGTGTTCGCCATATAAACGGCTGTACAAAATGATATTCGAGATGTGGGATGGCAGCGAACGAACCAGGGCGGTTTTTGCCTTTGACCGCGAAAGGCCGGAGAACTCACTTCGTGAACATGAGGAGATTATCCTCGCCCTCAAAGAGGGGGACGGTGAAAAGGTCGAACGGATTGTCAGGAGGCACAAACAAAAAGCGGGTGAAGCGTTTGTTAGGTATTTGAACCATCAGGATACCTCCAATACCTGAAACAAACCGTACTTAAACTGAATGACCTGCCTGAGAATTGTTTCCAATTGTGGCAGGTCTTTTTGCTGTTTATGGTTTATATGCCTTTATATATAGGCAAACACTATATGGATATCCAGGGGAATATTAAAATATTAAATTAAAACCAACCGCCGCGCAAGAGATGGACGGGCAAACGACGGCGAAACTTGGACCGATAAAAATTACAGATCGCCGAGAAAAAGGGATTGACTGTACGCGTATTATTGTATACAATGATGCTAAAATACCTGCATAATTAGATTCCAGATCTGAACGGAGGAAGACGAAGATGCATCTGGCTTACAATAACCGCGCTAAAGTCGATTCGGCAAGAATTGATGTTCTGAGCAGGCTGGCGGAAAAAAACAATCGCATTGATCCCGAACTGTACAATAAGTATGATGTGAAACGCGGCTTAAGGAACAACAACGGCACAGGGGTGCTGGTCGGCCTGACCGGAGTGGGCGATGTGCATGGTTATCGCCTGGAAAACGGCGTTAAGGTGCCGGACGAAGGCAAATTATACTACAGAGGCATTGAAATCCGCGAGATCATCGAAGGGTTTCAAAAAGACGGGAGATATGGTTTTGAAGAAGTAAACTATCTGTTGCTGTTCGGTGTTTTGCCCAATCGCCGTGAGCTGGAAGAATTTGAAAAGATGTTGGGGGAAAACAGGAAACTGCCAGACGGTTTTACCGAGGACATCATGTTGAAAGTCCCCAGCAGGGATATCATGAACATGCTGGCCAGGAGCGTTTTGGCCGCTTACAGTTACGACAGCGATCCCGATGATTTGAGCCTGAAAAGTGTGCTCAGGCACTCCATTGAACTGATCGCGCGTTTCCCAACCATGGCGGTGTACGCTTACCAGGCCAAAGCCAGGTATTATGACAATAAAAGCCTGTTTATTCATACTCCTCGCGAAGACCTGAGCTCAGCGGAAAACATCTTGTACATGCTGCGCCCGACCTGCGAGTACAGCAAGCTTGAAGCGGAACTGCTCGATTTGGCACTGGTTCTTCATGCGGAACACGGAGGAGGGAACAATTCGACATTTACTGCCAGGGTAGTCACCACAACCGGCACGGATACCTATTCCGCCATCGCTGCCGCCATAGGATCCCTGAAAGGCGGCAAACACGGTGGCGCTAATTTAAAGGTGCTGGAAATGATGGAGAATATCAAGGCCAATGTCCGGGATTGGGATAATGAAGAAAAACTGAAAGCATATCTCCGGGACATTGTCAACAAGAAGGCGAACGACGGTTCCGGCCTCATTTACGGTATGGGGCACGCTGTTTATACCCTGTCTGATCCCAGGGCGGTGTTGCTGAAGAAAAAGGCGTCCGAACTGGCCCAAGAAAAAGGGCTGGAACGAGAGTTTAACCTATACTCGGAGGTCGAACGGCTCGCCCCCGTTGTGTTCAGCGAGCTGAAGAACGAACAGGTAACCCTGGCCGCAAACGTGGACCTCTATTCCGGATTTGTCTACAAGGCCTTAAATATCCCGCGGGATCTGTTTACACCGCTGTTTGCCATAGCCAGGATCGGCGGATGGTGTGCGCATCGCATCGAAGAATTGGCCAGCGGCGCGAAAATAATCAGACCGGCCTATAAGAATGTGGCCGAAATAAAGGAATATGTGCCTTTATCCGCAAGGTAGCAGGGAGCCAAGGCTCCCTGTTTTTTTGATCCGGTGAAGAAAGGTTTGAACAGGGTCTGGAGCAATTGTGAAAACACGAATAATGGCTGGGAAAATATTGAGTACAAAAGGCTTCTGCGGGCATCATGAGCATAAAAAGGCGAACATTATCCCTGGAGACAGAAATAATGTAATTAAATATACGAATTTTAATAAAATTCATATAAAACCGTTGACAGGGAAAAACTTTTGCTTTAAAATGAGAATCAACCAGGGAACAACCGAAAGGCTGTGGACCTGGTACCCCTGAAGGTCCGATTAACCGTTCTTTGGCAATCTGTAAAGGTCTTTGCGAAGTATTCAAAGAACGACAGCCGGGATGTCGAAAGGCAGACAGGCGTCGATCAGGAGACTGGCTTTTTATGGGGAACCATAAAAAACAGTGATCGCGGTGTACTGGCGGCAAAACCAGGCGATGGATTGGCCATCAAACGGCGAAATTCCCGTAAACCTGAAAAGCTGAGCAGCTTTTCGGGACTATGACAGCCACAAGGCTGATCAAGGGCTTGCCGGGTTCCTGGGGCCGGTAAGAAGATGGGGTTCGGACAGGGGAGGAAACGTAAAGTTTCCGCTCGCTTCAGGGCCAAAAGGAGGGCGTATTCCACTGGAGTACCATCTCGAGGGGGAAGGGTAAGCGGATTCCGCAAGGAATCAAGAACGCTTACCCTTTTCCCGTTCGTTTAGCCTTTGGCGTGGTCCTGGGTTTGGTGCCTGCGTTTTACTGTCAATGTTCTATGAAAATGTCACCTTAGAAGATACGGATTTATTCTGAGAAAATGTCATCATCAAAGAATGATTAAAGTGAAAAGAGGACGGCTGCCCTTGACAAAGTGGGCTGAGTAAAAATTGG